>WNGH01019512.1_pt1 | contig 13421 bp, 18 predicted proteins | sample 5400631 | NCBI WGS metagenome assembly WNGH01 (sample SAMN13153373, study PRJNA577476) | soil metagenome | isolation source: 115 cm soil or saprolite under Garry oak tree replicate 1 | place: USA:California | collected 2016-06-15
GGAGCGTTGAGTGTGGTATCCTTCTTGTGACGATGAACAGGCATAGCGTCCTCCTTTTGGAAATGGAGCCAAGAACGTCAACAGGACGTTCTATGCCTGTAATTGGTGCTTATCACTGCCTGACTTCACAACCCATTGTGGGATCCTACACCCATCGTTACACAACTTTCGGGATGGCATCCGCGATCACCTGGGGAACCTCTACCTGTCGATAATGCTCCTGGGGATGGAGCGATTGAGGTTGAATTGTTTTGAGCAGTTTTTGTTGTAAAGCAAGTGTAGCGGTATCCCTTTGAAGATCCAAGGTTTCAACGAGGTTGGTCCATCCACCACCATAATAGAAAAGGAACACCAGAAAAACGCCGCCAACAATGACCGGTACTATAAGTAGTCCCCAACCTGCTCCCCAGAATATAATTCCTACAATGCTAAGTGCAAGGAGCAGAAGAAGGGCAATGAAGAGAATACCCCAAGGATATAAGAATTTGTGGTGGTGTTTTGCAAGCTCGACACGTTTGTCTATAAGTTTCAAGGATAGTTCCCAGAAAATGTTCTCAATGTCCTCCTGTGTTGTTGTCTCCTCTGTGCCCATAACCAAGCTCCTCTATCCCCCAGGCAATAAGCCTATTACTTCTTACCCTTGCTGACAGTGGTTAGCTGTACTGCGGAGTCAACCATGAGGCGTATCAGTTCTGCTCTCGTTTTCTGCTCTACCTCACCTTCTAGCCTCTCACACATGCTGTTGGCCAATAGTAACCGTTGTGTGCTTTCCAGGCCAGCACGAAAGGCTGCCAATTGATCGGATGCGTGCTTATAGAGGTAAAGGTAGGTGCCAGCAAACAACTCCAAAAAGGCTCCACCAATTCCGCTTGCTATTGCTACCTCTGTTGGCTGGCGAAATAGCAGGAAACCGATGGCAGCGATCAGAAAAGCAAGTCCTATGCCTCCCCATCTGAGAGACCAGAGAAAACTCTGCTGCGACTGCTGAAGGCCACTTTCATAGTAGCTGTTGATGATCGACAATTGGGAGGCAGCTACTTCTTGAATATTGTCTGGGTCTGCCTTGGCTACCTCTTGAACGGCCTGCTGGCGGTGTATATAATTTAGTAGAAATGTGTCTGCCCATCGCTGCGATAAATCCGACCGTTTAACTTCTGCTACATATGCGGTATCGCCTACAGTAAATACCAAATCTGCTTTTAGTCGTTTTGGGCCTTGTTCTTTATCTCCTTCATCCTTACTGCCAGTAGTTGTGACCATGACAACCAGCCTCCTCTATTTATCGGTACGGACTAAGCAAAATCTGATTGCATCCACACTATCAGCAAAGTAAATGCATGTCAATACTTTAGGGGAATAAACAACTATGAAGAATAGGTTACACTAGTTTCCTTGCGCGATTATTATTGGAGGTGCCGACAGTTTTGGCCCTTGCTTCTTCTGAGCATTCAGTTCTTTCAAGTCAAGAGGAGGCTCCCCAGGTATCTCTTCTGTCGCCACATGAACCCATCGATGTTGAAGCGTGTAGTGAAAGACACTCACATACCTTTTGCCAGAGAGGTCATGATAGGTCAAGGTGAAACATGCTATCCGATTGCTCCAGGGATTTGTTGGTGAGTCTAATGATGTGTCATAGAGCGGGTGTTTTCCATCAATATTATCATCATGGAATAATCGTAGATCGGATGAGTGAGCAAGAATTATATCAAATGAACCCTTTCCCTCAATAGGGCCGTTGTCCCATGAAACAAACTGACTCTGACATACATTTTCAGGGCCATATAGGATACAATGAACATTAAATGCTGGGCCATTTCCCATGTTATGCACATTGATGCCTATTTCATGCCGCCAACTCCAGTCAATTCTGCCATCAGAGCCATAGTAACTTTCGTTTGCCTTCCCTGTTTCCATAGAAACATAGGTTACTGCATTCCCCCAGACCTCTTTCCCAGGAACCACAATTGGACGGTTTTGATGTTGACGCTCCTCTGTTGCTAATCGTCGATTTTCCGCGATCTGCTTTTGAATTTGGATTTCGTTAGCTTCAATCTGCCTTTTGTTGGCACGAAGAGAAGCCCATACTGCCCATACTGCTACTCCTGCAACAGCAAACTGTGCTACCACATTGAACACCCCGATAATATCTGCTGTATTCATCTCTTTTCTTTCCGTCCACAAGAGTTTCTGTCGATGTTACCAGCCAAACAGTAACTATACAAGCAAGCAAAGGATGGAGAAAGCCATAACTAAAAATATTTATACCATTAGTCGTGTTTTGAACCGTCAGGCATGGTTGCTCCTTTGAGTGAGTCGGCTTGCTTTTCCAGTTCTTCAAAAGTAATACCAGTAGCGTTGCTCAGGTTAGCTTCGCTCAGGTCGGCTCCACTCAGAAGGGCATCGACCAAGTTGGCTCCACTCAGGTTGGCTCCCACGAGTCTAGCTCCCTGTAGAATGGCAAAAAACAAGTTGGCTCTGGTCAGAAAAGCTCCGGTCAGATCGGCTGTAGTTAGATCGGTTCCAGCCAGATCAGCATCACTCAAGTCTGCTCCACTCAAATAAATGATCGTCTTGTCTTTATCTATAAGGCCAGACTCGTACAGAAATTTGAGCACAATCGCTTTACGCCTTCCATCTAAGCGCGGGGTAGGTGTTTCTCAAGCAGAAGCTCCGACATACTATCAATATAGTCTTGTAAAGCCGCTTCACGTTGGTTGTCCAATGCTACATCACGTTCGGTTTGAGCTTGTCTTTCTGCCGCCTCGCGTTCAACTTGAGCACGTTTCTCTGCCGCCTTGCGTTCAGCCTGGGCTTGCTTTTCTGCTGCCTCGCGTTCGGTTTTAGCATGCTGATCTGCAAGCTGTTGATCGCGCTGCTGCTGTAAACGATTGAGCCACCATACACCAAAGGCAATCGCTGCTGGGATAAAGAAGAGTTGCAGCCAATCATACAATGTTACTCCGCGCTGGAAATCGCTAGTTGGTGGAGTGTATGGGCCAAAGCCAGTCCAGGTCCAGTTAAAGAAGTAACCGCCGATAAGCAATACAAGTAGTATCACAAGCAAGGTAATGATTAATACAAGCCGAGGTTTGCTTGTATTCTGCCACCATGAGCGAAGTTTTGATACCATCGCACTCACTCCAATACAGTATTGACATGCCTATTGCTTCAGTTATGCAACTCCTGACTATCCTTATTCATTGTATTGAGTATCCGTGACCGTGCAAGACGTTGCTTACCTCCTTCTGTTTGGTCTAACACATTCTGTTCTGCTGCTTCACGCGTCTTTCGTTCTTGATCAAATTGCTGTCGCTGTTCATGGTCGCCTCTAAACTTTTGCCAGGCAGCCAGCGCAACACCACCTACAGCAAGAATAGAAAGAAACAACTGGTTGCCAGGAATAATCCATTGTAAACCAGCCGCAAGGACTGCTATGAAACATCCAAGCAAAAACAGAATTGTCGATAGTGATACTTTCTTCATACTTATTCCTATTTCGAGTTATGGTCAAAGCCAAGGTAGCTTGTTATATGTATAACGAACGTAACACAGCACTGCATATAAAAAGTCTACTTTGCAGCAAATAACAGGCTCACAGCCTTTACTGCAAAGCAGGCTCAATTTATGATACCTACACCGATTAATGTGGTCCTTCATTCGCTTCAATCGTGTTCGTAGTACCTTTAACCTGTGTCTGGCTGACTCCTGCGTATTCAGATTTGCGAAACGTTAGGCAGATAGAATAGAATAGCTTTAGTTTCTAGGCATGGACAAGAGGTTGTGAAATGGCACGAACTCGGAAAAAGGCCGTCATTTTCGTTTTTGGAATAGTTCTACTCGCAATTGGTATTACACTCTGGATTTTAGGAGTTAAGCATGTCATTACAGGTGATTGGTTAAATATTATATCCTTGGTCGTTTCAGTTCTTGGTTTGCTAATTAGCGCTATAGCATGGCTTTTCCCATTCTCACCTGATAGTCCAGCTATAACAAGTGAACCTGAGCCTGAGCCTGATAGAGGTGCTGAGCTTGGTGTTAATAGGCGTAGAGGGTCTGTCGTGATATACGCAAAGCACAATATGCGTGGGAGGATTGTTGATCTGTACAAAGGATTTCATCGATCTGCCACACGGTGCGCTACATCGAGTATTGCTGAGCATGTAATAGGTCGGCAAAGAGAACTAATTGCAGAATTTCCGTCCTTAGAGCCTGGTGATTATACCGTCTCTGCTGATTTTTGGCATTATGTACGGCTAACTGTAACTGCTGGCCGGGTAAGTAAGGTAGACTGGCGCTAGGCTGAAAAATGCCTTAATACACCTCATCCATTGACTCCACACTATGCCGATAGAACCACGCCATGTACCTCTCATCATTTACACACAACATCGACAGCGTTGGTGAATTACTGGCATTCTTAACCTCCAGCGACACTATTCCCTGTGAATTACGAGAGATGAGCCGATGAGGAGTAGTAACCATAAAGACGCTGCTTTTCTTTTTAATGCGCTTTTAATAGCATCTTAAAGGTACTTCAGGTATACTTCCCCTGGCACTCGTTTTGGATGAAGCACATGTACGTCGGGAGGTCACAAGAGCGTATGGACACCCAACTCATGCTTCTCGTTGCATCCATTGCCGGCCTCATCCTACTTACCGGTCTCGTGGTCGGTCTGGTCGTCTCCCTCCGACGGCAAGCACGTAGGAGACTCAACAGAAGAGTCGAGGCAACCATCACACACATCGAGGTCGAAGCATCCTCCATCAGTAGTTGGTGGATGGTGACAGCAGAGTGGTCAGACCCGCAGACTGGGCAGATACTCACCTTTGACAGCCCCCATATCGGTTTCCGGCCAAATCATCACGTGGGGGAGCAGATCACAGTGAACTTTAATGCTACCAAGCCAAAGCACTATCGTATGGAACTTTGACCATCATCGTTTTGAATTCGCCAATGCTGTCAACATTGTTGTACCCTCCATCCGCCCACACTGGCGCGGTGTTCCTCTTTTGCACATACACCATATACCACCTGCGCCATCAGCCGCACCATCACCCGCAACGCACTCCACACAAACAATATCCAAGCAGCGTTAGCGGGGTGGGGTGGTGGGGTCTTCTCCTATGTGCTCATTGCGCTACCCATTAGTACTACCTGGCGCAATGCCACTCTCGACGCGATAAGCGCCAGTGGATGGAGCCTGTGATGGAGCGTTAGCGGGGGGGGCGGCAAGGGCTGGCAAGCGCGAAGGGACGCGGCACGCAGTGACGGCGGTCGCGGGGGATGCTATACTTGCCCCAGTAGGTTGTGATGCAAGATAGTGAAAGCGTGAGGTGCTCGTGGACACGCGCTCGACGCAGTTACTCAAAGGCACTCTGGATATGTGCCTGCTCGCGACGATTGCGAAACGGCCCTGTTATGGCTACGAGATGGTGCAACAACTGGCCCAACAGGGGTTGGATCTGGTGAGTGAGGGCAGCATCTATCCCCTCCTGGGTCGCTTGCAACACCACGGCTACATTGAGGGCTACCTCGTGGTATCGCGTGATGGCCCCAAGCGCAAGTACTATCGTCTCCTGCCCGCGGGGGCCAAACAGTTAGAACACTGGCAGACCGAGTGGGAGGCGTTTGCTCAGGCGGTCGAGCGCATTCTGAAAGGAGAACGATCCGATGCAAAGAGCGGACCAGCACATACAACAACAGATCGCTGATCTCGCTGAGGCCTGCGCGGGCTACTGGGAACTGCGAGGCATTGCGCGCGCGAGCAGCAATGAGATGCGACTCGAACTGGAGCAGCACTTACAGCAAGCCACGCGCGATGGCAAATCCCTGGAAGCGGTGCTCGGTCCCAATCCCCTGGCCTTCGCTGAAGCCTGGGCGCGAGAAATGCAGCCCCGTTTCTGGAGAGGCGGGGCCATCGCCCTCCGTGGGCTGGTCTACGTTCTGAGCATTGTGAGTTCCACTGCGCTGATTTCGCAGCTGCTTGCGCGCGCGCCGTCGTTTACGTTCACCATATTCGCGGCGTATCTGCTCATCAGCAGTGGCCTGCTCGCTCTGCTGCTCCAGTTGGGCGGCTTCCTCGCTCCACGCATCAGAACCCGGGCTGGGCGAGAGGCGCTGCTGCTCGCCGTTGCCGTGCTGGCTGTGCTGATCCTACGTTTAGCCGGGATGAAGGTGAACTGGGGCATGGCGCTCCTCTCCTGGAGTTGGCCTGTGACCGTCCTGTTGCTCGCTCTGGCTGCTTTCCTGTTCTCCCTGGATTGCTGGCGTACCTCACACAGCGAGCCTTCTTCCTCTGCGGCAGCCAGCGGGCCGGCACTGCGCCACGTGACGATGTTCATTGGCAGTGTGGCGGTGTTCGACGTGATGCTGTTCGTTGCCAGCATTGCGGTGTTCGCCTTCTGTCGGCTGGCGCTCCGGCTGATTTGAGTGGAGAGAGAAATTCCTGGAGGAACTATGTTCGGATTTCGTTTCTGGAGTCTCTCCGCGCTGTATACAGCCGGGTCTGCTCTTCTGCTTGGCGTTCCAACGCTACTCATTCCTAATCACCTGTTCAGCCGCACGGTGCCAACCAGCCCGCAGGACTATGTGATCTGGATCGTTTCAGCACTGCTGCTCGGACCGTTACTGGCGCTCATGACGCTCTATCCCATGCCATCCTCAAAAGCAGCGCAGGGAAAACGTTCTCTGGCGGGCAGCGGACGAGCGTTCGGAGGGACAGTGCTCTCATTCTTTTCCGTTGGCTGTCCCGTCTGCAATAAAGTGGTGGTCCTGCTGCTTGGCCTGGGGGGCGCAATGACTATTTTCAATCCGCTGCGCCCTTTGCTAGGACTCGCCTCGATTGCCCTACTCGGTGTCACCCTCTTCTTGCGCGTGCGTGTGGTACGCTACGGGTGCAGCCTCCCTCCGCAAAAGACGGCTGACGGTGAGGAGAGGTGAATGCAACCGCCCGCGAGTCCCACTTCATTCAAAGGCGAGGCCTCGCTGCTCCAGAGAGTCGATGGGCGTAAAGACGGCGCAAGCGATCTGGTCGTAGCGTCCGAGGAGCCAGTTGGAGAGGGCCAGCAGCTCGCATCCGGTGTAGCCGCGCAATGCTGCAAGCACCATGGAGAGGCCGACGAAGAGGAGCACTGCGTCGCTGGTGACCGAGAAGGCGGGCGCATACCACCAGGTGAGGTAGAGGGCGAGGGGCAGCGCGACGCTGAGCGCGAAGCTCAGCGAACCCGAGTACTATGCGGGCTGTGGTGCCAATGGGCCCGATGTCCCTACCGTTCCATTGCTCCCGCTGCTTCCAGAGGAGTTCAATGATGGCGATGAAAGCGATGCCAGCTACAGACCAGGCGGTGTACGCTACATCCACTTCAAAGCTAGCACTACCCTGTGTGAGGGCGAAGGAAAGCAAGGTCAGACTCAGTCCATAGAAGACGACCATCGCCAGCACAGGAGTGCGTTTCGAGAATCCTTGCGAGAGCTTCAAAGAGGCGGTTCCTGCCACCTCGGAAAAGAGAGCCAAAATGAGAAAGACAATGTTCATGAGTGATCTCCTTCTCAACCGAGTACCTGATCTTTGGTTGGCAGCAGAGCTGCGAGTCGTCGGGCATCTTTGCCGACCCATCCCACCAGTGCGGACCCACGCGCGGGCTGCCAGGGATAACCAAGAAAGAAGAGCCCACCAATGGAGCTGACTCCCTGCTGCTCTCTGGGTTGACCGCACTCGTCCGGTAATCCTGGCATGCGTATCCAGGAAAAATCTTGACGATAGCCCGTCGCCCAGATCACTGTACGCACCTGGGTCTGACTTCCATCGGCGAACTGAACCACGTTGCCTTGTGCGGAAGTCGCGCGTGGTCTGGTCTGGACCTGCCGATCTTTCAGCGCCTGTTTCAGTTCCAGGCCCAACACCGGTTCTGGTTGTGCTTTGAGCCACTTCCCCAACCTGGTGTTGTTATCGACTTCCAGGAGGCGAAGGTGATCCAGGTACCAGAAGAGGCTTTTGCCAAACAGCGTGAGTGGGACAAAGAGCAGCGGTGCAGATGTGGCCAAAGCTACCGGATGAGCGCATGCCAGTTCCGCCGCAATATGTGCGCCGGAGTTGCCTGCTCCTACAACCAGGACGGGGCCCGGTGGAATCTCGGACGGATTGCGGTAGGAGGCCGAGTGAAGCTGCTGCACTTCCTGGGAGAGCGCAGAGGCGAATGCCGGGATGCGCGGCTGCTGAAACGGACCTGTTGCCACGATGACGGTCCTTGCTTGATAGGTGCCTTGTGTGGTTAGAAGCATGAACGTCTCCTCGTGCTTCTGCATAGCCACGACCCGTGTGTCCAACTGGATGGGAAGCGCAAGATGGCCGGCATAGGTTTGGAGGTAGTCTGCCATCTCGTCTTTCGTAGGACGACCATCGGGATCGCCTGGCATTTCCAGGCCGGGCAGCGCGCTGTAGCGTCGAGTCGTGAATAACACCAGGGAGTCATAGCGCTGGCGCCAACTCTCTCCAATACGCTGCCCCGCTTCCAGGAGCAGAAACGAACGAGGCTTTCGTTTCAGCCAGTACCCCATGGAGAGGCCGGCTTGTCCAGCTCCCACGATGATGATCTCTTCGCGGTGAACGTCGCTGCTGCTTTGTTGCAGGGCTTTATCGCTAGCCTTCATCGGTCTCCTCTTGCGTTTGGGGACGGCTCGCTGAAAGGCTCAGCATGGGCTGGAGACCTCCACTGAGCTGGCGAACCTGTGTGGCCTGGAAACCGGTTTGTAGAACCGTGCTCAAGGTATCGCGGTTCCAATGGCAATTGCCCATGCAGCGGGTCGAGAGTGGCACGAGCGCATCCTGCACCCATGCGGCTAATTTTCCTTGCGCTCGAACATGTTCGAGGAGCAGAAGTGTTCCTCCCGGCTTGAGCACGCGCCAGATCTCACGCAGGCCACGCTCCGGATCACGCACGGAACACAAGACGAGTGTGACCACAGCGCTATCGAAATGCGCATCGGGGAACGGGAGGGCCTCGACTGGGGCACGTGTGAGCGTGATGGAAGTAGAAGCAGCAGCCAGGCGTCGCCTGGCCTCGACCAGCATGGCCTCATCTGGCTCGACCGCCTCCACCCGCACGACGCGGGTGGGATCGTAAAAGGGGAAGTTCTGCCCCCCACCGGCACCCACCTCAAGTACGACTCCCTGTGCCTGCCCGACGGTCTCACGGCGCAAGGGGTCAAACCCGCGTCGGACGAGAGGCCGATTCATCATCCAGTTGTAAAATGCGGCAAAACGCGGGGAGGAGATCTCCTTCATGCCAGGGGCAAAGCTCACATCGTTGCTCATCGTATCCTCCCCTCGTGGGTAGAGGAAGTACGCCGCTCTTTCACCTGCACCCGGAAATGGTTTCCCGGTACGGGGGTGGGGTGCTCTTCGATGACCAGGTGGTAGTCAGGGGGATCCAACTGCAAGGCGAACGTGGAGAGCAAGGTGGCCATCGTGACCAGCAACTGCACTTCGGCGATGCCAGCCCCCAGGCAGGTATGGTCACCCAGGCCAAATGGCGCGTAGGCACCCGGCTTGCGATGCTCGTTGCGCGGCGGGCGGAACCGATCAAGATCAAACTGCATGGGGTTGGGATACAACTCCTCCAGGAAATGGGGCACGGTCATGGCGACCTCCACATCGAGGCCCTGTTCCAGGCGATAGCCTGCAAGGGTCAGGGGTCTGGCAACACGCGCCCTGTGGCCGCCTGCAACTGGATAGCGCCGTAAGGTCTCCATCATCGCACCGTGCAGATCGGGCATCTGCTTGAGCTGCTCCCAGGTCAGCGAATTGTCAGCGAAGGCCGCATCCACCTCGGCTTGCACCCGCTGGAGTGCCTCTGGATAGGCGAGCAGGGCATAGAGCATGAAGCTCAGGGAGTTCGCCACGGTGTCAATGCCTGCTAGCATTGGCCCTAGAGCCACGTGCTCCAGGATGGCCCGGCGATACGGTTCCGGGTATTGTGCCGTCTCTCGCATGACATCATCGATCATATCCGGTTTACCGTTGGGTTGAGGATGCAGCAGGTGCGCTTCATAGGCTGCGCGACCAAACTCGTTCACCCGTTCGACCGCCCGTTGATACTCGGGAGAATCGAAGCGAGCACCGCTCTGGCTGCCAACCCCGAGCGTATTGACGATCGTTGTGTTGAGGTAGGTGACAAAATCATCGAGATACTCTCCTGGTGAGACACCGAGCAGTAATCGGCCTAACTGTTCCGCGACGAGGCGGCGCATGCTCGCATGCACAGGCATGCTCGAGCCAGGCTGCCAGCTTTGCGTCGATGCGAGGGTGATCTCGATCATCTGAGGGATCTGATCCAGGATACGAGCGCGTGACCAGTGACGACTGCTCTGCGCTCGTCGTTTGCGGTTGGCCTCGCCATCCCGTGCTTCGGTCATCCCGCTGCTGGGCTTTTGGCTGATCATCGCATCGAACTGTTCCCACTGCTCTCTGGTGGTGAAAAACTCATCCTCGTGGCGAGCCAGAAAAACGTTGATCTCTGAACCTGCCAGGATGATCCGTGGTTCCTGCCTTGGCTGGGGCAGGCGGAAGACTGGCCCGTAGGTGCGATAGAGCGAGACATGTGGTTGCTCTTCCTGGGTCACACCTGACAGGTCCACCAGCGGTGGCAATGGTGCGGCACTTGGCCCACGTTCCCACAGGATCGTGTGTTGCTCGGTCATAGGTTTCCCTTTCCTGCTGCATGATACCCCCATAAGGGAGGTCTCTTGACTTCATGACTGGTTGGTTGTATCTCCTCATGAGCTGACAAATTTCAGGCTCCTGAAAAAGGAAGAAGAGCACACAAGGGCCTAAAGCTTGATGTCGAGCGCAAGAGGAACATGGTCAACCCATCAGCTCGGCATCTGGCCAATGGATTGTTTACCAGGCCCCACGGTTAAATACTACGTTGATACTGATCGCAGCCATAGTGAACAGCGTAAGCACGAAGAGGAGCGGGAACGCCACCCAGCCGGAAGCGCCCGTCTTGGCCGCCACGATGGTCAGAAGGATGGTCATACCCATCAGCATCCCCAGGGAAACCAGGGCCAGTGCTAGACGCTGAACGGCTGTGGGAGACTGACTAGGGGCTTCCCGGATCAGCTTCTGCCCAGCTCTGCTGTACGGGGAAGCTTCTTCACATCTCGTATCGCCTGCAAAGCCGAGAGCCTCGCCTTTCCTCTCGTAGCTCATTTTTTCTTGTTGAAACATACTGTTTCTCCTTTCGAGGTTGTTGAGTGCTGCCATCCAGCAGGGCACTCCATGCGCATTCACCTGGTTGCTCGCATCTCTTCGAGCCAGGTGGCAACCCACTGATATTCGTCGCGGATACGCCGGGTATGAAAGGCCAGGACACGCTGGGCATTGGACAGCGAGATGCCCATGTCAGGGGCACAGTCCCCCTGGTCGGCCATCTGTTGAAGATGATGGAGATACTCCAGACCCGTCTGAAGAAAAGCCAGACGCTTCTCCAAGATCGCCTCTCGTTCCTGCGGTTCGAGATACTCGAAGAACGCGACACGCGTAAAAAACTCCGCTTCATTGGCGGCTTGCTCCGGCGGAAAATCGCACAGAAAGGAGTGCAGCAACTCGATGCCGCGCTCGGTCAGGTGGTAGAGATGGCGATTGGGTTTGCCCTCCTGCTGTACCACCTGCCGTACGACCGCTCCCGCCTCTTCAAAGCGCTTGAGGGTTGGGTAGAGCACCGTATTATTGAGTGCGACTGTCCCGCCAAACACCTGCTCGATGCCTTTTTTGATCTCGTAGCCATGCTGTGGCCGTTGGCGCAGCATGGCCAAAATCACAATCTCTGCGTACATATGTTATGTCATCCTATGTTATTTCTACCTATGGAGAGAAGAGTACCATAAGGGAGGGGTCGGTGTCAAGTGATGCACGACATGGATTCATATGACGCGACGCGTCAATCAACTTGAGGCGCAAAGGGGAGTGTGGTATGTATGGAGCAGGATATCATTTGACAGATTCAGTGCCTCTCCGAATAACCCACCCATTGTCTGTAAGGAGGTCATGTGTTTGAACGTACAATGTGGTTGCGTAAGCTATGAGCCCGATTGCCCTTTGGCCCGAAATCTGCATGATACATGGTAGAGTGAAGCGATGTGGTGGCACTGTGTTGCCTGACAGAATAAGAAGCTGAGCCGACAAAGCCGACCTCATGGGTGTCGATTTGTGACTCCTCCTGTTTGTCGTAAGATTGGAGAAGGTAACTGACCTGGTTGTTGCAGGTGTGTGGTCACCCCTGTTTGTCATGTACAAAAGGAGGGAATTGAGGAATGAAGTATGTTCTTTTGTTCTGTGGAACGCGCGAGCAGCAGCAAGCCTGGGAGGAGATGACCGACGAAGCTCGCAACGCGCAATACGCCCAGGTGGGCCGCTGGTTCGCAGAGCATAGCGCCAAGCTTGGCCCCGCCAACCAGCTCCAACCCCCTCAGACGGCGACCACGGTGCATTTTCAGGGGGAGGGAGAGCCACTGATCTACGACGGCCCTTTCCTGGAGGGCAACGAGGTCATCGGTGGCTACGTCGAGATCACGGTGGCCGACCTCGACGAGGCGCTCCGCCTGGCCAGGCCGCGGCACGGTTGAAGTCCGACCGGTGATGCAAGTGGATCAATAGCCATGGCCGATGTCCACACCACCCTTGCAGAGGTCTTCCGAGAGGAGGCGGGACGGCTCACCGCTGCCCTGGTCCACATCCTGGGCGATTTCGCTGTCGCAGAGGAAATCGTCCAGGACGCGTTGCTGGTGGCGCTGGAGCGCTGGCCGGTCGATGGCATCCCTGAGCGACCTGGTGCCTGGCTGCTGACCGTCGCCCGGCGTCGCGCTCTCAACCAGGTGAGCCGCGACGCCCGCTACCGCGCCAAGCTCGCGCTACTGGAGCAGCCAGTCCCACAAGAGCCGGATGACCGGGTGCGCTTGATGTTCACATGCTGCCACCCCGCCCTCTCCCGTGCGGCGCAGATCGCGCTGACCTTGCGGGCGGTCTGCGGCTTTACCACTGCCGAGATCGCGCACGCTTTCCTGGCCTCGGAAACAGCGGTCGCCCAGCGCATCGTGCGAGCGCGGCGCAAGATCGTCGCTGCCCACATCCCCTACCGTCTGCCGAGCGACGACGACATGAGCGAGCGGCTCAGGGAAGTGCTGGCGGTGCTCTATCTGATGTTTACCGAGGGCTACCTGGCGAGTGCTGGCACGGCACCGACCCGGCGCGACCTCGCAGAAGACGCTGCCTGGCTGACGGCGTTGGTCGTGCGACACATGCCGGGGGAGCCAGAGCCGCTCGGTCTGCTCGCGCTGATGCGCCTGCACCTGGCCCGGTCCAAGACGCGGTTGAGCAGCGCCGGGGAGTTGATCCTGCTTCAAGACCAGGACCGCACGCTGT
>WNGH01004432.1_pt1 | contig 13418 bp, 10 predicted proteins | sample 5400631 | NCBI WGS metagenome assembly WNGH01 (sample SAMN13153373, study PRJNA577476) | soil metagenome | isolation source: 115 cm soil or saprolite under Garry oak tree replicate 1 | place: USA:California | collected 2016-06-15
TCAGCGCGCCGTCGGGGCCGCGCAGCCTCACGCGCCGGAGGTCGGCGGCGGTCCGCGCGACCACCGGGCCCGTCGCCTCGGTGGTCCGGTCGAGCGTCGGATCGTGGACGACCGCGAGGGCGCCGTCGGCGGTCGGGTGAATGTCGAGCTCTATGAGATCGGCGCCGAGCTCCAGCGCCTTGCGGAACGCGAGCAGGCTGTTCTCGGGCCACAGCAGCGCGCCGCCGCGGTGCGCGGCGACCCGGGTCGAGCCGCTCACTTCTCCGTCTCGATGAGCCCCTTCACGAACCAGCGCTGCATGAGGAGAATGACGGCCACGGGCGGCAGCAGCGCCATCATCGCGGCGGCCATCATGATGTTCCATTCGGGGATGTGCGTGCCGGTGCGCGGGATCAGATCCTGAAGCCCGATGACGACGACGCGCATCGCCTCGGTGTTGGTGATCATCAACGGCCACAGGTACTGGTTCCAGCCGTAGATGAAGAGCACGACGAAGAGCGCCGCGATGTTCGCCCACGAGAGCGGAAGCAGGAACGAGCCGAGGAACCGTAGCGGGCCCACCCCATCGAGCTGCGCCGCCTCCACCAGCTCGTTGGGAACGGTCAGGTAGAACTGACGGAAGAGAAACGTCGCGGTCGCGGACGCCATCAGCGGGACGGTGAGACCGGTATACGAGTTGAGCAGGCCGAGACGACCGAACACCTCGTAGGTGGCCATGATCCGGGTTTCCACCGGCAGCATGAGCGTGACGAAGATCAGCCAGAAAGCCACCGACTTCCCGCGGAAGTTGAAGTAGACGATGGCGAAGGCCGACAGCATCGAGATCGCGATCTTGCCGATGGCCGAGAGGACGGCCACGATCGCGCTGTTCCAGAACAACCGTGCCATGTGCGCGCGGTTCCACGCGTCGACGTAGTTCTGGACCATGTTGTCCGAGGGGCGGAGGATCGGGGGCCGCGCGATCACCTGCTCCACCGTCTGGGTCGAGATCACGAAGGCGTAATAGAGCGGGAAGGCGATGATCGCGACGCAGGCGAGCAGCAGCACGTGGACGGTGACCCCGCCCCAGTCGACCGGCGGGCGGCGCCGGGCTTCCGCGACGCGCGGCAGCGCGCCGATACGCGCCGGAGCGGCGAGCGTGCCGTCCGCGCTCACAGGCTCGCCTCGCCCGTCGAACAGGCTGCGGCTCGCACGACCGCACTCACAGGCTCGCCTCGCCCGTCGAACAGGCTGCGGCTCGCACGACCGCACTCACGAGTAGGTCACCCGCTTCTCGACGAAGCGGAACTGCACCGCGGTCAGGGTGATCACGACGAGCATCAACAGCACCGACTGGGCGGCGGACGACCCGAGGTTCAGTCCGATGAATCCGTCGTTGTACACCTTGAAGACCATGATCTCGGTCGCGCGGCCCGGTCCCCCTTGCGTCACGGCGTGGATGACGCCGAAGGAGCCGAAGAACGAGAAGATCATGTTGACGACCAGGAGGTAGAAGGTGATCGGCGACAGCAGCGGGAAGACGATGGACCGGAAGCGCCGAATGGCACCCGCGCCGTCGACGCTCGCGGCCTCGAGCACCGACGCCGGGATGGCCAGCAGGCCGGCGAGGAAGAACGCGATGTTGTAGCCGACGTGCGTCCACGCGGTTGCGACGATCACGAGGACCATCGCCACCCAGCCCTTCAGGAGCCAGTTGAACTCGTACGACATCACGAACGACAGCCAGTACGGGAGCACGCCGTACGAGGGGTGGAAGATGAAAAGGAAGATGATGCCCGCGATCGGCGGCGCGATGCCGTATGGCCAGAGGACGGCCGTCCGGTACGCGGTGAGCCCGCGGACCTTCTGCGTGGCCAGCGCGGCGACGAGCAGTCCCGTCCCGAGGCCGAGCGCCGTGACGCCGAAGGCGAACACGAAGGTGTTGACGACAGACTGGTAGTACTCGGACGAGGTGAGAAGCTTCCCGAAGTTATCGAGCCCGACGAAGAAGGTCTTGTCGCCGAAGGGCGAGGTCCGGAAGAGAGAGAGGCGCACCGACTCGAACGCCGGCCAGAAGAAGAACACGGCGGTCACCGCGAGCTGGGGCAGCACCAGCAGATACGGCAGCCACCGGTTCTTGAAGACCGCCCGCTTCATCGGCGCGCCGGCTACTTACGGCTTGTTGGCGGCCGCGAACTCTTTCAGGATCTCGTTGCCCTTCGCGACCGCGTCGTCGAGACCCTGCTTGGCCGTCTTCTTTCCGGCGAAGATATTCTCCATCTCGCCCTCGATCGCTTCCCGGATCTGCACGAAGTTCCCGAGGCGATGGCCCTGGCTGTTGACCGTCGGCGTCGCGGAGAGCTGGGACAGCGCCGTCCACTGCTCGGGATTCTTCTTGAAGTGGTACCCGGCCTCGAGGTTCTTGATCGCGGTCTGCGTGACGGGCACGTACCCTGTCGTCACGCTCCACCACATCTGCTGATGCGGCTCGGCGATGAACTTCAGGAACCGCGCCACGCCCTTGTAGTCGGTGCTCTTGAGCCCCTTCATCACCCAGAGGGTGCCGCCCCCGACGATCGCATTCTGCTTCTTGTAGGGCGGACCCCAGTGCGGAAGCTGGCCGGTCGCCCACTCGAACTTCAGCGACTTCTTGAAGCCGCCGATCACCGCGGACGACTGGATGAGCATCGCGCAGTCGCCGTTGATGAACTTCGGATCGGGCTGGCCCATGCGGCCGCCATACGAGTACACGTTCTCTTTTTGCCAAGTCGCGAGCTGGCCGATGTGCTTGAGCCCGAACTCCCCGTTGATCAGGAGCCTGGTGTCGAGCCCCGTGTAGCCGTTCTGGTTCGTGGCGAAGGGCTGATCGTGCCACGGGAAGGTGTTCTCCAGCATCGTCCACGACGGCCACGACGTCGTGAAGCCGCACTTGGCCGCGCCGGCGGCGAGGATCTTCTTCGAGAACTCGCCGACCTCCTTCCACGTGGCCGGCGGCTTGTCGGGGAGGCCCGCCTTCTTGAACATGTCCTTGTTGTAGTAGAGGATCGGACTCGACGAGTTGAAGGGCATGGAGTACAGGTTGCCGTCCTTCGAGTAGTAGCCGGTCACCGGCTTGATGAAGTCACCCCAGTTGACCGCGATCTCCTGCTCCTTCATGAGCTGGAAGATCGGGTGGATCGCGCCCGACATCAGCATCGTCTGCGTCCCGACGTCGAACATCTGGACGATGTGGGGCGGATTCTTCTGCCGATAAGCCGCGATGGCGCCGGTGAGAACCTCGGGATAGGTCCCCTTGTTCAGCGGCTTGACCTCGTACTCCGACTGGCTCTGGTTGAACTGCTTGACCAGCTCGCCGACCGTCTCGCCGAGCTGGCCGCCCATCGCATGCCAGAAGTGGATCTCGGTGCGCGACTGCGCGGCGACCGGGAGCGCGGTGAGCGCGAAGAGCGCCAGGGCGGCGAGCGTCGCGACGGAACGCGTTGTGAAAGCAAGCATGGGCGTCGTCTCCTCTTCGAGTCGGAGCCTTTCTCGAACGGCGGTGCCGGGACTATAGCACACGAGAACATGGGGGCCCCGAGATGGCCCCCAAACCCCCCACGCTCGGGAAGCGCCCCGGCAAAGCCGTGGCGCTCCTCGTTCACGCTTGGAAGCGTATTCCTAAACGCGGAACTTGTGGGAGCGGGCGACGTGGGCGTCGACGGCGTCGAGCTCCGCCGAGAGCCGGCGCGTGGACCAGCCGCAGAGCGCCGCCATGCGCTCACCGATCGCCTCGGCGCAGTCCTGACCCTGACAGCGGCTCGTGCCGATGCCCGTGCGGCGGAGGAGGAAATCCTGGAGCGAGACCGTGAGCTCCTCGTGGACCGCGTGGTGCAGCTGCGCGACGACGTCCGGGTTGTGCGGGCACAGCCGGTCGTTGCCGCCCGGCACTTTTCCGGCGAGCTCGACGAGCCGGGGCCAGGCCCGTCCGTAGGTGGCGACGAGCGCCTCGAGCGTCGCGCGCGCGAGCCCGCTCGATCCGGTCTCGACCGAAACGTCCATCCAGGCGTGCGCCTCCACGCGGTCGGCCTCCTCGTCGGCGCCGTCGAGCGTCAGCTCGCGCGTTCCGGACGGCGCCCGGCGGCCGAGTCTCCGCGTCACCCGGTCACCCAGCTCCTCGGCCAGACTCCGGAAGCACGTGAGCTTCGTCCCGGTGATCGAGAGGAACCGCCCGTCCGCCTCGTCGACGATCTTGTGGGCCCGCGAGACGTCGGACTCGCGCGCGCCCTCCTCCCACGATAGCGGCCGGACGCCCGCGTAAGTGTACACGACCTCCCGCGCCGTCAGACGCGGGTCGGGCAGCGCGCGCCGCACCTCCTCGAGCAGGTACGTCACCTCGTCGCGCGTGGCGTGCACGCGGTCGAGGTTGCCCTCGAAATCGGTGTCCGTCGTGCCGACGAGGGAGAACTCCCGCCAGGGGATGACGAAGATCATCCGCTCGTCGCTGGTCGAGTGATAGACGGCGTGCTCCGTCAGCCGCGGCAGCAGGCAGTGGATGCCCTTCGTGCGTCGCAGGATGCGGGGGCCCCGGTCGGCGACGGAGGCCGACGCGCGGACGTCGTCGACCCACGGGCCCGTCGCGTTGACCACGATCCGCGCGCCCAGCGTCGCCACGCGGCCCGTGACGAGGTCGCGCGCCCGCACGCCGCCGATCTCGCCGTGCCGGCCTCGCGTCACCTCCTCCACCTGGGCGTAGTTGAACGCGTGGGCGCCGTGGCGGCACGCGGAGAGCACGTTCTCCAGGCAGAGCCGCTCGGGAAAGACGAGGAGGTCGTCGAAGTAGTAGCCGGCGCCGCGGAGATCCTCGGGCCGGATCGCCGGCTCGAGCGAGAGCGCGTCCACCGGACGCAGCACGCGGTACCGCTCCCGGTCCCGTCCCGGCGTGAGCCAGTCGTAGAGGCGGAGGCCGAGGCGGATCTTGATCAAGCTCCGCGACGAGTCGCGGTAGATCGGCACGAGGAACGGCAGCGGCTTCACCAGGTGCGGCGCGAGACGCTGGAGCCGCTCGCGCTCGGTGAGCGACTCGCGCACGAGCGCGAAGTCGAAGAGCTCGAGGTATCGCAGGCCGCCGTGGATCAGCTTCGACGACACCGACGTGGTCGCCGAGGCGAAGTCGCCCTTCTCGAGGAGCGCCACCGACACGCCGCGTAGCGCGAGGTCGCGCGCCGCGCCGGCCCCCGCCATGCCGCCGCCGATGATGACGACGTCGTAGTCGCCATCGGCGAGCGGAACGGGCCGCGCGGTGGTCACGCGATGAGCTCCCGCAGCGATGGTAGCACGAGGTCCGGGGCGATCTCGGCGACGCGCGGGTCGTCGGCGCGCGTGACGCCCGTCAGGACGAGCACGGTGGCGAGGCCGAGCCGTTTGCCCATCACGACGTCGGTCTCGATCCGGTCGCCGACGATCGCGCACTCGGCCGCGCCGACGCCGAGCGACGCCAGCGCGACCTCGAGGATGATCGGCGACGGTTTGCCGACGATCGTCTCGACCGTGAGGCCCGTCACCGCCTCGACCGCGGCCGTCATCCCCGCGCAGTCGGGGATCTCGCCTCCCTCGACGGGACACGTGCGGTCCGGGTTCGTCGCGATCAGGCGCGCGCCGCGCCGCGCCGCCTGGAGCGCCACGTTGAGCTTCGCGTAGTCGAACGTGCGGTCGAACGCGATGACGACCCAGCGTACGTGATGGTCGTCGCGCACCTCGAAGCCGTGCGCGCGCAGCTCGGCGCGCAGCGGCGGCTCGCCTATGACGAAGAGCGGCGCGCCGGGATCCGTCCGCTGCAGGTGACGCGCCAGCGCGAGCGACGAGTTCACGACGTGGTCGGGATCGGTCGGCACGCCGAGCCGCGTGAGCTTGGCGGCGTAGTCGGCGCGCGTCTGAAGCGGCTTGTTCGAGAGGAACGCCACGCGCCGGCCGTCGGCGCGGAGCGCGGCGATCGTCTCGGCGGCGCCGGGGACGAGCGCCTCACCCCGATACACGGTGCCGTCGAGGTCGAGCAGCCAGCCGCGGTGCGGCAGCCGGATCACGTGGCCGCGCGCTGCTCAGCGCAGCAGGGGCGCGACCGCCGCCTGCGAGAGCTCGACGAACGGCGCCGGCGCCACGCCGAGCAGGACGACCCCGACGAGCGCGACCGCCAGCGCGAGCCCCCCGGCAAAGGACGGCGCCCACGACGCGGACGCCCCCTCGGGCTCGCGCATGTACATGTAGACGATCAGCCTCAGGTAGTAATAGGCCGCGAGCGCCGAGTTGAGCACCGCGATCACCGCGAGGACCATATGGCCCGAGCGGACCGCCGCGCCGAACAAATAGAATTTCGCCATGAAGCCGCCGAGCGGCGGCATGCCGATGAGCGAGAGGAGGAACAGCGCGAGCGCGCCGGCGAGGAACGGGTGCCGCCGCGCGAGACCCGCGTAGTCGGCGACATCCAGGGCTTCCTCGCCCGCCCGTCGCGTGAGCGCGATCACGCCGAACGCGCCGACCGTCGTGAACGTGTAGGCGAGCAGATAGAAGAGGACGGCGCTCGCGCCCTCGACGGAGCCCGCGACGAGCCCGACGAGCATGTAGCCGGCGTGCGCCACGGACGAGTAGGCGAGCATGCGCTTGACGCTGCCCTGGGCGATCGCCACGACGTTGCCCACGGTCATCGTCGCGATCGCGAGCACCTCGAAGAGCCCCACCCAGCCCGGGCGCGTGGACCGGAGCGCGGACTCGAGCACGCGGATCAGGGCGGCGAACGCCGCCGCCTTCGACCCCGTCGCGATCAGCGCCGTCACCGTCGTCGGCGCGCCCTCGTAGACGTCCGGCACCCACATGTGGAACGGCACGACGGAGATCTTGAAGCCGATACCGACGAGGATCAGACCGAAGCCGATCACGACGAGCGGGTCACCGCCGCGCGCCGCGGGTGAAGCCGCGATGCGGTCGAGCCCGGTCGTGCCCGTCGCGCCGTACACCAGCGCGATACCGTAGAGCAAGAACGCCGACGCGAAGGCGCCCAGCAGGAAGTATTTCAGCGAGGCCTCGCCGGAGGTCAGCCGGGCCTTGAAGAGCCCGGCGAGCACGTAGAGCGACAGCGACATCGTCTCGAGCGCCAGGAAGACCGCGATGAGGTCGCCCGCGGCGGCGAGCAGCATCATCCCGAGGGTCGCGAACATGACGAGCGCGTAGAACTCGCCGCACTCGCCGCCCGTCCGCCGCAGATAGTCGATCGAGAGCAGGAGGATGAGGGCGGAGGCGTAGCAGATCACCACGTTGAAGAAGAGCGCGAAGCCGTCGATCCGCACCATGTCCCGGAACGCGCGCGTCTCCTGACCCCACTGCGCGAGCGTCGCGAGCAGCGCGCCGACGACGCCCGCCAGGGCGATGCCGCCGAGGTGCTCCTTCGTCGTGTGCGGCGGCAAGAGGTCCGCGACCAGCACGAGCGCCGCCCCGCCCAGGATGATCAGCGCCGGCAGCAACGGCGCGATCGTGACCGCGGGCGGCAGCCAGTCCATCAGCGCGTGTCCAGCGCGACGGAGGCCTTGTCCTGCACTTGGCCGAGCAGCGCGCTCACCGTCGCCTCGGTCTTGTCGGTGAAGGGCGCCGGGTAGACGCCGATCCATACGATGAAGACGAGGATGGGCACGAGGATGATCCACTCGCGGGGGCCGAGGTCGGCGAGGCCGCGATTCTCTTCGTGGGTGACGCGGCCGAAGATCACGCGCTGGTACATCCAGAGCATGTAGACGGCGGCAAAGATGATCCCGCTCGTCGCCAGCGCGGCGACGACGCGGTTGACCTGGAACGCGCCGACGAGGATCAGGAACTCACCGACGAACCCGTTGAGCCCGGGCAGACCGAGCGACGAGAGCGAGACGACGAGGAACACGACGGAGAAGGCGGGCACGACGCGCCAGAGCCCGCCGAAGTCGGCGATGAGCCGCGTGTGACGGCGCTCGTAGATCATCCCGACGAGGAGGAAGAGCGCGCCGGTCGACAACCCGTGGTTCACCATCTGGACGATCGCGCCGACGAGTCCCTGCGGCGTGAACGTGAAGAGGCCGAGCATCACGAAGCCGAGATGGCTCACGCTCGAATACGCGACGAGCTTCTTGAGGTCGGGCTGGACGGTCGACACCCAGGCGCCGTAGACGATACCGATCACCGCGAGGGCCCACACGACGGGCCGGAATGTGAGGCTCGCGTCCGGGAAGAGGGGCAGGCAGAAGCGCAGGAATCCGTACGTTCCCATCTTGAGCAGGACGCCGGCCAGGAGCACGGAGCCCGCCGTCGGCGCCTCCACGTGCGCGTCGGGCAGCCAGGTGTGGAACGGGAACAGCGGCACCTTGATCGCGAACGCGAGCGCGAACGCCAGGAACATGAGGTTCTGCCCGAGGCCGGCCGGCACGACCCACCGGCCGAGCTGCTCGAGATCGAACGTATAGACCCCACTCGCCGCGCCCTGCTGGACGTACAGCGCCAGGATGGCGACCAGCATGAGCGCCGAGCCGAGCATCGTGTAGAGAATGAACTTGATCGCCGCGTAGACGCGCTGCCCGCCGCCCCACACGCCGATGATCAGGTACATCGGGACGAGCATCGCCTCCCAGAACACGAAGAAGAGGAGGAGGTCGAGGCTCACGAAGACCCCGAGCATGCCCGTCTCGAGCGCCAGCACCGTCAGCACGAACTCCTTGGTCCGCTCCTCGATCGAGCGCCACGCCGACAGCAGCGCGAGCGGCGTGAGGAATGTCGTCAGGAGGACGAGCAGCAGGCTGATGCCGTCGATACCGATGTGATATCCCGCGCCGAGCGGCGGAATCCAGCGCGCGACCTCCTCGAACTGGAAGTCGGGATCGTCGGAGTCGAAGCGGAGCCAGAGCGCCAGGGACAGGACGAATGTCAGGGCCGCTACGGCCAGCGCGCCGCCGCGCAGCGCCGTCTCCCGGCGGCGGGGCACGAGTGCCAAGAGCGCCGCGCCGAGCGCCGGCAGAAACGTGACCGCCGTGAGCACGCCGAAGCGCACGGCTCAGCGCCTCACCGGATCAGCAGGAAACCGACGAGCAGCACCGCGCCGATCAGCATCGTCAGCGCGTAGTTGACGACGTAGCCGGTCTGGAAGCGTCGGCCGACCCGCGCCCAGAGCACGACCGCCCGCCCCACCCCGTTGACCAGCCTGTCCACGACCCCGAGGTCCACCTTCTGCGCGAGGAACTCGAACAAGACCCGCAGCGGCCCGACGATCGCGCGGTCGTAGAGCCGGTCCACGTACCACGCGTTCAGCAGGAGAGTGTGGATCACGTTCCGTGGCCGGCCGATCGCCTCGGCGCGGACGGGAGACGACATGTACATGACCCACGCGAGAACGACGCCCGCGGCGACGACCACCACCGAGAGGAGCAGCAGCATGTAGCCCGTGAGGCCGCCGTGCTCCGCCTCGCGGAGCGGGAAGACGGTGCCGAGGAAACGCTCGAAGCGCGTCCCCTGCGTGGAGGGCACACCGACGAGCCAGCCGGTGACGACGCTGAGCACCGCCAGCGCCACGAGCGGTCCCGTCATCACGCGCGGCGACTCGTGCGCGTGGTGCGCGAGGTCCTTGGACATGCGCGGGCCACCGAAGAACGCCAGGAAGATCAGCCGGAACGTGTAGAACGACGTCATGAACGCGCCGACGAGCAGCAGCACCCAGACGAGCCGCTGGCCGTGGAACGCGGCGCCGAGGATCTCGTCCTTGGAGAAGAAGCCGGCCAGTCCCGGCACGCCGGCCAGCCCGGCGGCGCCGATCGTCATCGTGATCGTGGTCGTCACCATCTTGGGCGCGAGACCGCCCATCTTCCGGAGATCCTGCTCGCCGCCGAGGCTGTGGATGACGGAGCCGGCGCCGAGGAACAGCAGCGCCTTGAAGAAAGCGTGCGTGACGAGGTGGAAGATGCCGATGGCGTACGCGCCTAGCCCGAGGGCGGCGAACATGTAGCCCAGCTGGCTCACGGTGGAGTAGGCGAGCACGCGCTTGATGTCCGTCTGCACGAGCCCCACGGACGCGGCGAAGAGCGCGGTCGCGACGCCGACCCACAGCACGACGTCCAGGGCGACGCCGGAGCGCTCGAACAGCACGTGGCTCCGCGCGACCATGTAGACGCCGGCCGTCACCATCGTCGCCGCGTGGATCAGCGCCGAGACGGGCGTCGGACCCTCCATCGCGTCGGGCAACCACGTGTGCAGCGGCAGCTGCGCGGACTTGCCGCACGCGCCCATGAAGAGGAGCAGCGCGATGCCGGTCGCCGTCGCGCGCGGCAGCTCCTCGGCGGCGCCGAAGATGGGCGCGTAGTCGAGGGTGCCGGTGGCGGTCCACAGCCAGATGACGCCGAGCCCGAAGCCGAAGTCGCCCACGCGATTGACGATGAACGCCTTCTTGCCGGCCGCCGTCGCCGACTCGCGCTCGTACCAGAAGCCGATCAGGAGGTACGAGCACAGCCCGACGGCCTCCCAGAAGACGTAGAGCAGCAGAAAGTTGCCCGCCAGCACGAGCATCGTCATCGAGAACACGAAGAGATTCAGGTATGCGAAGTACCGCGCGTACCCGGCATCGTCGTGCATGTAGCCGACCGAGTAGCAGTGGATGAGAAAGCCCACGCCGGTGACGACGAGCAGCATCACGCCCGTCAGGGGGTCGACGTACGCGGTCACCGAAGTCTGGAAGTCGCCGGCGACGATCCACGTGAACAGGGTGTCGGTGAACTGCGTCCCGGACGCAACTCGCGCGAACGTCACGCACGACGCGACGAATGACAGCGCCAGCGCCGGCACCCCGATCCAGTGAGCGCGACGTCCCGTGAGCCGACCGAAGAAGACGTTCAGCAGCGCGCCGGCGAGGGGAAACGCGGGGATCAGCCAGACGGAGAGGGACACCGCGACAATCTATCGGTCGCTCCCGGAGGTGTCAAGCAACGCGCGTGATACCATGACCGTCGTGCTCGGGCATTCCCGCACGAGGTCTTGGATCCTCGTCGTGCTGCTCCTCGTCCTCGCGGTGGTGGCGCCGATCTCCTACCTCGGATGGCGTCAATCGGTGCCGCTGGTGCGCGCCACCGTGAACGCGCCGCGCTTTCTCGGTCAGAAGACGACGTTCTCCGTCGTCGTGGAGGCGGCGCGCGGCAACGTCGCCCGCGCCGAGGTCCGCATCGTCCAGGGCGGCCGGACGCTCGGCGCCGCGCGGCAGGACGCCGGGCTCGGCCCGCGCGCCGAGATCCCGATGACCGTGGAGGCCTCGGCGATCGGCCTGCGTGACGGCCCCGCGACGATCGAGGTGTGGGGCCACGACGACTTCTGGCGGCCGCTCCGCCAGGTCGAGCGCGCGATCGCGATCGCGCCGGTCACCGTCAAGACCACGCCCCCGCGTCTCGACCTGCTCGCCGTCACGCACTACGTCTCACCCGGCGGCGCGGCGCTGGTCGCCTTCCGCGCCGGTAACGGCGCGCGCGTCACGGTGCAGGTCGGCGCCCGCGTCTTCCCGAGCTTTGCCGTCGGTGAGCGCGGCGCGCGCGCGGCGCTCATCGCGCTGCCATTCGATTTCACGGCCGGCACGCCACTCTCCATCGCGGCGCGCGACGAGGCCGGCAACGCGGTGACGCGCGCGCTCCCCGTCGGGCTGAAGCCACGCGCGTTCCCCCGCGACACGATCGAGCTCAAGGACGCCTTCCTCGCCGCGAAGGTGCCGGAGCTCCTGCCGCAGGCGCCGCGCGGCCGGCCGCTCCTCGAGAGCTTCCTCGTCATCAATCGTGACCAGCGGCGCCAGGCCGAGGAGGAGAAGGTGCGGGTCGGCGCCCGTACCGCGGACAGGCCGCTCTGGGAAGGCCCCTTCACCCAGGCGCGCAACACGAAGGTGTTCTCGAACTTCGCCGAGTCACGCACGTACGTCTACGAGGGGCGGCCCGTCGACACGCAGATCCACTTCGGCTTCGACCTCGCCTCGACGCGGCAGTCGCCCGCGCCGGCGGCCAACGCGGGCAGCGTCGCCTTCGCGGGGCCGCTCACGATCTACGGCAACACGGTGATCGTGGACCACGGCTGGGGACTCCAGACGCTCTACGCGCACCTCTCGTCGATCGACGTCAAGGTGGGCGACTCAATCGCGAAGGGACAGGTGCTCGGACGCACCGGGACGACGGGTCTCGCGCTCGGTGACCACCTCCACTTCGAGGTTCTGGTCTCCGGCGTGTCGGTCACGCCGGTCGAGTGGTGGGACGCGAAGTGGATCCGCGAGCGTATCAACCGGCCGCTGAAGGAAGCGGGCCTGCCCGAGATCGCGGGCGTCGGCGCCGTGGCCGACGACGAACCCGCTCGCGCCGCGCGCCGACGCGCGCGCTAACCGGAGCAAGCGGGTCACCGAAGAGCGCCACGGCTCCGCCGGGGCGCTGCGAGCGTTGGGGGGTATGGGGGGCCATTTCGGGGCCCCCCATCTAATCAAAACGCCCCGAACTTCTCGTAGGCCGCGAGCGGCGTCATGCCTTTGCGCACCGCCGCGCGGACCTTGCTCTCCGTTCCGACGAGCTTCTCGCACCGCAGCAGGACCTCGGAGGCGACCCGCCGGGGCACCACGACGACGCCGTCCGCGTCGCCGACGACGATGTCGCCGAGGGCCACGCGCACGCCGCCGATCGTCACCGGCTCGCCCCAGTCGCTCACGCGCCAGCGCGGAACGGAATCTTGCGGACTGCGGTAGCGGACGAAGGTCGGGAAGCGCACGCGCGTGATCAACGTCGCGTCCCGCGTCGCGCCGTCGATCACCGCGCCGCGCACGCGCCTGGCGCGGAACCACTCGGCCGAGAGCTCGCCGAAGTGCGCGGCCTCGTCGTCGTGGGCCGCGAGCACGAGCACCGAGTCCGTCGGCACGGCGCCCAGCATCTTGAGGAACTGCCGGAGGGTCGCGTCCTTCTCGCGTGGCGAGCCGCGGCGCGCGCGGCCCCGCGCGGTGAACGCGTACCCGGCGAGTCGCATGTCGGGCGCCAGCGGCCGGATCGCCGACGGCAGCGTCTGTCGCAGGAGTCCCATGTCGTCCATCACGTCCGTGATCGCGGCCGTGTAGATCTTCGCGAACCGCCGCGGCAGGTTGTCCGACCGACTGGCCATGGGCCACAGTCCTACACCGATCGCGCGTCGCGCTCAAGCCCGGCGCGTGTCGCTGGTCAATAAGAATGTCGTGGGTACTGCAACGTGAAAATGTCATCCCCGGTGTCGAGGGTACCCGGCTCGAATCGCGAGTTGGGGATCGTAGCCGAGGCGCCACGGATGGCGTCGTGGGGCAGCCGGCGGGAGGGCCGTGGCGAGCGCGGCCAGCGCGCGGTGCAGGGGCCTGGAGGAGGGTGAGCGCGCGGCGCGGCGGTCGGCATGTGGCGAGCGGCGGGGCGCGAGGGTAAATTCGCCGGTCG
>WNGH01004438.1_pt1 | contig 13410 bp, 10 predicted proteins | sample 5400631 | NCBI WGS metagenome assembly WNGH01 (sample SAMN13153373, study PRJNA577476) | soil metagenome | isolation source: 115 cm soil or saprolite under Garry oak tree replicate 1 | place: USA:California | collected 2016-06-15
TGGGGCGGCGATTTCTGTATCATGACTTGACGACGACATAGGGCCTCCTGAGAATATGTAATAGGTGTTTCTCCTTTCTCATACAAGGCCTCTTTCGTCACTTTTTTCCTCCTTTTTTCCTAAAGTCCGCGCCTATGGGGGATGTCGCCTCCCTGATGAAATGCCGGGGTGGCCGACTCACGCTAGAAGAGGGCGGGCCGATCCTGCTCCAGACGCTCCAGGGGCTTGCCTTTGCACATAAACGAGGCTTTGTGCATCGCGATATCAAGCCGCGGAACATTTTGTTGCGTGGAAAGGAAGGACGCTGGAGCGGCAGGCTATCCGATCTGGGCCTCGCGAAAAACTTTGAGCAGGCGGGTCTCAGTGGACTGACCATCACCGGCGAAAAGATCGGTACCTTTCAGTTTATGCCCCGCGAGCAGGTGACTCAGTTTAAACGCTTCAAGCCGGTCAGCGATGTCTGGGCTATGGGGGCCACCTGCTACTACATCCTGACCGGCTTCTACCCACGCAATCATCCCGACACTCTGGATCAGGTTAAGGTCATCCTGCAAGGGAAGGCCATCCCTATCCGCACTCGTGACCCGCGCATTCCCAATCCCGTTGCAGAGGTAATTGACCGTTCGCTCGCTGACAAAGTGAGCGAACGATATCAGCATGCAGGGGAGATGTACGAAGCACTCAAGAAGGTACTGTGACACTCCGCCTTCTGGCGCAATTATAACGGCAAAAAGAGGTTTCCTTACACTATTCTCAAGCTCAATTCACTGACCCTTGGTACCTGCTTGCTCAGCACTGACGGAGAGACAAGATCCAGAGAGAACGGCCGCAGGCGCAGTACAAACTGAAATGGGTTAGTAAGTAACTCGTACTGCGGCAGCACACCCGGACCACAACTCGCAGACCCGATCCCATTTTGACGATAATCCAGATGCCAAATGAGTTGTCCCGCATCGCTCAATTCATACGTATGCCTGGCCTTTTCCAACTGTTCCACCGTATACCTGTGGAGACTAAAGTTCACTTCCGGCATCCCAACGGCGAGCAACCCCGTTCCTCGACCATTTGCAACACTGACCCATCTCACCTCAGAGCGGTTGCCATTCTCCTGTGGGAACGTATACGGCGTATACAACTCGTCGACTGATTTCGCATACACACCCACCCGGTTTGCCTGCTTGGTGTCGGCGTATGATTCACCCGCTCCGCGACCATACCAGGTGACGTGTTCGAACTGTTTCGGAATTCGCAGTTCCAGGCCAATCCTCGGCAGCGTTCTGGGTCCACCTTCCGCTGGTACACCTTTCACCATGATCACGATATCGCCAGTGCCATACACTGTATATTCGTATGTGCATGAGATTCCCCAACTTCTAACGGGCGGTGCGATGCGTGCGGACACCTCCACTTTCACGGCTCTCCCACTTTCGATGACCTCCCAATGAACATTGTCAATGCGGTGTTTGAGCCAATGTAATCCAAATGACTTCCATTCCTCAGCCGCCGAGAATGGGGGCCTGCCACGGTCATTGTCCGTCGTCGCCCGCCAGAACTCGAGTCGCGGCCCCGACTCAATGAACTGTAACCCTTCATACACCCAGGATGAGATCACGCCATACTCTGTATTGAAGCGAACTTCCATGGTCGGCCCTTGAATGACCAGGGACGTTCCCTCTTCACGGCATTGGAGTACTGGCATCGATTGAAACTCTACAGCCTCTTCTGAGCCTGCTGAGGCCACCAGGAATTGTGCATTGGCGACTTCGTGTCCCTGTTTGGCCCAACGCGTATCAAACGCCAGGGTAAAATCAATGTTGAGCCAGTAGTCCCATCCGCTATGGTCTTTGGGAAGGGTAAACGGTATCTGGGCGGTTGTGGATCCCTGTGCCGGAATTTCGGGCAGGGGCAACGCACCTTGCTGGACGAGCATACCTTCCCTTGTCAACGACCACGCACAGGCTAAGTGGTTCAGCGTGATGAAGTCGTAACGATTGTGGATGCGAACCAATCCCTTGGCCACATCCACAGCCTCTACCTTCACCGGCTCGATGACCTTTTTGTATTCGAGAAGAGCCGGTGAAGGCGTGCGATCTGAGAACACCAGCCCATCAATTACAAAGTTCCCATCATTGGGTTCGTCACCAAAATCACCACCATACGCAAAATATTCCTGGCCTTCGGCTGTACGCCGACGAATGCCGTGATCACACCACTCCCAGACACACCCACCTTGCAGTCGACGATACTTGTACATCGTCTCCCAGTATTCGGTAAAACCACCTGGACCATTGCCCATAGCATGGGCGTATTCGCACAGAATATGCGGTTTCTCCAGGTCTGTACGCTCTCCCAGTTTCACGAGATCTTCAATCGGGGTATACATCGTGCTAAAGACATCAGACACTTTTGCTTCTCTATCGGCCTCGTAGTGAATGAGCCGAGTCGAATCGTGCGCTCGAATCCAGGCAGCCATTGCCTCGTGATTGCGGCCAAAAAATGATTCGTTTCCCAGTGACCATATAATCACACAGGCATGATTCTGGTCACGCTCAACCATACGAGCGGCTCTATCAACATAGGCTGCCTCCCACCCAGGGTTGTCACTGGCCCATTGCGCGGCGGCTTCAGCTATGGCTGCATAGTTGCGTGCTCTGCTTTGGGGGTCTTGCAGTAAGGTCATTAGGTTCACCGTAGTGGAGCCGAATCCGTGGCACTCCAAGTCGGTTTCGTCTATCACGTACAGCCCATATTCGTCACACAAGTCCAAGAACCGGGGGTCGTTGGGATAGTGAGAAGTCCGAACCGTATTGATGTTATGCTGCTTCGTTAACACCACGTCTTGCACCATGGCTGAGTACGGCACAGCCTTACCGAGGTCGGGGTGGTGGTCGTGACGGTTTACGCCTTTCAACTTAATCGCAGCGCCATTGACGAGAAAGACGCCATCCTTCAACTTAATGGTACGAAACCCAATACGTTGCGGGACCACTTCGACCAGGTTGTCGTCGTCATCGTACACAGAGACAAGCAAGCGATACAGATATGGATCTTCAGCAGACCAGTGTCGTGGCGCTTTGACCTCCGATTGAAAATCCAGGACAACGTTTGTACCCGGTGCCGCAGTAAAGGTTTTCTCAGTCATTTCGAGATGCACGGGCCTGTCTTGCTCATCCAATAGACTGATGGTCACCTTGCCGGTATATGTGGTGTCTGTAAATTTATTAGTGACAGTGATCCGGACTGACAAATTTGCATCGAGATAGTCTGCATCAAACTGGGTCCTCACGGACAAGTCAGCAATGTGTACTTTCGGTCGGGACAGTAGGTACACATCACGGAAAATGCCGCTTAACCACCACTGATCCTGATCTTCAAGATAGCTGCCATCTGACCACTGATACACGCGAACTGCGATGGAATTGATTCCGGGGTGCAGATAGTCAGATACGTCAAATTCTGAGGGCAGACGACTGCCTTGACTGTATCCGACCGCCGCTCCGTTTATCCAGACGTGAAATGCGCTATCCACTCCTTCAAACCGAAGGGTCATGTAGCGCTTCAACCACTCATCAGGAGCATAGAATGTACGTCTATAGCACCCGGTCGGATTCTCCGTGGGCACGTGCGGTGGATCAACAGGGAAGGGATAGTCAATATTCGTGTAATGAGGATGCCCATGTCCGTGCATCTGCCAGCTTGAAGGAACCTGCAAATCATCCCACTGCCCCACATCATAGGAGTCCTCATAGAAGTCCTCAGGTGCCTCTACGGGAGATGGACTATAGAAAAACTTCCAGATGCCATTCAGGAGTTTGAAAAACGGTGAATTCCCGCGTTCAAACGACAGGGCAGCAGTTTTCTCAGCATAGGGCACGAAATAGGAACGACCCGCAAGTCGATTCTTCTGAAGACACGTTTGTGTCTCCCAGTCATAAGATTTAGCCATTTTTGACATGAACAAAGCTCTCCGTCATGCAATACTATTGGTAAGCCTATAGGTATATAATATACGATCTCCGTACCTTTAAGGATGGAGGGACGCACTAATGCATGAGCAAGCATTCACGATCGCCATCAAACCAGAGGAAGAGTCTCAATTGGATGTGCTGGAACACGAGTTTTCTCCTGATAATCTGTCAAATATCATTCCTTATGCACAAAGCGTTATAGAGTGTTTTACGTCTTGCTGTACTAGTTAGTCCAGTATGGGATGCATTGGCAGAGTTGCCACGTTTAGGGAATATCGCAGAAGTGCATAGAGGGATTAAGTATATAACATTCCCTTTGAAGAAAACAAGGCGAAGCTTGTTTCAGATGTGCCGCTTGATGGGTTCGTTCGCGGTCTGACCCGTATCACAGATGATTTTGAACCTTTCGCTATTAAGGGCTTCAAGTATCTTAATGTTAGTTCTGAGAAACAGCTTTATGAAGCTTATTTATTACCCTGGAACTTTCCAAAGGTTATAGTGAATGCTGTAGGTAGGAGAGTACTACACCAAAGAGGTGTAAACAACGAGTCGTAGAGTGGTTTGATGTTGGCTGGGTATCCAATCTCCAGCGCAGGTGATCAGGTTGAGATAGGTACCACCATCATTACCAAAAATTGCTTGCAGAGGTGCATCTTGCGGGGGGTAGAGAGCAACCTGTTTGACATGAAAATGCATTGTTCTACCCATTGTATCAGCGACTATTACACTGTCACCAAGCTGCAATTCGCGCAAGTGCCAGAAGACCGCGGGATAACCACCGGGACGATCAAGGTGTCCATCGATGACAGCACTACCTCGTTGGCCAGGCAATGGACCTGAACTGTACCATCCTACATCTTCCCAAGGCTTCCCTGTTGGTGTTTCCAAGTCTCCATCCGCTAAGACTCCTACGGACTCAATGAAAGCATCGAGTTTAATAGCAGGAATTACAAGACGTACTGGCTGTACACTTGCACTTTCTTGTGTGAATGAAGGAGGAATAGATGAAGAGGTTGCTATGTGTGGTGGTAGCCCTGTAATGGGTAAAGGACTATGTAGAGATACTCCAAGTGTTATTACCACTGTGAGTAAACAGCTACATAGTCTTACCACTCGCATCATAGCCCACGCCATCATGTGCTTGTTCCGCAGCACGTACTAAGGACGAGAGCACAATTGTATGATATCTCTACCTATAGAAAGGGCACCGAGACCTAACACAAGCACTGCAAGTACACCCAAAAACCAGGGACTCCATAGTGGAAAGTGGTTTGGAGGAGTCGCAGGGTTGCTTCCCGTGCCAGGCATACTAGGTATGCCATTTGTTTGAGCGGATACCACTTGGATATTTGGGGAGCCGTTGACAAGTCCAACGACGAAAATACTGGTTATTGTATCGGCTTTGAGCGTCGTTGAAACGGGCATGCTTGTACTCAGATTAGTTGCCGTTACATGGAAGGTATAGGAGGTAGCGGGAACTGCAAGATATTCACTCGCTTGTTGATAGGTGAGGCCATTGAAAAGGTTGCCGCTATCAGTAGCCATATTGAGCGTTCCTGCATTGGGAGAGAGTTGATATGCCCGTACTTTTGCCGTCGTGCCAACAATCAGGTTATTATCAATAAAAACTTCCAGTCCTAGCCCAGTTGCTTGTGTACCAACGGCTGCGACTGTATAGGCTACTCCAGGATTGACTGCTAAGGTTTGTGTGATGACTGATGCCCCGATACCTTTGCCAACCAGAGCAATTTGAACTTTATGAGGCCCAGGTGGTACAGGGACATAGTCTGTCACTGCTCCAAACTGGAAACTACTGAGCAGCACCGAGCCATCTACGAAAACATCAGCAGTGCCGACGTCAGGTGAGGCATGAATGACGCGGACAAATGCAGATGTTTGGGCATAAGTTGGTATCGCTCCCATAAAAAAATAAGCGAACAGTGCGAGCATACCAAACATAATGGACAGACGGGATACGAGAAGCATAAGCATGTGTTTAGCTTTCATAAAAGTACCCTCCGCTTTAAGTCAGGAATACAAGTAGTCAGGCCAATATATAAAGAAGGTTGTATTGTGGGAGAACCCCCTTCTCCCACGAAAGGATGCTAATTTTTCACTAGCTGTAAATAAGTAGATACCTGCTTACTTAGGATAACGTTCTAAGCAAGCGTGAGTAACAACTTCTTTAGGGGCTAGGAGACACATTCCATAAGCCAGATTCGCCAGTGCGCTGGCCGCTCTGATCCAGAACTTGATAACTACCCACTATATCTCCGCCGATTTTTATAGTTCCTTCAAAAGCAAGAGTAGATGTTCCATTGTAAATAGTTATTCTAAACTGAAGACGCCCCGAAGTTGTCACTGTTCCATTGAAAGTCCCAGCTAAACCAAGTCCCTTGAAGAGGCCGTGTATCTTTTGGTGGTTCTGTTGAACATTGATAAGAAACATAGCTGTCTTTGAGTTCGCTGTAATATCCGCGATAGTACCGCCATACGAGGAAACAATAGTCGGATAGAGGGACGCATTAGCAGGAGATGTAGGAGTAAAAGCATGCGTAGTGGAAGTTTTTGTTGTTTGAAGAATAGTGGTAGCAGCATGATTGCTAAGGCTGTTCCTATAGGCCCCCACAGTAAAAAAGAAACCTGTGCCTAATACTCCAATGAGAAGGAGCGAAAGTGTCATGACAAAAAGAGTAGTATGCCTTCTTAGGCGAGGAGTTTCACGTTGCTTTTCCAAGATGGTTGTGGTCACGGGTGTCAGTTCTTGTTCAGTGACGGTAAGAGGTTTTGGTAGTTTGAGAGGTGTACTGGCGAGTTTAGACATTGTGACAGCAGCTCCATCTTCCTGTTGCTCTGTAGCATGAGCAGTAAGTTCTTGCCAAAACTCCTCGACGCTATTGAAGCGATCCTCGACGCTTATGCTCATGGCACGTTGAATAGCTTTGGCTACCACGGTCGGTATTTTTGGGTTGATTAGACTGGCAGGTTCAAGAGGATCAAAGCCTTTGCTTTCGGTGATACGCCTGATCACATCAATGGGAACGACGCCAGTTAATAAAGTATAGAGCGTTGCCCCTAGCCCGTAAACATCGGTACGATGTGTCGTTCCTCCATGTCCATACTGCTCCAAGGCCGCGTAACCAGGTGAACCATGGCGAATGACAGCCGTAGTCTTATCTGAGACGTACTCTTTGGCAAGCCCAAAATCAACCAATACAGCTTCTTCGCCACGGGTAGAAACGATAATGTTTGCTGGCTTGATATCTCGATGAACGATGGGCGGAACTTGGTTATGCATATAGGTAAGAGCGTCTACTATGGGAGCCATAATAGCCAGGGCTAAGGGCAATGAAAAATGCTGCTCAGGTTGTTCTGCCAGCAGAGCTTCTGAGTCTTTCCCACGAACATAATCCATGAGCATGTATACCCGCTTCAGTTTTTCGTTTTCAAACACATCGTAAACCTGGGGTAAAGCTCTATGCTTGAGTCGCTTTAACAGCGACGCTTCACCTACGAAGCGTTCACGATCACGTTCGCTGGGATTAATGACCTCTTTGAGGGCAAAGAGTTTGTGCGCGTCTTGCCGAACTCTTACCAAATAAACGGCCCCGAAACCACCTTTACCGAGCAGTTCTTCTATGATGTAGTGGGTGCCATTGGGCGCACGGACGGTGTTTCCAATCTGTAGTATGATTCGTTCCTTCTGCACGTTACACCTCGCAAACGTGTTATTGTACTAACTATATACTTCTGCTTCATACCCAAAATTATCTACATCATTATAGGGATGATTATCTTGTATAATCAAGTTGAATAGTACTAAATATTAGTGGAATATATTTTGTTTTTTTGAAAATGGTGGAAAATATTAACTTTTGAAATGCCGAGTTTGTGACAGGTACCACGGTTACACTCGACACTCGGTCTCAGAATCTGATATAGTGAAACAGACACATGTGTTTACCCTCACAATGGAGTGGTTGATTATGACAGCACAGGACACTACAACGACACAATTGAAGCGGACGCCGCTGTATGAGCAGCACAAGGCGTTGGGCGCACGGATGGTGGATTTTGGGGGTTGGGAGATGCCGGTGCAGTATAGTGGTATTTTGCAGGAACACGAGGCGGTCCGTACTCATGCGGGCCTCTTCGATGTCAGCCACATGGGCGAGTTTAAGATCGAGGGAGCGGATGCTCTGGCTTTGCTGCAATATCTTGTTCCCAATGATGTCTCAAAATTGACGGTGGGGCAGGCTGTCTATACACAAATGTGCCTGCCGCATGGTGGTACAATTGATGATCTACTGATCTACCGTATAGCCGATACGCAGTATATGATGGTTGTCAACGCAGCCAACATTGACAAGGATTATGCCTGGGTGGAGGAGCATGCACGGAACTTTAAGGATGTGCAGGTTGCCAATCAATCGGATACCACGGCTCTACTGGCCTTGCAGGGGCCGGAGGCACAAGCGATCCTACAACCGTTGACCGATAGTGACCTGAGCACGATTCGCTACTACCACTTTGCAGCAGGGAGGGTAGATGGTATAGACTGTATCATCTCACGCACCGGCTATACCGGCGAGGATGGCTTTGAGTTGTATTGTGCGCCAGTGGATGCTGTCAAACTGTGGCAGAATTTGCTGGCCGCAGGTAAAGAGCATAGCTTGTTGCCTGCCGGTCTGGGAGCACGCGATACCTTGCGTCTGGAAGCTGGTATGTGCCTGTATGGGCATGAGCTGGATGAGCAGACGAATCCCTTGGAGGCGAAGCTTGGTTGGAGTGTGAAGCTGGATAAAGAGAATTTCATCGGTAAGGAGGCATTAGTCCGAGCGAAGCAGGAGGGTCTGAAACGCAAACTGGTTGGTATTGAGATGACAGAGCGTGGTATACCGCGTGGAGGATATACTATCTATGCTGGCGATCAGCAGATTGGCGTACTGACCAGTGGCGCACCGGGGCCAACCGTGCGTAAAAATATCGGTATGGGCTATGTCGATGCCGACCATGCCAATGCCGGTGAGGCGGTGCAGATCGATATTCGTGGGCGACGCACGGCTGCGCAGATCGTAGCGTTACCATTTTATAAACGCAAAAAGTAGGGGTTTGGTGGTATTATTAATGGGAGTATGAGAGCGGGTGGGTGAAGCCGCCTGGCTCTACAAACATAGACAGAAGGGAGACACATATTATGGCAGGTCTTAATCATCCTGGTAACCTCAAGTATAGTAAGTCCGATGAGTGGGTGCGTGTGGAGGGCGATACTGCGTATGTTGGTATCACCGATTATGCCCAGGATCAGCTTGGTGATATTGTCTATATCGAGTTGCCTTGGAGTGCATCTCAAAGCGTGAAGTACCGGGCAAAGTTTGGTGATATCGAATCGGTCAAGGCGACCTCAGAACTTATTTCTCCTGTCAGTGGTGAGGTAGTGAAGGTCAATGAAAACCTCAAAGATCAGCCTGAACTGATCAATGATAGCCCATATGACGAAGGCTGGATGCTAGCTGTCAAGCTGAGTAATCCAGGTGAGCTGGATAGCTTGATGGATGCTGAGCAGTATCAAGCATATCTACAAGGGCGATAATAGTTTATAGAGAATAAGCAGGTCGACCCTCGTGGTCGCCCAATACGCATCAATCTAACGGAACAATCAAGCTCTCGCGTAGGGGCCCTTGTGGCTATACCTGTCTCCCAGACAGGGTTCCCGCCGTTCCTCTGGTCGATCTGCTCACATTCTTGCCGTTACCTGTCCCCCAGACAGGGTTCCCTACCCCACGGGCGGCCACAAGGGCCCCTATACCTGTCTCCCAGACAGGATGCTCCACCCCGCACCGCTCCCGCCCCTACGCGAGACCTCGAACGTTCTCAGCTTCTCCCTCTCCTTTGCGCTTAGGTTGATGCGCATTGGCTGCCCTTTTTGTTGGCTGTCCTTTTGGAAGCTTACCACGCGGGCGTGATACAATACAGTGTAATTATTGTCAAGCAAGACCAGGGGGTCTCCTCAATGATTTTTCACATAATACTTCATTAGTACCCTGGCACTGTTTTTACTCCAGAGGGAGTGAATATGAGTTATATACCCAATACACCTGAAGACCAGGAGGCCATGTTAGCCAAAATGGGGCTTCCATCGTTAGAGGCGTTATTATCACCTGTACCGGAAAATGTACGGCTACAACGTCCACTAAACTTGCCCGCATCCCTTTCTGAGCCAGATTTGAAACGGGTACTCAACGGCATAGCGGCGAAAAATAAAAATCTAGATACAGCCATCTCGTTCCTGGGGGCTGGCACCTATGATCATGCTATACCCAGTGTCGTGTCACATCTCCAGCGACGTTCTGAGTTTGTGACTTCGTACACACCCTATCAGCCCGAAGTGAGCCAGGGCATGTTACAGGCTATCTATGAGTTTCAAACTATGATCTGCCAGATTACGGGGCTGGATATCGCTAATGCCTCGCTCTACGATGGGGCAACGGCGGTTGTGGAAGCTGTACTGCTGGCGATTGGCCCCGGTGGACGTGGTGAGGTGGTGGTCTCGACAGGTGTAGACCCCCAGTACCGGCGCGTCCTCCATACCTATGCTCATGGACGAGGCTTTCAGGTTAAAGAGGTTCCTACCCGTAACGGTGTGACCTCGATTGAGGATTTGAACGAGGCGGTGAGCCATACAACATCGGCAGTGGTGATCCAGCAGCCTAACTTCTTTGGCTGTATTGAGGACATGAGTGTCATTGAGCCAATTGTCCACAAGGGCAAGGCGGTCTTCATTACCAACATTACCGAGCCAGCCTCCCTGGGTGTGCTGGCAGCACCGGGAGATTACAACGCCGATATTGCCGTGGGTGAGATTATGAGCTTCGGCAATCCTATGAGCTACGGTGGCCCGGCCCTCGGTTTTATGGCTTCCAAACAGAAGTATATGCGCTTGTTACCCGGCAGGCTGGTAGGCCAGACCATTGAAGAGGGCGGCGAGAAGCAGACAGGCTATGTATTGACATTGCAGACCCGTGAACAACATATTCGCCGAGAGCGTGCTACATCCAATATCTGTACTAACCAGTCGCTACTGGCTGTTGGCGCAACGATCTATCTAGCGACCATTGGCAAACAGGGTTTCCGCGAACTGGGCGAACTGTGCCTGCAAAAAGCGCACTATGCCTTCCGCCAGATCACGGCAGTGCCCGGCTTTGAGTCTCCCTTTCATAGACCATTCTTCGATGAATTTGTGATTAAGTCACCTGTACCGATCCAGCAATTACAGCGGTGTTTTGAGCAAGCCAACATGCTGGGCGGCTATGATCTGAGCCTGGACTATCCCGATATGCAGGATTGCTTGTTGTTCTGTGTGACCGAGACGCGCAGCAAAGAAGATATTGATCAACTGGTGGCAGTGTTAAAGGAGGTGCAGGCATGAGCGTAGAGAAATTGATTTTTGAGAAAGGTGCGTCAGGACGTCGTACCTATACTTTGCCAGCCATGGACGTGCCGACCGAGCCAAGCGAGAATCTCGTACCGGCAAATATGCTGCGTAAAGAGCCTGCACCATTGCCGGAGGTCAGCGAGATCGAGGTAGTGCGCCACTATACCCATCTCTCGCAACGTAACTTTGGTGTCGATACCGGCTTCTATCCGCTCGGCTCCTGTACCATGAAGTATAATCCCAAGCTTAATGAAGATATGGCTGCGCTTCCTGGCTTTGCCCATGTTCACCCTTTGCAACCTGAGCAGAGCGTGCAGGGTGTCATCCAGCTAATGTACGAACTAGAACAGTATCTGGCCGAAATTTCCGGTATGGCGCGTGTCACCCTGCAACCCTCGGCGGGGGCGCACGGCGAATTGACCGGCCTGATGTTGATTAAAGCTTATCATGAGAGTCAGGGTCAAGGTCATCGCAATCTGGTGCTTATTCCTGATAACGCGCATGGCACTAATCCCGCCAGTGCCACCCTGGCCGATTACAAGGCTGTCGAGGTGAAGACCGATCCGCAAACGGGCGGCATCGAAATGGGTCATCTGAAGGTACTGTTGGAGTCTAATGCCGCCAGCATTGCAGCGATCATGATGACCAATCCGAACACGCTTGGGCTTTTTGATGGCAATGTTGCGGAGATAGCCATGCTGGTGCATGAAGCCGGTGGGCAGTTGTACTACGATGGAGCCAATGCGAATGCGGTGTTAGGTATCACTCGTCCGGGTGATATGGGCTTTGACGTGGTGCATTTCAACCTGCACAAGACGTGCAGTACGCCCCACGGTGGTGGTGGCCCAGGGGCTGGCCCCATTGGTGTCAAAGAGCATCTGGTGCAGTTTCTGCCTGGTCCTTTGCCAGGAAAGAATGAACAAGGCTACTACTGGCAAGACCCAGGTCCTCACTCAATTGGGAAGATGCGTGCCAACAAGGGCAATTTTGGGGTACTGGTACGTGCCTATACCTACATTCGCACCTATGGTCCTGAAGGACTACGCCATGTGGCGGAGAGTGCTATTCTCAATGCTAACTATCTCAAGCATGAACTGGCCGATGAGTATGAGATCGCCTATCCACTCATCTGCCAGCACGAGTTTATTGCTACGGCGGAGCGTCAGAAGAAGGAGAGTGGCGTCACAGCGTTGGATATTGCCAAACGTATCCTGGACTTTGGTATGTACGCGCCAACAATCTACTTCCCCTTAATCGTTCATGAGGCTATGATGATCGAGCCGACGGAGACGGAGACTCGCGAGACGCTGGACTACTTCGTGAGTGTGATGAAGCAGATTGCCGAGGAGTCCCGTACCAACCCTGAGATTGTGAAGACGGCTCCGCATACAACGCCTGTGGGGCGACTGGATCAGGCGTTGGCAGCACGTAAGCCAAATTTACGCTGGAGGCCGGGACAGGAGATGACGCATTAGCTCTCTATGCTTGTCAACACAGAGGGATAGCAGCCATGCTATCCCTCTGTGTTGACAAGATTCTAATATAGTGAGGAGCCAAACGATCACCAATGGGGCACAGCTACCTCTAGCGTGAGAAAGGCCAATCCTGTAACGATATAGCAAAGGCGAGTACGTTCTGGATGTTGAAAATGCCCTTGCTACTCGTATACGGGCGGCCAGAGGCTCGTAATTGGGATTTCCCAGCCAGGAAAGAGTTCAGGAATGCTTAAGGTCTCTCCATTGTGCAAAGTTGTTCTCTGAGGAAGGAATGCTGCGCTCTCAGCAGTTGTACTTGACCTATCAAAGCGGTAGATGGAGACAGTCTGGGTATCAGGATCAATGAGAAGACCTACCTGTACACCTTGACTCAAAAAAAGTGTGATTTTCTCTTCTAGGGTACGAAGACGATCTCGGCTCGATTTGATCTCGACGATCAGCTCAGGAACCACAGACAGATATGTGCGAGGATTTTGTTTGAGTCGCTCCCGTGAGACAAAGGAGACGTCAG
>WNGH01006936.1_pt1 | contig 13407 bp, 12 predicted proteins | sample 5400631 | NCBI WGS metagenome assembly WNGH01 (sample SAMN13153373, study PRJNA577476) | soil metagenome | isolation source: 115 cm soil or saprolite under Garry oak tree replicate 1 | place: USA:California | collected 2016-06-15
TCAGAGGCAATCTTTTCTCCAAATGCCTGTATAAGGTGCATGAAAAGTGCAGTTCCAGATGGAAGGTGATATACTGAGGAGGAGGGCGAAGGAGTCTGAGTATCACAGGTCGAGAAGGAAATCAGAAAGGTGAAAGGAAGGAGACAGTCAATGGGCATTGACTTGAGTCATACGTACACAGTAGAGGTCGGTTATGATGAGTTTTGCGGCGCACTCGCTGCACGCGATCTAAAGCCGCTCTGGAAGATCGCGAAGCAGCTCATGCCTGAAGTTCCGCTTCCCAGCACCCAGGCATGGCTCTGGAAGTGGGATGATGTTCTGCCGCTCGCCAAACGCGCGGGCGAATTGATCACGCTTGAACGGGGCGGTGACAGACGCGTGCTGGCCTTCGCCAATCCTGGACTGAGAGGTCTCCCGTTCACCAGTACGACGCTCTGGGGCGCGCTCCAGTACCTGGGACCACATGAATCAGCACCGGCCCACCGGCACACGCCAAGCGCCATACGGTTTGTCCTCACCGGCTCAGGTGTCTATACCACGGTCAATGGCGACGCCTGCGACATGGAGCCGGGGGACTTGATCCTCACGCCAACCTGGAACTGGCACGACCACAACAACAAGAGCGACCAGCCGATGGTGTGGTTCGATGGCCTGGATCTGCCGCTGCTAACGACGCTAGAGTCCATCTTCTTCGAGAACCACCCGAACCAACTACAGCCAGTTGAAGGGCACAACCTTTCGGAACAACAATTTAGAGGGGTAGGTCTGCGCGAGATGGGAGCCAGCTCTCCCGTCGCTCACTCACCACTCCTGCGCTACCGTTGGGAGGAGACCGAGCGGACACTTGAAGCGTTGCACCAGGCGCGGGGTGATGCGATGATCAGCCTGGAGTTCGTGAATCCGCTCACTGGAAGCCCGGCAGTGAGTACGTTTGCTTGCGAGATGCATCGTATCTATCCCGGCGCACGCACTCCTTCCAGGCGCAAGACGGGAAGTTCCATCTACGTCGTCTTCCAAGGCAGCGGTCGCTCGGTGGTCAATGGAGTGCTCTTCGAGTGGGGGCCTGGCGATGTTTTCGTGACGCCATCCTGGGCAAGCGTTGACCACGAGGCAAACGCTCGAGCGGATCTGTTTGCTGTCAGCGACCGGCCAGTTCTGCAGGCTCTGCACCTTGACCGTGAAGAGGAGCTTGCAGAGCACCAGGAGATCATTGGGACGTTTGTGCCTCTCGAAGGTGTGTCGAGAAAATGATCAGCCTTTTGATCGCACTCTCACTTGCCCTTGTCGGGTCTGCAAGCAGCGAAGCACCATGTTCTAATGGCTTACCAGCTTCTGCTTGCCGTATGTAATACTCCTTGAACTCTTTTACCAGTTCATCGATTTTGACTTTGCCTTCTCGATCTACCAATTTGAAAAGAACCTTCAGCATTACCGGCTTGTAAGATTTTGTCAATTTATGGCTCTTGGTGAAATCAAGAAACTCCTGTTTCCACTCCTCGCTTGAGGCTGGAATATTCCCGAGACCAAGACTCTCCCTCATTTGCTCAATGCGATCCCGTCTAAAATAGTAGCTGGCACGTTCACCCACTAGGTGGTAATTATCAGGACGTAGGGTCTCGTTCTCAACCCATCGACGGATGCGTGTCGGGTCAACTCGCAGTGCATAGCCTAACGCATTGAGCGAGATGAGATCTTCTTCGGGTTTGAGGTCAATGGTCTGTTCATCTGTCAACTCTCCAGGACTTGATGGAGAAGAGCCTATACTGTATTCTTGACGTGCTTCTGCAACATGATGTGAGAGAAGACCTTTCATCGCTTCAAATGCCATGAAGTAGTCAGGATCAATGTCGAGCCTCTCGGCGTTGTTTGGGGATGGTCTTAATCCTAAACCATGTTCGACCATGACAGAGACGATCTGATCTCCATTCAACGTGAGCACCCGCGGAAGAGAAGTTGCGGCTTTTTGCAGAGCACTGGGGGCGTAATTCGCCGTAGTCATGAACATGCCTTGTGAGAAACGCCCAGATAAAGCACCTATAAATTTCTCGATGTCTGGACGCTGGACGTTGTTTCTGTAGCGTTTGACCTGTATCCCTGTCGCAATACGAAACATACCTGCGATCAGATCCCCTTGGGCATCAATACCTCCATCACCAATGTAGCGGGTGACAGATACCCCTTCAAGGCCGATGTAGACGAGGAAATCGCCAGCGAAAAACTCGAAGCTTCTGGCTGATATACCCAGCAGTTGTTTTTTCAGTTCACGTTTGATATCTGGGTTGGCTGGTGGAGGGGGAATATATGAAGGCATTGCTATCCTTTTCTCTTCACTACGATAATGCATTTTCCTTCACAGTGATCGGTGTTGTTCACGCGAATGGTAAATGAGGACTCTCATGTCTTCGGATTCCTCAATCCTCTGTCTCTAGTCCAAAGATCATTATGTTTTTAATTTCCTCTATAAGGTTTTGACGTTCTATCTCATATGCAATGAATGGAGCACTTTTTTTCAATCCTGATAACGTCAAACCCTCCTTACAGTAGAGTTCCAGCCATCTACTTCGGACGTTTATATATCTATCGTCATTTAGTTTAAGGCGATCTATTGTTTTCTCAACACTCTTTTTTTCTTTCTCAGTTAATGCTGGATTTGCTATAACTAACAATGAGGGAAAATCTAAAAAAAACATGTCGTTGCAAATTTGAAAAGGATCGAGTACATCTTGAAAGTCTTTTTTTAATGTGTTAGCATATGAGCAGGCCAACCTGTAATTATTCCACTCATAAGCCAAGTCTGGTCTAATTGATTTTGGTAGGTAGTGATCAACATTTGGATTATCTGTAAATGGGATCCAATGAGCACTATAAGCACAAATACCATCATAAGCATCATACAAATCTTTACGAATGTGTTTCCAATAATTTCTTTTCTCCAATTCTTCAATGGGCGGCTTTGAATTTGAGAATTTTCTAAGAAATAATTTACCTTTTTTCCTTACTAATTGATCAAAAGAAATTGGTTCTGGTTGAGGTCGAATTGGAATCACATTTTCACTCCATGTTTCTCAGCAAAAAACCGCCAGCGAGGCCAAAAGGGATCTAAATCTGGTAAGTACTTGGCTAACTGGTCTGATATTTCTTGAACTTTTTCTGCATCAGGATTATTGGATAGCTGAATCTGTTTTGCTGCTATTAATGCTCTCTCTGCTTCTACCGAGTAAGGACGTTTCAAATCAAATACCTCTGATGTGAGCCATGAATTAATTGAGCCATATTTAATGTATTGCAGTTCCTTAGCTTCGAGTTCTTGATTAATAAGATCTAATGTGAAGAGTTTATCAGCTTCGTCCGAAAACAGCGGCTCTACTGAGGCAAGTACTAGAGGTGAGTGCGTGGCTATGATAAGTTGAACCTCTAATTGCTTACCTAGCTCTTTAACTACATCTAGTAACGCGGGCACAATTACACGTTGCCATCTTGGATGTAAATGTGCCTCCATCTCATCTATTATGAATACAATTTTGGATTGAGGAGTTTTACCTATCTTTCTTGAAGCACTTTTGTGTCCTTCCCAGGTCCAAACCAGTAAATATGCCATGCTCAAAATACGCCTAATACCTGCTGAGAGTAGTACCACTGGAACATCACCGTAGGGCATCTTAATTGTTGGCATATCTCTAGAATCGGAAAACGTCTCAAGTGGCTCTCCTGGTTCTAGTATGATTTCATTTGGACTGGGAGAGAGCTTTTGCAAGACCCGTTTGAACGTTTCAAATGCCCCTATTGATGGTCGGTATTGCCAATTTATCCAGTCTCTTATTAAGCCATTACATATGGATTTCTTTTTCCCATCTCTTGTTTCTCTGTCTAAGCCATCCCAAATATTAGTTGAGGAGAGTCTTATTGCATCAAGAGCTTCCAGACCATTTGCTCGATCACTTTCCGCAAGCCAGTAATGCTGTGCAGGATCCCAAATCATGCATGATCCATCAACGCGAGCATATATTACTATTCCAGGGAGTGCAGGACGGCTCTCGTTCTGTATCGGCCAACTTTGGGTAGCTTTATCAAAATACACTGTTTTCGGTTTAGGAGGAGCTCCTGAAATATGAAATCGTATATATGGCTTTATATAATCAGAACGAGGATAGGCTGGCTGTCCAGGATCTGCCCATTGCCCACTAAGTGCCCAATATGCACACTCCAGGAGAAAAGATTTACCAAGGCCATTGTCTCCAGTGATTATATTCAATCGTGGAGCAAATTTGAGTTCTATATTTTTTGCTGGCCCTACACCTGCCAATGCAAGGCTATCTAACCCTCCATCTTCCTCCGGTGATGCGTCTGTAGGGAGACCTATCAATTCTCGCAAGTTTTTTCTCGTTATAGGTTCGTGCTGAAGAATTGGAGCAAATGGGAGAGTATCACCAATGGACGTATCAAAGAGGATATCTCTTTCCTCACTAGAAATATGAAAATCTGTGAAAAATTTTTCGATGATATCTTCTGCTTGAGTATTGTCAGGCCAAATGCTGTCTCGTAATAGCCAGATGGCTAAGTGTAAGGCCGGAACTTTCCTATTGGGTAGTTTTCTCATGATTTGCAGAACATAGTCTGGCTTCCATGCCCACTCATCAGTGTCAGATGTATGTAAAAATACTTCACTGAAAGTCGAGGTACGCATCTTCTGAAGTCCACTAGTAGGGTATTTATTTTTAAGTACCCATCTATCTCTGCGGCCACCCCCCCCTCTAAGAGGAACATAGTAGTATTTACTTTCAGAGTAGGGATTATAATAAGTATCTAATATAAATCTTTCTTGAGCTGCGATATCTACATGGGTAGAGGTCTCAATGGGTAATTGTACTATTTTGAACGCGAGGAAAGAGGTACCAATAAATGTATGTACAGAATCAAGTTTCCTCAAAGATTCATCAATTTGTTCAATACCAATGTACATGATACTTTGGCCCCTAAATCCACATTAGTGAATCGGCAGTATACTGGCAAAAATCCAAGTTTATATCTATTCCCGTTGCATCTCTCCCTACTTGAAGTGCAACTCGTAAGGTAGTTCCACTTCCAACAAACGGGTCTAAAATATGGCCGTTCTTTGGACAACCAACTTCAATGCACTTTTGGACTAGTTCATCCGGAAAAGGTGCCGTGCTAATACCTGGGGTTGGCTTTGGCCTAGCTTTTATCGTCCAAATATCTTCTTTTTGTCCATCTAATGCTTGCTGGTTGAAATAGTATTTTCTGCTTTTCACAAGCATGAATATGTATTCGTAGGTATGTTCTGGTCGGTCCTTTACAGACTCAGGTAGAGTCTGTAATCTATCCCAAATAATAGAACTTCGCAGTACCCAACCACGATCTATCAACTCTATAGCAATCCGCCAAGGAATGCCAATTAAGGATTTCTTGGGAATACCAAGCCCACTTGCATCAACAGCTCTCAAACCAAAACGCCGTTTCTTACTTTTTTTATCAGTACCTTGCGACTGTCCCTTGCCTGAATAATAGGTATCACCAATATTAAAGAAAACAACGCCGTCTGAAGTGAGTACTCGCTTAACTTGATCCATCACGTCGGCTATTGCTTCAACATAATCTTTGATTTTCCACTCTTTGCCAATTTGACCTTCGACACCATAATCTCGAAGCCAATAGTATGGTGGAGAAGTTATTACACAATGAAAAGTATTATCAGGTAGACGGCTTAATACTGTTTTAGCATCACCGAGGTAAACATACCAGTGACGATGCTCTCCCGTTTCTCCATGCCAATAGGTATTAGATTGATTGAGAGCCTCTTGCCCTTGCTCATGCAGTGAAGTATTTTGCTCTTCGTTGAGGACATCGTTTGACTTGCCATTAGACCCAATATCAGTATTGCTTGTACCTAAAACTAAAGGTAAGTATTCCAATTCTGAGCGAGAATTGTTGTCAGATATTTGGCTGTTATATGGGGGCTGAAACACTTAGGTGAACCTCTCTAAGAGACTTGGTTGTCTTTGTGACAGATTTCCAAAAGAGATTATACTGCCTACTAGTTTATGGGTCAACGTTAATCCTTTTGAAATGAAAAAGATGCTAATTTGCATAGATATTTTCAAAATCGAGAAAACTAAGTTGCGTGAGCTTTTCCGAAGGTGTAGTTCTTGTCAAAGATGGAAGCTCTATAAGACTTTGATCATTCTGGATACTTTCGATCCGAAGACGATTAGCACTGCAAAAAGGATGTGTTAAAGTGTTTGCATGTGTGTTTATCTCTCTCTGATCAAACCAGGCGTCTTTTATTATATCGACTATTCCCATGCATACAGAACATCTTGATAATTTTTCTGTAAATGATGAACGAATAGCTGTTACTGATTTTTGCCCAAATAACTCTTCATATTCCTCAACAAAAGCTTCAGATTTGACATGACCGTCATATTTGATCAGGAGTGCCAAAAAATCTTGATAGTAATTAGCTATCTGTACAGTTATCTCTGAACCAGAACCTCTTCGGCTGAAGTTATTGACAAGCTCTTTCTTTTTTGTGATCAAGACTTGTTCAAATGAATTTCGATATGATGAAAATAGTAACTTTCTCTTGAACGTGATCTCTGCATCATTCATTGTAAACAGCCAGTAAAGGAAACCGTATAGCAGGCTTCTTACGTGTTTTCCGTTTTCTGAGTAAAAATATATTGATGGAACAAGCGCCAAAGATTGTGATGAATTACCAACTAAGTGGTTTAAAATCTCTTGACTTTCTTTTATTAGTTTTAAACCATTACTAATAAGTTCTTGAGGAGAAGCTTCTCGATCCTGTTTTAATAATCGCTCTGTTTGTGTTTCTCTGCCTTTTCCGCCTTCTATAACAGTGAATAATTCTGCAAGATAAGCTGGTTTTTTATCCGGCTCTAAACGAGATTCATTAAACAGCGGCTGCTGGAGTTTCTCTGATAACGAGTCTGCAATTGGTTCAAATAATATCCTATGAAGATTGGTAACTCCCTGTAAGATTTCATTAACATTTTGCTTTACTTGGGATCTATTTGTCTTCTCATCAACTCTCGTTGGCCAACAATGCTCCGCTCTAGTAATATCTGAAATAGACATTACGACACGAGCAAAACTGGAATTACGGTTTTTGACAAGTTTTATCTCCCATTCAGTTAATGATCTTCCTCCAGTATTAATTTTTAGAAAAGACTCTTCTGCCTTCTCATAATCACCTTTGACCCACTGTAAAGGGAAGCCAATAGAACCACTGAGGAAACTCCGATAAAACGCAACCCTTTCGGCGGTTTCACCATCCATTTCTTCTTCAAAGTCGCTACACTCTTCTGCTAAATTTTCGCTTCTTTCAAATGCCAGCCCATAGTCTTCAAATTTCCCTATATTCTTCTTTATCAGAAGTGAGCGCACCTCATCAGCTGCATCTCTAACACTTGCCTCTAATTCTGCATCTCCTTGAAATACTTGTGAAGGTACTTTATCTCCCCAGTCATCTCTTAACCAAGCTAAAACGACTGATATGCGATGACCGCCGTCTAAGACATACCATCGTTTTCCGGGACTCAACCACATTATTATACTAGGAATTACTTGTTCTTTAACAAATGATTCTAAGAGCGAAACACATTCAGGTGGTGACCATGCCCAAGTTGCACGCTGGAAATCTGGTTTACGTAATACACGATCCATAGACTTTTCACCGCATAGATCTTTCAACCGAAGAAATGGTTGTGGATCGTGCGATGTATTGGGAGATACTTTTTCGTTAGAACGCTTATAAAGTAAGCCATCACGTGCAATGTGATGATCCATATAAACTTTAAGCACTTCCACCATTGCTAGTTTAAACTCCTCTCGGACCTAAACTTACCCAAATGTCTATCTCAAGTAATCAAGTAGATAGAATTTGCCTCTGATAGCTCAAAATTGTCGGTTAGTCTATAGCTTGTGCTTCAGGTTACTAATTATACAACAATGCGTCAAGTATTCTAAATTAAACTCTGATGTGATGACATGTTTGGCGATGTTTTCCGCCTCTTCCCATGAGTGGTGCTGGATATCTTCTAAGAAGGTGAACAGGTCATCGCTGGTAAAGGTACGTCCCCGGGTCTGATGCAGCCATAAAGCGAGGCTCGTCAACGCACGAAGGAGGTGTTTTCGACCGATGGTATCTTGTACTCGCATGGCGAGTACGGCCTCAATGACGTCTCGATAGAGGGTAGCACGAGCAGGTGGCAACCCTCCCGTTCTCACAAAGACGACGGCGGCCAGACTCAATAACAAGGGGTTTTCTCCCCATGCAGCTGCATGGGGATGCTTTTCTAAAAGGCTTACAAATGCAGATGGTGATGAGGAGTTCGGCAAAAGAGGAGAGAGTAAGCGACGTAATTCTGGAAAGAGACGTGCTGCGAGGTCTTGACGCAGCTGGGAGCTCATAGGTAATAGCTCCCATTCGGCGAATTGTCCATGTTTGAACTGTCCGCCCTTATATTCGGTGAAACGAGAGCCAACAAGCCAGATATTGCCCGGTTCAGATGCCCGGCTATTCACGAGTTCGATCATGTGCGCACGTCGAGTCGGATCGACTTCATCCAGGCTATTCAGTGCCACAAAGGCATGCCCACGCTTCATCTCTTGCCAGAGGGTGTCGGCATAGTTTCGCTCTACTCCGATATCCTCTACGATGTCAATGAGATAGCTTTGAAGCGTCTTACCAGAGCGTGCAAGGTCTGCCAATGAGAGAAAAATAGGTATTGGTGCAGTAGTATCGGCGAGAGCATCTTTAGCACGAGAGCTAATGAGATGTTTGAGGGTGGTGGTCTTACCAGTTCCAGTACCACCCAGAACGACTATACGACCTTGAGGGCTCTTCGTAAGAGCTTCTTCTCCATTTTCGGCACGAACAGGTGGTAGAACAAAAAATGATGGGGGTTCAGGCAATATACCTCATGGGATCGAAAAATACTAGATGTCTATGGTAGAATATGAGCGAAAAAGATGTACTGAATACATGGATATCTCTCTTCCCGACTTGGTGGCTTAATCTGCTTGGAAGTTAAAGCTTAATGATAAACTCAGATGACAATTTTGCTGAATATTTCGTACTTGCACAAACAGAAGCCTTGACAGAAAGGGAAAGCTGTATTGTTGACTTGAGATATGGCTTTGCAAACGGAGAACCTCATACTCTTGAGCAGGTTGGTCAGGCTCTTGGAGTTTCACGAGAGAGAATTCGTCAAATTCTCCAGCGAATACATCGTAAGATTCGTAGCAAAGGTAGGAGACAAATAACCAAAGGTCAGACAGCGGGAGCCAGTGCACATCTTTTGCTTTATCTAGAGAGTACACTTAGACCGGAAGAACCTGATAATTTGGATAGAATTCTTGCTTTTGCAGGAGATGAGCTAGCTTATCTTCCCCAGTCAACTCACGCTCTACCGCTACTTACTTATTTGCTCTATGGGCGAGGAGAAAGAGCCGAGGAATATCTCTCTAAACTGAGCCAACGGCATCGCGAAGAAGTGATGGAGCTAAGAAGAGTAACCAAGGCAGATGCTGAATTCAAGAACTTGTTTGCTTATGTGATCTGGCCTCGTGAGATAATCAAAGGTCCACATATACTCGAGGAAGCTTCTAAACTGAGCCGTCAAAGGGAAGTGTCACCGGATGGTGAGGGAAAATCCGGTACTTTTTACTGACGGTAAAAGATCTATCCAGAAATTGCAGCAGCATGAATTCTCAGTAGAGTTTCAAACAGCCTTACTTGCGGCCTTGGCAAACTCAAGGGATGGTAATCTCTTCTGGAAAGAGTATAGAAATATCAGGGATCAACATAACGCTACATGGAGTGACTTCGTAGCTGTCATTCTGAAAAATAGACTTGTGTGGAGTTTAGAGCCTTTTGTATTGAAGCAAAGAGGTCAGTAGCATGACCTTGCAGCTTGCGACTCAGAGCGGCAAGGGGGGCCAAATCCGCATCATCGGTGACTGTGACCAGAAGGTCAGCATCCTTTGGGTCGGCTTTCTCTGTAGCTGTAGCGAGTGAGCCAATGAGGGCAAGACGCTTGATACCAGCAAGTCGCAGGGCTGTGCGTACGAATGCCAGTACTTCAGCAATGAGTCGCTCACGTTCAAAAGTCGATTTCATGTAACTCCTATCGTTTGTATCGTTTGTATCCAATGTATCGTTTGTATCCAATGTATCGCTTGTATCCGTTGTTTGAGCATTCCGATCTCTGCTCTTCGTATGAAAAAGTGAAGAGAACTCCTTCTACTGGTCGCACGGAGTACGTGAGTAGTTACCAAGGATTGATGTCGTTCAAGGCATTAAATGGGTCTGGCACACTTTGGTGAGGCCGATTTGCCACAGGACCCGCGTGAACGGCGACGAAGCGGCATCACTCCTCATGCCCCTTTTCGAGGCGTTGGACCAACCTCTCCAGAGAGGGGTCATGGCGCTCTCTTTTCCCCATGCGCGAGAATCGCCTGCGCTGCCTGGATTGGCGAGAGATTGGTGATATCCAACTCCAGGCAGTTGGGATGGTCAACGCGTAAGAGCTCGTAAGTACGTATTTTCTCTCGCGTCTTGTCAGCGCTTCTTTCCTTGAAACGCACGGCTCGCTCCGGGGAGGTCACGCGACGGCATACTTGCCGATTACCCGAAAGTCTGGCCGCAACTTACCGAAAGTTTGGCCACATAGGCAATTGGCCTGTAGAGCCGTACGAGTAACAAAACGACGGAATTTCGCAGGCATCAGCCTGCCTCTACCAAGCTATGTGAATTGGTTTGGGGTTCTAGGACACATTAAGTGTGCCTGCTTGCTTCGGAGAGCTAGTGATCATGCGTTGGGGATATAGGGGATCAAGCCTTTTCGGAAGGCTTCTTCCTGGATCTCACGTGGTGCGTGGCGCACATCGATGATGAAGCCATTGACTTCTAGCATCCATATGAGGGGATTCTTGTCGACCATCGAGGGGATCGACCAATCTGGATCCATCGGATACATGCCCAACAGATCGCGGATCTGCTTGGATTTGGCCTGCATCGTACTGGAACTCAGACCGAAGTACTCCCAGATTTGGCTTGCCGCAATGTGGGGGGTCTGCGAGGAATCGAAAAGAAAGTTGACCATGCCCAGCGCATGAATGATTCCACACGCCCAGGTGGTGGCCTTGCCTGGCATCAGTGGCGAAGGACGTTTCCGGCACAGGGTCGCTGTCAGCTCACGACAGAGTTGTCCATACTCGTCATTCAAGTAGGTCTGACAGAAAGCATCTGTGAGCTGGGTGATCTCATCGAAACGCGCCTGCATGTCTTTTGGGACGTGTTGTGATGGGCTCCTTTTCGGCATATCTCCCTCCTTCACGTCTTCATTGTAGCGCATCAGCGCTAGAGGGAACAAATAAGGCACCCATTCGTCAGGCACTGTCGGCTTTTGCAATGACCATTGGTAGAGATCCGGTGCCGCTGGTAGGAGATGCAGACTTCCGAGAAGAGCGTCGTCTCTGATCTTTACTTAACGGTTCCGAAGCCTCCGGATGCAGCAGCACGCGGCGTTGGAGCAGCGGAAAGCCCGCCTGTCCGTAGGAACTGCGTTTGATCCATTTCACTTTATTCACGAATCCCTCGACCATGCCATTGCTCCAAGACTCGGTACATCCGTTTACCACCGCTTCTGCATCGTCAGCTAGTCCCCCCACAAAATCTCTCAGCTCAGCAATGCCCGAAGCCCGTACAGCCCCTTTCCATTGCTCTAATCCAAGCTTCCCTTCCCGGTTGCGCAGAAGGGAGCCAAATGCTTGGGCGAGGCTGCAGACGGTTGCGGCTGTCGGATCACTTTTACGGAGCTGGTCAATGAATGTCGTTTGGGCTTCTGTTCGCTTCTGGGCGGGACGAACGATCATGAGAGCGACATTTCGAGGCGAAGGGGCTTTTTGCAACGTGATCATTTGCTTCGTGACGGGTTTTCCCCCATTGGGGCGAAACTGGGCCACGGTGCGTCTCATCGTGCGTACTGATCCTGTATATCCCTGAGCTACGACCTCTTCATAGAGTTGAAGAGCTGTATGGCACCCATCGTTCCATCTCTTCGTCAGATACGATACATAGGGATCTACCACATGATGAGCGCTGCGCCAATGCGGGCGGCAAGGAGGCTGTTCCTGTTCTAACGCTCGATAGACGCTGTGGGGGCTTATCCCAACAATACGCGCAATGTCCCCCTTTGAGTAACCAGCTCGAAACAGCTCCCATATCTTCTTATGGCGGGTCACGCGTTCGGCATGGCGACGCTCACGCTCCTGTTCGGTAGCCTTGAGAGCAGGCGTATCGGGAGGCAAAGGTGTTTTTCCTCCAAGCTGGTGTGCTACTTTTTTGAGCAGACGCTTGTGGTGACGAAAGAACTTCTCCAGCGCTTCTGCAAAATTTTTTTGCAGATGGAAGCGATCCACAATCTGCTTGGCTTGGGGAGCGCCTGCCGATATGGCTGCACGGAAGATCTTGCCGCGATCACGCGAGACAATCTTGACTTCGGAATGCTTTTTGAACCAGGCGGTACTTGACTCCACCGAACGCTCCGGCAGGAGAGCAGCCACCCGTTGCTGTTCAAGATCCACCAGAATGGTCCCATAGCGTGAACCCTTCTTCCAGGCCCACTCGTCGATTCCAGCAATCCGAACCGAGCCCTCTTGCGGAAGCGGAAGCTCAAGCACGCGACGTATGAGCGTTTTTGCCGTGATGGGCATAGCAAGGGATGACGACAAGCACGCTCCATCGGCTCCATTCGTGGTGACTCCCACGGATTGAAGAGCTTTGATCAAGCGCTCCGTCATCCGTGCATACCTACAGACCAGCCCTGGAAACGGTTCGGCAAAGATGCGTTGGGGACAGGAGTCCAATGGGCACACCCATTTGCGGACCAGAAGCTTGAGAATGAGACGTTGTCCGACACAGGTTATATCGGCAACCGTACGGGAGTACCGACTGTGGACGCGCGAACCTGCCGTTCCACATTTGGGGCAAGAGACGGTCGATGTGGTCGCATGAAGGGAGACAACCAGTCCCTGGGTGCTCCGCTCGACCCTATCAACGGTGAACGTTGAAGGAAGCGCAAGAAAAGATGAGATCTCCATCACAGCACCTCCAGGCTACACTTGAACATCTTCTCTAACTCAAGTATACCACATGGTCGGGATCAGGAAAAGCAAGCAGGCACACTTAATATGTCCAAGAACCTCTTTTGGTAGGAAATGGCCAATCTTTCGGGTAATCCGCAGCTTTTACAGATTGAAGATAAGTTTGTCGCTTTCGGAAGATAAGTTTGTCACGTCATAGACAGTTTCAGTTTTGCACCACTCTCAACGCTCAAACCCAAGTTCTTGCAGAGTAGTCCGCCA
>WNGH01013038.1_pt1 | contig 13407 bp, 12 predicted proteins | sample 5400631 | NCBI WGS metagenome assembly WNGH01 (sample SAMN13153373, study PRJNA577476) | soil metagenome | isolation source: 115 cm soil or saprolite under Garry oak tree replicate 1 | place: USA:California | collected 2016-06-15
TGCCCGTCCGGCCGTCGCCGAAGGTCCAGGTCACGAACAGGTTGTCGCTGTCCTGGTCCGCCACCCCGAGCGAGAACGTTGTCGTCGAATTCGCGAGCCCGTAGGTCCCGTTGCTGAGGGTCGCGCTGAACGCCCCCACCTGAGGCGGTGAGTTCTGACCGGGGACGTACTGAGAGATCGTGACGGTGCTGCTCGCGCAGGACGGCCACTCCGCGTCGGTTACGCGCACCGTGGCGGTGTACGTGCCCGGCTGAGCGTACACGTGCTGCACCGACGAGCCGGTCGTGCTCGCGAACGAGCCGTCCCCGAAGTCCCACGCGTAGCCGGTGATGTCGTTCTCCGGGTCCGTCGCCGAGACGGCGAGGGTCGTCGGGATCGTGTTGAAGTACGAGACAGCAGGGAAGCCGGTGATTTCCGGGGGCGCGTTGTCGAGCGGGACGACCTGGAACCAGAGGTTCGGCAAGTCGCTGTCTGGGGTCAGCCCGACCGATTGGGTCCAGTCACCGTAGTTCGTCCAGCCGGCGGTATATCCGGGCGGGCGGCCGTTCGTGGCCGCGTAGAGGTCCAGGCGGTAGTACGGCAGGATGTACGATCGGTAATCGTAGACCATCTTCTGGAGGGTGTCCGTCAACGTCCGGCGCGATCACATCGAGCGCGGGGTCGGACGCGGGCGTGAAGATCCAGTCCCAGAACCAGATGTCGTAGTCCGCGGTGAACCAGGCGCCGCTCAGTTGGCTGACGCTCTCGAGGGAGTACCCGGGATTGCCGCGGGCGTTCACGGTCTGGATTCCGGTCTGACCCAGCCATGCGGTGATGTTGAGGGCGGCCACCTGCCACTGGGGCGCGGTGTTCAGGGTGAAGAACCGGAACGAGAGGGGCCAGTACACCGTGTTGTTCGTCGCGCCCTTCTGGTACAGCGGGGTCGCTGCGGGGTTGAGCGTTCCCCCTGAGTCGTACTTCCACCCGGCGGCATTGAGCATCGCCCGTGCGGCGACGGGGTCGAAGTGGTACTCGTCGGCCGTGGGGACGTCGTAGTGCCACGGGTTGCTGTCTGGCACCAACGTGTCGGCGACATTCCCGAGGCCCAACAGGGCGTACTTGACGAGCGCCGACTTGTTGATGCTCATCGCGATGGCCGTCCGGACCGTGTAGTTCAGGAGGAGCGGGTTGTTCGCGCCGTTCCGGAACTGGGAATAGGCCGCCCGGATCGCCGGCGTCATGACGTTGATGGAGATCTCACCGACGAACCCGGTGTCGACCGCGAACTTCGTCGTCTTGCTACCGGGCGAGTTCGGAGGCAGCGCATTGAGGTACGAGGCCGGATCGATTGACATGATCGCGTCCAGGCCGCTCGTCCCCGACTGAAAATCGGAGACCATCGTCGCGCCGCTCGTGTAGTCCTTGAAGTAGACCTGGTCCGGCCGGGACACTTGGCAGTAGGTGGCCACGCCGTAGTAGTTCGGGTTCCTCCGCAGGATGATGTTCGACCCAAATGTCGCGTTCAGGGTGTCATAGTACATCGCGTTCGAGCCGATCGGGTTGTTGTTTCCATAGTGAACGGGATTGTTGATGGTTGACCAGACGTACTTCGGCAGGATGCTAATCGCGCTCGCGGTCGAGTACATCGCCGCGAACGGCTGGTTGGTCGTCACGGTGAAGGTGTAGGGGTCGGGCACGCTCATGCTCGCGATGTTCGTCGTGTACGAGTGCAGGATGCTCCCGGTCTGTTGCTGGTTGAGGGTGAATGAGAAGAGCACGTCATCGGACGTGACTGCGTGACTCCGGTCGCCCGGGTTCGCGGGGTCCGTGAAGAAGGCGTTGTGGACCAGGTTGAACGTCCAGGTCTTTTGGTCGGTCGACAGATTCCAACTGGAGGCCAGGTCGGGCCTCACATGGTACGAGGCATCGTACGTGACAAGGGTGCTGTAGACGTTGTACACAACGACGTACTCGTCGAGGAGCGTGATCGCCATCGGATTGTACGTCACGACGTTCATACTCACGAGCCCGACCGTGAGGCTCCGGAACGGGGCCGCGGCCCGCGCGTGAGTCGAGCCGATCATGATGACGCCGACGAGGGCCGACAAGATCAAAACGGCGACCACGGCGGTCGATACGACCGAGTTCACCCACGCCTGCCTACTCCGGTGCTCTCCTCCTCGAAGCACGTCCGTCAACCCCCCGTCCTCGGAGGCAACGGCGCACCATCTGAGCCCCTGCGACCCCCAAGAAATCGGATGTTGATGGGATTCGTCGCATCGTATATGAAGGTTCTCGGACGCTATCCACCCGAGGAATGTCCGCATTCCGACAGAGGCCGGTCGCGACTGCTAGGTGTATTCCGATTGGCTCTGCTCGCGCAGGAATTGCGGTAGATAGTAGTGTCCACCCGCGGACTTCCCCGAGGTGCCGGACATCTTCCAACCGCCAAACGGCTGGACGCCGACGACTGCGCCCGTCGTTGCGCCGGCGGTTCGGTTCGCATACAAGACGCCGGCCTGGACTTCCGCGAGGAACCGCCGGATCTCCGCCGGTTCGCGGCTGAAGATTCCCGCGGTGAGGCCGTAGTCCGCGCCGTTCGCGACCTGGATCGCGTCCGCGAGGTCGTCCACCGGGACGATCGACAGGATCGGCACGAAGAGCTCTTCCTCGTTGATCCGGTGGTCCCGCGGCAGGCCGTCCACGATTGTAGGTTCCACGAAATGGCCCTTTCCCTTCAGCGTCTTTCCACCGGCGATGACCGCTCCCTTCGAGCGCTTGATTTCCGCGATTGCGTTCTCGAAGGTCGCGACCGCCGCTTCGTTGATGACGGGCCCGAGATACACGTCGCGGACCGTCGGGTCGCCCACTTTGATTTTTTCCGTCTCCGAGAGAAGCTTGGCGACGAAAACATCCTTCACGCCCTTGTCGACGAGGACCCGCGAGCACGCGGAGCACTTTTGACCGCCGTAGCCGAACGCGGCCCGCATGACGCCGATCGCGGCCTTGTCCAGATCCGCACTCGCGGTGACGATCGCCGGATTCTTCCCGCCCATCTCCGTGATGATCGGCTTCGGGCGCGTTCGGGTGAACGTCTGGAGCGCCTTCATCCCGACCGCCCTCGATCCAGTGAAGACGAATCCGTCCACATCAGGATGGTCAAGGAGCTCCTGCCCGACCGTCACCCCCGGTCCCGTGACGAAATTGAACGCCCCCGGCGGAAGGCCGGCGTCTCGGAGATTCTCGGCAAGGCGAAGGCCCATGAACGGCGTGTCGCTCGCCGGCTTGAAGACGACCGTGTTGCCCGTGATCAAGGCACCGGTCGACATGCCTGCGGCGATCGCGAGGGGAAAGTTGAACGGCGCGACGACGGCCCACACGCCGTACGGTTTCAGGATCGAGCGGGTCGTCTCCCCCGGGAGGAACGTACCCATCGGCCGCTCGTACCCCTGGTTCCGCAACATCTCGGCGGCGTACCAGCGCATCAGATCCGTGGCCTCGTCGACGTCCGCCATCGCCTCGTAGCGGTTCTTCCCGTTCTCGAAGGACATGAGCGCGGCGAGGGCGAATTTGCCTTGACTGATCAGGTCGGCCGCGCGTTGAACGAGGTGGACTCGGTCCGCGTATGCGGTCCCGGACCACTGAGCAAACGCCGCCTTCGCGGCTTTCACCGCCTCCTTCGCATGCGTACGACCGCCCTTCTGGAACTGACCGAGCACCAGTTTCGTGTCCGCCGGGCTCGTGTCGGGGAACGTCGTCTTGGACAAGACTTCCTGGCCACCGATGATCATCGGATGCTTCTGTCCGAAATCCGCGCGGACCTTGTCGACCGCGGCCTCGTACGCGGCGTGGAATTCCTCGGTCCTGTTCATCTCGATGGCGTTCTGCCACGTCCGTTCGTTCCGGAACTCCATGATCCCACGCTCTCGCGCCCACGGATGCGAGTGGCGAGAATAAGGTTTCGCCTCGGGGGACGAATCGGAGTCGTTCCACTCAATTCGGCGGAAATTCGCTCCGGTTCTTGGCGACCGGGGCCCGATTTTGGAGGTCGGTCGGCTACACGATGTACGTGTCGGGTGAGCCCTCGTACTTGTCGTACTGGGCCATCGCCCCGATGGCCGCGAGCAACTCTCGAGCCCACTCCCGCGTGTACGAGTTCGGCGGGACGTCCGTCGTCGTGCCGAGCCACTCGAAGATCTCCTTGAACGCCGATTTTTGCTCCTCCTTCGTGAGGCGGGCATCGATCTTCGTGATCGTCTGCTCGAGCCGGTTCATCCCGAGGACGAACTCCTTGCACTGGGCCAGGAACTTCGCATGCTCCTCGCGCGTCATGGAAAGACCCGCCTGCCCATGCCGTCCGCCTTCCATAAAACCTTCGCAAATGTTCATGGGGACGTTCGCGGCTCGGTAGTCTCGATGGCGACGTTCGTTCGGGTCGCGAAGACCTCCGAGGTTCCACCGGGGGAAGGGCGAGTCGTCGTGGTCCAAGGCCATCCCGTCGCCCTCTTCAACGTCGAAGGACGGTTCTACGCGGTCTCGAATGTGTGCCTGCACCGCGGCGGCCCGATTGGAGAGGGGATGCTCGATGAAGCGGTCGTCACCTGCCCGAACCACGGATGGGAATACGACGTCCGAACAGGGGCGAACCTCGCGAACCCGATGGCCCGCCTCCGGACATTCGAGGTCCGCATTGACGGCGAGGATGTCTTCGTCGGCGCATAGGCACCAAGGTTTATTCCGCGCCTGGAGGTTCGCGCCGCGGTGGCGCTGGATGTTGTCTGGATCGGATTGACGGGCCTCGCGGTCCTGGCGTTCCTCGCGAGCGTTGCATCTTTGGCCCAAGGCATCCGGCTCCGGGGCGGGGTCCGGCGCGGGATGCGCCTCGCCCTTGGGGCGTTCCTGCCCTCCGTCGCGTTGATCCTCCCGGTTCGTGGGCTTGACGAGGGCTTCGACGAAAACGTGCGGGCCCTTCTGTCCCAGGACTATCCCCGGTACCGCCTCCTGGTCGTCGCGGACGATTCCTCGGACCCCGCCTCGGCGCGAATCGAGACGATCGCGAGCGACTTCCCTCGTGTCCTCGTCACGAAGATCCTCGCCGACGCAAACCTGCTCGGTGGCAAGGTGAATGCGCTGCGATCCGCCCTCGGTCACCTGACTTCGGAGGACGAGGTCGTGGTCTTCGCCGATTCCGATATCCGGCCTGCGCGGGACTGGTTGCGGCAGCTCGTGCAACCGCTCGCGGATTCGACCGTAGGCGTCGCGACGGGCTTCCGCTGGTACGTGCCGCCGCGGCCGACGTTCTGGTCCCTCGTCCGCGTGGAGTGGAATGCGGTCAGCGCGAACGTGCTGTTCGATCCGCGACGGTCGTTCGCCTGGGGCGGCTCGTCTGCGGTTGCAGCCGATCGCTTGAACGAGTTGCGCCTCGGGGACCGATGGCGAGGGGTGCTGAGCGACGACCTCGTGCTGACGCAGGCCGTGCGGGAAGCGGGCCTCAAGATTGCGTACGTGCCGGCCGCCCTCGTGCCGACGTATGAGGGCGCGAACCGAGCGACGTGCACCGAATGGTGTCTCCGCCAGATGACGATGGCCACGCTCTACCTCCCGGTCGTCCGCCGATACGCGATCGCCGCGTTCTCCGTGTTCAACGGCTCGATTCTGTTTGGTCTTGCATGCCTTGCCCTGGCGGCGATCTGGGGCGTCGCCCATCTGATTCCTGCCGCGCTCTTCTTCGCGCCGCTTCCGGTCTCGATCGCGAAAGCGTCCCTGCGGCGGCGAGCCCTCTTCTCCGGCGCCCCGACGGTGGCCGCGGCGTGGAAGGTGCCCGCGTGGCGGTCCGCCGTCGCGGCGATGGCGGTCCCCTGGGTCATGGCGTCGGGCCTTCTGCGGACCCGAAAGCCGACCACGCTCCGTTGGAGAGGCCACACGTATGATGTGAGCGATCCCCGCCAAGTACGTCTCGTCGAGGCGACGGCCAAGCCTGAAGGGACCTCTTGAGCTGGCACGGGGAGAGTCGGGTCCGAGTTACCCTTACCTAAGGTCAACTTCCTTCGGTCGCTGGAAGGTTCGGAGAGGCCTCCGCCGTTTCGCGGAGATGCTCCTGGTACTTCGCGAGTTCCGAGAGGATCTCGTTTCGACGTTCGCTCTGGCGCAGTGTGCGGATCATCGAGGCGGCGGGAGGGATCAACGCGACGACGAGGGCCACGACGAGGATGATCGGCGTGAGGACCACGCGCGCCACCGAGAGAGCGATCAAGATGGCGGCGATGATGGAAGGCGGCAGGAAGAACGCGACGAACACGCCGGTGATTGGGACGAGCGGCTCCCGCGCCGCAGCCTGCATGGCAAGGACTTGCTGATCGGAGAACGTCTTCGCGGTCGTCACCATGGGTTCCCCACGTCGCGCGAACCGGTTCCGAATGACCGCCATCGCCTCCAGATAGCCTTGCGACTCCGCGCGGAACGCGCGAATCGAACCGGGCGTGAAACGAATCAAGAGGTGTTCGCCCGCGTTCGTGTCCAGGCCGATTCCGGTGTGGACGAGCGTCCCCGCCGACGACGCAAACGGCGACAGGAAGGAACCTCCGATTTCGTAGCTGCGCGGAAAGATGTCGCGGACCTCGGACCAGGGATAGTAACGACGCGCGCCGAGGACCCGCCGCCATAATGGGAGAGAGATCTCGATCCCGTTCTCGAACACGAAGGTCGGGCTCGGTTTGAAAACGATCATCGCGGCGACGACGAGCGCTATGGGGACGAAGCAGAGTCCGCCGAGGGGCCACAGGTCCTCCGGGCCCGCGGCGATCGGTCCAATGACGAACGTCACGACGAGGCCGAGCAACAGGACCGCCACGGTCATCGGGTTCGCGGGGATCGGGCGGTACGCATACAAGAGGGGACCGCGAGTCTGGGAGGCCATTTCAGCGTTGCAACGCGGCGGGACTAATTAGCCTCTCTTGGTGTTGTGGGCGAAAGCCTTTACCCACTCGGCTCGGTGAACCGGATCGGAGCGGGCGATGAAGCTCTTTCACTTCAGCGAGGAACCGACGATCCAACGCTTCGAACCCCACGTGCCCCAAACCCAGCCGGAGGCATCGCCGCTCGTCTGGGCGATTGACGAGATGCACGCCTCCAACTACTTCTTCCCGCGCGACTGCCCGCGGGTCTGCTTCTGGAGCGGCCCTCAGACGACCCAGGCGGACCGGGAACGCTTCTTCGGCCCCTCGACCGCCTCGACGGTCATCGCCGTCGAATTCGCGTGGCTCGAGCGAATCCGCGGAGCGCGGATCTACGTCTACCAGATGCCTCCCGAGACGTTCGTCCCCCAAGATGCGAACGCCGGCTACTTTGTCTCGGATGTCGCGGTGGTCCCGTCGAAGGTCGAACCGCTCGGCGATCCGCTCCAGCGTCTCGCGTCCGCCGGCGTGGAGCTCCGTCTGATGCGATCCCTGCGACCTCTGAAGGAAGCGCTGATCCACTCGACCGTCCCGTTCTCGATGATCCGCCTCCGGAATGCGGCACCGGATCCAACGATGTCGGAGAGGACGTAGGACAAGGCTTTTGTTACGACGTCGTTACGACGCCGGATGCTCGCGCTCGGCATCGAAGGGACCGCCCACACAGTCGGCGTGGGCATCGTGGACGAGCAGTGCCGCGTGCTCGCGAACGTCTATGACATGGTGAAGCCGGAAAAAGGCGGGATCCATCCGCGCGAAGCGGCGAACCACCACGCGGAGGCGGTGGTCCCGTTGATCCGGAAGGCGAAGGACATGGCCGGCGTCGACCTCTCCGAGATCGACGTCGTCGCGTTCTCCCAGGGACCCGGCTTAGGTCCGTGCCTCCGCACCGTCGCGACCGCCGCAAGAGCCCTCGCGCTTTCCCTCGACATCCCGATCCTGGGAGTCAACCACTGCGTCGCGCACCTGGAGATCGGCCGAGGGGTCACCGAGGCGAAGGACCCCGTCCTGCTCTACGTCAGCGGAGGGAACACCCAGGTCATCGCGTTCGCCCGCGGGCGGTATCGCGTGTTCGGGGAGACGCTCGACATCGGCGTGGGCAACATGCTCGACAAGTTCGCCCGGGAGTGCGGTCTCCCGTTCCCCGGAGGACCGATCCTCGAGAAGCTTGCGCGGGATGGGAAGACACTCCTCGCCTTGCCGTACAGCGTGAAGGGAATGGACGTCGCGTTTAGCGGGATGCTGACCGCGGCCCTCGCACTGCGGAAGCAGGGGGCGACGATGGAGGACATCGCGTTCTCGATCCGCAACGGCCGGTTGCAGGAGATGGTCGCCCGCATGGCCTCCGACCGCGGGGCGCGGATGTTCGTCCCGCCCGGGGACCTGTGCATCGACAACGGCGCCATGATTGCGTGGACCGGACTGCAAATGCACCGCGGTGGCGTCCGTATGAAGCTCGCGGAGACCCTCGTGGACCAGCGGTACCGGACCGACGAGGTCCCCGTGACCTGGCGGTGACGCCTCTTGCGAGGTTATCATCGTTAGGGAAATGCCTTCCTGCCCACGTCTGGTTTAAGGCTCGGATGGCCATCGAGGAGTCGGAGGGGATGCGATCCATCGGATCCTACGCTCGTCTGGCCTGGCACTCTTCGCCGCTTTGCTGATCGTGATTGCCTCGGGCTTCCCAGTCTCCCGTCCGATGCCGTCCTCGCTGCATCCGTTGCAACTTGACCACGTCCCAATCCTCATCGAAGGAAATGCCAACTTCACGGCGACGAACGGAGTAGTAGGAGGGAGCGGGACCACCGACGATCCATACGTGATTGCCGGCTGGCGAATTGATTCGTCGACCGCCAATGCGATCGAGATTCGGGACACGACCGCGCCCTTCGTCGTTCGAGACATCGATGTCGTCCATCCAGGTCCGAATCCTCCCTACGTTTACGCCACATACCTCAGCAACGTCACGGACGCGGCAATTCAATTTGTGAACGTGACCACCGGTGCGTCGGGCTTCTACGTAGCATCGTCCCGGAACGTTTCCGTGGATCGCGTGGACGTTGCCGGTCCGAATGCCGGGTTCTCTGGAGTTCGGTCCACGAATCTGTCCGTGTCCAACTCCTCCTTCCACGCGGGGGGCATTTGGTCGGACGGGGTACGCCTCCGGTTCGAATCGAACCAGGCGTACTCGATTATTGCCGTCGGAGCACGGGACATCGTCATCGATCGGAATTCCCTTGAGTACGCTGGGAGCCGCGGGAGCATCGTCCTCAACTATACCGAAGACACGCTCATTTCGCGCAACATCGGTGTCGCTCAGATCCTTACTGGCTGGGCCGGCGGCGGGAACAACACCCGGGTAATCGGCGACGACGTGAGCGGTGGCGAATTCGGGATCAAGGGCCTGGCGGATTCGAACCTGACCGTCGCCGGAAACAATGTGTCGTCCCAATCCTTTGCGGCAATCTCGCTGCACTCTTCTTCGAACGTGATCGTCGTCGGGAACCGGATCGCGAACAGCGTGCGCGGTGTGTATCTCGACAGAGTCACGGACTTGCTCTTCGCCCAGAACGATGTGGAATCGAACGGCCAGCAGGTCGACATCGTGAGCGGGCAGCGGTTGACGTGGAACGACACGTACCCCGATGGCGGGAATCATTGGTCCGATTATGCGGGGACCGATCTGTGCAGCGGGCCACAGCAGGACCTATGCCTCGGCCCGGACGGAATCGGCGACACTCCATACGTCATCGATGCGAACAACGAAGACAACCTGCCGCTGATGATGGCACCGACCCCTTCTCCAAACGTTCCACCGCATGCCGGGCTGGAGGTCGCCCCCGAAAATGGGAACACGTCCACGATGTTCCGATTCGACGCGTCGTCTTCGTGGGACGCCCAGGATCCAAGTGCCTTGCTCGAGGTGCGGTGGGACTGGCAGAGCGACGGCACATGGGACACGAACTGGTCCACAGTGAAAATCGTCACGCATCAATTCGCGGATCCGGGCACGTACGCGGTTCGCCTTGAGGTGCGGGACTCGGCCGGGCTCACGGGAAACGCCTCCCAAGCGATTCTCGTCACGCTCCCACCGCCTGCCCCTCTTGCGGTGACGATCAGCGCGAGCCGGACCTCCGGGACGATGCCCCTCACCGTGTCATTCGCGAGCGACGCGAGAGGCGGGGTCCCACCGTACGGGTATCAATGGGTCTTCGGCGACGGCAGCACGAGCAACGCTCCGGATACGGTCCACATCTACATCACGGGCGGCAACTTCACGATCTGGGTGAACGTGTACGACAGCGGCGGGACGTCGACACAGTCCGGCTTCCTGTTCGTGAACGTCACCCCCGCCGCCGTCGACCTCGTGGTCACGCAGCCGACCGACTTCTTCGCAGATTCGAGAGGCGTCACGGTCACCTTCACGACGACCGTCACCGGAGGAACACCGCCATACACGTATCAATGGGACTTCGGCGACGGTGGGCAGAGCAACGCGGCGAACCCGACCCACACCTATCCATCGAACGGAACGTACACGGTCTCCGTGACCGTGACGGACGCCCAAGGACAGGCTGTCACCCACTCGTTCGCGTTCGTCGTCCCGCCCCATTCGAGTCCACCGCCGATCGAAATCGGGCTCACGCCGTTCGTGCTTGCGGCGGCCATCGTGGTCGCGGCGATCTTCGCGGCTCTGTGGTGGAACGAGCGGCGACGGGGAAGGGCCCCGCCCAGTCCTCCATAGCGGTGATTCCCGCTTCACGTGCGTTTCGCAATCGCGGCGACCGCGGCTCCACGGACGGCCTTTTGACCCATGCCGGCTAGCGTGGTCTCGAACGCCTGGAATCCCGCAGCGAGGTCCTCGAAACTGCAGATGCCCATGTGACCGATCCGGAATATCTGGCCTTTCAAAGGCCCTTGCCCGCCCGCCACGGTCGTCGCGTGCCTCTCCCGAAGTTCCTTCCGGAAGGCGTTGTCGTCGACCCCCGCCGGATATCGGATCGCGGTAACGGTGTTCGACGCGAAGCGGCGATTCGGGTAGAGTCGGAGCCCGAGGGCGTCGACCCCGGCCCTCGCCGCCTCGGCGAGCCGGCGGGTCCGGGCAATTCGATTCTCGAGGCCTTCCTCCTTCAGCATGCGCAACGCCTCACGGAACGCGAGGAAGAGTGGGACCGCCGGCGTATACGGTGTGTCTTGCTTCGCGAGCGCGTCTGCGTGGGCTTTCAGGTTCGAATAGAACGACGTGTCGGAGTGCAACGATTCGTAGGCCGTCTTCGACAGGGCGACCGCGCTCAAACCCGGTGGCGCCGCGAGGCACTTCTGGGACCCCATGATGAGTGCATCGACGCCCCACGCATCCATGCGGTTTTCGAGCCCGCCCACGGCCGTGATCCCGTCGACGATGAGGAGGGCGTCGTGGTCCTTCACGACCTTCGCGATCTCGGCGATCGGGTTCGCGAGACCGGTGGACGTCTCGTTCCAACACAGGGTGACGGCGTTGAACTCTCCCGAGTCGAGAGCCCGCGCGACCGGTTCCGGCTCGACCGCGGTTCCCCATTCGAACGAAAGCGCGGTCGGCGTCGTGAAGACTTGACAGAGCTCGTGGAACCGCTCGCTGAACTTGCCATTGACGAGGTTGAGCACGCGGTCCTGCTTCCGAAGGAGCCCCGAGACCGCGGCCTCGAGGCCCGCCGTGCCCGAGCCGGAGAGGACGGCGACCGGCCCACGTGTTCCGAACACGTACTGCGTCAAGTCGTGGATCTCGGACAGGATCTCTTTGAACTCGGGGCCGCGGTGATTCATCGCGGGAGCCGCCATCGCCTGGAGGACGCGAGGATGCATCTTGACCGGTCCCGGGAGGAGGAACGCTCCCGCAGCGGTGTCGACCACGTCCGCACGATGGACCGCGGAGCGATAAACGATTCGTCGTCCGCTCCCGATCCCGCTCAAGGAATCGAACCGACCATGACCGCTCGGCATCGTTCCAGGCGAAAGAGCGTTGCTTCGAACGATTCCAATCCAGGAACCATTATATAGCGTGTGGCTGTTCCGTCCGACGCTCGTCGGTCAATGAATGTCGAGTTGACCCACGAGTGGGGTGACGGGCTTGCGGGATGCGGACCGGGAAAAAATCACATTGCGATTGCCCGCGCGATATCTGAAGGCCCTCGATTTCCTCGTCCAGGTCGACGACTTCCCGAGTCGGTCGGAAGCGGTTCGGGCGGCGATCCGGGACTTCGTGTATGCCCGCGTGGAACTGGTCACGGAGAAGCTCAAGAAGATGCACGATGCGGAACGGACCCTCGCGGAAGCGGAGTCCTTCAAGCGGGAGTATCTGAACAAGTGAGAAGGGAAGGGATGCCGCCGGAGAGGTGAGCGGGCGAGTCCTGTCACGATTACCTCCCCCCCAACTGGGTGGCCGCAGAGCCACCCTTTTTATTTTCACCGGACGCCTCGACGCGGTTCCACATCGGATTCTTGACGGGGGAACGGACCCGATCCGAATCGCGACTGTGAGATTCAGCCGCGATAACTGGCGCGGCACCTACTTGCCTTCGGCGCTGCGTCGGCGCGCACGATGGGGACGGCGACACCGGTCGCTCGCGTAGAGACCGTCGGCGAGAGTCCGGCCGTTGCGTTCCTGCGGCGGCTCTGGAGGTGGCTCTGGCCACCGAACTCCGAACTCGCGATGGCGAATGAGGCGGAGGTCCCGGTCCTCACGCTCATGGACCGCCTTCGGAAATTCTTGTGGCTGTCGAGCGGACTGTTCAGTGCCGCGGCGTTCGCGGTTCCTGCGGTCGGCGTGATGATCTATGGGACCTTCGATGGCGGCGGCACGAGCTTCATGGCGGCGGTCATCAGCGCGTGCCTTTTTGGCGTCACAACCTTCCTGAATTTCGGGCCCGACGAGGCGTGAGTTCGCCGTCGCCCGACGAACGTTTATGGGGGCTCGCTCCATGGCCACGCCGTGGACCGGGACGTGTGGATTCGCGGCGCGATGGTCCTCTCGATTCTCGTCCTCGCGACCTTAATCTTCGTGACGCCGAGCCTCATCGGCCGGCCGCCCGCCGAGCTCGCGTCGTTACCCCTCCTCATCATCGGCATGCCGAAAAACGAATCGTACTTCATTATCTATCTCAGTGCCGCAGTGCAGGCCTACCGGTACGAGGAGGTGCGCCTCGTCACCACAGGGAGCCTTCCATCGGCGAACGCGACCGTCGCCGAGAACGAGACCTACGGCCTTCACATGGTCGTGCCCACGCAGGTGCCCTCGAACGGCAGCGTCACGATCCACACGTACTTGGTCGATCAGGCCCAGAATTACTTTGAATACAACGTGACCGTCCGCGCGGACCTCGATTCCGGCCGGACCGTAATGGTCTTCACCTTCCCGGACGAGAAGGACAACCCGAATCTCGAGATGAGGCGATATCCGCCGGGAGAAGACCTCCGGTGGCTCATCCCGCAACGGGGG
>WNGH01013026.1_pt1 | contig 13400 bp, 9 predicted proteins | sample 5400631 | NCBI WGS metagenome assembly WNGH01 (sample SAMN13153373, study PRJNA577476) | soil metagenome | isolation source: 115 cm soil or saprolite under Garry oak tree replicate 1 | place: USA:California | collected 2016-06-15
GGCTCGAGCTGGGCGGGCTCGACCACCGCTTCGTCGGCGTAGCAGCCGAAGCGCTGGTGGACGATGACGCGATCTCCGGCGGCGAAGCCCCGCGCCTCCGGGCCTGACTCGACGACTTCGCCCGCCCCCTCGAATCCCGGCGTGAAGGGGAGCTCGGGCTTGAGCTGATACAGGCCCGCTGCCATCAAGACATCGGGGAAATTGACGCCGGCGGCGCGGATCCGGACGCGGACCTGCCCAGGTCCAAGCGTCTTCCGCGGTATCTCCTCGACGGCCATGAGCTCGGGGGGCCCGAGCTCGCGACACACCACCGCGCGGATCAGAGGATGGCGCCCTCGTGGCGCAAGAGCCAATGCTTGCGCGCGAGCCCGCCCGCATACCCCGTGAGGGAGCCGTCGCTGCCCACGAGGCGATGGCAGGGAACCACGATGGAGAGGGGATTCTGCGAGTTGGCCAGGCCCACGGCACGGGAGGCGTTGGGACCGCCGAGCTGCGAGGCCAGCTCCCCATAGGTGCGGGTGGAGCCGGGAGGAATCGCGCGAAGGGCGACCCACACGCGGCGCTGGAACTCCGTGCCCCCCGTGTCCACCACGACGTCGTCCAGGGCGGCATAGTCCTTGGCGAAGTAGGCGAGGAGTCTCTCGCTGACGCCGAGGGGGTTGTCCTCGTGCACGAGCGCGAAATCCTCGAAGCGGCGCGAGAGCAGCGTCTTCATGCGCTCGTCGCACTCTGCGAAATCGACGGCGCACAGCGCCCCGGGACGGGTGACGATGACGATGGGCCCGATCTCGGAATCGATGGTGTCGGTGTGGAGCTCGGTGATCGTCGCCCGCGTGAGCATGGTCACGCCGGCGAGTGCGTGAAGGGCAGGCGGGTGAAGCGCTGGCGCTCGATCTCGACCACGAGCACGATGCGCTCGGCGGGATTCTGTCGCATGGGGAACTCCTTGCCCGTGTACTTGCGCGACACGCGATCCATGATCTTGAAGTCCGCGTCCTTCCAGCGCTCGGCCACGCGACCCCGGAGCTGGGCCTCCACGTAGGGATTGTCGAAGGACACGATGGACATGCCCACCCGGGAGTCCCGCCGCGTGTTCTTGGCCTTGAGGGAGTTCTCCCCCGTGCACACGAGGATGCGATCACCCTCGAGATCGACCCAGACGGGCGCCACCTGGGGCGAGCCGTCGGGCATGAGAGTGGCGAGGTGGGCAAAGTTGGCGCCTCGCACCAGGGCCTTGACGTCGTCCGAGAGCGCGATGCCCTTCACGAGGCGTCGGCCCCGCCACCCGCGCTTTCCGAAGGCAGGATGACGAAGCCGCGCTCGCGCAAGTTCGTGTCCACGTCCGCGTGCTGACGCCGGTCGCTCTGCCGCCGCTCCTCGGCGGCGGCGCCGCGGCTCTGCCGCCGCTCGCTCACGCGCCGATCCATGATGATGCGCACGCGGTCCTGGCCGCTGAACTCGCGCTGGAGATATTCGTAGAGCTGCGGATTGTAGCGCGCCACGATGAAGATCTCGCCGACTTGCATCATCTCCTCCCCACACTTCTTGACCCAGAATGGCACGTCCATCTCGCGGAACAGGGTGAAGGCCGCGACCAAGTGCTCCTCGGCCCGCATGCGATCGCCCCGGAGCCGGCACACGCGCCCCCACCCCATGCGCACGTGAGCCACCAGCGGCTGCATCTTGAGCTCCTCGGCGATGCCGAGAGCCTGGCGATAGTGCTCTTCCGCCTGCGCGAGCGACGCCCCGCCCTCGCGGCTCGCCACCTCCCCCAGGAGCCGCCACGCCCAGGCCTGGTGCCCCCACTCCTTGTGCGCGATGGCGAGGTCGAGGGCGTGCCGGGCCGCCTCTCCCGCTCGGGCGGGCTCGCCGGCCGCGAGCAGGCCTTCGGCCTTGTGGAGCGTCCACAGGGCCAGGTAGGCGTTGATGCCGAGCACCTCGCTCAGGTGCACGCCGTCCTCGAGGAGGGGCAGGGCGGAATCGACGTGACCGCGCAGGGCCAGCGTCAAGCCCAGGAGCGAGGAGGGAATGGGCCGCCACACGTCGAGATGCTTCTCGCGGCAGGCGTCCAGGCTCGGCTGGAGCAGCTCGCGCGCGCGATCGAGATGGCCCCGCCGGAGCCACACGAGCCCGGCCAGCGTGCGCGCGATGGTCTGGCCATACACGTGTCCAGCCGCATCGGCCGCGCGCATGGCCTGGTCCGCGCACGCATCCGCGGCGTGGAAATCCCCGAGCTCGGCCAGAGTGAAGGCCAGCCACCCGCTCGAGGTGACGTACGAGATCGCCGTCTGGGTGCCGGTGTCGGTCGCGCGCGTGCGCTCGAGCGCGTCGACATTCTCTCGCAGGATGAATTCCGCGCGCCGGTACTGGCCCTGGGCGTGGCAGCTGTAGCCGAGATAGCCGCGGGCCAGCGCCTGCAATCCCAGATCCTGCGTGGCGTCCGCGATGCGCAGGCAGCGCTCGCCGTAGTCGATGGCCAGGTCCGGCTCGCCCTTCAAGTAGTGGTAGTTGACGAGATAGCTGTACACGCGCGCCAGGCGCGACTCGTCGCCCAGCTCGGTCCCGAGCTCCTCGGCTTCTTTAGAGAGCTGGAGAACCTCGGGCAGGCGTCCGAGCTGCAGGAGGGGCGGACGCAGCTCGAGCCGGATGTCGATGGCCAGCTCGAGCTTGCTCCGTCCGTCCGGGAGGTGCACGAGGATCTGCAGGGCCTGCTCGAGGAGCGCGACGGCTTCCTCGTTGCCCGCGCGCGAGGCGGCCTTGGCCGCCGCCTGGCGGAGATAGGCCACGGCCTTTTCCCAGACCTCTCCGCGGACGGCGTGGTGCGCCAACCGGTCCACGTGCTCGCCCAGGCGCTCGGCCTGCACCCGCTCGAGGGCATCCACCACGCGCGCGTGCAAGGTCCGGCGCCGCCCCTGCAGCAGCGAGGCGTACGCGACGTCGTGCGTGAGGGCGTGCTTGAACGTGTACTCGAGCGTCGGGAACAGGCTCGTCTCGTAGATGAACTCCGCGGCCTGGAGCCGCATGAGCCCGCTCCTCAGCGTTTCATCCGGCAGCTCGGCGATGGCCTCGAGCAGCGCGAAGGAGACGTCCTTGCCGATGACGGAGGCGGCCTGGAGCAGCCGCTTGTCCTCGGGCTGGAGCCGGTCGATGCGCGCGGCGAGCACGGCCTGCACGGTCGGCGGCATCTGGAGCGTGCCGATGGACTTTGCCATCTTGTACTGGCCCCGCTCGCCCAGGAGCGCCTTGGTCTCGACGAGCGACTGCACGCACTCCTCGAGGAAGAAGGGATTGCCCTCGGTCTGCTTGACGAGGAGCTGCTTGAGGGGGGCCAGGGCCGCGTCGGTGCCCAGGAGCGCCTGGAGGAGCTCCTCCGCGCTCTCGGGCTGGAGCGGATCCATGCGGAACTGGGTGTAATAGCTCTTGCCACCCCACCCGTGCGTGTATTCCGGCCGGTAGTTCACCATCAGCAAGATGCGCGCGGCGGGCAGGCTTTCCACGAGGCTGTCGAGGAAGGCCTGGGTCTCCGAGTCGACCCAGTTGAGGTTCTCGAAGATGACGAGGAGCGGCTGCACCTGGCTCTCGCGCAGGAGGAGTCGCTTGAGGGCGTCGAGGGTCCGCCGACGGCGCTCGCGCGGATCGGGCTCCTGCCACTCGCCGTCGTCCATGGGCACGTCGAGCAGCGAGAGAAAAACAGGGATGGTGGGGCGCAGCGTCTCGTCCAGGGTGAGGAGCTTGCCCGTGACCTTCTCGCGGATGCGCCGGCCATCGTCGTGGTCGCCGATGCCGAAGTAGGTCTTGAGCAGGTCGCTCACGGGCAGGTACGAGTTCATCTTCCCGTAGGAGACCGGCGAGCTCTCGAGGATGAGCCAGCCGTGCGTGCGGTGGGAGTGGGTGAACTCCCAGAAGAGCCGGGACTTGCCCACGCCGGGCTCTCCCGACACCGCCACGAGCTGTCCCTGGCCCGCGTGCGCCTTCTCGAGCGTCTGGCGCAGCCGGACCAGCTCGGCGTCGCGCCCGACGAACGGCGTCAGCCCGCGCGCCGCCGCCGCCTGCAGCCGCGAGCGCACGGCGCCGGCGCGCACGATCTCGAAGACCTCGATGGTCTCCGCGAGCCCGCGAACGGGCACGGGGCCGAGAGGCCGGACCTCGATGTAGCCCTCGGCCAGGCGCAGGGTATCCTTGGTCATGAGGGCGGTGCCCGGGCGCGCGAGCTGCTCCATCCGCGCGGCCAGGTGCGTGGTCTGGCCGATGGCGGAGTAGTCCATGTGGAGATCGCTGTCGATCGCCCGCACCACCACCTCGCCCGAATTGAGCCCCACGCGGATCTGCACGTCGATGCCCTGCGCGCGCCGGAGCTCGTCCGCGTACCAGCCGACCGTCTCCTGCATCCGGAGCGCGGCATGGCAGGCGCGCACCGCGTGATCCTCGTGGCTCACAGGAGCGCCGAAGAGGGCCATGATGCCGTCGCCCATGACCTGGTTAACGGTGCCCTCGTAGCGATGCACCGCTTCCATCATCCGCTCGAGCACCGGATCGAGAAGCTTGCGCGCTTCCTCGGGATCGCGGTCGGCCAGGAGCTCCATGGAGCCCTTGAGATCGGCAAAGACCACGGTGACGAGCTTGCGCTCCCCCTCGAGCTGGGCCCGCGCCGTGAGGATCTTGTCCGCGAGGTGCTTGGGCGTATAGGACTGCGGATCACCGAAGCGCGTGGGGGTGGGCGCCGCTCCCGCCAGAGGTGTGCCGCAGGCGCCGCAGAATCGGCTGCCCGTGGCGGTCTCGGCGTTGCACGAGGGACAGGTCGTGGCCAGACGCGCGCCGCACTGCTCGCAGAACTTGGCGCCTTCGCGAGCGGGAGCCTGACAGCGCGGACACGTCACGGTACAACCTCCTGCAAAATAGGCACAACTCGCACCCGATAACAGGGGAGTGTAGCGATGGTGGCGGGCCCGGTCAACAGGGCACGCGACTTCGTTGAGAGCGACTCGTCCCGCAGCGCCGCGGCACGCTCAATCCCAATGCGCAAGGGCAGTTGGCGAGCGCCCGCCGTCCGATCTTCCATCCAATCGAGGCACCGCAAATAGTTGTCACAACTCAACCCAAAGTGTTGGCCCGTCCCTCATCTGTCAATCGTTTGACAGTCTCAGACGAGTCCATTTCTGCCGACACTTCAGCTACTTAGTACGCTTTCGGCGAGTGGTCGACCGTGGCATGGGGCTTGCGAGTCCCCCCACCGGGCTCTTGTGGCTCACCGAATGAAACCCAATAAGCGCTCTAGACACGATGCTCGACCCTTGGCTAACGGACCTTCGAGAGAGGACGTGATGGCCGCACCTACGGCTGAGCTGTCGACCCTACCGCCGCGGCTCGAAACGCTGCTCGAGATCACCCGTCAGCTCTCGGCGTTCCTTCCTCTGGAGAAGCTGCTGGGGAAGATGGCCGAGGCGTGCGGGTCTCTCCTCGACTCGGATTCCGTAGGCATCCGAGTGGTGGAGGGTGATGAACTCGTGCTCATGGGCGTCTGGGGCGATGCCCAGACGGCCATGCCGAACGCGAGGATCAAGATCGGCCGCCACGGGCGAGCCCCTCCTCCTGTCGGACCCCGCGAACGATCCGCGAATCGCCCCGGCCAGCCGCGTGGCCTACCTGCGCGGCGGCTATCGCGCGTTTCTCGGTGTGCCCCTCAAGATCGGCGAGCAGGTGCTGGGAGCGCTGAGCATTCGCACCCTACGCGCGGAGGGCTTCTCGTCGGAGGACGTGTCGATCGCCACCGCCTTCGCGGCTCAGGCGGCCATCGCTCTCGAGAATGCCCGTCTCTACCGGGAAGCCGAGGCGCGCGCGGACAAGCTGAAGGCGCTCAGCGCGCTCACGCGGCTGATGACCTCGGCCGAGGGCGCCTCCGAGGTCTGTCAGGCGGTGGCGCGGGCGGCCACTACCCTGCTCGGCGCCGCGAGCACTCGCGTCTCCGTGGCGGATCCGGTGGCCCGCGTGCTTCGCACCGAGGGCGGCTTCAGCTTCGATCCCCAAGTCGAGCAGATCGTGACCGAGGTACCGGTCATCCCGTATGGCGAGGGTCTGACCGGACGCATCGCCGAGTCGCGGACGCCTGACTACATACTGGATATCGGCAATGATCCCAAGCTGCGGAACCGGCGCCTTTCCACGGTGGCCGGGCTCCGCGGCTTTGCCGGCCTTCCCCTGATTGCCGACGAGCAGACCGTGGGGGTGCTGGCCATCTTCTTCCGCGAGCCGCGGTCTTTCACCTCGGAAGAACGGGAGCTCATCGCGCTGCTTGCCGACCAGGCCGCCATCGCGATTCGCAATGCCCGGATGCGGGAGGCCGTGCAGACCCATCAGAACCACCTGGAGACGCTCCTCGAGGTGAGCCGCCAGCTCTCCAAGATCCAGCCGGTGGAATCGCTGCTCACCACGATATCCGAAGCGTGCGGCCGGCTTCTCAACTCGGAATCGGTCGGGTTCCGGCGCGTGGAAGGCGAGGAGCTCGTGCTGGCCGGATCGTGGGGCGACGCCAAGGAAGTCCTGATCACCCCCCGGCTCAAGTTCGGAGAGAGCCTCGCCGGACGGGTCGCCGTGGGTGGCGAGCCGCTCCTCGTGGCGGACCTCGCGAACGATCTGCGGGTGACGGCGACACATCGAGAGAGCTGTTCGCGACGCGGCTACCGAGCCATGCTTGCCGTGCCCGTCAAGGTCGGAGAGCGCGTGGTGGGCGTCCTCACCATTCTCTCTCGCCGGCCGGAGGGGTTCTGCGCCGAGGATCTGATCATCGCCACCGCCTTCGCCGCGCAGGCTGCGGTCGCCCTCGAGAACAGCCGGCTCTACCACGAGACGCAGCGGGCCTACGAAGAGCTCGCCCAGACCCAGGATCAGCTCGCCCAGGCCGGCAAGATGGAAGCCATCGGACATCTCGCAGGCGGGGTCGCCCACGACTTCAACAACCTCCTCATGGTGATCATGGGCCGGACGGAGATGCTCATGAAGGACCTCGGCGACGCGGACCCGAGGCACTCGACAGCCAAGGTCATCGAGCAGACGGCGCTCCGGGCCGCCGACCTGACGCGTCAGCTCCTCGCCTTCAGCCGGAAGCAGGTGCTGAACCCGGCGGTGCTCGACCTGAACGCGGTCGTCTCGAAGATGGGCGAGATGCTCCGACGGTTGATCGGAGAGGACATCGCCCTCGTCACCGGCCTGGGCTCGTCCCTCGGGCATGTGAAGGCCGATCCGGGGCAGATCGAGCAGATCATCATGAACCTGGCCGTCAACGCGCGTGACGCGATGCCCGAGGGAGGACGGCTCACCCTCGAGACGGCCAACATCGAGCTGGATGTCGCCTATGCGCGCAAGCACGTGGGGGCGCGGCCTGGGCCGCACGTCATGCTGGCCCTGAGCGATACCGGCACCGGCATGGATGCGCAGACGCAGGCACGCATTTTCGAGCCGTTTTTCACGACCAAGGGGCCGCGCAAGGGGACCGGGCTGGGCCTAGCCATGGTCTACGGCATTGTCAAGCAGAGCGGTGGAAATATCTGGGTCTATAGCGAGCCGGGGCAGGGCACCACGTTCAAGATCTACCTGCCGCGGGTCGGGGACCCCGTCGACGCAGGCCACGGGGGCGTTCTCCTCGCCGCGCCGGCCCACGGCATGGAGACCATTCTCCTCGTCGAGGACGAGGACGCGGTGCGCGATCTCGCCCGCGACATCCTCGCGGGCTGCGGCTACACCGTCCTGGAGGCCCGCCACGGCGCGGAGGCCCTCGGGATCAGCGCGGCGCACGCGGGGAAGATCGACCTGATGCTCACCGACGTGGTCATGCCGGAGATGAACGGGCGTGAGCTGGCCGAGCGGCTCGCCGCCCAGCGGCCGGAGACCAAGGTCCTCTACATGTCGGGCTATACGGACCATGCCGTGGTGCACCACGGGGTGCTCGCTCCCCAGACGGAGTTCCTCCAGAAGCCGTTCACCGAAGCCGTCCTCACCCGCAAGCTGCGCGAACTCCTCGACGCCTAGTCGGGGGACGCCTAGTCGGGGTCAGGTCTCACAATCCAACATCCGCCAGCCCGCTCCAGCCCCCTCGCGACGTCGATGTAGGATTGTGAGACCTGACCCCGGTTTGCCGGTTTGACCTGCTGTGTGGGATTGCAAGACCTGACCCCGGTTTGACAGGCCTGGGGGCTGTCTCCTATCATGGCGCGCATTCAAGATCGGCGTTCCCCTCAAGGCTGAGGAGGCTTTCCATGAACCGGCGCTCATTCCTTGCAGGCACTTCCGCGGCTGTCGCCACCGCCGCTTTCCCGGCCGTCCTTCGCGCGCAGGGCAGCGACCCGATCCGCATCGGCTGCCCGCTCCCTCTGACCGGGCCCTTCGCGGCCCTGGCCGCGGACATGCAGCGAGGTGCGCAGCTCGCCGTGGACGAGCTCAACGCAAAGGGCGGCGTCATGAGCCGCAAGGTCGAGGTGCTCTTCCGCGACGACCAGCTCAAGCCGGCGGTGGGCGCCCAGCGCACGAAGGAGCTCATCGAAAACGAGAAGTGCCTGTTCATCGTGGGCGGGCTCGCCGCGCACGTCCAGATGGCGATCAACGAGCAGACCAAGAAGTCCAAAGTTCTCTTCATCTCCACCAGCCAGTCCGACGAGATCAGCGCCAAGCCCGATACCAGCCCCATCACCTTCCACGAGGCCCTCAACCCCACCATCACCTCCCGCGTGATGGGCACCTGGACGGTCCAGAACCTCGGCAAGAAGTGGTGGATCATCTACGCCGACTACGCCTGGGGCAAGCAGAACAACGCGGTCCTCCAGGACACGCTTCAGAAAAACGGCGGCACCCTCCTCGGCGCCACTCCGTACCCGCTCGGGAGCGCCGAGTTCTCCGCTCACCTTCCCAAGATCCAGGCGGCCAAGCCCGAGGTGCTCATGTCGGTGACGCCCGGCGCGGACAATATCGCCTTCCTCAAGCAGGCGCGGAGCTTCGGCATGGACAAGTCCATGAAGCTCGCCCAGCCGCTCCTGTGGATCTCTTACTTGAAGGAAGGTGGTCCGGAGCTCTACTCGGACGTCTACGGCTCGATCAACTGGTACTGGGAGCTCCAGGACACGATCCCCTCCGCGCGGAAGTTCGTCGAGGCGTCCATGAAGAAGTTCAACATGCCGCCCGGCGACTACGGCGCGTACTCCTACTCGGGGGTGCTCGAGGTCGCGCGCGGAGTCGAGCTGGCCAAGTCGACCGACTCGGAAGCCGTCGCGAACGCGCTCCGGAAGAGCCCCGTCTACGACCACTTCAAGGGCAAGCAGTGGTGGCGGGCCTGCGACAACAAGGCGATGCAGGACATGTGGATCGTCAAGGGGCGCGGTCCCGGCAAGACCAAGGGCGAGTGGGGGCTGATGGACATGGTCGCGAAGGTGGCCGCGGACGAGAAGAACGACCGGACCTGCGCCGAGAAGGGGTTCGTCTAGGTCCTGATGGAAGTCTCGCTCGCTGCGGTCCTGCCCCAGATCTTTACGGGCCTGGTGCTGGGAATGATCTTCGTGCTGCTTGCCATCGGCCTGTCGTTGATCTTCGGGCTCATGACCGTCGTGAACTTCGCCCACGGGGCGCTCTACATGCTGGGCGCCTACTGCACCGTGTTCCTCCTGGGCTTCACGCGCAACTTCTGGGTGGCCCTGCTGGTGGCACCGCTCATGGTGGGAACGTTCGGGCTCCTCGTCGAGCGCTTCCTCATCCGGAGGCTCTACGGGCGGGGCCCGGACGATCCGCTCCTCCTCACCTTCGGGCTCTCGCTCGTGCTCATCGAGACGGCCAAGCTCATCTGGGGAAAGATCGGGCTCACCCTCGATCCCCCCCGTGAGCTGGGGGGGGCCGTCAACCTGGGCTTCATGGCGTTCCCCGCGTATCGCCTCTTCGTCATCGCGGTCACCGTGGTCGTGCTGCTCGCCCTCTGGGCCTTCCTCACGCGGACCAATGTCGGCCTCGTCATCCGCGCGGGCTCGCGCGACCCGCTCATGGTCCGCGCTCTCGGCATCGATCTCAACCGCATCTGGCTGCTCGTCTTCGGAATCGGGTGCGCCTTGGCCGGTCTCGCGGGAGCGCTCGCCGGCCCCATGCGGGGCGCCTACGCGGAGATGGGCGTCACCATGGTCATCGAGTCGTTCGTGGTCGTCGTGGTGGGCGGGATGGGCAGCCTTCTCGGCGCGGTGGTGGCCGGGATCATGATGGGGCAGGTGGTGGGCATCACCACCTTCTTCGCGCCCAAGCTCGCCGAGATCATGGTCTTCGTCGTGATGGCGCTGGTCCTCCTCGTCCGGCCCAGCGGTTTCTTCGGCGAGGCCGGGCTCATGGAGTGAGGGTGCCCGGCGCGGCCGCCGTCGCTCGATGGCTGGGCCGCCATCCGGTGGGGGCGTTCGCTGTCTTCTTCGCCGTCTTCCCGTTCCTGGTCCCCTACAAGGCGCTTGCCTCGCAGGTGCTGATCTTCGGCCTGTTCGCACTGGGCTTCAATCTCCTCTACGGCTATACGGGACTCCTGTCCTTCGGCCACGCCGCCTACTACGGCCTCGGCGCCTACGGCACGGGCATCGCGCTTGCCAAGCTCAAGCTCGGCTCGCTCTGGCTGGGGCTCGCGGCGGGGCCGCTCCTCGCCGTCCTGGGCGGCGCGGCCATCGGTTTCTTCTGTCTGAGGCGCCGCGGCATCTACTTCGCCATGCTCACGCTGGCCTTCGCCCAGCTCCTGTACTTCATCGCCTTCCACCTGGCCGACATCACGGGCGGCGACGATGGACTGCGCGGCATTCCGCAGCTGCCGGTGAACCTCTTCGGCTGGAAGATCAGCATCGAGAGCCCGCTCGCCTTTTACTACTTCGCTTTCGCGCTGGTGTGTCTCTCGGTTGCCGGGCTCAAGCGGATCCTCGACTCGCCCTTCGGCTCCGTGCTCCGGGCCATCCGTGAGAACGGCGACCGCGCGGCGGCGTGCGGCTATGACGTCCGGCGGATCAAGCACCTGTCCTTCGTCTTTTCCGCGCTCTTCGCGGGCCTCGCGGGCGCGCTCGACGCCCTCCGCCTGGCTGTCGTGCCCGTCGAATCTCTCTACTGGGTCACGTCGGGGCAGGTGGTGATCATGACGCTCCTCGGCGGCGCGGGCACGTTCTTCGGCCCCTTCGTCGGCGCCGGCACCTTCCTGCTGCTGGAAGACCGGCTGAGCGCATTCACCGAGCGCTGGCCGATCGCCATCGGGCTCATCTTCATGACGTTCGTCCTCTTTCTGCCCAAGGGCATCTGGGGCACGCTCACGGGAGGTCGCCATGGCCATCAAAGTGCTTGAGCTCCACCACCACGGCATCCGCATCGGTCCGTCGGAGCCCGACATCAAGAAGGCGCTCTCCTTCTATCACGACGTGCTCGGGCTCGATCCCGATCCGGGCCGGCCGCACATCCCGACCATCGACGGCTACTGGATGGACGTGGGAGGCACCGCGCAGATCCATCTCATGGGCGTGGACGGCCAGTCGAAGTTCGCGGAGGGCCCGGGCAAGGATCCCTCGCACCCTCACGTGGCCCTCGCCGTGCCGGACATCCAGGAGGCGAAGCAGGAGCTGGAGCGGCTCGGCACGAGCTTCTGGGTCACGCGCGGGGTGGTCGGACCCGAGTCCCAGCAGATCTTCATGCACGACCCCTTCGGTAACATGATCGAGCTGCATCAGATCGGCACCTGCCGCTGCATCACCAAGTCGCGCAAGCCCGTGGCCTCCATGGGCTGAGCCGTGCTCATCCTCATCTGGACGTTCTCCCCCGCCTGCTACACGCCGAGGAATCTTTGTTGGATGGCGGGATTTCTGCGGAGATCGTCGGGAGTGCCCGTGAACTGCACCTGGCCCTGGTCCATCACGTAGAGGCGATGCGCAAGGGAGAGAGCGACGTCGAGCGTCTGCTCGACGAGCAGGATGGACGTGCCGCTCTTGTTGATGGAGCCCAGGATCTCCGTGAGGCTCTCGACGAGCAGGGGGGCGAGGCCTTCCGTCGGCTCGTCCACCAGCATCAGCTCGGGTCGGGCCACCAGCCCCCGCGCGATGGCGAGCATCTGCTGCTCGCCGCCGGAAAGAAGCCGGCCGGGCTGATTCTTGCGCTCGCGGAGCCTCGGGAAATAGTCGAAGGCGGTCTCGACCACCGCGTCCTGGTCCGGCGTCCTCGCCCCGAGCATCCCGAGCTGGAGATTCTGCAGCACGGTCAGGTTGGGCAGCACGCGGCGCTCCTCGGGGATCCACGCGATGCCGCGCCGGGCCACCTCGTGGGGCTCCCGGTGCGTGATGTCCTCGCCGCGAAACCGGATGGAGCCTCGGGTGGGCTTGGCGATGCCCATGATCGTCCGGAGCGTCGTGGTCTTCCCCGCTCCGTTGCGCCCGATGAGCGCGACCACCTCGCTAGGCTCGAGAGTCAGCGAGACGCCCTGAAGGATGTGGGCCTCGCCGTAGTGCGTGTGCACGTCCTGCAGCGCGAGCAGGGTCATCTCGCCGCTGATCCACCCAGGTAGGTCTGCTGGACGAGGGCGCTGTTCCGGATCTCTTCGGGGGTGCCCTCGGCCAGGACCTGGCCCTGATGCAGGACCGTGATGCGGTCGGAAATGCCCATCACGAGCTTCATCTTGTGCTCGACGACGAGGATGGTCCGCCCCTTGGCGAGGGCGCGGATGAGCACCATGGTCGAGTCCGTCTCCTCGGGGCTCATGCCCGCCGTCGGCTCGTCGAGGAGGAGCAGGGTCGGCTCGGGCGCGAGGGCGATGGCGATCTCGAGGTGACGCTTCTCGCCATGGGAGAGAAAGGCGGCCACGCGCTCGGTCTTCTCGCCGAGGCCCACCGAATCGAGGACGACCCGGGCGCGCTCCCGCGCCGCGCTCAGACGATCGGCTCGCGACCAGAAGTCGAAGGCGTGCGCATACCCCTGCGCGGCCACGCGCACGTTCTCGAGCACGCTGAGATGCGGAAAGATATTGGTGATCTGGTAGGACTTGGCGATGCCGAGCCTGGCCACCGTGTGCTGCGGCAGCCCCGCGATCTCCCGGCCTTTGAACTGAATGCGTCCCGAGCTCGGCGACATCTCGCCCGAGATCAGGCGAAACAGCGTCGTCTTCCCCGCCCCGTTGGGGCCGATGATCGAGCGAAGCTCGCCCGCGCGAACGGTGAGGGTGACATCCTGCACGGCGGCGAGGCTGCCGAAGTTGCGACACAGCCCTTCGGTGCGGAGCAGAACGCCGTCGTCCATTGCGGGTGAGTAACACGCGGTCTCGTGAAGTGTCAAGCATGGCCGCTGGACGTGAAGTATCTACTCAAGATTGACCGCCTTTGCTTTGATGGGCAGCCAGACCAGACTGTCCAGGCCAAGGGGGGCCAATGATCAAGCTC
>WNGH01006140.1_pt1 | contig 13397 bp, 12 predicted proteins | sample 5400631 | NCBI WGS metagenome assembly WNGH01 (sample SAMN13153373, study PRJNA577476) | soil metagenome | isolation source: 115 cm soil or saprolite under Garry oak tree replicate 1 | place: USA:California | collected 2016-06-15
CGGCGAGATCGCGGCGTTCGGCGCCGACGGCCGCCCTTCCTTCGCCGCGCTCCAGGAGCGCGTCCAGCTGAAGACCGAGCGCGAGATCGCGGCCGCCGATCGAGCGACGCCCACTGTCTTCTACTGCTTCGACCTTCTGCATTTCGCCGGTGTCGATCTGCGCGCCGCGCCCTACGCGGACCGCAGGCGCTGGCTCGAGCAGTGCGTCCTGCCCTCCCCTCACGTTCAGGTCGTCCACGCTGAGGAGAACGGCGAGGAGCTGTACAAGGCGGCGCTCGCGAGCGGCTTCGAGGGCGTCATCGCCAAGCGCAAGGACAGCAAGTACGAGGCCGGCAAGCGCTCGCAGGCCTGGCTCAAGATCAAGCCTACGAGAAGCGCCGAGTTCGTCGTCGGCGGGATCACCCAGGGGAAAGGGTCGCGCGCCTCGCTCGGCGCCCTCCTCCTCGGCTATTGGGACGAGGGGAAGCTCATCTACTGCGGGCACGTCGGCTCGGGATTCGACGATCGCACTCTTGCCCAGGTAAAAGCGCGCTGCGAGAAGCTCAAGACGGACGCCCGCCCCTTCGCCGAGGAACCCGAGCTGCACAGCCCCACGACCTGGCTCAGGCCCGAGCTGGTGGCTGAGGTGGAATTCCAGCAGTGGACCCCCGACGGGCAGCTCCGCGCTCCGGTTTTCCTGAGGCTGCGCGACGACATCGATCCGAAATCGGTGCGGCGGACCGGGCCCCGCGCCGCAACGAGGCCGACCTCGGAGGCGGCCGCGCGATCGCCGGATACCGAGATCGACGCTGTGCTGCGCCAGCTCGACAACAAAAAGGCCGCGCTCACCATCGCGGTGGGCCGGCACGCGCTCAAGCTCACCCATCTCGACCGCGTCTACTGGCCCGCCGACGCGGCGCTCAAGCAGCCGGCGATCACCAAGCGCGACCTGCTGCGCTATTTCGCGCAGGTCTCGCCTTTCATGCTCACGCACCTCGCCGACCGGCCGCTCACCATGATCCGCATGCCTGAGGGCATCGCCGGGGAGCGCTTCTACCAGAAGCACTGGGACCCGGAGCTGCCTCCGTTCGCGAGGAAGATCACGATCTTCTCCGAGCACAAGGACGAACGGCACGACTATCTGCTGTGCGACAATCTCGCGACACTCCTTTGGCTTGCGCAATCGGGAACTCTCGAGTTCCACGTGTGGCACTCGCGCGCGAAGCCCGGTCCCGATGCGGCGACGCAGAGCACCGACTATTCCTCCTCGCTCGCCGCGCTCGAGAGCTCGATCCTCAACTATCCCGACTACGTCGTCTTCGACATCGATCCCTACATCTACTCGGGGAAGGAGGCCCCGGGCGACGAACCCGAGCTCAACACCGTCGCTTTCGAGAAAGGAAAGGAGGTCGCGTTCGCCTTGCGCGAGCTGCTCGCCAGCATGAGCCTGGAAGCGGTGGTGAAGACCTCGGGCAAGACCGGCCTGCACGTGTTCGTGCCGGTCGAGCGCACGCTCGATTTCGACGCCGCGCGCAAAGTGAGCGAGATGGTCGGCCGGCACCTCGTCCGCCTCCACCCCAAGGACGTCACGGTGGAGTGGAGCATCCCCAAGCGGACCGGCAAGATCTTCATGGACTACAACATGAACGTGCGCGGCAAGACGCTGAACGTCGCTTATTCGCCTAGGGGCGCAGCCGGCGCGCCGGTGTCGATGCCGCTCAGCTGGGAGGAGCTCGGCCAAGCGCACCCGCTCGACTTCAGGATCACCAACGCGGCCGAGCGGCTCGCCCGGACCGGCGACCGCTGGCGCGACGCCCTCACCCGCAAGCAAAGCCTGGAGCGTGCGCTGGAGCGCGCAAAGGCGTGAGGAGATGCAAAAAATCCTCTACGAACCGCACTTTGCGCAACGAAGCTGACTATTCACTATAATGTCTTCCCCTCCCGGGAGAAATAACTCATGGCTGCACGATCGATCGCTACGCTGACGGTTTCGTTCGGGATGGTCTCGATTCCGGTGAAGCTCTTCTCCGCCACCGAGGCGAGCCGCGCCATTTCGTTCAACCTGCTGCACAAGGCCTGCGGATCGCGGCTCAAGCAGCAGTACATCTGCGTGAAGGAAGAGGTCGCGGTCGCCCGCGAGGACATGGCCAAGGGCTATGAATTCGCCAAGGACCAGTACGTGATGTTCTCGCCCGAGGAGCTGAAGGCGCTCGAGGAAGCGGGCACGCACACGGCGGACATCGCGGAATTCGTGCCGGTCGAATCGATCGACCCGGTGTACTTCGACAAGGCCTACTACCTCGCCCGGAAATCGAGATTCCGAAGACCGAAGTGAAGGAGGCGGAGCTCAAGCTCGCGCAGCAATTGATCGAGCAGCAGGCCTCGGACAAGTTCGATCCCGCCGCTTACACCGACGACGTGCGCGCGCGGATCGAAACCGCGGTGCAGAAGAAGGTGGAAGGCCAGGAGATCACGATGGCCGAAGAGCCCCAAGGCGGGGCGGAGGTCATCGATCTCATGGAAGCGCTGCGTGCGAGTCTCGACAAGAAGAAGACCCCCGCGCCCGCGAAGGCGCCCGACGCGGAGGCGCGCAAGGCGCCCAAGCGCGCCCAGCAGCCGGAACCCGCCGCCCGGAAGGCCGCGAAGAAATAAACCTCGCCGCCGGTCCGCCCGCAATGCACCAGTACGGCGTGCACGACGTCGAGCGGCTGCTCCACCTGCCCCGCAGCACGATCCGCAGCCTGGTCAACGCCGGTTTCGTTTCGCCCGCGCGCGGGCCGCGCAAGTCGTACCTGTTCTCGTTCCAGGACCTGATCGTGCTCAGGACCGCGCAGGCGCTCGCCGCGGCTAAGGTACCGCCCCGGCGAATCACGAAATCCCTGAAAGAACTTCGCCGCCACCTCCCCGACGCGATGCCGCTCTCGGGCCTGTCGATCGGCGCGGTCGGTGACCGCGTGGTCGTCTCCGAAGGCGCGAGCCGCTGGCAGGCGGAGTCCGGGCAGTATCTGCTCGCGTTCGACGGCGATCCGGCCGATGGCTCCCTGAGCGTGGTCGAGCGGAACGACGCCGGCGCCACGGTGAGCGCGGAAGACTGGTTTGAGCGCGGATGCGAGCTCGAGGGCCGCGATTCCGGGGCCGCGCGCGAAGCCTACGGGCGCGCACTCAAAGGGGATCCGACGCACCTGGGCGCCCGCATCAACCTGGGGAGGCTCCTGCACGAAGCCGGCCGCCTCGCCGATGCGGAACGCGTCTATCGCGAGGCGATCTCGGCCTGCGGCAGCGATCCCTTGCTGCTCTACAACCTCGGCGTTCTGCTGGAGGACTTGCACCGCAGGAGCGAGGCGATGGAAGCGTACGAAAGGGCTCTGCACCGCGATCCGCGACTCGCGGATTGTCACTACAATCTCGCGCTCCTGTGCAAGACGCTCGGCAAGCCCAGGCACGCCATCCGGCACATGGCGCAGTATCGAAGGCTGGTCAAACCGCGAAGATGAACGCGTGCAGGTCTTGAAAACGATCCTCGCAGTCGCGGCGCTTCTCCTTGCGATCTCTTCCGCGGTGCTCGCCCAGACGGCGACGGCGCCCAATCCGCTCGCCACCCGGCCCGGCTGGGAGCTCGGCGTGCAGGTCGCGCATTACCGGTATCTGGAACCCGATTTCGCGAAAGTGAGCGGCAATCGACCGGGCATCGTCGTCGCGGGAACCGCCGTCAGCCCGGTAGGCGTTTTTTCCAGGTTCGATTTTCGCGGGTCGTACGGCCAGCTCAAATACGAGGGCTCGGGCACGAGGACCGCGTTCCCGATTGGATTCTCGAGGCGCGAGTGGTCGCGGGTCTGGACTTGGCGGGCGGCAGCGTCTCGCTTTCGCCTTATCTCGGCCTGGGCTACCGCTATCTCTACAACGACCTCAGAGGCTACAGCAGCAACGGCGCGATCGGCTACCGGCGCGAATCCAACTACATCTATGCGCCGGTCGGGTTTACCGCGCGCTTTCCCTTGGGCAACCGGTGGGTTTTCGCGCCGATGCTCGAAGCCGATGTATTCGTGCGAGGCAGGCAGGCGTCCAAACTGAGCGACACCGGCCTCGGCGTCATGGACGCCACCAACGAGCAGAAAGGAGGTCGCGGCCACCGCGCCTCTCTCATGCTCGAGAAGGATCACTGGGCGGTCGGCTTGTGGACTCACTACTGGCACGTCGACGACTCGGACTTTCAGTGCGTCACCGCCGTGGTGAACGGCGTGTGTCTTGCCGGGCAGGAGCCAGAAAACTTCACGCGCGAGTCCGGGCTGGAGCTCCGCTACCGGTTCTGAGGCCGGCGAAGGGCGTCACTCAGGGACGCGCGCCCCACTCTCCGCCGAGCACTTTCTCGGCCCAGAACAATCCTGAGACGGTCTTGGAGTCGGTGATCTTCCCCTCGCGTACCCAGGCGAGCGCCGTGGCGAGCGGAAGCGTGAACACCTCGAGGAACTCCTCGTCGTCGAGCTTCGCGCTCTCGTGTTTGAGCCCTTTCGCGAGGTAGATCTCGATCCGCTCGTTCGAATACGCGATCGCTATGTTGATCGTCGCCACGTGCCGCCATTGTGCGGCCGTATAGCCCGTCTCCTCCTTCAGCTCGCGCCGGGCGGTCGCGAGCGGATCCTCCCCCGGATCGATCTTGCCCGCCGGGATTTCGATCATGTCGCGCCCGAGCGGATAGCGGTACTGGCGCTCCATCACGAGCTCGCCCGCATCGGTGAGCGCGATCACCGCGACCGCTCCCGGATGTTCGACGAATTCGCGCTCGGCGGTCCCGCCGTCGGGCAGCCGCACCGTGTCGCTTCGCACCTTGAGCAGCTTCCCGTCATAGACGAGCTTGCTCGAGAGCCGGCGCTCGCTGAGATCCTTCACGTCCGGGCGGCTCCGCTCAAAGGCCCTTGATCGCGTAGAAGCACAATTGCATGAGCGGCTGAGGCAGGATGCCCAGCACGAGCACCGCCAGCCCGTTCGCCGACAGGAGGACGCTCACGTCGAGCTTCGCATCGATCCGTCCCGCATCCTGTGGCTCGTCGAAATACATGAGCTTGACGACGCGAATATAATAAAAAGTCCCCACCAGCGCGAACAACACCGCGACCAGCGCGAGCCACACGTGCCCGGCCCCGATCACCGCCTGGAGCACCGAAAGCTTTGCGTAGAAACCGACGGTGGGCGGAACGCCCGCGAGGGAGAACATGAGGAGCAGCATGATGAACGCAAACCAGGGGCTGCGCGCGTTCAACCCCCTGAAATCCTCGATTCGCTCGGCCTCGAATCCGGCGCGCGAGAGGAACACCACCATGCCGAACGACCCCAGGCTCATCAGCACGTAGACGACGGCGTAGAACATCGCCGAGCTCCAGGCTTCCGCCGCCGAGAGCGCGTTCCCGCCCACGATCCCGGAGAGGAGCCCCAGCAGCATGAAGCCCATGTGCGAGATGGTCGAATAAGCGAGCATGCGCTTGATGTTGCTCTGTGCGATCGCGGCGAGATTGCCGATCGCCATGGACAGCACCGACAGGATGACGAGCATGTCCTGCCATCCGCTCTGGAACTGCGGCGTGTCGCCTGAAAGCGGGTGCAGTCCGTTCACCAGCAGCCGGATCGCCATCGCGAACGCCGCGAGCTTGGGTCCGGTGCTGATGAAGAGCGTCACCGCCGAGGGCGCGCCGTGGTACACGTCGGGAATCCACATGTGGAAGGGCACCACGCCCACCTTGAACGCGAGACCCGAGACCACGAACACCAGCCCGAAGGCGAGGACGGCCTTCGAAGGAAGATCGCCCTGCAGAATACGGGCCGCGCGCCTGGCGACCTCGGTGATCTCGAGCGTGCCCGTGGCGCCGTAGATCATCGACATGCCGTAGAGCAGCAGTCCCGACGCGATCGCGCCCAAAACGAAGTACTTCATCGCCGCTTCGCTGGCGACGGCTGAATCGCGGTTGAGCGCCACCAGGGAATACAGGCACAGCGACATGAGCTCAAGGCCCAGGTACAGCGTGAGGAAATGGCTGGCGGAGGTCATGACCATCATCCCCAGGGTCGCGAACAGCGCCAGCACGAAGTACTCGCCGCGGAGCAGGCCCCGCTCGGCCATGTAGACCCGCGAATACACTAGGCACAGCGCAACCGCGATATAGGTGAACATCTTGAGCACGCTCGCCATCATGTCGGATACGAACATGCCGTTGAAGGTGTAGGCGAGCCGCCCGCCGGTCATGCCGGTGACGATCACCGTGAGGACCGCGCAGCCGAGCAGCGACGCGAGCGACAGCGTGTAGGTGACCCAGCGCCTTGCGTCCTTCAGAAACAGGTCGATCACCAGGATCGCGCAGCCCGCGGCGAGCAGAAAGATCTCCGGATACGCGAGCAGCATGATGGGAAGACCGGTCAACATTTATCCGCGCCTTTCACAGCTTGCTCACCGCCACGTGCTTGAGCAGCTCGTTCACCGAGGCGTGCATGATCTCGGTGAAGGGGGCGGGGTGCAGGCCGAGCCACAGGACGGCGATCACGAGCAGCCCGAGGACCAGGAGCTCGCGCGCGTTGGCGTCGGTGAGCTCCGCGACTCCCTTGTTGCCGACCTCGCCGAAGACGACGCGCTTGACCATCCACAGCGTGTAGGCGGCGCCGAAGACGAGCGTCGTTCCGGCGAGAAACGCGATCCAGAAGTTGAACTTCATCGCGCCCACGATCACCATGAACTCGCCGACGAAGCCGCTCGTTGCGGGCAGCCCGCAGTTCGCCATCGCGAAGAGCATCATCAGCGCGGCGAACTTCGGCATGGTGTTCACGACGCCGCCGTAGTCGGCGATGTTGCGCGAATGCATGCGATCGTACAGTACGCCCACGCACAGGAACAGCGCCGCCGAGACGAATCCGTGCGAGATCATCTGCACGAGGCCCCCTTCCATGCCGTAGGCGTTGAAGATGAAGAAACCCAGCGTCACGAAGCCCATGTGCGAGATGGACGAGTACGCGATCAGCTTTTTCATGTCGGTCTGCACGAGCGCCACCAGGCCGATGTACATGATCGCGATCAAGGACAGCGTGATCATGAAGCCGGCGAGGTAGTGGCTCGCGTCCGGCAGTATGGGAAGCGAAAAGCGGATGAAGCCGTAGGCACCGAGCTTCAGCAGGATCGCCGCCAGCACCGCCGACCCGCCGGTCGGCGCCTCGACGTGCGCATCCGGGAGCCAGGTGTGCACGGGCCACATCGGCACCTTCACCGCGAACGCCATCAGGAAAGCGATGAAGAGCAGGATCTGCGCGTTGAGAGGCAGCGGCAGCTTGTGATAGTCGAGGACCGCGAAGCTGCCGCCCGATTTGTTGTAGAGGTACAGGAATGCAATCAGCATGAGGAGCGACCCGAGCAGGGTGTACAGAAAGAACTTGACAGCCGCGTAGACCCGGTTCGGTCCGCCCCAGACCCCGATGACCAGATACATCGGGATCAGCGTCGCCTCGAAGAACACGTAGAAGAGCACCGCGTCGAGCGCCGCGAAGGTGCCGTTCAAAAGCCCCGACATGACCAGGAACGCCGCCATGTACTGGGCGACTCTGCTGCGGATCACCTCCCAGCCGGCGATCACCACGAGTACCGTGATGAAACTGTTCAGCAGGATGAACAGAACCGAAATGCCGTCGACGCCGAGGTGGTAGTTGACGTTGAAGCGGGGAATCCAGGGCTCCAGCTCGACGAACTGCATGGCGCTCGTTCCCGTCTGGAATCCGGTGACGAGCGGAATCGTCACGAGAAAGCCGGCCACCGCGCCGAGGAGCGCGACCCAACGCGCTTCGCGGAGGTTCCTGTCGCCGACGGCGAGGACGACGAGTCCCGCGACGATCGGGACCCAGACGGCGAGGCTGAGCCAGTGAGAAGGCATTCTTCCTAGGGGACGAGCGTCCCCCTGAAAAAGATGAAGTACGTGAGCAGCACGGAAACGCCGATGATCATGAAAAATGCGTAGTGGTAGATGAACCCGGACTGGACCAGGCGCACCACCCCGGCGAACCACCCGATGAGCCTCGCCGAGCCGTTCACCATCAGACCGTCGATCACGGTCACGTCGCCGTAGTGCCACAGGCTGCCGCCGACTTTCCTCGCGCCGCCCGCGAAAAACCAGTCGTTGAAGCGGTCGAAGCCGTATTTCTCCTCGAGGATGGTGACGAGGACACCGGCCTTTTGCCGCAGCCTCGCGTGCAGCTCGGGCCTGAGGATGTAGAGGTACCAGGCGGCGGCGATCCCAGCCAAGGTCAGCCAGAACGGGACCGTCTTCACCGCGTGGGCCATCATCGGCAGCACGCCGTGGAATTCATCGGCCATTTCGCGCAGGCCCGGGTGCGAAGGCGCAATCGAAATCGATCCGCCGAAGTAGCCGCCGAAGAGCACCGGCCCGATCAGCCACCCCGCGCAGATCGAGGGGATGGCGAGGAGCACGAGCGGCACGGTGACCACCGCGGGCGATTCGTGCGGGGCATGATCGTGCGCCTCGAAGCGCGCCTGGCCGTGAAACGCGTAGAACACGAGACGAAAGGTGTAGAAGGAGGTGACGAACACGCACGCCGTCACCGCAAGCCACGCGAAGCCGGCACCGGGAGTCTCGGACAGGTGCACCGCCTCGATGATCGCGTCCTTGGAGAAAAATCCGGCGAACCCCGGCACGCCCGCGCTCGCGATCGCGCCGATCAGGACCGTGCCGTAGGTCCACGGCATGTGCTTCCGCAATCCGCCCATCCTGCGCATGTCCTGCTCGTGGTGCAGGGCGATGATGACCGAACCCGCGCCGAGGAAAAGAAGGGCTTTGAAGAACGCGTGGGTCATGAGGTGGAAGATCGCCGCGGAATACGCCGAGGCGCCGAGCGCGACGGTCATGTAGCCGAGCTGAGAAAGCGTCGAATACGCCACCACGCGCTTGATGTCGTACTGGACGACCGCGATCAAGGCCATGAAAAAGGCGGTGATCCCGCCAATTAAAAGCACGAGCGAGAGCGCGGTCTGCGAGAGCTCGAACAGCGGCGACATCCGCGCCACCATGAAGATGCCCGCCGTCACCATGGTCGCGGCGTGGATCAGGGCGGAAATCGGGGTGGGACCTTCCATCGAGTCGGGCAACCACACATGGAGCGGAAATTGCGCCGACTTGCCCATCGCACCGGCGAAAAGCCCGATGCAGATCGCCGAGAGGAGCAGCCACGGCGCCCCGGGGATGACCTCGATCGCGACTCCGGCCATGGCCGGGGCCCGGGAGAAGACCGCCGCGTAGTCGAGCGTTCCGAAATACGCGAGCACGAGCGCTATGGCGAGCAGGAAGCCAAAATCGCCGACCCGGTTGACGAGGAAAGCCTTCAGGTTCGCGTAGATGGCGCTCGGTCGCGTATACCAGAAGCCGATGAGAAGATACGACACCAGACCCACCGCCTCCCAACCGAAGAAAAGCTGCAGGAAATTGTTCGCCATCACCAGCATCAACATCGAGAAGGTGAAGAGCGCGATGTAGGCGAAGAAGCGCTGGTAACCCGGGTCCTCGGCCATGTACCCGATGGTGTAGACGTGCACCATCAGCGACACGAACGTGACCACCACCATCATGAGCGCGGACAGGCGGTCGATCAGGAAGCCGATCTCGAACCGGGCCCCGTCCGAAACGAGCCAGGTATAGACCGGTCCGTTGAACACGGCGCCATCGAGCACGTTGAGGAAGACGGCGCACGAGGCGACGAAGGAAACCGCCACGCCCGCGATCGTGACCCAATGCGCACCCGCGCGCCCGATTCTCCGGCCTCCGAGGCCGGCGATGAGCGCACCGGCAAGCGGAGCGAGCGGCACGAGCAGGTAAAGCTGCAGCTCCGTCATGTCAGCCTTTCAGGCTGTCGAGGTCGTCGACGTTGATGGTCTGCAGATTGCGGAACAGTACGATGAGGATCGCCAGGCCGATCGCCGATTCCGCCGCGGCCACCGTGAGGATGAAGAACACGAACACCTGCCCGGCCATATCGCCGAGGTAATGCGAAAAGGCGATGAAGTTCATGTTGACGGCGAGCAGCATCAGCTCGATCGCCATCAACAGAATGATGACGTTCTTGCGGTTGAGAAAGATCCCGACGATGCTGATCGCGAACAGCACCGCGCCGAGGATGAGGAAGTGCGAAAGTGACAGCAAGGTATGCTTATTCTTTTTTTTCCGACGGCATCGAAACCAGCCGCACCCGGTCGCTGCGCCTGACGGCGACCTGCCGCGCCGGGTCCTGATACTTGGTGTCCTTGCGCTTCCGGAGCGTGAGCGCGATCGCCACGATAATGGCGACGAGCAGCAGCACTCCTGCCAGCTCGAGCGGATAGGCATAGTCGGTATAAAGCAGACGCCCGAGTTCCCTGGTGTTGCTGTAAGCGGGGCCCGGATCCTTCGGCGCAGGCATCGCCTGCACACCGAAATAACGGCCCCCCAGCACCAGGCCCATTTCGACCGCCATTAGAATGCCGACGGCTGCGCCTAGAGGTAAATAGGTCCAGAACCCTCCGCGCAAGCGCTCTAGGTTGATGTCGAGCATCATCACGACGAAGAGGAACAGCACCATCACGGCGCCGACGTAGACGAGCACGAGCGCAATGGCGAGAAACTCCGCGCGCAGCAGCATCCACAGCGCCGCGGCGGTGAAGAAGGCGAGCACAAGGAACAGCGCCGAGTGCACGGGATTGCGCGCCGTGATTACGCACGCCGCCGCAACCACCAGGATCACCGCAAAGAACCAGAAAAGAATGGCTTCAAACACGATCTTATCTAGCGATACGCCGCGTCCGCGGCGCGGTCCTTGGCGATCTGCTCCTCGTACCGGTCGCCCACCGCGAGCAGCATTTCCTTGGTGTAGTAGAGGTCGCCGCGCTTCTCTCCGTGGTACTCGAGGATGCGCGTCTCGACGATCGAATCCACGGGACAGGACTCCTCGCACAGTCCGCAGAAGATGCACTTGGTGAGATCGATGTCGTAGCGCGTGGTGCGGCGGGTGCCGTCGGAGCGCTGCTCGGACTCGATCGTGATCGCGAGCGCCGGGCAAATGGCCTCGCACAGCTTGCAGGCGATGCAGCGCTCCTCGCCGTTCGGGTAGCGGCGCAGGGCATGCAGCCCGCGGAAGCGCGGGCTCATCGGCGTCTTCTCCTCGGGAAACTGCACCGTGATCTTGCGCCTGAATAGGTGGCGCCCGGTGAGCGCCATTCCCTTTACCAGCTCCACCAGGAGGAAGGCTTTGAAGAACTCGCGGATTCTGTCGATCACGGAATCACCAAATATTCCACGGCGTCCGCATCCACACGGCGATCACGACCAGCCATACGATCGTGAGCGGTATGAATACCTTCCAGCCCAGCCGCATGATCTGGTCGTAGCGGTAGCGCGGGAACGTCGCCCTGAACCACAGGAGCAGCGATACCATGAAGAAGATCTTGGCGAACAGCCACGCGAACGGCGGGATCGCGTCGAGGAGCGGCGCATCGATAGGCGCCGCCCAGCCGCCGAGAAACATGACGGTGGCGAGCGCCGACACGAGGATCATGTTGGCGTATTCGCCCAGGAAAAACAGCGCGAAAGGCATGCCGGAATATTCGACATGGAACCCGGCGACGATTTCCGACTCGCCCTCCGCGACGTCGAACGGCGCGCGATTGGTCTCGGCCACGCCCGAGATGAAGTACACCAGGAACATGGGCGCGAGGGGCAGCCAGTTCCAGGAAAGGAAATTGAGTCCCTTGTGGGCAAAGTAGCCGCGACTCTGGCCGGCGACGATGTCGGTGAGGTTGAGGCTCTGCGAAACCATCAGCACGCACACCAGCGCGAATCCCATCGCGATCTCGTAGGCGACGATCTGGGCGGCCGAGCGCATTGCGCCGAGAAACGCGTACTTCGAGTTGGAGGCCCAGCCGGCGATGATGATGCCGTACACGCCCATCGAGGTGATCGCCATCACGTAGAGCAGCCCCGCGTTGATGTCCGCGAGCACTGCCTCCGGGCCGAAAGGGATCACGGCCCACGCCGCGAGCGCCGGCATCAGAGTCAGCATGGGCGCGAAAATGAACAGGAACTTGTTCGCTCCCGTCGGAACGATCAGCTCCTTGAACATGAGCTTGATCGCGTCGGCAATCGGCTGCAGCAGCCCGAGCGGACCCACGCGGTTGGGGCCGAGGCGGATCTGCATCCAGCCGATCAGCTTCCTCTCCCACAAGGTGAGGTACGCGACGCAGGCGAAGAGCGGCAGCACGATGCAAAGGATCAGGATCGTGTTTTTCACGAGCGTCCAGGCGAGCGGTCCCCACTGCGGACCGAGCCAGGCAGTCCAGAGATTCGACCAGATGTCGAACACCGTCGTCATGTACGCTCAACCGAAACCGGGCCGAACATCGGACCGAGGGCCGCGGTGTGCCGGTGCGCGGCGGCGAGCCTCACGCAGCCGTCAGGCAGGCGATCGTCGATCCCGAGCTCGACGATCGCTTCCCCCTCGCCCTGGCGCACCCGGACCCGTTCGCCAGCCCCGACGCCCAGCTTTTGCGCCAGCATCGGCGCCACCCAGGCGCGCGGCGGCAGCGCGTCGCGCGTCCTCTGGAGCGATGCGGCGCGGCGCACGATCGGATCGCCGAAATAGATCGGGACGTCGGCGATTCGCTGCAGTTCCTCGCCCGGGGCGGGGGGCGAATCGAGCTTCAGGGTGATACCGTCAAGGCGGTTGGCTAGTCTGCCCGCGACGTCTTCGGGCCTGCAAGTCTCGCCGCGTACCGCTTCGGTCGATTCGTATTCGAAGTCGGGAAGGCTCATCAAATTGCCGAGCACGCGAAGCACCTTCCACGCCGGCCGCGCCTCGCCCAAGGGTTTCACCGCGGCGTTGAAGCTCTGCATCCGCCCCTCGCAATTGACGTAGGTGCCCGATGTCTCGGTGAAGGGCACGATGGGGAGGAGCACGTTGGCGTAGTCCGCCGCGAAGCTCCGATAGGCGGCCATCGCGACCACCAGGTCCGCGGCGCCCATCGCCTTGATCCCGGTGCGCGGGTCATGGCAGTCGAAATCGGGCTCGACGTTGAGGAGCAGATAGGCCTTTCGCGGCTGCTCGAGCACGGTCCTCGCGTTCAAGCCGCCCTCAGAGGGAATGCAGCCGGCGAGATAGCCTCCGACGCTGTTGGCGGCCTCGCCGAAAAAGCCGAACCGGCCGCCGAGCAGACCGGCGAGCTCCTGCGCGAGTCGCTGCAGTTGCGCGGCTTGGGGATGTTGCGCGGCGAGGTTGCCGAGCAGCACGGCGACGCTCTGGCCCGAAGCGAGGCTGGCGGCGATCGCCCTGGCCTCGCTGCCGACGCTGAAAGCCGCGAGCTCCGCGGGCACGGGTTTCTCCCTGATTTCGGCAACCGCTTTCACCACTTGGGC
>WNGH01004449.1_pt1 | contig 13396 bp, 9 predicted proteins | sample 5400631 | NCBI WGS metagenome assembly WNGH01 (sample SAMN13153373, study PRJNA577476) | soil metagenome | isolation source: 115 cm soil or saprolite under Garry oak tree replicate 1 | place: USA:California | collected 2016-06-15
TTTCCTGGCTCGAATTGTGAACACGGTTGTTATTACGCCATCGAATCCGTGCTTGGACAGCCGGTTGAATTCATCTGGCATCAAGACACTTCGTTGAAGGGATTCGATGCCGTGATCCTGCCCGGTGGATTTGCGTATGGTGATTACCTGCGCACGGGCGCCCTGGCGAAATTCTCGCCGGTCATGAAGGCCGTAGCCGATTTTGCCAGAAAGGGTGGCCTCGTCTTTGGCATTTGTAATGGGTTCCAGATCCTTACGGAGGCTGGACTGTTGCCTGGCGCGCTGCTTCGCAATGTTGGACTGAAGTATTTGTGTAAGTTTCTTTATCTGCGTACGGAGACGACGGATACACCGTACACCAATCTCATGTCGAAGGGTCAATTGCTTCGCATCCCGATCGGACACGGCGACGGAAACTTTTTCGCTGAAGCGGAGCAGTTGAAGCGCATCGAAAACAACGGTCAGGTGGTATTCCGGTACGCCACAGCGGACGGCCAGATCATGCCGGAAGCGAATCCCAATGGATCTCTAAACAACATCGCCGGAATCGTCAGTGAACAGCGAAACGTGCTCGGGATGATGCCGCATCCGGACCGATCCAGTGAGGACCTGCTTGGCAGCGCAGACGGCAAATTGATATTTGAATCGATGGTTAATGCATCGGTGCTTAGTCGCCAGTAATCGTATGGTATCTGAAGAACTTCTGACACAGCACAACCTGACGGAAAGCGAATACCGGAAAATCGTCGAGATCCTCAAGCGCGAGCCCACGACCACGGAGTTGGGCATCTTCAGCGTGATGTGGAGCGAGCACTGCAGCTACAAAAGCTCGCGCGTGCACTTACGCCGGTTACCCACGAAAGGTCCGGCCGTGATCCAGGGTCCGGGCGAAAACGCCGGAATCATCGACATCGGTGATGATCTTGCGGTTGCTTTCAAGATCGAGTCGCACAATCACCCATCATTCATCGAGCCGTTTCAGGGCGCGGCCACAGGCGTGGGCGGCATTCTGCGAGACATCTTCACGATGGGCGCCCGGCCGATCGCGGCAATGAACAGCCTTCGATTCGGCCCACTTCATAGGCAGCAGAACAGACGCATTCTTGAAGGCGTCGTTGGCGGTATCGCCTTTTATGGAAATTGTTTCGGAGTACCGACGGTCGGCGGCGAAGTGTATTTCGCGGATTGTTATTCGCAAAACCCGCTGGTAAATGCGTTCGCGTTAGGAATTTTTGAAAGGGATAAGATCTTCTACGGGCGCGCGCACGGAGTCGGCAATCCCGTTATTTATGTCGGCGCAAAAACGGGTCGTGACGGCATTCACGGAGCCACCATGGCATCCGCGGGTTTTGGTGAGGACGCAGGAGCGAAGCGGCCCAACGTCCAGATTGGCGACCCCTTCATGGAGAAGCTACTGCTTGAAGCCTGTCTCGAGGCGATGCAGAAAGGCCTGATTGTCGGCATTCAGGATATGGGCGCCGCTGGCCTGACCTGCTCCAGTTGCGAAATGGGAGCGCGTGCCGGTACCGGCGTGGAGCTGGATCTGGACGATGTTCCGCAACGTGAATCCGGCATGACGGCATACGAAATCATGCTCAGCGAGTCGCAGGAGCGCATGCTGCTGGTCGCGGACAGGAACAAAGAAATGGAAGTCTTCGAGGTTTTCCACAAGTGGGGGCTCGATGTCGTCAAAATCGGCCGCGTCACAAACGATGGCCAGCTTCGCGTCCGGCAAAACGGGAAACTTGTTGCCGAGATTCCGAATGATGCGCTGGCCGACCAGGCGCCGCTCTATCAGCGGCCGCTGCTGCCGCCCAAATCCACTCTTTCTTCACGGCTCGACGACTACAGTTTCCTTGATGGCTGCGAACCCGCTGTTATTGAAAGCTTCTTCGCCGCCAGTCCGGATTGCAATCACCTTCTGAAACTCGCCGTTGCATCTCCAAACCTCGCTTGCCGCCAGTGGGTCTGGGAACAATACGATCACATGGTGCAATCGAACACGATGGTGGGACCTGGTTCGGACGCGGCTGTTGTTAGGATCAAAGGCACGAAGAAGGCATTGGCTATGACGCTCGATGGTCCTGGCTACCGCACTGCGCGAAATCCGCGGGAAGGCGCCAAAATGGCGGTCGCGGAGGCTTGCCGGAATATCGTATGCGCCGGCGGGCGGCCGTTGGCGGCAACGAATTGTTTGAATTTCGGCAATCCGGAGCACCCCGAAGTCATGTGGCAATTCAGTGAAGTGGTGGACGGTATGAGCGAGGCATGCACGTTTTTCAATACGCCCATCACGGGCGGCAACGTGAGTTTTTACAACGAGACGTTCGGCAAAGACATTTACCCGACGCCCGTGCTGGGAATGGTGGGCTTGATCGAGGACATTTCTCTCGTGACGAAATCCTCGTTTCGCGGCGCGGGCGACTCCATTGTTCTAGTCGAAACCATCAACCGTCTCGTTGGCAGAGTAGACCTGGACGAGGAGCGGGCGATCCAGAATTTTGTCTCAGCGGCGATTCGCGACGGGCTAGTCCAATCCGCTCATGACGTAAGCGAAGGCGGCCTTGTTGTCGCATTGGCCGAATGTTGTTATTCCACGTTCCATCGCGCGCCGATCGGCGCGGAGGTGCAGGTCCCTTCGCACCTGGAGCTCGTGAAGGATTTGTTCGGGGAAGTCACAACCCGGGTTATCTTGAGCACAACAGATGCTCTGGAACTCCGGAAGCGTGCCGGACAGATGGGATTGAATTTTTACGATCTTGGAAGAGTTGGCGGCAAGTGGTTGATCTTGCACTATGAAGGTGAGCGTATCGTCAATATGGGAATGGATGAGCTGGAGTCCACCTGGCGACAGGGTCTCGCTAAGCTGCTATCATAAAAAGACCGTTAAGGTAAGACCATGTGTGGAATCTTTGGGATCGCGAATCATTCTGATCCGGCTCGAATGACTTACCTGGGTCTGTACGCCTTGCAGCATCGAGGACAGGAAAGCACGGGTATGTCGTCGTCGGATGGTGATGAGGTTTACACCCACAAAGCGATGGGTTATGTCGCGGATGTGTATTCCGAAGACATCCTCGCCAAATTAAAGGGCCACAACGCAATCGGCCATACCAGATACTCGACAGCCGGCGACAGCTCCGAAGGCAATGCACAGCCCATTGTTGTGAAGTGCACCTACGGAACGGTCGCGCTTGTGCACAATGGAAACCTGATCAATGCCGGTTCCCTTCGAGAAGAGCTCGAACGGCAGGGCGCCATCTTCCAATCCACGAGTGACAGTGAGGTCATTCTTCATCTTCTCGCACGGTCTCAAACGCGCGAATTGCTGGATGCTCTTGGTGAAACGCTGGCCAAAGTTCATGGAGCGTTCTCCCTCCTGTTATTGACCAGGAATGCGCTCATCGGAGTCCGAGATCCGAATGGGTTTCGGCCTTTGTGTATCGGCAAATTGAACGGATCCTATGTGCTGGCTTCCGAAACGTGCGCATTCGATCTTATCGGAGCAACTTATCTTCGCGAGGTTGAACCCGGGGAAATTGTTTTCGTCCGGGGAGAAGAGTTGCGGTCCGTTAAAGCGTTGCCCTCAACGAGGCTATCGAAGTGCATTTTCGAGCACGTTTATTTCTCGCGTCCGGACAGCATCGTATTCGGCCGCACGGTCCAGACGAGCCGCGACCTGATGGGGCGCATTCTCGCGCAAGAGAATCCGGTCGAAGCCGATCTTGTCGTACCGGTTCCGGATTCCGGAGTGGCTGCAGCGATCGGCTTCTCGCAGCAGTCGCGCATTCCGTTTGCCTTCGGGTTGATCCGTAATCACTACGTGGGCCGCACGTTCATCGAACCGAAGACGACCATTCGTAACTTTGGTGTGAAGGTGAAACACAATCCGATAAAGGAGCTGCTTGCCGGCAAACGGGTGATTCTCATTGACGATTCCATCGTCCGCGGAACGACCACCCGGAAGATCGTCAAAATGGTCCGCGCGGCGGGCGCGAAAGAGGTTCATATGCGGATCAGTTGTCCGCCGACCCTGTCGCCGTGCTTCTATGGAATCGACACGCCGACGAAGAAGGAACTGATCGCGTCCAGTCATACTGTCGAAGAAATCTGCAAGTATATCGAGGCGGACTCGCTCGCCTATCTGAGCCTCCCAGGATTGATGCGGGCCGTGGACGGTAAAGGCAGCGAGTTCTGCACCGCGTGCTACACCGGTCAATACCCGCTGGCCTTCCAGGAGATGATTCCGGACGCCAAGGCCGCAGATCGGCAACTCGATTTGTGGGAAGCAAGCCTGAAGGAATAAGAGGCTAAGAATCCAACACATGAGAATCCAACCGGCCAACCGCAGGCTGGGTATTCTCCTTTCCGGCCGAGGTTCCAACTTTGAAGCGATCACCGGCCGCATCGCGTCTGGAAAACTGAACGCGGAAATCGCCATTGTGGTCAGCAACGTCGAATCCGCGCCCGGCCTGGAGCGGGCCCGCGTTGGTGGACTGCCGGCGGTCTATATAGCATCGCAACACCGGCCCCGTGAGGAGTTCGATCGTGAAGTTGTGGAGATCCTCCGGGACCAGAATGTCTCATTGGTCGTTCTCGCCGGCTTCATGCGAATTGTGGGACCCGTCTTTCTGAACACATTTCCATACGGTATTCTGAACATTCATCCATCGCTGTTGCCTGCGTTTCCCGGAACGGAGGCGCAGCGGCAGGCCCTGGAATATGGTGCAAAGTTCAGTGGCTGCACGGTCCACTTCGTCGATGATGCCCTGGATGGTGGACCCATCATTCTGCAGTCGGCGGTACCCATATTGAGTGACGACACGGTTGAGACGCTTTCCGCCAGAATCCTTAAAGAAGAACACCGGATCTATTCGGAAGCCATCGATCTGGTCCTTTCGGGCCGCTGCGAGATTCAAGGTAGACGCGTGGTCATAAACTCATAAGCGTTGCGTGACGAGACGGCAAACGATGACCGATTTCAAGACCATTCCCATCGAGGAGCAACTTGAGCACATCCGAAGAGGCGCGGTGGAAATCATCCGCGAGGAGGAGCTGGAGGAAAAGCTGAAAAGGGCGCAAAAGACCGGAAAGCCATTGCGCGTTAAGGCTGGTTTCGATCCCACGGCTCCGGATATCCATGTCGGCCACACGGTCTTGATTCGAAAGATGAAACATTTTCAGGACCTTGGCCACGTCGCCATTTTCCTCATTGGTGACTTCACAGGATTGATCGGAGATCCCTCAGGACGATCTGCTACGAGAAAACAGTTGACGAAAGACGAAGTCTTGCAAAACGCGGAGACCTACAAGCAACAAATCTTCAAGATTCTGCACCCCGGCAAGACCGTCATCGATTTCAATAGCCGCTGGTTGATGGCTCTGGGGTCGGAGGGCTTCATTCGGCTCGCCTCACACTACACGGTGGCACGCATCCTCGAACGCGAAGACTTTTCCGATCGTTTGAAGAACCAGCATCCGATCGCAATGCACGAACTGTTTTATCCCCTTGCTCAGGGTTACGACTCAGTTGCGCTCGAGGCGGACGTCGAACTCGGTGGAACGGATCAAAAATTCAACCTGCTCGTCGGACGAGATCTGCAGCGCGAGTACGGTCAGGAATCACAAATCGTATTGACGACGCCGCTGCTTGAAGGAATCGACGGCGTACAAAAGATGAGCAAGTCGCTCGGCAACTACATCGGCATCAACGAGAATCCAAAGGAACAATTCGGAAAGGTGATGTCGATATCCGACGAGCTCATGTACCGCTATTACGAACTTCTCACGGACATTCCGCTCGCGGAAATCCAGGCGCTCCGCCGGGATATCGCCTCCGGCAAACGTCATCCGATGGATGTCAAAGCCGATCTCGCCGTCCGGATCATCACCGCCTATCACGGCACCGCTGCCGCTCAAGCCGCGCGCGAAGAATTCGATCGCGTCGTCAGGAAGGGCGAAATTCCGGGCGACATCGAGACAAAGGAAGTGTCTATCGCATCGGGTCCTTTGCGTGTTACCCGGCTCTTGGCATCGCTCAATCTTGCTACGTCAAACGCCGAAGCCCAACGCCTTATCGAATCCGGCGCCGTTCACATGAACGAGGAGCGGATCACGGATCCCAAAACCGATATCTCCAAGCCCGGCGAGTACCTCTTCAAAGTGGGCAAGCGTCGCTTTCTGCGCCTGCTTGTGAAATAGAGGAAAAATTCGCCGTCCGGATTCTTGGCCCAGTCTGGGCTTTGCACAAAAAGTCGCGAACGGCCACTCAGCCAGCCCGCATTTCTCACGGGAATCTTGGGCAACTATGCCGAGGGCGCGTCCCTCTCCCTCTGGGAGAGGGACTTGGCTGTGGATAGTCACAAGCGCCGCCCCGCCGGCATTTCGTGAGGAAAATCGACGGGGCCACCGTCCAATGTTTCGTTGAAGTGCCCAAAGTGCGCTATTATAGCCACCGAAAGCACCACCTACGGAGTTCACGTGTTGCCGTTAATGCTCACGCTCCACCGGACCAAGGTAGTCTTGACTCGTCTGTTCGCGGTCACTTTTGTCTTTCTTCTCCCGAACTGGGTTGCAGCCTCGCCTGCGGGCATCTCCTATCGCATATCGTTGGGCCATGATCTTGACGGAGATCATATTCCTGAAACCGCAACGATTCGGCAATGTGGAGGAGTCTATAAAGTCAGCATTCATTTTACTAGCGGCCGGCCACGGCTGCACCTCATGGTTTACCAGCAAGAAGACGAAACCGGGCTTACTTTCGAGACAAAGGATCTTGATGACGATCATAACGAAGACCTGGTCATCACCAGCGCCACCTCGGTCCGGCCTGTGGCCGTATGGCTGAACAGCGGAAAGGCGAAGTTCAAGAGAGTCAGCTCGTGGGCTTATGGTGGTCCGCATAAGTTTCGTGGACCGGCACTGAACCGCCGGGCAGCTTGTACGCCGGAGTCCGACATAAACAATTCGGCCGATCCCCTGGCCCACGGGGAAAAAATTGCACAGCAATTCGATATCGGCCTGAACATCGAATTATTGCGGGTTTGGAATCGCGAACAACTGCGTTCCGATTCTTTCCTTCAGCAAGTCCCCGCCAGAGGTCCTCCGCCTCACGCCCACGCTCTGAAACATAGCTGCTACCACGAAAGGATCTGAGGTCCCTTTCGAAATCATTTGAGCTAACGTTCTCATGCGGAGGTTGTATGCGCGTTGTTATCGCCGACCTGAAGGGGCGCGGCGGTTTTGTAAACAAAGATACGGTTGTAGGAGGGTACGGATCCAGATTTCGTGGATTTTCATGGACAACTCGGTGGATCGAACGAGCCCGCAAGCTCTATCAGAATGTGCCGAGTATCCATGCCGGCTATCTGGCCGCGATTTTTGCCCAGGCCGGCCATCAAGTGAGAATTACGCGGGACAGCGTTCTCGAAGGAGATCTCGCGCTTGTTTTGAGTTCCCTCGTCGATTACAGACATGAGGTGGAATGGGCCGAAGAGGCCCGGCAAAGATTCCGAATGCGTGTCGGATTTTTCGGAGCGCCCGCCACACATATGCCTGAACTGTTGGAAGGTCACGCTGATTTCATCATCAAAGGAGAGCCGGAGTATGCGGCCTTGCGTATGGCAGCCGGGGAAATACCAAAAGGCTTCGTCGATAGTCCCGCTATTCCGGATTTGGATACGCTGCCTTTTCCCGCGTGGCACCTGTTTCACCGGAAAACGGTGCGTCACGCCGTTGGCCGCTCGCTCGAGCCGGTTCATGCTGCATTTCCGATACTGTCGAGTCGAAGCTGTCCTGAGTTTTGCACGTACTGCCCGCATCGCATCACGGCACCGTATCGCTCGCGTTCGCCGGAGAGCGTCGTCGCCGAAATTGAAGACATTTGTGCACGCTACGGCCGGGCATATCTGGTTTTTCGCGATCCTCTTTTCACACAGGAGCGAAGCCGCAACACCGCCATTGCGGAAGGCATCATTCGCAAAAACCTTCCGGTGCGGTTCGAATGCGAAACGCGGCTGGACGATTTGGACAAAGAGCTAATTGATCTCCTGTATCGCGCCGGACTGCGCACGATCACTTTTGGAGTCGAGTCTGTGGATCCGGCGACGCTCAAACGCGTTGGCCGAAGGCCCATACCTCCGGCTCATCAGCGCGAGATCGTGGGACACTGCCGGAGCAAGGGGATCTCGACCGAAGGCTTCTATGTCTTTGGGTTTCTCACCGATACACCAAATAGCATCCGCGCGACCATCGATTATTCGATCGATCTGGGAACCACTCTGGCGCTCTTCAAGATGCTGACTCCCTATCCGGGTACGCCTTTGTATAAGCAGATGAAGCCGCTGATTACAGAAACGGATCCGGAGAAGTTCGATGGCTATTCCCCTACTTTCCGGCATCCTGACATGAGCCATGAAGAGCTACTGTACGTGTTGGCGCATGCATACTCGAGGTTTTATCTTCGCCCGTCGTGGGGCCTGAACTATCTCGGATTCACGGGAGCCCATTCGAATCTCCTGCAACGCCTCGAAGCCTACACCCACCGCCGGCACTCTGAGAATGAAACGGCGTTTTTCAGTTCACGGGTGTCAAAGACGGAGCAGCAATGTTTCGAACAATCGCGCGATACGGCGCACGGAATATTCCAGGTTCGGTGACGGCCGCCGTGAAGGCAATCGTCCGCGGACAGGGCGTCCGCGGACCCGCCATTCAGGAGTTCGAGGAACGTTTCGCGGCATACCATGGCGTACAGAACGCCATCTCGACGTCGTATGGGCGGATGGCGTTTTGCTATATTCTGAGAGCACTGGAGCTTCCTCTCGATTCAGAGATTATTTTCCCCGCATTGACATTCTGGGTAGTCCCGGAAATGGCTCGTGTTCTCGGGTTCCGCCCGGTTTTTGTGGACATCGATCCAATAACCTTCAACATGGACCCCGCAAAACTGGAGCGCGCAATTACTCCAAACACTCGCGCGGTTGTACCGACCCATCTTTACGGCCAACCGTGCGACATGGATGCGATCATGGGCATCGCGCGGGCGAACCATCTCGCCGTGATTGAGGATTGCGCCCACGCGCTCGGCGCAACATACAAGGGACGCAAGGTAGGAACTTTTGGAGAAGCTGCTTTTTTCAGCTTTCAGATGCTCAAGCCGCTGAACACGTATGGAGGCGGCATGGCGATCACCGGCAACTCCGGCCTGGCCTCCCGAATTCGTTCAGAAGCTCAAAGTGAGCCGTTGCCGGCCTCAAAGGATGTGTTCAAGAAGATTTTCTTCGGCAATCTTCAACGCCAACTGATCGGTCCATATGGCTTCACGTTCACGATGTACCCTGCCTTCTACATCGCGTCGTTCTTTGGGAATTATGATTTAAGCCGCTATTTGTGGGAGGAGATTCGTCCCCTCGATACTTTGCCGGATTCCTATCGCAAACGATACAGCAACGCACAGGCGTTGCTCGGGCTCGAGATGCTTGAGAGAATCGATGCTCTTAATGCACTCAACCGCGCCCATGCCGAAACATTGACGGAAGGTTTGAAGGGAATCGAATCCATTCAGCCGGCGGGCGTCCTTTCGGGTACGTCACCGGTTTACTACCAGTACTGTATCCGCACTTCGGAACCTGCGACACTGGCGCAGCATGCCATCCGGCATGGAATCGACGTTGAAATCATGCACGTCGACGTCTGCAACAGACTGGGTCTGTTCGCTCGGTACGAAGCAAAATGCCCCGTTGCTGAAGGGACAGAACATACGCTTCAACTTCCGGTATATGCGGCATTGTCGGAAGGGGATCTGGAGCGCATCATCCACGTCATTCGCCAGGCAGTTCGTCTACCGGGCCGGCTCGCGCCAACCACCGAAAGAAGCCCACGATAAGAACCGCGGGAATGAACAAACCTCGGGCCTTCTGGAGTCTTTCCACTACCGAGATCCTGCAGCAACTTCAAACGGCGAAGGAAGGGTTAACCAGTGCCGAAGCCACAGAACGGCTCGCGCGCTATGGTTCTAATCTCCTCAAGCCCCCAAAACGGTCGGATGTATTCACACTCCTGATCGCTCAATTTAAGAGCCCGCTAATCCTCATTCTTTTCTTTGCCACTGGATTGTCGTTCTTCTTAGGTGAACCTGTTGATGCTTTTATTATTCTTGCAATTATCCTCGTTAGCGGCCTCCTCGGGTTTTGGCAGGAGCGCGGTGCAAGCAACGCCGTGGAAAAGTTGCTTTCCATCGTGCGAATCACGGCTGCCGTGCTTCGTGATCGAAGCGTCAAAGAAATTCCGGTCGAAGAGATTGTTCCCGGAGACATCGTCATCCTGGATGCCGGCGATATCGTCCCCGGAGACTGTCTGGTCCAGGAGTCCAAGGACCTTTTCGTCGATGAAGCCATGATGACTGGTGAAACCTTTCCTGTAGAAAAAGCGGTTGCAGTATTACCGGTGGAGACGCCGTTGGGTCAGCGGACAAACGCTCTTTGGATGGCCACGCACGTGGTGAGCGGCAGCGGAAAGGCATTCGTCATCAACACAGGCAAGGAAACCGAGTGCGGCAAACTGTCCGAGAGGCTCAAACTCAGGCCGCAGGAAACGGACTTTGAGCGTGGCATACGGCAATTTGGCTATTTCCTCATGGAGGTCACGCTCGTGATGGTGGTAGCCATCTTTGCCATCAACGTTTATCTGGCACGTCCCGTCCTGGATTCCTTTCTCTTTTCGGTGGCGCTCGCCGTGGGGCTGACGCCGCAATTGTTGCCGGCGATCATCAGCATCAACCTTGCCCATGGCGCCAAACGGATGGCGCAGAACAAGGTGATCGTCAAAAGGCTCGCTTCAATCGAAAACTTCGGCAGCATGAACGTGATCTGCTCCGACAAAACCGGCACTCTGACCGAGGGAATCGTGCACTTACAATCCGCACTCGATGCAAAAGGCACTCCAAGGGACAAAGTCCTTCTCTACGCTTATCTCAATGCTTTTTACGAGACCGGCTTTACGAACCCGATCGATGAAGCCATCCGCAGCCATCGCGAGTTTGATTTGACCGGCTACGAGAAGGCGGACGAAATCCCTTATGATTTTCTTCGGAAGCGATTGAGCATTCTGGTTTCACATGCAGATGCGCATCTGATGGTGACGAAAGGGGCTTTGAAGAATGTGCTGGCCGTCTGCTCACGAGTGGAAGCTGAAAACGGATCCATTGTCGATATCGCTGGCATGCAGGACGCCATCCACAAGCATTTCGAGCAGTTCAGCAAACAGGGCTGCCGCACGCTGGGCGTCGCTTACAAGGACATCGGGTTTCGGTCAGCCATCCTTAAAGACGACGAAATGGGCATGACCTTCCTGGGATTCCTGGTTCTCTTTGACCCACCAAAGCCCAATATCATCGATATCATTGGCCAGCTGAAACATCTCGGCGTCTCACTGAAGATCATCACCGGAGACAACCAACTGGTGGCAGCGAACGTCAGTCAGCAGATGGGATTGTCGGAGACAAAGATCATCACAGGTCCAGACCTGGGGCAGTTGAGCGATAACGCGCTGCTCCAACGTGTGTTGGATGTGGATGTCTTCGCCGAAATCGAACCTAATCAGAAAGAGCGCATTATTCTCGCCCTCCGCAAGGCTGGAAATGTTGTGGGGTACATGGGAGACGGCATCAACGATGCCTCGGCACTCCACGCCGCCGATGTTGGCATTTCCGTCGAGAGCGCCGTCGATGTTGCCAAGGAAGCGGCGGATATCGTTTTACTCGAAAAAGATCTGGGTGTTCTTGTGCAAGGTGTGCGCGAAGGGCGGACGACGTTTGCGAATACACTGAAGTATGTGTTCATGGCCACAAGCGCCAATTTCGGGAACATGTTCAGCATGGCCGGAGTATCCCTCTTGCTCCCATTTCTTCCATTGCTGCCCAAGCAGATTTTGCTGACCAATTTACTAACCGATTTTCCGGAGATGACAATCGCCACCGACAACGTGGACAACGAAATGGTCGACTATCCTCGGCGCTGGGACATCAAAGCGATTCGCAAGTTTATGATGGCCTTCGGCCTCGTAAGTTCGGTATTTGACTACCTGACTTTTGGTGCGCTTCTGCTGGTTTTTCATGCGACTCAGGATCAATTCCGAACCGGATGGTTCTTAGAGTCCGTTTGTTCAGCGTCACTCATTGTGCTGGTCATTCGAAGCCGCAAACCCTTCTTCAAAAGCAGACCGTCGACATATTTGTTAATCGCAACTCTCTTCACGGTTGTCCTGACGCTGATTTTGCCCTTCACTCCACTCGGCGACATTTTTGGATTTAGCCCGTTGTCCGTTTCGTTTCTTCTGCCTATCGGGATCATCGTGATGGGTTACATTATTTCAGCGGAAATCGCTAAGAGGATTTTCTACAAGAGGGTGAAAGGCTGAATCATTCTTCTCACACATCGGCTGACGTCGATCTTCGGTCTATCGCAAAACGAGCGATGATCGATCGAGGGTGACCGTAGAAGCCGGACAATCACACTGCCGGATGGATCTCCTCGTTTTTCTGGTATCGTTGTAAAGATGACCGATCCTTCCGAGTCCCAGATTATGCCCACAACCATTCTCGTCGATGTTCAGCTCCAGAGAACAGACGCTGACGAACACGATGCTTCGCTTGAGGAACTTAGACAGCTCATCGAAACGCTGGGGTGGAAAATTGCGGGGACGCTCACTCAGAAGATGTCGTCGCTTACTGCGGCTTCACTCATCGGGCCGGGAAAACTTGAAGAACTGAGTGAACTCGTGAAAGCGCCTCCAGAAGTCGACAGCGTCGTTTTCGATCACGAACTCACGACGACACAAGTTCGCAACATTAGAGAAGCGACGGGCGTGGATGTGTACGATCGGCCGGCGATCATTCTCGAAATTTTCCATCGACATGCGCGAACCAAAGAGGCGCAGCTTCAGGTGGAACTCGCACGTCTCAAATATCTCGCGCCTCGTGAGCGCGTTGTCGGCGCCAAAGAGCGAAGAGGCGGCGGGCGAGGCGCCAGAGGGGTCAGCGAATCCTTTCACGAACTCGAGCGCCGACAAGTGCGCGACCGTATCCGCGAACTTCAAAAAGAACTCGATGTGGTTCACACAGAACAAGTTGAGCGTCGTCGTCACCGTGAAGGTCTGTCCAAAGTTGCTATCGTCGGTTACACCAATGCGGGTAAGTCTTCTCTCATGCGAGCACTCACGTCGAGCGACGTTCTTGTCGCCGATCAACTTTTTGCAACGCTCGATACGACCGTTCGGGCGCTGCAGCCGGAGACCCAACCTCGCATCCTCGTCTCCGACACCGTTGGTTTTATTCGAAACCTTCCGCATGATCTCGTGGCCTCATTTCGATCGACTCTCGACGAAGCGCTGGATGCTTCGC
>WNGH01004451.1_pt1 | contig 13394 bp, 9 predicted proteins | sample 5400631 | NCBI WGS metagenome assembly WNGH01 (sample SAMN13153373, study PRJNA577476) | soil metagenome | isolation source: 115 cm soil or saprolite under Garry oak tree replicate 1 | place: USA:California | collected 2016-06-15
TCTTGCAATGCTTTTTGCCCCGGCTTCGGGAGAGGAAACGCGTGAATATCTCACCGGCACCTTGAAACACGGTTTAGATGGTGCGGCATCGACAGGAAAGCGCTGGACTCGCCTTGCGCGAGAGACGGTGGACGACGTGAAAGTCAAGGTAGCTAGTGCGGTTGAAGCCGGCGGAAAAGCATACCGCACAGCAAGAGATGCCTGAGTCATTCGTAAGACGATCCTGGCTTGAAGACCGGCGATGGTGTCGAAGTCTGCTTTCCCGCCTGAGATACAGCAAATGTAGAAGTTCTGCGGTCAGCTGGGGCATTCGCGCCGGACCAGACCATTTGATGAAATCCATCCTCCATCTACCCCGGGGACGAAGGCATGCCGCGATCTTCCCACCAATAGGAGTGTGATATCAGCGGCCCGCGAGCGCCGCTCTGCCGTAATGTATACTCACGAGGGAGCCTTACCCTTTCCATTGATGATTCCTTTTCTCCATCTTGGGCCGCTCACAATTCCGACCTTCGGCCTCATGGTTGCCACCGGACTGTTGGCCGCCGCGTATCTCTTGCAAGCAGATTTTGACCGCCGTCGCGCGCAACTCGTGAAGAGCGGCTACCTGAAGAGCGACGGCAAGCCGAGCCATCACGACGAAGGGTTTCTTATTATTGGCATCGCCGGCCTCGCCGGATTGGTGGGGGCACGTCTGTATCACGTCTTGGAGAGCCCCAGAGAGTTGATTGCCGATCCTTCGGTATTGATCAGCCGGTTTGGGTTCGCCTGGTTCGGCGGATTCCTTGGCGGTTTTGTGGCGCTAGTGTATCTGGCGCGGCACTACGGGATTCCAGCGCTTGAATTCATGGATTTATGCTCGCCGGCAGCGGCGGTGGGATACGCCATCGGGCGCATTGGCTGCTTGTTGTCGGGCGATGGCGATTACGGCGTGCCGACCACGCTGCCCTGGGGAATGAGTTTTCCCAGCGGCGTCGTGCCCACGACGGAGCGCGTGCATCCGACGCCGCTCTATGAGTTTTTTATGTGGTTGGCGATCGCGGCGTTCCTGTGGCACATGGGGAAGAAATCAATAAGTGGCGCACGGCCCCGGGGAGAAATCTTCTGTGGGTACCTCATTCTGACGGGTGTGGCTCGATTCCTGATTGAATTCATCCGCATCAACCCGCGATCGTTTTTCGGTCTCTCGAATGCACAGGCGGCCAGTCTGGTGTCGATCGTCATCGGTGTCATTCTGTTCTCGTGGATCAAGCGCAGTTCGGCTCTGCAATCGAAGTCTTCTTAATCTGCAGAGTGTCCCGCGCGTCTAGCCGGGTGCTACAGCATCTGCCGCAGCACGTATTGCAGAATGCCGCCGTGATGATAGTAGGAAACTTCCTCCGGCGTATCCGCGCGCGCGATCGCTGAGAAGGTCATTAACTTTCCGTCTCCCGATTTAGCATGCACTGTGATTGGTTTTTTCGGCGCAAGTGCCGCGACACCCTCGATCTGGAATATTTCGTGGCCCGTCAGGCCAAGCGATTCACGGTTTTCTCCCGGCTTGAATTCGAGCGGGAGCACACCCATGCCGACGAGGTTGCTGCGGTGGATGCGTTCGTAGCTTTCAGCGATGACCGCGCGCACGCCCAGCAGCCGCGTGCCTTTTGCCGCCCAATCGCGCGAAGAGCCGGAGCCATATTCTTTTCCGGCGATAACCATCAGGGGCACACCGGCCTCGCGATATTTCACCGCAGCGTCGTAAATCGGCATCTTCTCGCCGTCCGGAAGAAAAAGCGTCCAGCCGCCTTCGGTGCCCGGTGCGAGCTGGTTGCGCAGACGAATATTTCCAAACGTGCCGCGCATCATGACTTCGTGGTTGCCGCGGCGCGCGCCGTAGGAATTGAATTCATGCGGCTTCACGCCGTTGGCGATGAGGTATTTACCGGCTGGCGATTCGACCGGAATCGAGCCGGCCGGCGAAATGTGATCGGTGGTGACACTGTCGCCAAGAATGGCCAGCACCTTGGCACCGTGAATGTCCGCAAGCGCCGGAGGCACCTTCGGCATGTTTTCGAAAAACGGCGGCAGCTTGATGTACGTCGATTTCGGATCCCACTTGTAGATATCGCCTTTGGGAATCGGCATGGATTTCCAGTGCGCATCGCCTTCGAACACTTCGCTGTATTGCTTGCTGTATTGCGCCGTAGTAACGGAAGAACGAACGGTTGATTCGATTTCTTGCGGCGTCGGCCAGATATCTTTCAGATAGACGGGTTTGCCCGCCGGATCGTTGCCGAGCGGTTCGCTGGTGAGGTCAAGGTCCATGCGCCCAGCAAGGGCGTAAGCGACGACGAGCGGAGGCGAGGCCAGATAATTGGCGCGAACCAGCGGATGAATGCGGCCCTCAAAGTTGCGATTTCCGCTGAGCACGGCAACGGCGATCAGATTGTTATCCTTGATGGCGGCGCCGATGGCCTCCGGCAGCGGACCGCTGTTTCCAATGCACGTGGTGCACCCATAGCCGACCAGGTGAAAGTTCAGTTTCTCGAGATAAGGTGTCAACCCTGCGGCGAGCAGGTAATCGGTCACCACTTTCGAACCGGGCGCCAGGCTGGTCTTGACCCAAGGCTTGACGTGCAAGCCGCGCTCGACAGCTTTCTTCGCAAGCAGGCCAGCGCCCAGCATGAGTGAGGGATTTGAAGTGTTGGTGCAGCTGGTGATGGCGGCGATGACCACGGCGCCGCTCGAAAGGTCAAACGAGTCGCCGTTGTTTCGGACGGCAATTTTCTTGGCCGGCGTTCCTTCCACGACTTTCGTGAAAGAGGCCTTGGCCTGGCGCAGCGCGACGCGATCCTGCGGACGCTTGGGACCAGCGACCGTGGCCTCAACGGTTCCCAGATCCAACTCCAGCGTGTCGTTGAAGAGCGGAGGGGACGTCTTATCTGTTCGAAAGAGCATTTGCTCTTTGCAGTAGGCTTCGACAAGAGCGATCTGTTCCGCCGAACGCGCGGTGAATTGCAGATAAGCGAGTGTTTCCGCATCAACGGGGAAGAAGCCCATGGTGGCGCCATACTCGGGGGCCATGTTGGCAATAGTGGCGCGGTCCGGAACGCTCAGGGTGGACAGACCCGAACCATAGAACTCCACGAATTTTCCGACAACGCCTTTCTTGCGCAGCATTTCTGTAACGGTCAAAACGAGATCCGTGGCCGTCGCGCCTTCGCTCAAGCGCCCGTGCAGACGGAAACCAACTACATCCGGAATGAGCATCGAAGAGGGCTGGCCCAGCATCGCCGCTTCTGCTTCAATCCCGCCGACTCCCCAGCCGAAGACGCCCAGGGCATTGACCATGGTGGTATGGGAGTCCGTGCCCACCACTGAATCGGGATAGGCCTCAAACCTGTTGCCGTAAGGCATCGCACAAACGACCCGCGCGAGGTATTCCAGGTTCACTTGGTGGCAGATGCCCGTGTCCGGTGGAACGACTTTGAAATTCTGAAACGCCGTCTGCCCCCAGCGCAGGAACGCGTAGCGCTCGACGTTACGCTGAAACTCCAACTCCGCATTCAGGCCGAACGCGTTGACGTTTCCAAAATTATCCACCTGCACAGAATGGTCGATGACCAGCTCGGCAGGGAACAGCGGATTGATTCGCTTCGGGTTCCCGCCCATGCGTTGCACGGCTTCACGCATGGTGGCGAGATCGACGATCGCAGGTACCCCCGTGAAGTCCTGCAGCAGGACGCGTGCGGGCATGAACGCGATCTCTTTTTCTGGAGCGCCGGGCCGCCAGTTTGCCAGCGCGCGGATGTCCTCGGCATGGACAAAGCGGCCATCCTCGCAGCGCAGGAGGTTCTCCAGAAGGATGCGCAGTGAAAAGGGGAGCTTTGCCAGGTCGGCAACGCCCTGCTTTTCAAGGAACTCGAGACGGTGAATATCGAACGTCTGAGCGCCCACGTTCAGTTTGTCGCGTGTGCGGAAAGAATTGCCCGCGTTGATGGCCATTCTGACAGTCCTTTGGCGGTGAGCTGCAACCTCCTATGATAACCGAAATTGAATCCCAGTGCCGCGCAGCTATACTGGTATGGCCGTGAACATCGTGCTCATTTCGACTTATGAATTGGGGAGGCAGCCCTTTGGGCTGGCCTCGCCGGCGGCATGGCTGCGCAACTGCGGCCACCCAGTCGTGACCCTTGACATTTCCCGGCAGTCCTTGGATGAGGCTGCCATTGGTGACGCCGAGCTAATCGCGATTTATTTGCCAATGCATACGGCCACGCGGCTGGCAGCGCAACTCCTTCCCCGGCTGCGGAAACAGAATCCAAGCGCATATCTCTGTTGTTACGGGCTGTACGCCCCTATGAACGCTGATTATCTTCGCGCGCTCGGCGTAGCCACGATTCTGGGCGGCGAATTTGAAGAGGGGCTCGTGCACCTGGCAGAGCGCCTGGCCACCGCTGGGCAGGAGGCAATCCTGCAGCCCGCGGAATCTCGGATCTCCATGGCCCGATTGCAGTTCCAAGTGCCGGATCGATCAGGCATGCCTGCGATGGAGAAGTACGCGCATCTCATTGTTCCTGGGAACGGTTACCGGATCGTTGGTTCGACGGAAGCGAGCCGCGGCTGCAAGCATCTTTGCCGGCATTGCCCGATCGTGCCAGTCTACAAGGGCGTTTTTCGAATCGTCAGCCGAGACGTGGTGTGCGAAGACATTCGCCGCCAGGTGGCAGCGGGCGCGCAGCACATCACCTTTGGTGATCCGGATTTCTTTAACGGCATTCGTCACGCGATGGAACTCGCGGAAGCGTTTCATCGAGAATTTCCGGCGGTGACGTACGACGTGACCATTAAGATCGAACATTTGCTCAAATATGAGAAGCAGTTGCCTGCTCTTCGCGATACAGGCTGTCTCTTTGTGACCAGTGCCGTCGAATCCGTGGATGATGCGGTGTTGAAGTTCCTCGACAAGGGACACACGCGCGAGGATTTTCTCCGCGTCGTGAAGACGTTCCGCGAGCTGGGCATGACGCTTCAACCGACATTCGTGCCCTTTACGCCGTGGACCACAGTGCATGGCTACCTGGATTTGCTACGCGTGATCGAGCAACAAGGCGTGATCGAAAATGTTGCGCCCATTCAGCTTGGTATTCGTTTGCTCATCCCGGAGGGCTCGCGAATGCTGGAATTGGAAGAGGTGCATCGCCTGGTTGGGTCGTTCGATCCGCAGTCGCTGGCGTATCCGTGGAAAAACGCCGACCCGCGTCTGGACACTCTCAGCGAAACGATACAGGAGATCGCGGCGGCGGCGGAACGGCAAAAAGAATCGCGGCCGGCTACGTTCGATCGCATCTGGAAGGCTGCGCACGCCGCAGCCGGATGGCCCGCTCCACAGATCAAAATATCGCCATTCCAGGCGGGTGTTCCGTTTCTCAGCGAACCCTGGTACTGCTGTGCCGAGCCGACCCGGGACCAGTTGGCTTCCATCGGTGCTCAAAAGCCACCGGTGAACAAAGCCGTTGCCGGCGCCGACGGCTTTGTTTGATCCCGACAAAGAGACGCCTCACAAATGACGAATCCGTCCAAACGATTGCTGCTCTTTACCGCTAAACTCGGTTACCAAACGCGAAGTTTTGAGGATGCCGCGCACAAGCTGGGCGTGCCGCTTCTGTACGTCACCGATCGATGCCACCAGTTGCAGGATCCGTGGGGCGATCAGGCCATCGCCGTGCATTTCGAAACCCCGGAGGCAGCCGCGTATACAGTGATGGAGGCGCTGCGCGGCCAGGGTGACAGCGGGATTCTTGCTCTGGGTGACCGGCCCGCTGCCGCTGCCGCCTACGCCGCACGGGGTCTGGGAATCCGTTACAGCCATCCTGCCGCAGTGGAAGCTTGCCGGAGCAAGCTGCGCATGAAAGGAATCTTTCGAGATGCCGGGTTGTGTGTTCCGTGGTTTCGGCATCTTCCGATCGATCCCCCTCCCGAGCCGGTGCTGCTGGGTATCTCCTATCCCTGTGTGCTGAAGCCGCTTTGCCTTTCGGCTAGTCAGGGCGTCGTGCGCGCAAACAATCGCGAGGAGTTTCTCGCGGCAGCCGCACGTATCCGGCGGTTGCTCAAATCCCCGGAGATTCTTGCTACTCGCGAGGCCCATCTCGATCACCTGCTGGTGGAAGGTTACATACCAGGAAGGGAAGTTGCGGTCGAAGGACTTCTCACGGATGGTGCTTTGAGCATATTGGCGATCTTTGATAAACCCGATCCGCTCGAAGGCCCGTACTTTGAAGAAACCATCTACATCACACCGTCACGCCTTCCCGAATCCATGCAACGCGCCATCGAGAGATGCGCGAGAGATGCAGCGCGAGCTCTGGGTCTGTCGCATGGACCAATCCACGCGGAGTTTCGGGTCAACGAGGATGCCGTGTGGCCTCTGGAAGTCGCGCCCCGGCCGATCGGCGGGCTCTGCGCTCGGGCCCTGCGATTTTGCCTTGACCGGGCAAGCGACCCAATCGGACTCGAAGAGCTGCTTTTTCGACATGCGCTGGAGTTCCCCGGATGGAATTCGCCGCGTGAACGAATTGCCTCCGGTGTCATGATGATTCCCGTTCCAAAGAGCGGAATTCTGGAGAGCGTCTCTGGCGAGGGTGCCGCTTGTTCGATTCCTGGAATCACCGAATTGTCGATCACCGCCCGGTTGCACGATGCCATCGTTGCCTGGCCTGAAGGCGCAAGCTATCTGGGATTTCTTTTTGCTCGGGGGGGCACGCCGGAGAAGGTCGAGCAGGCGCTCCGCGAAGCCCATGAAAAATTATCGTTCACGATTACGCCAGGCCTGTCGGTCGAACATCCCGCGACTCACCGAATGACCAACCACGGGAATTAACCTTTTGCTTTGGGAGCAACGTATCCCTCGGGCAATTTGGCGCCTTCGCCGAAGAAAAACTGCTCCATCTGCTCTTCCATGATCTTCTGCGAGTTGGGATCTAGCGGATTCAGCCGGTACTCGTTCATCACCATCTTGGAGTGCTCCAGCCAGAGTTTCCAGGCGTCCTTCGAAACGCTTTCGTAGACGCGCTTGCCTATCTCTCCTCGCCACGGGATACGATCCAGACCGGGCAACTCTTTGTCAAATTTCACGCAGTGTACCATGCGCGTGCCGGGTTTCACCGCTTCGCTGGGTGCCGGTGTTGGACCACAAGATTCATTCGCCATGCTCGTCTCCTCACGCGCGTTCTTCCATCTCACCTTACTGCAACTTCGAGGAAATTCCTAGTTGGATACTGTTCTTCCAGACGGATCCACGCAAGTCGCGTGTTTTTAGACCTAGAGCCTTTCATTGTTATTGAGGGAGAGTAGAAGCTCGATTTCTCCTTCTCGCGCGTGCACGGTCGGTGCTGGAGATTGGAAATGACGCGCCCGAGAATGGCCCAGCATTCTCAGTCTTTTGAGAAAATTCAGGAGCAAGGAGTGCGGACAAGCCTACGCGAGCGGCCCGGCGAGAGGACTGTTCCTGCTGTTGACCGCCTCCCCTGCGAAGGATCTTGTCATTCCAGGCGCGGACTATTCCTTCGGGCAGTTGCGGCTCGCGCTCGCCCGGGGTGACTTCGAATCTCTTGGCTGCCAGCGAAGACCCGTAATACGATTGCACCTGGTGCGTGGGCTGAACAAGGCCTGATACAGTTGGAAACCATCCTCAACGCGCTGGGGAAGAGTCAATTCGCTGCGCCGTAGGTTCGGATCTCTTCACGTTGCACGTTCTCGCTCATCGGTTAGTATGGCCGGAAGATAAAAGGAAAGACCGGAGGTGCTGCGCCCGTGGCTGAGATCACCACGCTGTTCTGGGACATCGGAGGCGTCATCCTGACAAATGGTTGGGACCGTGGATCGCGAAAAGAGGCCGCAAAAGTTTTTCACCTGGATTGGGAAGAATTTCAGGACCGCCACGATCTCTCATTCCCGGCTTTCGACTGCGGACAGATCACTGTGAATGAATATCTCGATCGGACATTGTTCTATCGCCAGCGCGGCTTCACGCGCGAAGAATTCACTGGCTTCATGTTTGCGCAGTCAAAGGAATACCCGGAGACACGCGAAATTCTTGATAAACTCGCGAGTTCCAGGAAATACTTTGTTGGGGCCATCAATAACGAGCCGCTGGAGCTCAACCAATACCGGATAGAGGCTTTCGACCTTCGAAGAGACTTTCTGGTTTTCTTCAGCTCTTGTTATGTCCGATCCCGGAAGCCCGAAGAGATGATCTTTCGCGTCGCGCTGGAAGTTACACAGCGCAAGCCGGAGCAGTGTCTTTTCATTGATGACCGGCCGCTGAACCTGGAAAGCCCGCGGCGCCTGGGGATGAACACCATTCACCATCAGAACGCGAAGCAATTGCGCTCGGAGCTTGGAAGGTATGGGGTTGAGGTATAGTTTTGGACGCTGCAACAGGTTCCTGAACAGGGCGCAACTTGATGGAGGAAGAGACGATGGCGGGGGACACGGGTCGTTCCGGTTCAGTGTACGGGGGAGCGTCTGAGCCTTGTACGGTGGTTCTCTTCGGCGCCTCGGGAGATCTGGCAAAGCGCAAAGTCATTCCTGCCATGTATGACCTGGCGATTCACAGTGCGCTGGGACCACGTTACGTCATCGCGGGCTTTGCGCGCACGCCCATGTCCGAAGACGCTTTTCGCACCACTCTGGGCGACGCGGCCAAAAGCATCTCGGAAGTCGGGCCAATCGATCCGCAACAGTGGGAAGCGTTTGCCTCCAACCTTTATTACAGTCCCGGGGATTACGCCAACTCCGAAGCGTACACACAGCTTGCCAAGCGCCTGTCGGAACTGGAAGCTTCAAAAAACATTGGCGGCAATCGTTTGTTTTATCTTTCCACGCCGCCGGAAGTTTATCCGGACATTGTCGAGCAGCTGGGCCGGGCAGGACTCGCTCGCCCTTGCGCTCCGAACTCCTGGGTGCACATCATCATTGAGAAACCTTTCGGGCGGGATCTGGCGTCGGCGAAGGCTTTGAACCAAATTGTCCTCAGAGTTTTCGACGAAAAGCAGGTCTACCGCATCGATCACTATCTGGGCAAGGACACCGTGCAAAACCTGCTCGTGCTGCGTTTTGGCAACGGGATATTCGAACCTCTTTGGAACCGGAACTATGTCGATCACGTGCAAATCACCGCATCGGAAACGCTCGGGGTCGAACGGCGCGGCGGTTTTTATGAAACGGCAGGCGCGCTCCGGGACATGATTCAAAGCCACGTTCTGCAATTGACGTCTCTGGTCGCCGTTGAACCTCCCGCTTCGTTTGATGCCACCGCGGTGCGCAACGAAAAACTGAAAGTGCTGCAGTCCATCCGCCCCTTCGATTTGGAAATGGTGGCCCAATCGGTGGTTCGCGGACAATACGCTCCCGGAAGACTCGGGGATAAGCCGGTACCCGGCTACCGCGAAGAGCCCAACGTGAATCAAGCTTCCAAGACTGAGACCTTTGTTGCCGGCAAATTATTGATCGACAACTGGCGCTGGGCCGGCGTTCCGTTTTATCTTCGAACGGGCAAGCGCCTCGCCAAGCGCAGCACCGAGATCATGATTCAATTTCGCCGTGCCCCGCACATCGTTTTTCGCGAGAAAGAGATTGAACCCAACCGTCTGATTTTGAATATCCAGCCGGACGAAGGCATTTCCGTTTCTTTTGGCGCAAAACGCCCGGGAACCGAAATGAGCATCGGAAACGTCACCATGAATTTCTGCTATCGTGAAGCTTTTGGAGAGGGGACGCGTAGCGCCTACGCGACACTCTTGAACGACTGTGTGCGCGGCGATGCCACACTCTTCGATCGCGGTGACAGCGTCGAGGCCGCCTGGTCGCTTGTGGACCCCATCCTCGACGTCTGGAGTGCTGCCAAGAGCGCGGCCGTGCCACAATATCCAGCGGGGAGCTGGGGACCAAGAGAATCCGATGTTCTGCTCGAACGTGACGGCAGACAGTGGTACAACCCGTAGTTGCAGCACCTGACGTAACTAAAGATATAGATTGGGGTAGGGGGAACAGGTGATCCTTGCAGGGGACGTTGGCGGGACGAAGTGTAATTTGGCGCTCTTTTCGGAAAAAGGCGGCACACTCACGCCCGTCTTCAAGCAGCGCTTCGCAAGCAAAGAGTTCGCCCAATTCGAGCGCATCGTCAAGGAATTCTCGCGCCAGGCGGCTGAACATCTGGGGAAGGAAAGCATCGTTGCCGCGGGATTTGGCATCGCTGGGCCGGTGATCAATGGCACCGTGAGAGCCACAAATCTTCCGTGGATCGTGGATACCAAATCTCTCATAAAGGAGCTAAATGTCCCCCACGTCGTACTCTTGAATGACCTTGGCGCCACGGGACACAGTATCGAGCATCTTCCGTCGGAAGATTTCTGCGTCTTGAATTCGGGCAGCCCTGAGCCGGGCGGAACTCGCGCGCTGCTCGCGGCGGGCACCGGTCTTGGCCAGTCAATTCTAGTGTGGGACGGAGGACGCTATCGCGTTGTGCCCTCCGAAGGCGGGCACTCCGACTTCGCGCCGCACACCGAACAACAGATTGAACTGCTGCGCTTCATGCGCCGTCGGTATCCTCAAGTAAGCTGGGAACTCATTCTCTCCGGTCGCGGCTTCCGCACCATTCATGAATTTCTCGCGCCGAAAGTTACACACGCTACGTTTGACGATCCCGATGCTGACCCCGCGCCAGAAATCACGCGACGCGGCTTGGAGAAGTCCTGCCGGGTCTGTTCCGACACCTTGGATCTCTGGACCGCCATCTATGGAGCAGAAGCAGGAAATCTTGCGCTGAAAGTTCTGGCGCTCGGCGGTGTTTACGTTGCCGGCGGCATCGCCGTCAAAATTCTCGAAAAAATGAAAGACGGCATTTTCTTTCACGCCTTCAAGGACAAGTGGAAATTCGAAGGCCTCCTGAGCAATATCCCCGTCTCCATCGTCCTCAATGAATCCGCCCCGCTCCTCGGAGCCGCGTACGAGGCGCTGGCCGCCATCGATAAGTAGCGCGGGCTTCAGCCCGGCATGTCGTTTTACTGTTCTTAAGCCGCAGCCATTACCGCGCCCATGGATTCTTGATGCCATCATTCCCAAGTGCCAAGCATCGCTAGATTCGTTTCCGTCAATGAATCTCGGGCTTTATCGTCCTTAGGGGTTGGAAGCGAAGCAAGCGTAGGTCTCTGCCGTTCCGGCGGAAGGATTTCCTTCGGCACACCAATGGACCTCGAACAGCGCTGAATGATCGGTTTTATTCTCAAGGTTTTGAACACTTCAACCGCTCCGATCCTCGAGTTTCTGTGACCCAGTGTATTTCAGTGACGACTGAGTATTCGAGTTTCCAGTATCATGATGTGAATGGCCCTCCTCGAAGACAAGTTAGGTGAGTGGAAGCCGGTTTCACGCCCCACAGGAATCGCCTGGCTCTGTTTCTACGCCCTTTTCCTCCTCTACGCCTTCGCCGACCGCTCCGGATTCCTCATCGTCGACTACGTCAATCTGCTCATCCACGAAGGCGGGCATTTCTTCTTCAGTTGGTTTGGCAACACCATCATGATTCTCGGCGGAACCATTGGCGAACTCCTCGTCCCTCTTCTATGCGCCATCTATTTCTTCTGCCAACGCGAAACCACCGGCTTCGCATTCAGCACCTACTGGTTGTTCGAAAATTTTCCCTACATCGGCACGTACATGGCCGACGCACGCAGTGCGGCATTGCCCCTCGTGGGCTCGGAGGAGAGCGACTGGACCATTCTCTTTGGCCAGTGGGGACTCCTCGCCGAGGACCAAAAAATCGGCGCAATCATGCGCACCCTGGGCTGGTTCGGCATGCTCGCCACCATGATCTGGCTGGCCATCCGCGTTCGCCATGGCGAGGCTTCAAAACCACCCTGGCCATCCTGATTGCTGGGTAACCCGGTCTGGGCGATTCGCCTCTCATCCTTACAGTTTCTTGGTAAACTACATTGATACGATTGTTCATAGAGTTGGCCGTGCGGGACACTTCCGCCATTCTGCATCGAGGCCAAGGAGCTGAGTATGAGCAGTGCCGTAACCACCCAGGTATCCGAACTCCAGAACTACGTGAACGGCGCCTGGCAGCGAGCGGCCGCGACCGAGTACGTAGACGTTACCAACCCCGCTACTGCGGAGGTGCTGGCGCGCACCCCCCTCTCGACATCCGCCGACGTCGACGCTGCCGTCCAAGCCGCTGTCGATGCCTTTCCAGCTTGGCGCCGCACACCTCCCGGTGAGCGCGTTCAATACCTCTTCAAGCTGAAAAACCTTTTGGAAGATCAACTCGACGAACTTGCAAGAATCATTACCCTCGAAAACGGCAAGACCTTCGCCGAAGCCCGGGCCGAACTTCGTCGCGCCATCGAAAACGTCGAAGTCGCTTGCGGCATCCCCATAATGATGCAAGGCTACAACCTTGAAGACGTGACGCCCGGCGTTGATGAGATGCAAATTCGCCAGCCACTCGGGGTGGTTGCGGCCATCGTGCCCTTCAACTTCCCGGCGATGGTCTCGTACTGGTTCCTTCCGTATGCCATCGCGTGCGGAAATACCTTCATCCTGAAACCATCCGAGCGCGTCCCCCTATCCATGCACCGCGCCTTTGAGCTTTTGGAAAAGACTGGCCTGCCCAAAGGAGTGGTGAACCTCGTCAACGGCGGCCGCGATGCGGTTAATGCGCTTTGTGACCATCCGCAAGTTCGTGCCATCAGTTTTGTGGGTTCGACTCCGGTCGCCAAGCATGTTTACACGCGTTCCGCCGCCAGCGGCAAGCGCATGCAGTGCCAAGGCGGAGCGAAGAATCACGTCGTCGTTTTGCCGGATGCGGACATGGATCTGGCGACGCAGATCATCAGCGACAGCGCATTTGGTTGCGCAGGGCAGCGCTGCCTCGCCGTTTCCGTTGCCGTCACCATTGGCGAAGCGCAAAAATCCTTCCGCGACTCCATTGCGCACGCCGCTTCCGCAATTCGCGTCGGCAATGGCCTCGATGTTGGCGTTCAGATGGGCCCGGTGATCACCAAGGAGAGCAAACACCGCATTGAATCGCTCATTTCCGCAGGCGTTGGTGAAGGTGCACAACCCATCGTCGATGGGCGCAACGCGAAGATCCCGAAATACGAATCGGGAAATTTTCTCACCCCCACGATCCTTGACAGATTGCCGTCCACCAGCCAGCTTGCCAATACGGAAATCTTCGGCCCCGTGCTCAGCCTGATTCACGCCAATTCCATTGATGAAGCCATGGAATTTCTTCGCCGCAGTCCTTATGGCAACCAGGCGTCGCTGTTCACCACAAGCGGCTCAGCGGCGCGCAGATTCCGCTACGAAGCGCCCGCAGGAAATATCGGAATCAATATCGGCGTGGCCGC
>WNGH01004685.1_pt1 | contig 13389 bp, 9 predicted proteins | sample 5400631 | NCBI WGS metagenome assembly WNGH01 (sample SAMN13153373, study PRJNA577476) | soil metagenome | isolation source: 115 cm soil or saprolite under Garry oak tree replicate 1 | place: USA:California | collected 2016-06-15
GCGCGACGCCCGACGGATGGATGGGACTCGACATCGGTCCGGAGACGATTGCGAAATTCAGCGCGGAGCTGGCACGCGCGAAAACAATCGTGTGGAACGGCCCGATGGGCGTGTTTGAGATGCCGGCGTTCGCGAAAGGGACGCTCGAAATTGCGCGCGCGGTGGCCGCAGCGACAGCTAAGGGCGCAACTTCAATTGTCGGCGGCGGAGACTCCGTGGCTGCGATCCACCAGGCCGGTCTGGCGGACAAGATTTCGCATATTTCCACTGGCGGCGGCGCATCGCTTGAATTTCTGGGCGGGCGCAAGCTGCCGGGTGTCGAGGCGCTGACAAATAAAGGTTGATTGCATCGGAGAAGAAGCTTCAACACAGAGAACACAGCGCGGCGGAGCCGCAACCAAAAGTGGAAGGCGCTTCGATTCTCGATAAGATGTGGAGGTTCGGCAAGAACACTACATCTTGGGAGGAGCGAAGCGCCATGAAAGAGTTTATCGCAAACCATTTATCGCAAACCATCGAGACGAGATCGCGGGAGTGCTGTCGGGGTTCGACCGGCTGATTTTTCGAGGGACGCTGCGATCGCTGGCGTACGTGGCGGGGATGCAGACGTATCTAACCATGAACAAGGTTTTGCTGAAAGATTTCGGTCGCCACGCACAGCACATCAGTCAGCGATTGAAGGATGCTTCGCTGGCTGAGGCTCGCGCGCTGGGGCGGCCGGTGCAGTACTTGGCTTCTGGTCGCGTGAAGAAGGAAGAGGTGGCGCGGCGGATGGCTGCCGAACAGGGCGTGGACCAGGGGCTGCTCTGTGTGCTGAGTTGCGTCGAACCGTGCCAGACTTTCGAGGTGTATCGCCACCGGGAGGCGCGGCAGTTGGAGTTGGTGCCGCGCTGGCGCAAATGCTTGTTTCTGTACCACTACTGGAAGCATCCGCGCTGGGGTTTCATGCACGCTCGAATTCAAACTTGGTTTCCGTTCCCCATCCAGATCGGCTTGAACGGGCGGGAGTGGTTGGGGCAGCAGATGCAGGCCGCGGGCCTGGAGTTTGTGCGGCAGGGCAACTGTTTTCCCTGGGTGCAAGACTGGAGCCGGGCGCAACAACTGCTGGATCAGCAACTGCGAGTGAACTGGCCGAGCCTGCTGGAGGAAGTGGCCCGGCAACTGAACCCCATCCAGGAAGTTCTGTTCGGTGCGTATCAGGCCCGCTACTACTGGACGACCTACCAAAGCGAATGGGCCAGCGATGTCGTATTTCGGCGGGCCGCGGTGCTGCGGCGCTTGTATCCACGGCTGCTGCATCATGGGCTGACCGCTTTGGGCAGCACGGATGTGCTGCGTTTTCTGGGACGGCGCATCCCCGCCAGCGGCGAGGTGCCCAAGCACTTCCAGGGAGAAGTGGTGAGCGACTTGAAGCAGCGCGAGGAAGGCGTGCGCATCAAACACACCGTGAATGGCAACTCGGTGAAGCTGTACGACAAAGCCTTCACGGCAGTGGGCAGCGTGTTGCGGGCCGAAGCCACTCTGCAGAACACAGACGACCTGCGCGTCTATCGTCCTCGGGAAGGGGATCCGCAAGGGGTGTTGGCTTGGCGGCGGATGCGACGCGGGATTGCCGATCTGCATCGCCGAGCGCAGATTTCGCAGCAAGCCACAGAGCGCTACTTGGATGCCTTGGCCGAAGTCGATGACGACACGACCTTGCAGGAACTGGTTGGGCGTTTGGGGCAGCGCCGGAAGTGGAAGGGACGCAGCGTGCGGGCTTTGCGTCCGTTGGCCGAGGATCATCCTTGGTTGCAGGCCGTGAGCCGAGGGGAGTTTACCCTCCAGGGATTTCGCAACCGCGACCTGCAAAGAATCTTTTTCGCCCAAACACCCGCCAACCAGCAAGAAGCCCGTCGGCGCAGGGGCTGGGTGGGACGCCGGCTGCGCTTGCTGCGGGCCCACGGCTTGATCCGAAAAATCAGCGGGACGCATCGCTATCAACTCACACCCGGAGGGCGCAAGGCCATCACGGCACTACTAACCGCTTTGCACGCCACGGTGCGCCAGTTGACGCCCCTGGCAGCATAAAAAATGTGCGCACCATGCAAACATTTCGACGGCTAGTAGTACAGAGAAGAAAAAACGGGAAGAGTCCAGGTTCCATCAGCATGAGCTACCAGGTCATCGCGCGAAAATGGCGGCCCCAGACATTTGCCGATGTGGTCGGGCAGCAGCACGTCACGCGGACACTTTCCAATGCCATTCAATCCGGCCGCGTGGCGCACGCCTACATTTTTTCGGGCGCGCGCGGCGTGGGCAAGACGACCACAGCGCGCATCCTCGCCAAAGCGCTCAATTGCGTGAAGGGTCCCGCCGCGGAACCTTGCAACGCGTGCGACTCGTGCCGCGAGATCGGCCTGGGGAACTCGCTCGACGTCATCGAAATCGACGCGGCGTCAAACCGCGGCATCGATCAGATCCGCGAATTGCGCGAAATGGTTCGCTACGCGCCCGCCGGCGGACGCTACAAAGTCGTCATCCTCGACGAAGCGCATATGCTCACCGATGAGGCCTCGAACGCGCTGCTCAAGACGCTTGAGGAGCCTCCCGACAAAGTCATCTTCGTCATGGCGACGACGGAGCCGGAAAATCTCGCGGAGACCATTCGCTCGCGCTCGCAACATTTTCATTTTCGCGCGCTCTCCTTCGCCGAAATCGTTGAGGCTCTCGAACAGATTTGCGTGAAAGAAAATTTGACCGCGGAGCCCGGTGCGCTTGGCGTGATGGCTCGCGCCGCCGAAGGCAGCCTGCGCGACGCGCTCTCCCTGCTCGAGCAGGCGCGCGCCTACTGCGGCACGAACATCACCGACACGCAAGTCCGCGACCTCCTCGGCGTCGTCCCCGAAGAAATTCTCGATGAGCTGACTGGCGCGATCGAAGCGCGATCGGCGGAGCGCGTCCTTACGCTCGTGCACCGGCTGCTCGCCGAAGGCCAGAACCTCCAGCATTTCTGCCGCGAAGCCATCGGGCATTTCCGAAATCTTCTCGTCGCCCGCGTCTGCGGCGCTGATTCCGCCCTCGTAGCCGCGCCCGCTGATCAGCGCCCGCGTTTGAAGCAGACGGCGGAATCGTTCAGCGAAGAAGACCTCACACGATTTTTCCAGATTCTCCTGCACACGGATGACGATTTGCGTCACAAGCCCGATGCGCGCCTACACCTGGAAATGGGCCTGCTGCGCCTGGTGAACGCCGCGCGCCTGGCTCCGCTTGAGGAAATCCTCGCGGATCTCGAAGGCGGCGCACCTGAGCGTGCCACAAGTCCCGCGTCGCATATGCAAGCGCCCGCGCGCAGTAACGCTCCGGCTGCGTTTGCCGCAACCGCATCGCCGAGTTTGACTCAGGGTGTTCCGCAGACTTCCTCTGGCGAAAGAATGCAGACTGCCAATGTGCCGCGGCCAGCGGTGAGAGACAATGCGACTGTAGTTTCGGAGCGCACGACAACCAGGCCAGTTCCCAGTTCTCCACTCAGCATGATCGCGCGGACCGCCGAAGCGGGGGCCGGTCTGGAAGCCGCACAAGTTGATTCCATCAAGGCCGCGATTCTTGGCCAGGAAAAATTTCTAGGTGAATTGATCGAACATGCATCGCGTTGGGAGATGAGCGGCGGCGAAGTACGATTGTTCTTTCCCACCGAGAGCCGGGCGCTCGCCGAAATGTTGCAGGCGCGCGATCCCATGGAACGTTTGCGCAACATTACGAGCCGCATACTCGGTCAGACCGTGCGCGTCTGTGTTAAACTGGAAGCCGTGCCGGGATTGGGAGGAGCAACACGATCTTCCTCCGGCACGCGCGAGTTGCGCGCGAAGTTCGAGCAAGATCCGATCGTGCGCGCAATGCTCGAACGGTTCGGCGGCCAGATTTCCGAAGTCAAGCGCCGGAGCGAGGACTAGACCATGGAAGTAAAAGCGCTGCAGCAAATTCTCACGCAGTTTCGCCAGATGCAGGAGAACCTGCAGAAGCAGGTCGAAAACGTGCACGTCGAAGCTTCGGCCGGCGGCGGCATGGTCACCGTCAGGATGAACGGCCAAAAGCAGCTCACGGAGATTCGCATCGACCCGGAAATTTTTGCCGGAAGAGATCAGGAATTGTTGCAAGACCTGGTGCGCGCCGCCGTCAACGAAGCCGCGCGCCGCGTGGATGAAGAGCTCACGAGCCAGATGAAAAGCCTTACGGGCGGGATTCCGGGCATAGCCGGACTGAAAATCCCCGGCCTGTTTTAGGCGCGGCTTTTGACGTGATATTTGACCCGATTCTTGAAATGGGTTGCCTCTGTTGACATCCTTCATGACGCATTGTTTTTTGCTCGCCCAGTGGCACCGAAGTTGTAGCTCGTCCCGGTCAGACCGGGACGAGGATTTGATTGCATATAGCGAAGAAAATCCCCGCGGCTGAAGACGCGGGCTACAGCAACCGGCAGCATCACGAGGGAAGTCAAAAGGGCAATATGGATCGAAGCGGACACTCCGAGTGAAACTGATTCCTCCGGCCCGCCACACTGCGTCACGGAACAATCCTCATGGCTGATTTCGCTGAACCTGTCGAGCGCCTGATCGACCAGCTCAAACATCTGCCCGGCATCGGGGCCAAGACCGCGCAGCGCCTCGCGTTTCATCTTCTCCGCATTGCGCCGGAGGATGCGCTGGCCCTCGCCGACGCCATCCGCGACGCAAAGCTAAACATGCGATTTTGCTCGGTGTGCAACAACATCACCGATGCCGATCCGTGCCTGTACTGCACGGGGCCAAACCGCAATCGCAAGACGATCTGCGTCGTCGAAGAACCGCACAACATCATGGCCATCGAAAAAACGCGCCAGTACGGCGGCTTGTATCACGTTCTCGGCGGGGCGCTCGCTCCGTTGCGGGGCATTGGCCCTGATCAACTGCATCTCAAGAGTCTGATCGAACGCCTCAAGGGCGGCACGGTGGAAGAAATCATCATCGCGACCAACCCCAACGCGGAAGGCGAAGCCACGGCCATGTATCTCTCGAAGCTCATCAAGCCGCTCGGCGTGCGCGTGACGCGCATCGGCGTGGGCATCCCCGTCGGCTCCGACCTCGAATACGCCGACGAAGTCACCATGATGAAAGCCATGGAAGGCCGCCGCGATCTCTGACGGGTCTGCCGGAATTGCTCTTTCCAAATTGTTTGCGAAAAATTCGAGTTTAGAGAAACTCCCGCAGCCGGTATCTACCGCGCCGCAACGATGGCGGACGCCATGGTCCTCGCCTTCATGAGTTCCCCACTCGCTTCGGCCCTTCTCCCCATTGCTGATAGGATCATGCTTCGAGTCGCGTGTGCGGTGGGCCTGTTCGGCGAGATTTCGACGGCCGTTTCCGCTTCCGCCAGCGCTTGATCGAATTTCTGCGTGTGTAAGAGTTGCAGCGCAAGGCTTTCGTGCGTCAAGGCAGACACCTGCGACACATCAACCTTCCCGTCAAACATCAGGATCGAATCCGCAATCAATGCGGACGGAGGCGTTTGCTGGAATGGATGGTACGGATTGACCCAGTCCGCTTTCCAGTAGGGTCCTGCAACTTCCGTGGCGCTGATGAAAACCGGTCCGTCGATTTGTGGCGGGACAACCTGCATTGGCAATTGCATCAAGTAGTCGTAAGACGTGGGCAAAGGCTTGCACGGAATTCCGTAGTAAGAAACATCTACTACCAGAGACCCAAAATAGGAAAACCAGCAATCCTTGATTTGACGCTGGTCGACGTACTGCTTCATGGCCTTGAGCCCTTGCCCCCAGTCGACGTTTGAATCCGCCAGAATCCGATGGGTATTCGCCGGACCGCCCCACAATTCGTTCGCATAGGGAATATAGTTGGGGAACGCTCGAACCGAAGACGCCACGTGGAAGGCGACGAGAACCGCCACAAGGGAGGCGAGCGCCCGATGTCGTTGGCCCAGATTCCACGCACCAAACGCGACCAGGACGATCAGAAAGGGATACACTGGAAGAAGATGGCGCACGCCATAATTGACGCCCGAAAACATCGCCACAGCGAGATAGATTGCGGGAGGAATCAGCAGCAAAAGCACCTCTCGCCGAAATTGTTTGCCCCAAAATGAGGTGCAGATTGGCGTCAGGCAACAAAAAAGCAGGAACGCAACCGTGGACTTGACAATGAAAATTGCCGGAAAGTAGAACCATTGCGCGGTCGGATAATATTTCCCGAAAATGATGGTCGGATGCTGTCCCTCCGAATAAAAATCCACGGCCCCATACAAATAGGATTCCGGAAGCAAGTGCCAGTGGGCAATCTTCAGGACAATTGCGGAACCGCTGGGTCCCACCCGTTGCGCGAATTCTGAAAGTGAAGGGTTCAAACTTAAACCGGCAGGACGCGCCGCGTAGCGAAATCCGTACAAGGACCAAAGCAACACGAGCGAGATCGCTGCGATCGCGGCTAGCGAAGAGGCTTGGCGCAACGCCTTCTTCGCGAGGCCAGGGGTGAACCGTCTCACGACAGAGTCCCGAAAAGGCTGCAACTCGGCAAGCGCAACGAAGAACAATATCGGGAAGAGCAGAATTCCAGAGTGCTTGACGCCTAAACAGAGGCCTGCGGCCAGCCCTGCACCAGCCAGCCGCAGCGCGGTGGGCTTTTTCAAATAAAAGTAGAAACTGCCGACTCCCAGCAACAGACCAAGCGCCGCTCCGATATCCGTCGTGACCAGCGCCCCGTGAGCGAGGATATTGGGTTCAAAAACCAGAAGGGTCAGCGCCAGGAATGCCGGCCTCGCGCCCCACATGGAATTCGCCAGAATGAAAACAGTGAGACCCAGGCAGATCGTAAAGACGGCCGCAGCCAGCCTGGCCCTCAACAGCAGTGAATTTGCATCGTTGCCGTAGAGAAAATCACGCCCAGTTCCATACTCCACCGACTTGAAGTAGTCGTCGGGCACCGCCGGTACCCTAAGAGGCAGCCGCAAGAGAGGGATCGCGGCGACCAGCTTGACCAGCGGGGGATGCTCAGGATTGATTCCGAAATCGAAATTCTTCCAGGACCGATAGCCCGCAAAAATATGGCAGGCTTCATCGAAAATCTGGGATTGTTGGCGCGCAGAGAGCGCCAGTTCCGCGGCCATAACGACAAGCAGCAGAGTGACTCCCATCACGAGTCGCATTCGACGCGGCGCATCTGGTTTTTGATGGGTCATCTTCTTGAGAGTGGCGGAACAAAGATTCGCTGCCTGTCTTTTTAAACGTACCATGGCGTCGCGTCGAACCCAGCGAGAGGAATGGCTCGTGTTTCCTTACCGGAACCAAGGCGCGTTGCGCTTTCATGAAGCTCACACATCACAAGTTCCGTGATTCTCTGTTTTTCTGTGCATAGGTGTTAGCGGGATCTTGTTTCATTGTGACCTGACTGGTTTTGCCGCTAGCGCTCCTAAGATTGTGATGAAGGCGCTGCGCTTTGACTCTTGCGAGTCGGGTAGCCGACCAAATAGGTGATGGGAATTGGGAAAAGGCCGCCCCTTTCTTGCCCGATCTTCCATTCGTATCCGCGCGAGGTAAGCCCGGACGTTAGCTCGGCCAGTTCCTGGAGAGAATACGTGCGTAAGCACGACATTACTCCATCGAACCAAAGGACGAAAGGAATTACGGGAAAGAGATAGGTCCATACCAAACGCGACCAACGGAACGGCCGCAGGTACGGAGTTAGCAGGAGCGTCGCGATGGGAATCAAGAAGGTAAGAAGGAGCGTCACAATCCGCCGTCCCCCCGCTTCAAAAATGCCGATGCCCCGTCGCTTATTGACCGCATCCTGAAGAATCGCCCGAGCTTCCCGCGGTTTGAAGTGATGAAATGTGGAGAAGATAGTTCGAAAGCCGTCCAGCTCATCAGGGATTTGCGTCGCATCCACTGGAATCGAGTGAAAGCGAACCCTAATTCGTCCGAGCGATTTGGCATGGTCAAATGCCGCGACATTCGGATATTTGTCAGTAAAGCAAATATTCAACGCTAATCCCTCTTCGCGCTCAAGATCTTTCGAAAGTGTTAGCCAGGGTCCTCCCGCTCCCGAGCACAGATCAAGAATTTGAACTGTGCCGGTCTCCCTCAGAGCTCTACTGAGTTGATGAACGATCGGTCTATAAAGATTTCCAATATTAAAGATAATTTGAAGGACGTCAGTTGTTTGATCGCGGAGGAGGCTGGGAAACCAAGCCTGATCGTGAATCTCGAAAACCCGCAGTCTGCCCATAAGAACTAAGTTCCAGCCTGCTCTCGGCAGTGATCGCCTGCGTCCCCGGCAAATTGGAGACGAAAGTAGCAGCGCCCATCCCCCGCATAACTTCCGTGCCAGCACTGGTCGATGATAAAGTAAGAAACCGTGACAAATCAGCATCCAGAGAGCGAACAACAGAAGCGGCTGCGCGCGGCGCGCCGCGCCGTCATTAAACTCGGCACGGGCATTGTGACAGGCGCGGATGGTCAGTTCAACGTCGAGAATCTTGCGCCCGTCGCGCGAACCATCGCCGAACTCAAGAAGGACGGCCGCCAGGTCGTGCTCGTGTCTTCCGGCGCTGTCGGGCTGGGCCGAGGACGGTTGGGACTTCATCGCGATAGGCTGAATGATCTCGTGATGCGGCAGGCGTGCGCGGCTGTCGGTCAAAGCTTGCTGATGCATGAATACGAAAAGCTGTTCCAGGCGCACGGCATCCATCTTGCACAAGTGTTGCTGACGGAGGGAGATTTCGTCGATCGCAGCCGTTATTCGAATCTCCGGCAGACGATGGAAGCGCTTTTGAAACTTGGCGTCCTGCCCATCGTCAATGAAAACGATACAGTTTCGACAGCCGAACTCGACTACTTGAATATTCGCGCGGGCGAACGCATCTTCAGCGACAACGATCGCCTGGCCGCGCTGGTGATGAGCCACATTGATGCCGATGTGCTCGTACTTCTGACGGACGTGGACGGATTGATGCGACTGGGACCTTCGGACTCCAGGGATGCGGCGGTGGTGATTCCCCTGGTCGAAGAAATCTCGCCGGGATTGAAATCGCTGGCGCTTGGACCTTCAGAGGGCGGGCGCGGCGGCATGCTGACAAAACTCGATGCCGCGGAGATTGCCATGCAAGCGGGTGGCGTCGCCGTCATCGCCAACGGGAAAAAACCAGACACGCTCGACCGGATTTTTCACGGGGAACCGGCCGGCACAGTGTTTCTGTCGAAGACGCGCATGGCCGGAAAGCGCCGCTGGATCGCTTACGCCGCAGGGGTTCGCGGGCGTGTGGTCGTGAATGCGGGCGCGCGCGACGCGCTCACCGGCGGCAAGGCGAGCCTGCTCGCCTCGGGCGTGATTCGCGTCGAAGGCGAATTTGAGGCCGCCGAAGTCGTGAGCATCGTGGACGGCGAGGGCCTGGAATTTGCGCGGGGAATTTCGGATTATTCGCGCGGCGATGCGGAGGGCCTGATCGGCAACGGTTCGAAGGGCCCGGCAAATGGCCGCGCCAGCGGGCGTGCAAGTGTGCTCGTAAAGCGCGATAATATCGTGCTATTGGATCGCAAATGAGCGTCGTGCAGAAACAGCTCGAGGTTTCGGACATTCAGCATTCGGTCCGGCGCGCGCGGCGGGCTGCGCACATCCTCGCAGCGCTCTCCGGTGAGCGGCGCGATGAAGCTTTGCTTGCCGCGGCCAACGCGCTCGAAGCGCGTTCGGCGGAAATTCTCGCCGCGAATGAAAAGGATTGTGCGGCGGCGCTGCCCGCCGTCGAGCGCGGCGAGATGTCGCGCACCATGTTCGCCCGTTTGCGGACGACGGAGCGCGGAATCGTGGAAATGGCCGATCGTGTGCGCGAGGTCGCGCGGCTGCCCGACCCTTTGCATCGCCGCCTCGCCGCCACGGAGCTCGACGATCATCTTGTTCTCTACAAGGAAAGCTGCCCGCTGGGCGTCGTAGGCGTGATCTTCGAGGCCCGGCCGGAAGTCGTGCCGCAAGTGGCCTCGCTCGCTCTCAAGTCCGGGAATGCAGTGTGCCTCAAGGGCGGCGCGGAGGCGGCGGAGAGCAACGCGGCGCTCGTTTCAATCTGGCGCGAAGCGCTCGAGCCATTCGCCGACATTCCGCCTGACTCCGTCGTTCTGCTGAGGTCGCGCGAAGATGTGGCCTTGATTCTGACCATGCATGGTGAGATCGACATGATCGTGCCGCGCGGCTCCGAGCAGTTCGTTCGCTATATTACCGAAAACAGCCGTATCCCCGTGCTGGGCCACGGCGAGGGGATCTGCCACGTGTACGTCCATCAGGACGCGGATTTGCAGAAAGCGTTTGATGTCGCGCTCGATTCGAAAGTGCAATACCCCGCGGCTTGCAACTCCGCCGAAACATTGCTGGTCCACCGGGACATTGCCGCCGCGTTCCTGCCGCAAATGATCGCGCAATTCCACGCGGCCGGAGTCGAGGTTCGCGGCGACCCGGGAACATTGGAATTTGCCGGAGGACAGGAAGTTCTCCCAGCAAGTGAAGAAGATTGGAAGAAAGAATATTCCGACCTGATTATCTCGATCAAAATCATGGACGGCGTTAACGAGGCGATCGAGCACATCAACCGGTACGGCTCACGGCACACGGAATCGATAGTAACGGAAAGCCGCGACGTCGCGGCGCGCTTCATGGAGTTCGTCGACGCCGCCGGCGTTTTCCAAAATGCATCCACAAGATTCTCCGACGGTTTCCGTTATGGGTTAGGCGCGGAACTCGGTGTCAGCACCGGAAAACTGCACGCGCGCGGCCCCGTAGGCCTCGAAGGGCTCACCACCTACAAGTATAAGCTCTTCGGCGAAGGCCAGACGGTCGCCAGCTACAGCAAGGGCCATCGCACCTTCAAGCATCGCTCGATCTAGCTCAACGCTACTCGAAAATCAGGTGAGAGTAGTCGCATCCCATCAATGCGAAGTGCGTTTTTGGTAGCACAGCCTGTGTGCTGTTCTGCGCCCATGGAAATCAAAACCACGCAGGCTGAAGCCTGTGCTACTCGACCGCGTTGGACTTGTGTCCTGGCACTGCACATGGGTACGGGCCAACTGCTGTGACGAAATTCACGTGAGAAATGCAGCTAGCGCCAGCGGAAAAGTTTTAGAGCCAGTGCAAAGCAAGTGACCAGCCAGAAGGCCATGATGCCGACCTGCGGAGCCATCTGCGCCAAATTCGAGCCTTGGAGAATGTTAGCGCGCAGAGCGTCGATCACAGCGGTCAACGGAAGCGCTTTGATGAACGGTTGCATCAGGCCGGGAAAGTTTTGCGAGGAAAAAAAAACGCCGGAGGCGATCCACATCGGCATCATCACAACATTCATGAGGCCGGAAGCCGCTTCAATTGTCTTTGCACGCGACGCAAGCAAGAGTCCCAAGGCGCAAAAAGAACACGAGCCCAAGACACACAGCACCGCGAGATCCAGCAGCGAACCCCGAATGGGCACGTGGAAAAGCAAAGCGCCGAATCCAAGCAGCGCGACGACTTCCACTACCAGCAGCAATATCCGCGAAAGGAGAAACGAAAGTAAAAAATAGTGCCGGGGCATGGGGCTGGCAACCAGGCGCTTCAAAAGCTTTTTGCGCCGCGCATCCACGATCGCAAATCCCATCGACCAGATCGCGCTGCCCATCAGGTTCATCCCGAGTAGCCCGGGAATCAGGAAATCAATGTAGCGTGAGCCCGGCTCGCGCATCAGCTGGTCGCTCGTGGAAATTGGATCGACGCGTCCGGCCGCTATCTGGATCGCTCGATCCGCGAGCATGTGGGCGGCGCGGCCTTCGGGATTCGTATCATCATAGCGGTACACCACCGTGCCGCGAGATCCAGGCGCCGCGAGCAACGCCACTTTCCCGGTGCGTAACGCGTCTTCCGCGGCTCCCGATTCCAGTTGCTGTACTTCGAGGAGTTTTTCTTGCCGCAAAGATTGTGCAAGTTCCGGCGTGACCACCGCGATTTTGAGCACCTCCGCCGGACGATTGCGGAAGGCAATGCCCAATCCTGCCGCAAGGAGAATGGGGAACACGAACACCCAAAAGAGGGCCTCAGGTTCGCGGATGAACTCGCGAAATCGCATCAGAGTCAGTTGCACAAGCGGGTGGTCCGCGAGCGAATTCCCGTGAGGAACCTTACTTACGGCCTCCCTGGCACGAACCTCGGGGATGGTGTTATCACTCATCACGCAAATGGCGTCCCGTCAAAGTTACAAAGACGTCCTCCAAGGTCGCCGAGTGGGTTCGAAGCTCGGTGAGCGGAACATTCTGGCGTGTCAATTCAGCGAGAAGGGCGGGGACGGAAGTGTGAAGTTCGGTCACCTGCATAAGCACAGCGCCATTCTCCGTTCGAACTTCACGGACGCCTTCGATACGCCGCAGAGCGGGCACATCGAGCGCTTTCGAAGCGCTGCCTGCCGTAAACTCCACCATTTGTTCCGCACAGGTCGAAGCGATCAATTCGCGCGGCGTGCCGAGGGCGATTTCCCTGCCGTGATCCATGATGGCCACGCGGTCGCAAAGGCGTTCGGCTTCGTCCATGTAGTGGGTGGTGAGCAGAATGGTGCGGCCGGACTGCTTGAATTCCTCGATCAATTCCCAAAGCTGGCGGCGGGCTTGGGGATCCAGACCGGTGGTGGGCTCATCAAGAAAAAGGAAGTCGGGATCGCCGACCAGCGCGCAGGCGAGAGCCAGACGTTGTTTCTGCCCGCCGGAGAGATCGCCGACGCGCGATTTTTGTTTTTCTTCGAGTTGTACCCGCGCGATCGCCTCAGAGGCAACCGCTCCTTGCCGGAAAAAACTGCGAAACAAACGAACCGTTTCGAACACGGTAAGTTTCTCGGAGAGTTGCGTATCCTGTAATTGAATCCCGAGGCGTTGGCGGAGCTGCGCGGCGTTCGAACTCCACCGCTGGCCAAGCACCTCAACGTCCCCTGAATCTGGCTCGGTCAAACCTTCACAGATTTCGACCGTAGTCGTCTTCCCAGCGCCATTCGGTCCGAGAAGACCGAAGCATTCGCCCGCTTGCACTTCAAGGTTGAGGCCATCGACCGCAACCACGTCCTTGTATGCTTTTCGCAGGTGGTGGACGCGGAGGGCTGAATTGGTCGCGAATTCCGGCATGAGCCCAGTATCGCGTCACGGGACCAGACATTCAAGGCTCGAATCGAGCGTTGCTCGCCGGAACGAATAGGGCGCCAAGAATCTGGAACTTGTCTCATAAATCCCCGCAGGCGTAAGGTGATTCACTCTTCAGGGGCTAAAGGCCAGTTTTTATTGGCGTTTTGATTTCGCGGCTGAAGTCGAAGATCCCGGCTCCGCCGGGGCCGCGACCCCCAAAACCTATTTATGAGATGGCCTGTAGAAATGCGATC
>WNGH01014767.1_pt1 | contig 13387 bp, 11 predicted proteins | sample 5400631 | NCBI WGS metagenome assembly WNGH01 (sample SAMN13153373, study PRJNA577476) | soil metagenome | isolation source: 115 cm soil or saprolite under Garry oak tree replicate 1 | place: USA:California | collected 2016-06-15
CATGCCCGATAGCAAATCCGGTGCGATCGCAATGTAGCCCGCTTCCGCCAACTCGTCGGTTAGTTGTTGTACCCAGTCACTCATGCCGAAGATTTCATGGATGACAATGACCGCGGTGGCCTTCTTATTTACTTCCGGATAGACAATAAAGCTGTTGACCTCACGATTGCCATTCTTGATCTTCACCCATTCGCGATGGCGAGGCGATTTCGCGAGCTGTTGTTTCGCCCAGTCCTGAATCGTTTCGGTATCTGCGTCCATCGCCGCACTGACCGCCGGGTGATGATGAGCGCTCATGTCTTGCGCTACGACGCCAGTGCAAAGATAGAGCATTGCAATTATCCCGAGAACGATCATCGTGAAAGGCCGTCTGAGTTCTACGCGTTGCGTCTTCATATGCTCCTCCATCTGAAAGGCAAATCTCAAATGATGTTCGATTTTAGGCTAGACTAAATATCACAACCCACCTCGATAAGCGAAGCGCGCGCGGTCTTTCATTTCGGGAGAACACAAAAAAAGCGGGCGCCGCCAACCAAGAGTTGACGGGCGCCGCTAGTTATTTTTCGAACGGACTAATCGCTCGGATATTCGAACGCAAGGTGCCGGACGTTACCAGGGGAACGGCCAGCGGCCAGAGTTGCGATTGTTTCGCCCCCGATTGTATCCGCCATAACGTCGGAAGCCCTCGTCGTACCCACGCAGAAAGCCATCGCGATAGGCCTGCTGATCGTATCGATTGCCGTATCTACCGTTGTTACCATAGCCCCCATTGTTGCCATGTCCGTTACGATAAAAGTGAGATCTTTGCGGATTGTACCTTTGACCTCTTTGCGCATCGTTCGATCCAGTGTACACGCCATCCTGGTAGCCTTGGTTTGCGGCGATCTGATTGACGTTGCCGTAACGGCCGTTGCGATCATCGCGCCGATATTGGCCGTTCTGATCGCGATCGTTGTCGCGATCCCGGTCGCGCCGATAGTACGGGTCTTGATCGCGACGATATTGCGCCTGCACGGCGCATGTTGATGCTAAGCCTACGCCGACCAGAAACGACAACACCAGCAAGATTCTGCCGATCCTGTTCCTGAAATAATCTGATTTCATATATCGAACCTCCGGCCCGCGAGACGGCAAATCGTATGCCGGTGTATTGAGCCGCGAGAAGGTGCGAGCAAATCTTATTTCACTCAAAGGGAATGAAGCGAAACGGCACGATATCGTATGCGTTCGATCTGATCTGCGTTCACGAAGATGACGATTGGATTCTTGGCCTGCATAACCGATACAAACGTTGGGCCGTTAACATGACCAAGTATCAAATAACTGTCAAGTAAGGGTCAAATAATTGTTGACGACCCTTTCTATTTGACGTATTCTTGCGCCGCGTTAGTTTATCTAATCATCGTTGAAGGAGCTTCCTCAAATGATCCCAGGATTTATTTTGTTCGCCCCTCGAAACGTTATGAGAAAGGAACGAGTGCGGAACCTAAGACATCGCGCGCGTCAGGCGGTGGCAGTCTGCGTCTCAATAGCGATGCTCAGTATTTCTTCACTGGTTGCTTTCGGCTCGCCACCGAGCATCGCCAAGGAAACCACTGGACTGATCACGGTCAACGGCAGTGTCGCAATTAATGGCATGCAAGCGGAATCCGGCCAAACTCTCTTCTCAGGTAGCACCATCAGAACGGATACGGAATCCGAGTCCCTGGTCAATCTGCGTAATTCTGGCCGTCTTAAGCTCGGCTCCGGAACAACTCTGAATCTGGAATTTTCGGCATCAACCCTTTCCGGGTCGCTAAAGGAAGGAAGCGTCGACTGTGCATCTCCGACAGGAGTTCGCGCTGAGATCATGACAGCAGATGGCGCAATTGTTGCCGATCCTGTTAAGCCGGCCCAGTTCCGAATTCAAGTTGAGGAATGCAATACGAACCTGTCGGTACAGAGCGGACACGTCGGAATCCGAACTGGCGCTAAGGTGCGATGGGTGGCGGCGGGCGAAAGTTTCTCGACGGCCGACGCCTCGGCGCCGGTGCCACAACAGAATCTTAATGGGAAGAAGAAGGCAGGCTTAATAATTGCATTCGGCGCGGCCGCCGCGATAATTATCTGGGTGATTGTTCACAACCATAAGAAGAATTGTACGACTGTGGTGAGTGGCACTGCCAGTTCAACGACATGCCAGTAAACCGGATTCGAGTGTTCTAGTTTTCAATTTATTCCAAATCCTCATACATCCCTTGCTGAATTCGCTTCGCGCGCGGCGACGCTTTCGAGATGTGTGCTACGCAATATGAGTGGGCGTCTGCATTGCGCCTGCCGGTCGAATCCTAAATGAGTGAATAGAGATCGATTCAGGTCTCGGAGTAGGCATCATTGAGCTTGCGAAAATGATAGCCCATCGCCGCGAGCCGCAGCGACTCGGCGAACCGGTGGCGGTGCTTGACGAGAGCTTTACTCATGAATCTCCAGAACTCCTTACGCTCACGGTCAAACAGGCCGAGCTTAATTAGAACCCGCATCAATGATGCCATGCCGTTGATCAATTCGTATTGTTGAATTTCGGACGAGTCATGCGGTGTCCTCCTCATGGAATCAAGCACCCGCTGATAATATTCCCTCGGGCTGTAGATGGTTCGCATGATTGATTGATAGCCGCGAATCAACAGCGCTGGATCCATCCGGGTCTTGAAGTTGAAGGTGCAGACGGTGTTGTTCCCACTCGCTTCGCCTAATAGCCGACCTTCTCGCTCGAGCCGCTTCCAAAGCTGCGTGTCGGGAAGCGCGTTGAGCAGACCAACCATGGCGAGAGGAATTGCACTTTTGCGAATGAAATCGATCTGGCGCTCAAAAATGTCTTCGGGGTCGTTATCGAACCCGACGATGAAGCCCGCCATAACTTCCATCCCGTAGCTCTGAATCTTTCTTACTGACTCGAGCAGGTTGCCGCGGTTCTGCGATTTTTGCGCCTCTTTCAAACTCTCTTCGACCGGCGTTTCAATTCCCAGAAAAACTCGGCGGAAGCCGGCATCTTGCATATTCTTGAGGAGCGGTTCATCGTCCGCCAGATTCACGCTTGATTCAGTAAGCAGTGAAAAGGGATAGCCGTTCTTCTGCTGCCATTTCGCCAGCTCAGGCAAGAGTTGACGGACGTTTTTCTTGTTGCCAATAAAATTATCATCAACGATGAAAACCGTCCCACGCCAACCGAGGTCGCGCAGCGCATCAAACTCGGAGAGCATCTGCTGATTGCTTTTGGTCCGCGGCACGCGCCCGTAGATTTCGATGATGTCGCAAAACTCGCATGAAAACGGACAGCCCCGCGAGTATTGCACCGACATGGCGCTATAGCGTTTGAGATCCGCCAGGTGAAAGTGGGCTAGAGGCGTAGCCGAGAGCGGTGGGCGTTCGGCAGCTTGATACAAGCGCTTGGCTTCGCCGCGCGCCAGGTCCTCAACAAATTGCGGCAGCGTGGTCTCAGCTTCGCCCATGAAAATGTGATCAGCTTCAGGCAAGCCTTCAATAGTGGTCGTCACGTATGGGCCGCCGATAACCACTCGTTTTCCCAGCGCTTTGCACCGGTGAACGACCTCCTTCAACGAATCTTTCTGCACTAGCATTGCGGTGGCCATTACCATGTCGGCCCATTCAATATCGGACGATTGCAACCTCCGGACATTGAGATCGACGAGCCGTCGTTCCCAGGAGGGCGGCAGTAACGCCGAAACCGTCATGAGTCCCAACGGCGGAAACGCGCAGCGCTTTCCTTCGAACGGCAGCGCATGGCGGAAACTCCAATAGGTATCGGGAAATTCCGGATTGATAAATAAAACTTTCATAACTTCTCCTTCACTTCTGCTAACCAATAACCAATCCACCGGAAAACGGTTCATTATCCGTTTCTCATTTGCCGGGGGAAGACGATTTCCCGCAGAGTTTCCACAGGGCGAAGCTCATCAACGCTTCTTTTTTCCGTCGCGGCCCATCCTTAGCACATCACCCGGCTGACATTTAAGCGTGTGGCAAATCCTTTCCAGGGTGTTGAAGGTGATTCCCTGAGCCTTGTCCTTTTTCAAACGCCAGAGTGTCGTATGGCTTACCCCGGTTTCTTTAGCCAGCCAATAGAAGGACCGTTTCTGTTCTTTTAATAGCTGATCGATTTGAACTCTGATCATTGCACCTCATCGCACTATCATAGCGCCCGTGATACATATCATCAACGCCAGCTATTTGTCCATAGAATATACAGCATGTTTGAAATATATCGGCATACAAACCGGAATAAACGGCAACCGGCTATCAGGATCTCAGTAAGTGTTCTGCTTTGAATTGGGAGTTGCGGCGCAGATTCTCAAACGATTTACGATTGAGTTCACAGATATATCACGAAGGCGCGGCGCCAAATCTGAGGCGGGATCGATCCGCGCTCGGCGGCCGTCAGCAGCACCAGATAATTGGCGTCGGGATGATGCCGATGAAGATGCTCGTCGGCCGTCAAAGGCGCCGGCCACTCATCGTCCGCTGCAACTTCGTCAGGTTGCACCACCGCCAGTCGCCGCAGACACGCGTAAAGATGTTCCGGGCCGCGACCGATTGGTCCACGCTCCTCGCCCAATATTAGCCGCAGATCAGCACGTTCATCGACGAAGTGCTTGACCAATGAAGCTGCCAGGATCACACCGCTTTCGAAACGAATGCGAAAATTCTCTTTGTCGATGTCTTTGGTAAGCCGCGTGTCGAGCATGATCGTAATGCGGCGCTCGTCTTCGGCAGCGAACTCGCGTACCGTCAAACGACGCGAGCGCGCAGTGGCCTTCCAATCGATATAACGAAGTTCATCGCGAGGCTGATAGTCGCGCAGCAGCAATAGATCGTGGCCGGCGCCGCGGCGATAAGAAGCCGTCTGTCCGGTCTGCAACGGCAAGAGATGTAGTTCATCGGCGATCGGCTCGGGCTTGGGATAGACAACGATATCAACGTCACGCGCCTTGAGGCGGCGCCGGTGCCGGAAGAATCCGAACGGAAACCGCGTCGACAGCTCGAATCCGTTGACCACCACGTGTCCGCGTTTGGGAAATAACTGTTCGATGCTTTGCTCGGCCGCGGCGCGATGTGGCACATAAATAAAATAGCTAAGCGTGCGCTTCCTAAATCTAATCCGCTTTTTCTTAGTGGCTCGTAGATTCGTGGGCCCTCGCGCATCAACCAGCACCGAAAACGATGGCAGCAAGCGTTTCGCATTACGCACGGTGACCAGCACCTCTGCGGGTTCGCCCGCAAAGATATGATCGGGAAAGCGCGCTGATACAGTGAGGTCACGCAGGGATGCTCGCGCCGCTACCCACGAGACAAACAGCGTCGAAAGCATGATCGAGAACACCATGAACAACAAATTGTTTCCCGTGTTCCAGGCAGCGAAGGCCACGATTATTAAAATGACAATGAAGATCACCCCACCGGTGGTTACGTCGATGGGAAAGCCACGCGAGATTTCCGCAAAAGCTGAACGGGTCAAAGGAGGAACAATCAGGATCGATATCAGCAAAACAAAGACGAGCGAGGCAATCGCGCCAACGCTGACCAGACTCGGTTCAGCGAGACGACGAGCCAGCAGCGTGAGAATCGCCGTCGCGAGTCCCGCCAACACCAACAGCGTTCCCAGGATCGCGTTCCGCCATCGCACGAAATGTCCGACAAACTTCAGTTTGTCGTTGCTTGGGCGCTTGCTCCTATCAGCAACCGCGACAAACTGAAGTTTGTCGGACAGTTTCATCCTGGTCCTATAGTGGAACGCTGACCGTCTTCATGATTTCGCGCAGCACGGCTTCAGCCTCTTCGCTGCGGCGCATCGCTGAGGAATAGCGCGAGCTGACGGTGAGCCGATGCGCGAACACCGGAATGACGAGTCGTTTGATGTCGTCGGGTATGCAGTAGATTCGATCCTCGGTGAGCGCGAGTGCCTGCGCGGCGCGAAACAGCGCCAAAGTTCCGCGTGGACTGACACCCAGATCGAGCATCTCAGAGGAGCGCGTGGCGGTCACGATGCGCATCAGATAATCGACGATCGCGTCGTCGACCGAAACCTCGCTGACGGCCGCTTGCAGTTCCAATACGTCCTGGCCGCTCATGACCGGCTGCACTTCATCCAACGGCTCAGCGTGTTCGCGATCGCGGAGAATTTGCTTTTCATCGTCCGCACTGGGGTAGCCCACCCGCAAACGCAGCATAAAACGATCCAGTTGCGATTCGGGCAGCGGATACGTGCCGTGATGCTCGATTGGATTTTGCGTGGCGATCACGATGAAGGGTTGCGGCAGAGCGTGCGTAACGCCCTCGACCGTCACCTGCCGTTCTGCCATGGCTTCGAGCAAGGCTGATTGAGTCTTGGGCGTAGTGCGATTGATTTCGTCGGCCAATACGACGCTGGCGAAGATCGGGCCCGGCTTCCATTCGAACCTCCCGTCGTGTTGGTTATAAACCGACAGTCCTATTACATCAGAGGGCAGTAAATCAGAAGTGAACTGAACGCGCTGGAAAGAACAATCAAGAGAGCGCGCCAGTGCGTGCGCGAGCGTGGTTTTGCCGACCCCAGGAACGTCTTCGACCAAAAGGTGGCCACCGGCCAACAACGTTACTATGGCCAGCCGCACCGCTTCCGGCTTGCCGCGAATCACGCGCTCAATCGCAGCTTGAAGTAGATCGATTCTTTCCGCCGCGGTCGCCGCCAGCAAATCTGAACGAGAGTCGGCTGTTCGTAAGTGTCTCATGGCTTGGCGCTCTATGTTGCCCTCATTCTACATGTACCGGGCCAGCGTCGCCATCCGAAAAGTGTCGGGAGTTTCGCAACCAGCGGCTACCGCCAAGCACTCCACCAAAAGAAGCCGGCATCTAAACCAAAGCTCCTATCACTGCGTGGCGCGAACCCGGTGCACTGTAGTAAGATTCTGGCGTCAACCGAGACGACCCTTGGGCCTTCCTTTTCGGAACCGCCGTCGCATCGCGTCGTTTAGGAATACGAAAGAGGAAGTGAAATGAACAGAACTCACCAACCCCCCCGCCGCGAACGCGGATTCACGCTGATTGAGTTAATGATCGTGATCGCCATCATCGGCATCCTGATTGGCGCCGCTGTAATCGGCTTCAAGGCCGCTCAGAAAGCCGGCAACGAAGCCGCGACCCTGCAGGACCTGAAGACAATCGCCGCCGTGGAGATCCAATATTTCAATACGCACAACCGCACCTTTGGAACGTTTGACCAACTGATCAAAGACGTGAATTTTGACACTCGTTTCTCAGGAAACGCACCCGTGGCAGACGGTTATATTTTCACTCTGAAGGTAACTCCAAAAACGCCCGAATGATCCTCCGCTGGGTGGCTAATCAGTTAGTTTATCGGCCGCTGGCAACACTGCATTCGTTATGACAACCGTAAGAGACATTCTGCAGAACAAGGGCGATAACGTCTGGACTATTCCGCCGGACATGACGGTGTTCGAAGCACTTAGGACCATGGCCGACCAGAACGTCGGCGCCCTGGTAGTCCTGGAAGCGGAAAAAGTGATCGGCATTCTGTCCGAGAGAGATTACGCTAGAAAAGTCATCCTGCACGGTAAATCGTCCCGCGAGATCCCGGTAAGAGAGATAATGAGTTCAACTGTTCATTACGTGCACGCCGAACAGAACATCCAGGACTGCATGGAAGAAATGACCGATAAGCGTGTCCGTCATTTGCCGGTACTCGAGAATGATCGGCTGGCAGGAATCATCTCAATCGGCGATGTAGTCAAGGCCATCATTGCCGAGCAAGAGTACACGATAAAACATCTCGAAAACTATATAACCGGCGGCCGCTGAACTCCGGGAAAACCCTCGATCAACTCGTCGGGGACTCGAGCGGCAGAAGCGTGTTCTTCATTTCAACTCTTGATTCGCTGCTGGAGCCGGCCAATTTCTCCGATCGATAGATGCGCGACAACAGCAGCGGAAAATCCTCGCGCGTGACAATCGGCAAGCCACCCAAATCCAGTTTAATGGCGAGTGCTGCAGAGAATTCCTCGAATTGTCTTTTGGCAGTAACAGCAGTCGCGCCAAGTGTCGAGAGATATAGGAAGTCACTGCTTGCCAACGCTCTCCGTGCGGACGGTTTAACCTTCCCGCCTTCGGCCCGCGCACACATGATCGCGAGATCCGCCGTGACATACTCAAGAAAGCTGTTTCCTTCGACAATCACACCCTCCGCTTCGACGCGTGAGAGTGCTCCATTAATTCCCTGTTCAACTTGACCATCTTTGACTATCACCCAGTGCACGTTCGACGCGCCCGAATCCCAGAACCGTCCGGTATCTTTACCAGCTTCGTAATTGGCTTCGCGGCCTGAACGAACCACCGGTTCGTCGCGGAGCAGATCGCTAACGCAACAGCCCGCCGGGTCTCGGCCACACGAGCGATAATGACCGCGAGTTAGCTTGATTGCTTCCCAGCCGGGCAGTTCTCGGAGCAGTTCGCACACCAGCGTTGTCTTGCCAACGTTCGATGAAAAGCCGCTCACGGCCACGATCTGGGGACGTTTTTTCATGAATTAAACACTGTAAGATCTCCCGAGCCGCTGGACTGTTCAGCCAGATGGTCCGCCCTTTGGGTCTGTTTATCCCCGGATTGAGTCATTCAAGACTTTGATGATGACGAGCTAACAATATCACATAGGAGGTAGTGTGCTTCTCTAAAGTCCGTCCAAAAAATCTCGACCAGCCTGCGGACGAGTCTGTCGGGAAAACAGCCGCGTAGCGGCGAAATGTTTATAGCTCGCTCGCACTCCTATTTTGTTCTCTTCGGAATTGAGCGAAATGCTCAGCATTTCGCTCAATTCCGAAGAGGTGAAATCAAGAGCGCTTCTCGTCTATAAACATTTCGTGCCTACGGCACTTTTTCCGACAGCCTGCGGAGCAGGCGATAGCATAAAGCCTGGGGTGGAGCAGCGAGACCCCAGGTTGCAATAGACAATAATCATCAGCCCGCGACGGCGGGCGGCAGAGCTCCGCCGTTCGAATCGGCGATACCATGAAACACACAACCGCGAATTCTAGCGTTCCCGCTGTCACCCGCTTCGCGGGCTCGCAATATTCTTCTTGGTTCGTTCCCTGGGGCTCAGACCCCAGGCTTTACGCTATCGCCTGCTCCGCAGGCTGGATCTATTACCAGATCCATTAATTGGTTTTCTTGTTCTCCACTCTAGAGACAGGACACTAGATAGATGCTTGACTTGTCTTCGAAATCGTTTGGCGCAATAAACTTAGCGCCGCGTCGAACCGTATTCAGCTTTTACGCATCTGACTACTTTGCCCGACGAGAAATCTCACGTAAGATTCGCAGTAAAATCAACCATGAAATATTTTAGAGTTCATATCGCCCTGGTCTTTGTTGCGCTCGTTGTTCTATTGGGGGTTGCGTCTTTTGAGGCTCGCAGTAGCCGTGGCCAATCGCAAAGTCCCAAGCCTGACTCCCGCGTGAAGCCCACTGTTCTAGTGACGGATCCACGTAATGCGGTAGCCGGGAACGCCGCATCAATTTTTGCCGCGGCTGCGGAACGCAACGCGGCGCTGCAAAATGAATTAGTCTGGACCTTCGGCGGCAAACAGCAACGCGGTTGGTATCTTTACGATTCGCTGATAAACCAGTCCCTCAACACTCAAAACGACTCGTGGTCCGGCGGTTTCGCTGCCGCACTCGCGGGTTGGCAGAAGAAAGTTGGACTGAACGCCAGCGGCGTGCTCGATGAGGAGTCGCTCAACCGGATGATTTCTGACTGGCAGAAGAATAGGTTGAAGGATCGCACCTACGCTCAACCGGACCAGCTTGTCACAGCTCCCGTTTCCGATTTTTATGATCCTGAGCGTCTCGCCGAACTTCGTCAGGTTGAGCGCGAGACTTACGCGGCATACAAGCGTATGCTGGCGGCCGCGATCGCCGATCCGTCGCTTAATCTCGCTCATACGCCGGCAGGCGAACTCGCGCCCACTGAGAAATACTTTAGGATCGTTTCAGCTTTTCGCTCGCGCGAATATCAGGATCAGTTGCGGCGGCAGTCGCCTAATGCCGGCAGCGCGGGCCTGGCCGTCAACAGTCCTCACTTTACCGGCCGCGCGCTGGACTTTTACGTCGGCGGCGATCCGGTGGACACGAAAGACTCAAACCGCGCCATCCAGGTTAAGACGCCGGTTTATCAATGGCTCGTGCGCAACGCTGAACGCTTCGGCTTTCGCCCTTACTTTTATGAGCCGTGGCATTGGGAATACGTTAAGTAATTAACAGTCTACGTTTTTGCTGGCCGCGAAGTCTTAAACAGGTTAGAACGAGAACCTCACTTGCAATTCCAGCCGCCGATTGTTCGCGGCCTCTGAGAAGCCTAAGCCACCACCTCCGCCAAAACCGCCTCCGCCTCCCGATGGTTGGTTCGCGTGGCCGAACAGAGGGGAGGTGATGTTGCCGATAATCGGGCCGGGGTTGGTGTGATTCAGAAGGTTATTAATCGACATCGCGATGCTGAGATTGTAGCGGTGACTTATTCGCGAACCTGAAGAACCTTGCGATGTTCCTGGATTGAAGACGCCGGGTGCGCCGCGACGATCTGGTCCGCCGCTGCCTGGACCGCTGGATGGTGGTCCAGCAGAGCCAACGCCCTCGCGCCCGAATTCGATTGTCTTGGTAACGCGCAGATTGAGCGTGACTGTGCCCGATCCACGGCCAAAGTTGCGTGACAGCGTTTTCTCGTCAGGCGTCGGATTAGGATCGAGTAAACCATACTTCGTCTGAATCAAACCAGCCTTTGTCAGGTCAGTCGGAATTCCGGGCCGGCCATTGAACAACGTAGTGCCATAAAGATCACGACCCACCGTGATGTCGAACGGCGAACCAGACTGCACCACCACAAACGGATTGAGACGGATATTCCACTTGGTGTTGACAGAGCCAGTCAACGTGAAGCGATGACGTACATCAGTAGATGCCGGGCCGTACTCACCCGTGAAGTCGTTCGGCTTCGCCGGAAATGTGCCGAGGCCGTCGGTATTGCTCATCGCCCGGTTCAGCACGTACGAGCCGGACATAGAAACATTTTTGTTGAGCCGCGAGTTAACGTAGGTGATCAACTGGTTTTGGTTGTACAGACCGGAAGACTCCATCAGGAAAACCGGGCCGGGTTTCACTTCAGAGCGCAGCATGTGCAGGCCATGCGCGTTAGCGAACGTGATGGCGACTGTGGTCTTAAACGGCAACTGGCGTTCGAGGCTGACGGCAGATTGAATGACGTATGGCGCACGCAGTGTTGGACTAAGCTCTTGAATAGTCTGCGTCGTCTGAAAGGCAGTCAGAGAAGCGATCGAAGGAATCGTCGGGAAGAAGTCCGGGTTTGTAATTACAAATTGCTGCTGAACGATCCCATTGTAACGAAGCGCAATGAGCCGGTTTGAAAGACTGAACCGATCGTAGAAAACGCCGAGGCCCGCGCGCACCACAGTCTTTGGACGCGGATTCTTTGCCGATCCTGGCGCCCACGCTACCGTGAAGCGTGGCGAAAAATCGCGCCGGTCGCCAATATTATTTTGCGTTTCGTAACGAAGGCCAACGCTCAAAGTTAAGTTGGGCCGCACGCGCCAGTCGTCACCGACGAATAATCCGACATCGAACTGGCTCCCGGCAATCTCCGGATTTCCCGCGTTGATACTGAACTGAGTTGCGCCGCCTCCTAACCTTCGAATGTCCGAAGCCGAACATCCATTCTGCTGCATCAACAAGGTGAAGCGATATCGCTCGATGGAAGTTACAGGGGTCAGCACGGGTTGGCCCTCGCAAATTGGCCGGCTGTTCACATCCAGAGAAGGTCGTCGATCACTGCCGCCGAAACTAAACGTGCCACCGAAGTTCTGCGGCGAAATATTGTCATCAGTTTCGCGGCGTAGCCTGGCGCCAAACTTCCACGAGTGTGTGCCACTGATTATCGAAGTGTAGTTTTGCAACTCATAACTATTGCGGGTGTCGAAGGAATGGCCTACCTGCGCGCCGCCGCCGTTGAATGAGCCGAGTACTTGGATCGCCGGGCTTGAGTCGTTGGCTACGTTCGGACCATAAGTGCGGAAAAACTGAAAACGCGTTTCGTTGATAATGTTCTTTCCCAGAACCGCCGTCTCCGTAATCTGTAACGTGTGGTTTGTGTTCTTGGGGTGGGTGCCGCGCGAAACCAGATTGAACCCGCCAATGCCCGCGCCCTGAATATCAGCGCGACTAAAACCATAGCGAACAGTCAAAGTGTTTTTGGGGTTAAGTTGATAGTCGATGCGCGGGTTGATTCCGAAACGCCGCTGCCGCGTTCGAAACACGTTCGTGAAGGGATTGATTATCGCCAGCGTCTGTGGATCGAGAGTGATTGCATTGACGATCGAGCCGTTGTCCACTTCGTCGCGCCGAACATCAAGAAAGAAAGATGCACGTTTGCTCAGCGCACCGCTGCCGCTACCGCCATATTCCTTCAATAAGAATGGGGCTTTCTGTAGCGCGTAAGGGTTGCGCGTGTTCCAGAACTGATTGGCGAAGTTGAAATAGACTGAGCCCCTGAACTTATCAGTTCCCGGCTTCGTGAAAATCTCGATCCGGCCGAAACCCAGTTTGTCGTACTCAGGCGCGAAAGGGTTCTGATTAATGCGGATCTCGCGAATGGATTCCTTTGACGGCAATTGGCCACCGCTGAATCCATCGATGAAGATTTGGCCGCCGCTTGGTCCCGCCGATGGTCCAGCGAGAGCCGTCAACGCCGCCTGAAGATCTTCGGGACTGTCTGGCAACGCATCCAGATCGTTCCCACGCAAGACCTGAGCGCTGGCGTTGCTGTTCGCGTCGGTGCTGACGCTCGGCGCCCCATTCTCCTCGACGGTAACCTTCTCCGGCGCCAGTATGACTTTTAGTTGCAGGTCCAGCGTTTGCGCGCCACCCTTCAAACTGACTTTTACCGTCTCAGCCAGTTCGAGGTTCGGCGCAGACGCCTGCACTTCATAATCTCCGACCGGCAATCCGGTGAAGGAATATGATCCGGTCTTATCAGAATTCGTCGTCCTGACGAGTCCAGACGGTCCGTTAACTGTGACCCTTGCGCCTGCGACAACAGCGCCGTTTTGGTCAGAGACTAGCCCTCGCAACGAGCCAGTCTGGGCCAACGCGGAAGATGAAACGAAGAGGAGCAGCAAGAGCCAGAAGATGTGCTTCATAGCGCTCGTTCTTAAAAACGTGATCAGTGGCCGGTATTGTACCGACACTCATGACAGAAGACGAGTACGTCTTGGCTTAGGTTACGAACATGAAGATTAAGTGTGACAGCAAAATTCCTGTTCTTAGCAAATTCCTT
>WNGH01013140.1_pt1 | contig 13383 bp, 13 predicted proteins | sample 5400631 | NCBI WGS metagenome assembly WNGH01 (sample SAMN13153373, study PRJNA577476) | soil metagenome | isolation source: 115 cm soil or saprolite under Garry oak tree replicate 1 | place: USA:California | collected 2016-06-15
CTCCAGGTCTGTCTTTTGCGCTGTAAGTCTCTTGATTTCTACGTTTTCTTTGTTGAGCTGGTTTTGCCACGTGTAATAGAAAAACCCGAGGACCACGGCACCGAGAACCAATCCCGCGCCGATGAAAACCACTGGCAGCGCTGCTCCCGTATCAACCGGACGCCGTGCCGCCTTCGGTCGAATTTGTCCAAGAAGGTTTATGCGGATCATGGCTAGTCGAAGCTCCTCAGTGCCAGACCTACGGCAATGGCTAGCCGCGGCGCCATTTCGCGGATCTGGTCATCACTGTGCTTGCCGGGATCGATCAGCACCTTGCGGAACGGATTCAATTCTTCCACCGGCATGGCAAATTCTTCCCTCAGCAAGTCCACCAGGCCCGGAACACGGGCCGTGCCGCCCGCCACTACGATTCGTTGAATATTCTCGCCGCTGGCCGTTGCCCGGAAGAAGTCAAACGTTTTTTGAATTTCCAGCGTCAGGATGTCGGAAACGCTGCGCAGAATCTGCTGTTTCTGTTCGTCGGTGACGCTCGGCAGCGAATCGCCCCTCTTCAAGCGCTCCGCATCTTCAAAGCTGAGGTCCAGCTCTTTCTGCAGCGCGTCGGTGTACTGGTTGCCTCCCACGCTGACGTCACGCGTGAACAACGGCACGCCCCCGCGCACGATATTAATATTCATTACGCTCGCGCCAATGTTCAACAACGCTACCGTCTGCCCGGCATCCGGCTCGTAATTGATTTCGAAGCAGTTCTGCAAGCCGAAGGCATCGATATCCACCACCACTGGCGTCTTGCCCGCTTGCGCCAATACGTTGGTGTGATTCAAAATCTTGTCCTTCTTCACCGCCACCAGCAAAACGTCCATCTGCGAGTCCATCGACTCCAGCAGTTGATAGCTCAGGTTCACGTCCGCGATGTCGAAGGGAATGTGCTGGCTGGCCTCTGAAGGAATGCGGTCGTAAAGCTCGTCTTCGGTCATTAACGGAAGCGGCACGCGCTTAACGATCACGGAATGTCCGGAAACCGAAGTAGCCACGTTTTTCGTCTTCACCCGCTGCGCGTCGAAAATCTTGCTGATGGCGTTCGCCACTTGCGGCGCGTCCATGATGGCGCCGTCCACCACCGTGTCCGGGGCCAGCGCCTCCATCCCAAAGCTCACGAGTTCATAGCCCGCTTTCGTCGATTTCAATTCCACGGCCTTGATCGAACTGGATCCGATGTCCAGTCCCACGAGCTGCCTGCTCTTCTTTCCCAGTCCAAACATTTCGCGGCCTCTTTCCCTGTTCCCCGCGCCAGACTACCGGCGTCTCGCGGTCGCCTGGGTCATTTTTCGTTCCATCCAGCGGTCCAGGATCGTTTTACGCAGTTTCCAACGGTTGCCAAGTTTAAAGGCGGGAATCTCGCCCTCGGTGATGTAACGGTACAGGGTATCCGGAGAGATGCCCAGATATTGCGAGGCCTGCCGCACATTCATCACTTCACGCGATTCGCTCACGAGGAACGCTACCCCGGCATCCAAACAACCCAGACATCACCACTGCTCGCTGTTCCCCGCCTGCTGTCCCGGGGATGCAGCCCGTGTGTGATTTATGACACTCTACCACTCCGAGCGTCAAGGGAATCTATAGGACTGTTGTCCTATGAATATGGGTAATTTTAGGCAGTTGGGGGGTATTGACGGGTAGTACCCTACGATGTAGTGGTTGCCCCTTATTGATGCCACCATTAGTTGTTGCTCCCCGCGCTTTGACCCCTGTACGCTAGGACGGTTATCGTTTGAAATCACACTCCCGCGCTCGTACCAGCACTACTCGGGATTTCAGCTTGCCGATCGGCTTTCTCCATCCCCTTCGTCAACGCCACGGGAACGATGCCTGTCTAGTTTAGTTTGAGTCACGTGCCATCCGGCGACAGCGATTTCCATAGGGCATCGACCCGTTTCTTCGTGGCTTCGTCCATTAGAATCTCATCCGGCCACGGCCGCGCAAAACCTTCCGAGGGCCACTTGCGCGTCGCGTCGATCCCCATCTTCGATCCGAAGTCCTGCATCCGCGCCGCGTGATCCAGCGTATCCACCGGGCCCAGTGAGAAGTGCACATCCCGCTCCGGATCCAGCGCGCAGAGCGTCTTCCAAACCACTTCACTGTAGTTATGGATGTTCACGTCGTGATCTACCACCACAATCACTTTCGTAAACATGGCCTGCCCCAGCGACCAAATTGCATTCATGATCTTCCGTGCATGCCCGGGATAGGACTTTAGAATGGCCACGATCATCAGGTTGTGGAAAATCCCCTCGGCGGGCATGGTCACATCAACAATTTCCGGATGCTGCATTTTCATCACCGGCAGGAACACCCGTTCCACGGCGTACCCCATATAGAAGTCTTCCTGCGGCGGCGGCCCCACAACCGTCGTCAAATAGATCGGTTCTTTGCGGCGCGTGAGGCATTCCACGTGGAAGACCGGGTACTCCCCTTCCAGTGAGTAAAAACCCGTGTGGTCCCCGAAGGGGCCCTCCGTGCGCATTTCATTCAGATTGACGTAGCCCTCCAGCACAATCTCGGCATTCGCAGGCACTTCCAGGTCGTTGGTCTCGCAGGGCACCATCTCCACCGGCTCGCGCCGCAAGAAGCCCGCGAACATCATTTCGTCGAGGTCCGGCGGAATCGGCAGCATTCCCGCCAGTGCCGTCGCCGGATCGGCGCCAATCACCACGCTTACTGGAATTCTGCCTTCGGGATTCTTCGCCTTCGCTCGCCGAAAATGCTCCGCTCCGTGTTTCTGCGTCTGCCAGTGCATTCCCGTCGTCCGCTCGTCGTAAACCTGCATCCGGTACGTCCCGACATTTCGTTTCCCGGTCTCTGGATTCCTTGTAAATACCAAAGGAAATGTGATGAAGCGCCCGCCATCCTGCGGCCAGCATTTGAGAATGGGGAAGGCCAAGAGGTTCACGTCACTTCCCTTCTGAATGACTTCCTTACAAGCGCCGGACTTCACGCTCTTGGGGAAAAACGAACCGAGCTCCGCCAGCTTCGGGAGCATCTTGATTTTGTCGAAGAGCCCTCGCGGCGTCTCCATGGCCAGGAATCCGTGAACTCGGGCCGCCACCTCATCCAGATCCTGCACTTCAAACGCCAGCGCCATTCGTCGCACGCTTCCAAACGCATTGATCAGCACGGGATGCCGTGACCCCTTCGGCTTTTCGAACAGCAGCGCCGGGTTACCTCCGAGCGGAACAGGCATGCCTGTCTGTCCGCCTTGCTTGCCCCGCATGACTCGCTGCACCACTTCTGAAATCTCCAAAACGGGGTCGACTTCTGCGTGCACACGCTTCAATTCGCCTTCGGTTTCCAGTTTCAGCACAAACTCCCGCAAATCCTGATACGCCACACATCCTCCGTAAGAGATTTATGAACGCCAATAATTCGAAGTTTGTAACGGCGGCTTTAGTCCGCCAAGCCTTCGACGGCAGGTACCCTGAACCGGAAACTGTAGCACGAACATGCTGTCCAGGGGCCTCCTCGGCACCCCCATTCGTGCCTCCAGCGATCCTCGAAACTAATTTACGGTCTCGCCGCAATCCCCGTACTCCAGAAAGGAAACCAGGCAGACATAACTTCCACTTAACTAGCGACCGGAGCGAAGCATCCCAGGGAGATGAGTTGCAGATGACGAGGCAAGCGTAGCGAGGAATCAGTAGATGCCCAAGATGAAGATAGCCGTGGTGACGAAGCCCGGTCGCAAGTTCGAGATCGAAGAGCGCGATATTCCCCAGCCCGTCCTGTTCATGTGCGCATCCGGCATGGACCCCCTCGAAGTGCCTCCCACGAGACTTCTCTGCGGAGCAAACGCATCCAAGGCTGGGCTTCGGGAATCCCCGCGGACTCCGAAGACGCCCTGCGATTCACCGAACTGACCAGCATCCGCCCGATGATCGGGAAATATCCCCTCGACAAAGTGAACGAAACCTACGAACGCATGAGCAGCGGCAAGGCTGAATGCCGCGTCGTCTTGATCGCGTAATTCAGCTGATCCCCGAGCCACGGCCGCATCTCAGCTAGGCTCGGAGTCGTTTCAAGCTGACACATTCTGTCTCAGAGTGGTCAATTTTCGCTTGAGCACTTGTGCGCCTTTCCCTCTGCCGTTCACTGCCACTGCCCTAATCCCTCCTCACGCAACGACTTACCATCGTCAGGGGAGACAAGTCCTTGCTCCGTGCCAGCGCACGATTGGCCGCCCAATTGCAACCCATTTGACGGCGCTGGAGGGATCGCTCGCACACCGTGCGTAACGTCCCTTAAAAAAATACCGCAAACGCTGTTTTCGCCGGGGGAGCAATCGGCCTGGCCAGCTAGAAAAAGAGAGTCGTAGAACCACGGGTATGGCGGCCAATCGTTCCGCCAGTTTCTTGCTCTGGTTCGTTTACTTGACATGTGGAACATGCTCCATCTGATTCGACTCGATTATCTATCCTGCGTTTTGACCGTGCTCGCCACCGTGCTGATTGGCAAGAAACTCTGGCAAGGCTGGGTGGTTGCCGGAATCAACAGCGCCGTCGTATGCGTCATCGGGATCCGCACCGCCCAATTCGGCTTCGTCCCCGCAAATCTGCTGTGCATCGCCCTTTACACCAGCAACCTGTTCAACTGGCGGGTCAGAACGCTGCCTTCTCGCCAGACGAAAAGCGCGGAGCCCGAATCCTAGGTCGTGCCTCTTACGACCTGCGATTTGCCTAACACTCCCCGACCACCGCTAACTTCTAGCCCTTAGGTTAACTCGCCACTTTATCGAGGCCCTGCTATCCTGAGAGCACCGCCATGAACCGCGTCTACCTCGATTTCAACGCCACGACACCGGTCGAGCCGGAAGTGCTCGACGCCATGCTTCCCTTTTTCTCCACGGAATTTGGCAATGCGGCATCCATCCATACGTTTGGCCAAAAGTCTCGCGCTGCCGTTGAAACGGCGCGTGAAAAAGTGGCCGCGCTGATCGGAGCCCGGCCCCAGGAAATCGTGTTCACCAGCGGTGGCACGGAATCCGACAATCACGCCATCTTTGGGGCTGTGCTACAGCCGCTCCTGCCGGCCCGGAGCGAAGTCGCAGGGAGCGTAGCGGATGGAGCTGTGCGCTCCGGCGAAATCGGAAGGCACATCATCACCACTGCCATCGAACACGAAGCCGTCCTCAACGCCTGCCAGGCCCTCGAAAAAGAAGGCGTTGCCGTCACCTATCTACCGACCGATCACGAAGGACAGATCGATCTGGAAGAGCTGCGCCGCGCCATCCGGCCAGAAACCATCCTCATCACTATCATGCACGCGAACAACGAGCTGGGCACCATCCAGCCACTCGAAGAAATCGGCCGCCTGGCCGCCGAAGCCGATGTCTACCTACACACCGATGCAGTACAATCCGCGGGGAAAATCCCGATTGATGTCAACGCGCTGGGAGTCGATCTCCTCTCCATTTCTGGGCACAAATTGTACGCGCCAAAGGGAATCGGCGCCCTGTATGTCCGCGGCGGCACTCGTTTGCGCCAGCTGCTCTACGGCGGACATCACCAGCGCGGCTTCCGCCCGGGGACAGAAAACGTCGCCGGTATCGTGGGCTTCGGTAAGGCCGCAGAGATTGCCCGCAAGTCTCTCGCAGAGACCGCCCAACGCGTGTCTACCCTGCGAGACAAACTGGAGCAAGGTCTACTGCACCGCGTTCCCCAGTCGCGCGTGAACGGCGGGGCTGCAGCGCGCACTCCGAACACCGCAAATCTGGTCTTCCCAGGCGTCGAAGGCGAAGCCCTGCTTATTGCCCTCGACCTAAGAGGTCTGGCCTGCTCGACCGGAGCCGCTTGTTCCTCGGGCGCCGTGGAGCCATCCCACGTGCTTACAGCCATAGGTCTGCCGCCGGAAGAAGCCCGCGCTAGTCTCCGCTTCAGCCTAGGCCGTCACACCACTTCGGCAGACCTTGATTTCGCCCTCAACGTGGTTCCCGCCGCGGTCGCCCAGCTCCGCGAGTTATCCCCCGCCTATCGAAAGGTAGCTAAAGCCGGGTAAAATGAAGCTGCAGGGGCACGATCAATCGTGCCCTTCTTGAACGCATGACGACCATCACCCAATTCGACACCCTTCCCCAGTGCGCCAAGACCCGGCGCGGCCTGGTGGCCGTGGCCATGTCCGGCGGCGTCGACTCTTCCGCTGTTGCCGCGCTCTTGCAACAGCAGGGCTGTACCGTCGTGGGCCTCACCATGCAGCTCTGGAACCAGCGCCGCCTCCCCGAACTTCAAGGCGCCGGCCCCGCACGGCACCGCTGCTGCTCGCTCGATGACGTCTATGACGCCAAGGCGGTAGCGCAACACCTGAATTTCCCGCACTATGTGGTGAACTTCGAGGAGCACTTCGAGGATCGCGTTGTGCGCCCGTTTGTCGACCAGTATCTGGCCGGCCGGACGCCCATCGCCTGCACCAATTGCAACACGGATGTGAAGTTTGAGCCGCTTTTGCGCATGGCGCGCCAGATCGGGGCCGAGCGTCTGGCCACCGGTCACTACGCGCGAATTCGCAAGAATGCCGGTTCCGGCCGCAGTGAATTGCTGCGCGCCCGCGACGAAACGAAAGACCAATCCTATTTCCTCTGGGGGCTCTCGCAAGAGCAGCTCTCGCGGAGCGACTTTCCCCTCGGCGAGCTCACCAAGGAAGAAGTGCGCGCCCTGGCCCGCCGCGTGAATCTGCCCGTGGCAGAAAAGCCGGAAAGCATGGAATTGTGCTTCGTGCCGAACGGGAACTACGTCCAATTCATCCAGGCGTATTCACAAGAGCGCGGAATCTCCCTACAGAACGGAGAAGGTGACATCGTAAGCGAGAGCGGCGAGCTGATCGGACGTCACCACGGCGTTCAGAATTTTACCATCGGTCAGCGCAAAGGCCTCGGCTTTGCTGCCGGCACGCCCCTCTATGTCCTCTCCATTGACCCGGAGAAGAACCGCGTCGTCGTCGGCGAAGACCACGTTCTCCGAAAGACAGCATGCGACGTCGAGGGCATGAATTGGATTTCCTGCGAGAAGCCCTACGCCTCGATTCGCGCCTTCGCCAAAATCCGCCACAAGCACGAGCCCGCGCCAGCCACCATCGAGCCGCTGGATGCCTGCAGCGCGCGTGTCGCCTTCGACACGCCGCAACGCGCCATCACCCCCGGCCAGGCCGTCGTATTCTACGCCGGCGACATCGTCATAGGCGGCGGCTGGATCCGCTGAACAACACCTTTTTCGAGAGAAGGCCGTAGCTATTGCCGACCGGCGGAAACAGACACAGGGTGTAGCAGAATTCCTTTGCAGAATTGGTGAAGCTCACCGGAGGGGACAGCCGACGGGAAAAAAGGATTCCGAAAAGTTCTCTTACTGCTGAAAGCTAAGAACTTGCTAAATAAAGAGTTCCTCTTCCTGCTGTTCGCGCGGCTCATCTCCACGGGAGCGGCTACGCCGGGAGCGTAACAGATCGAGCCCGACCTTAATTCCCTGCACCAGCGCCGATGCCTTCTGCACCGGCCGCCAGAAACTGTGACTGAACTTCGAGCCCGCATCCTCCAGTGCCTCGAGCGTCCCCGCCAAGATGCGATCCGCGCGCACCAACTGACCGCGAAGTCGGTCCGCGGCGTCGGTAAACACACGGTCGATCTTCTGCGCCTGTCCGCGCGCCAAATACACGATGTGCGAGGCGTCGTTCACCATGCTGGAGATTTTCGGCTGCGTATCATCCAAAAGAATCTGCACGCGCGTCAGCATAGGGCCGACTCGCGAATGCAACTCGCCCACAACAGCGCCGTCAGGATCACCACCTGCACCACCAGAGCCATTGCCGCGACGATGCTGAAAATTTCGAGCCACAATTGCATAGCTGCCCCGCCCGCCCCGTTAAGAGACGGAACCTCGTGCTACCGCCTTGCGCGCCCTTAGGACTTCGCTTCGCGCAGGTACGCTTCGCGTCCGGCCTCCACTGCCGCCGAGATAGAATCCTTCTTGCGCACCGCAACTTCCTTGCTACGCTCGATCAACTCATCGGCGCGCTCGCGTAATTCGCGGGCCTTCTTCTGGGCGTAATCCTTGCCCTCATCCGCCTTCTTCGCCAGAAAATCGCGGGTCTCTTCCCCGGACTTCGGCGCAAACAAAATGCCGACCAGCGCTCCAACTCCCAGCCCTACCAGGAAATACGTCACCTTGGAACCGACATTGTCCGCCATAGCAACCTCCACAGAAACCGTAGCATAGCAGCTCAAAGCGCGCAATATAGCCTAACCGCTATGTCCCTCCCCAACCGGTTACTGCGGCGTCGAAGCACCAAGCTGACTCAGTATTTTCTCGGCACTCTTCCGCGAAATAACGCTGCTCAATTTTTCCAACCCCGCCCGCTGAATGTTTGCCACACTCCCAAATTCCTTCAATAGTTTCTGCGCCGTCTTTACCCCCACACCAGGGATTTCGCTGAGCGCGGTTTCCGTCTGCCGTTTCCCGCGCCGCTGGCGGTGGAAGGTGACGGCAAACCGGTGCGTTTCGTCGCGGATCTGCTGAATAAGGTGCAGCACCGGCGAGTGTCGCTCCAATACGATCGGCTCATCTTCCTGGCCCAGGACGTAAAGAATCTCCTCTTTTTTCGCGATGCTCGCGACCGGCTGATTGATGATCTGAAGGGATTCGAGCGCCCGCGCCGCGGCGTGAAGTTGTCCGATGCCACCATCGATCAGGATCAGCTCGGGAAGTTCTTTCTTCTCTTCCTGCAAACGGCGGTATCGCCGGGCCACGGCTTCACGCATGCTGGCAAAGTCGTCGTTCTGCCACCGAACATTTCCGTTGGGTCCTTCTTCGCCACGAATGATGAACTTGCGGTAGTCCGACTTCTTCATGCGCCCTTTTTCCCAAACGACCATCGACGCGACGGTGTCCGTTCCTTGCATATGAGAAATGTCGAAGCTCTCGATGCGCCTCGGCTCTTCCGCCAGATTGAGCGCATTCTGCAGCGCTTCGCCAATCGCTTTCGACGTCGGCGTCAGAACCCGGAATCGCTGTTCGAACGAATGTTTCGCGTTGCTCTCCACGAGATCCAGGAAAGCCCGCTTGGTTCCGCGCTGCGGCGTGAAGATCTCCACTTTGTGTCCCGCACGCTCCGTCAGGGTCACCTCCAGCAGTTCGCGATCTTCAAAATCCGCCGAGACGTGAATCGCTTTCGGCAGATATTCCGCCTCCAGGTACAGCTGCTTCAGAAGAGAAGGCACGAATTCCTGCGGGTCAAACTCTTCCAGCTCCTCCCAATAGAATTCGCGCCGATCCACTACGCGTCCGCCGCGCAAGTGAAAAAGATCAGCAGCAACGAGCGGTGGTTCGGCGTGATAGGCGAGAACGTCGGTGTCATCTCCCTGTGCCGCGGCGATGCGCTGGCGTTCTTCGATGTCTTCAAGTGTCCGCAGCAAGTCGCGGTAAGCGGCCGCCTGTTCGAACAGCTCCTTCTCCGCCGCTGCCGCCATTCGTTCTTCGAGACTCTTGATCAAATCGTGTCGGCGCCCTTCAAGAAACAACCGCACATCGCGCGCGGCTTCCGCGTAGCGTTCGTCCGTCGTGAGCCCGGCTACGCACGGCCCAAGGCACCGCTTGATGTAATACTGCAGGCAAGGCCGCGGATGGTTGCGCGTCAGATCGACCGTGCAGGAAGGAACGAGGAACCGCTTGTGAACAAAATGCAAAATGCGGCGCGCCAGGCCCGAAGGAAAATACGGACCGAAATAGAGTGACCCATCTTTCTTGATGCGCCGCGTGAAGTACACCCGTGGATATTTTTCTGCCGCTGTGAATTTGATATAGGGATAGGTCTTGTCGTCGCGAAGCACGACGTTGAATTTCGGACGATACTGTTTGATAAGATTGTGTTCGAGCGCCAGCGCTTCGCGCTCATTGCCCACGACAATCGTCTCCAGATCGGCAATCTCGCGGGCCAGCGTTCCCGTCTTGGCATCGATCCAGCGCGATTCGAGGAAGTAAGAGCGCACGCGGCTGCGCAGGTTGCGCGCCTTGCCAACGTAAAGGACCGTCCCCCCGGCATCCTTGAAGAGATACACGCCCGGGCTTTCCGGAAGCTGCGCGGCTTTTTCGCGGGGATCCATGGAGGCTCAAAACACAAATCTACAATCACCAGACAACTTCCATCATACTAGATCGAATCGGAGTACAGGGAGACCTCCGTGAAGGGCCTAAGAGTCGCCAGTCCGATTCCTGCTGTCGCGGCAGTTTTTCTGCTGCTGGCCGCCGGCCAGGCGCACGCCGAGGATCGGCAACAGGAGTCCTCCTCAAAACCTGCCGACGCACCCACGGCCACGCCGCCAAAGTCCACCGCCAAGCAGAAGAAAGACACCGCCACGCGAAACGCACCCGACCAGCCCGCCTGGGACCCGCTACGCGCGGAGAAAGATCTGGAAGTCGGTCAGTACTACATGAAGAAGGGCGATTTGGATGCGGCCATCGATCGCTTTCAGGACGCCACGGTAGCGAAACCCGGCTATGCCATCCCTTTTCGATACCTCGCCGAAGCCCAGGAGAAGAAAGGCCTGAGGAAACAAGCCATCAAGTCTTACCAGCGCTATCTCGATCTATATCCGCACGCCGAAGACGGCGACAAAGTTCGGAAAAAGATCGACAAACTCTACAAGAACGTCGAAAAGGAGAAAAAGTAGCTCCGCCGCAACATCCTTCGGCTCCCCTTGGAACGTCCGCTTCGCTGCCCAAAATCAGCGGGCCAGCCGGTCCAGGATGCGACGCGCACGCGCGAATTCCGGAAAACGCTTCTCTTCTTCTCGAAATTCCAGCGAATGAGAAACCATGCTGCAGCCCGACCGGCGAGTCGGGTGCTTGAGGTGCAGCATCTCATGAAATAAAACGTATTCCACAGCGCACGCTGGAACGCCTGCGCGATCCATGCTGCGATTCAGCAGAATTTGATGCGGTCCGGGATCGTAACAGCCGAATTGCCGTCGCCAGCTCCGCGTGCTCCATCCGATGTGCGGACGTTGCAACTTCCCGTCAAAGTATTTCCCATTGAGCTCATCGAAAAGCCTGTCCAGATCGAAATGCTCCCCGCGCGGGCTCGTCGGCGCCAGGCGAACACGCCGGCGGCGCATCCGGTTCATGCGGCTCCGTGTGCGATCGCAGCGCGCGTACTCCCGATAAGCTTCAGTGATAGCCGCCGAGGCTTTGCGGCGGTACACGCGCGCAAGCAGCAGCGCGGCCGCGCCTTCCAGCACGGCAAGCGGCGCTCGTCGCAAGAGGTCGGAGAAGCGAACGTATACGACTTCCTCCCTACGTCGAATCGTCAGCACCAAACTGGAATAGGGATAAAACTCCACTCGGAAGCGCGGCGGCCGGCCGTCACAACCCAGCCGCGTGAACATCCGCTGAAAAAGAGGCCCGCCTCCCGGAACCAGACCGCTTTTATTTTTCTTCCATCTCATACGCTCAACGGATTCCCGGATTGCTCGTGAATCTTCTGTTTTCGCCAGCTTCTTTCTTCCACTTCTACAATCCCGCTGACAATCAGCAGCCTAGCAACGCGCAAAGGAAAAAAAGAGCAATCCTATCCTCTGACTGAGAACTTAAGAACCGGCGGCTGACACGCATCAGTTCTTCCGCCGCACGGGCGGCGGCGCAACTTTCTTCTTCGCCTTTTCCGCGTCATTCATCGCGTCACGAGTGCCCTCGATCGCGTCGTCCAGATTGTCTTTATAAAGCTCGCCCTCGGGACCTTCAGTGGGGAGTTTCCCGAGCACGGCCAGAAATTCCTTCGCGCGCGAAGTCATCAGGTCGATTCCCTGCCGGATATTTTCCTGTTTCTCGATCCCCAGTTGGATAAGGTCCGCAGCGTCGTCCACACACCCGACGTAAGCGTTTAAAAGCGAATTGAGCATGTCGCCGTGGCGATTCGAGGAGGGATGCTCCAATTCGTATTGGAATTTCTTCAAGCGATCCTCGGCAAACATCAGAAACAGTTTTATGCGTTCGTTGACCGTCTCCGCATCGCGAATTTTGTCCGCTTCGAGCGCCGAGAGATAGTCCTTCTGTTGCGGTGCTCCGGCGCGAACGAACGGGGGCGCGACCAGCAGGCTGAAAGCCAGGAGGAGAAAAAGAGGCCATTTGAAGTTCATGGTTGTTTCTCCGCCGGAGGCGCAGCCGCGTGCTGTTCCACGGGCCGGTGGGGAAAAAGCAGTTTCAGAAGCTCTTCATCCGCGCTAATCAGATCCCGGCGGACAATCTGGAGCGGTGGCTTGTAGCCTTCAGGGGACACCAGCAGTGTTTCGTCGACTTCGCGGATGCCCTTTCGCACGTGCATCTCCAGTTGACGGTATCCGTTGGATTGTCTTTCGGCGTCCGGGTGTTGTTTCTTCAAGGCCTCCACCGCCGCACGAACATTGTCCCGGTATTTTTCGAGCGTCAAACCCACGGAGTCATATTCGCCCGCTTTTCCGGCGCGGCGCGCTTCCTCCAGTTGTGCGTCCCCCAATTTTTCAATTAATTTAGCCTTATGAACCCCGTTCGTTTCGCGATCGAAGCGTGCCTGAAGGTCCGCCAGGCTCTCGGTGACGCCGGCAGGCAGGAACAAGAGTAAAACTAGCAGGCCGCACACTGCTCCCGGGGACCTCCCGCCGGCACTCATCGGCTTACCTTTTCCGTTCCAGCATGCGTTGCAGCACCTTGCTCCGCTCCTTGGCCTGCCAGATTTGATCGGGATTCTTGTCCTGATCGAGCTCGAGAAACTTCTGGTACGCCTCCAAAGCAATCTTCGGCTGGTTCAGCTTATCGTAGCAAATTGCGCGGACAAACCAGACTCCTGCGCCCGGTTGTTCCATTTTAGCTATCTCGTCGAGCGTCACCAGCGCCGCCGGATAATTTCCTCCCAGAAAAAACGTGGAGCTGAGGTCTTTCCAATAATCCAGATTCTGGCCATCCACACGCAGCGCGATACGCAGCTCTTTCTCGGCAGCAGCAAAGTCACGTTTCTGGAGAAATATGCGCCCCAGACCACCGTGCAGTTGGGCGTCATTGGGGGCCAGCGCGAGAGCCTGCAGAAGGGTGGCCACCGAATCATCCCACTTCTTCCCGGCAATCTGGATGTCTGCACGGAGCTTGAGCGATTCGAGCGTGGGCTGCTTTCCGTCGTCTAAGCGATTTAATTCCGCGAGGGCCGCGTCGTTCTGTTTCTGTTCGACGAGAACATGAATGAGCCGAGCCCGCGCTTCGGAATCATCGGGCTGGAGTTCGAGATACTCATGGTAGGCGCCGGCGGCCTCGGGCTTTTTCTGGGCGTCGAGGCTTTCCGCAAGACCCTTGCGCCCCCCAGCCGCATTCGGCTGAACTT
>WNGH01004459.1_pt1 | contig 13376 bp, 9 predicted proteins | sample 5400631 | NCBI WGS metagenome assembly WNGH01 (sample SAMN13153373, study PRJNA577476) | soil metagenome | isolation source: 115 cm soil or saprolite under Garry oak tree replicate 1 | place: USA:California | collected 2016-06-15
TGAGGAACATGACCAGGATGATCACGTGCAGGCCAGTACACCACGCGCAGATGGTATGGAGGATGACAATCTCAACGTAGAGCAGGTAGATAACTGTCAGTATCCCCAGCAGCGACCAGGCAAATTGTGCTACCTGGATACGGCGCCGTACCTGTGGCTGCACCACGCGCAAACCTGCTATGGCCAGTGACGCGCTCACTATACACCATAAAAGTCCTGGCACACTGATCGGTACTGTTGTTCCCGGTACCACGGAATAGGTACTGGAAAGGACACGGCTGCAATCAATGAGCCCGCTGGTAGAGCAGAGAAGCGGGACATTTTCATAGTGGACCGACGTCAGATAAATTGATATACCCGCGCCTATCAGCGAGAGTACGAGCAGCAGCCATGGCGCCCATGAAAGTTGCATCTTTCTCATTGTTCGACCTTCAATAGTATAACTGAGGCTCTCAAGAAGCTTCCCCGAACTGCCTCACCCGGATTGGATACAAAATGACCCTGATAGGATACTGCTCATCAACAGGACCTGTCAATATACGAAGGTCTCGACGCAATTCTCCCTCTTGAGATATAATTATGCCATATGAGTAACGAAGAAGCCGTAAGGGCACCCTTTGTAGATGTCCTGCCAGTACTAGAGACACTGCTTCAAGTAACGTTCAATGACAGCTCGTTGCTGCAGCGAGCGTTGACACATCATTCTTGCTGTCCTGGCACAGCCGTACGGGATTCCTACGACACGCTGGAGTTTCTGGGTGACGCTATTATTGCTGCTCACGTCGTAGAGTACATTTACCGCACGTTTCCCGAAGCGTCAGAAGGCGAGATGACCGCTCTCAAATCCGAGGTCGTCAGCAGGCGTGTTCTGGCGAGGATCGGGCAGACGCTAGGCCTTTTCCCCTATATTCGGGTCGATGTTGCCAACCTGCGCACCTTTAATGAGCGGTCACGAGACTCTCTCTGCGCTGATGTGCTGGAGGCTATTGTCGGCGCGATCCATATTGACCAGGGACCGGAGGTAGCGCGCGACTTCGTTGCTCGCCTGATCCTGCCGGAGGTTTTGCGCTTGAGCCAGGAGTCCCTCGATACCAACCCCAAGGGCAGGCTGCAAAAGGTGGTACTCCAGCGCTCGGGCAGCTTGCCTCGCTACCGTGTCCTGGAACAGAGTGGGAGCAATAATGATCGTGTCTTCACAGTGGGTGTATACGAGCATGAGCTTCTATTGGGCCTGGGAACAGCTTCGAGCATCAAAGAAGCGGGTCGCCTGGCCGCCCGCGACGCCTTAGAGGCCTTGCAAGCATATGAAATCCCCTGATAACGCTCTGAGCTGGTACGAGGCCAGTCTGCCGTTAAAGGAACGCAAGAGACGCGGCCATTTCTCGACACCCCCATCGCTGGTCGAACGGGTATTGGATGCTTGTGGCTACCTCCCTGACGCCGACCTGGCGCGTATACGCGTGCTCGATCCAGCCTGCGGGGGAGGCAATTTTCTTGCAGCAGCCGCCCGCCGTCTCCTGGCTTTCGCCGGACTCAGAGAACTTGATCGAGCAGCGCAAATAGGCCTTGCGCAGCGTAATCTGTGGGGCTTTGACCCTGATCCCGTTGCTTGCTTCCTGGCGGAGATGCAGTTGCGTACCACTATGGAGGAAGCGTGGCAGGGGCAGGCCTGGCATTCGCAAGAGACCCCATTAAGTGAATGTGCGTTACAGGTTCACCAGGCCGATGGCCTTACGCTCCCCTGGGAACCACGTGTTGACCTCTTCGTCGCTAATCCTCCCTACCTCGCGGCTAAGAATACTGATCTCAGTGGCTATCAATCAGCGCAACAGCGCGGCCAGGCGGATAGCTACCTGTTCTTCCTCAATTGTGCGCTGCAAGTTGTTCGACCTGGCGGTTGGATCGGCATGGTGCTTCCTGACCCGGTGCTGGCGCGTGCGAATGCTGCCAGGGAGCGCACTTACCTCCTGAAGGACACGACAATACGCCACATCTGGCATCTAGCGGGGGTCTTCACTGCTGAAGTAGGCGCTGTCGTCATCATTGCACAGAAGTGTCCTCCGCCACCAGTGCATTATGTCTCCTGGATACGCGGGAAGTGGCAAAGAAACGCCGGACACCAGCTTATTGCCTTCAGCGCCGGGAGCAATAATACGAATTACGGCGTTGTAGGTCCCCGATTTATCGAGGGACCGCAATTTATCACGCCCACCCAATATAACGTCCCATCCGAGTATCAAACGGGTGCAACTCTTCAATCCCTTTTCCTCAAACAACCTCGTGCTGAACTACGTTATTTATTGGGCGATAAGCGCGGCAGCATCGCAGAACACTTGCGCAGCTACCTCGAAGAGATGCATCCACCTCCATCGCGCCTTGCCCCGCTGGGTGAATTTCTTTCAATCTCTCGCGGCGAGGAACTCGGCAAAGAAAGCCCTTACATCACGCCAACGAACCAGAAATGTAGGGGCGAGGCTTGCCCTCGTCCTGCAAACGATCACCCTGCGGATAGTTGCCTCACAGGCAATTGCGATCACCCTGCAAATGACCGCTCTCCTTCTCCCCAACCTGTATACTATCCTGTACTACGCGGTGGCATCGATATACGGCAATACAAAACTCCAATTGGGAACTATTGGATATCTCGCGAGGCAATCTCGAAGCCGTTGGAGCGCTACCAATCTCCCAAGCTAATTGTAGTGAAAAGTACCGATTGCCTGCAGGCGTCCCTGGATACACGCGGGCATATAACGTTACAGACACTCTACCTGCTCCATCTCCGCACCGAAATAAATGTAGGGGCGACCCTTGCGGTCGCCCTGGAAGCGGTCGCCCCTGTGGATGCCCTGGATGAACTCTACTTCTTTCTTGCCCTGCTCAACTCGCGGCTGCTGCGTGACTATGTGTATATGCTGCACACCGCTTACAAGTGGGTGCAGCCGCAGATCGAGCAAAGTGTGCTGGCGCAACTGCCGGTGCCTATAGTCAAAGCTGAGGAACGAAAACACATCATCGAATTATCAAAACTCCTGGTGCGTGCTTGCAGCGCAGAAGACGCCGTAGTAGAATGGAAGCGACCTATCCGCAGCATCTACGAAGAACAGGAGCATGCCATCCATACCCTTTATGCTTCTGCCCTTCCAGGATTATTCACCGTATCGACAAAGGAGTCATAACAATATGGTCGAGACTCGTCCCATTCGTGTGCTGGTTGCCAAGCCAGGTCTGGATGGTCATGATCGCGGGGCAAAGGTAATTGCCCGCGCCCTGCGTGACGCCGGCATGGAAGTGATCTATACGGGTATTCGCCAGACCCCCGAGATGATCGTTGAGGCGGCTATCCAGGAGGATGTGGATGCCATACTTATGAGTATTCTTTCCGGCGCCCACATGGCGATCTTTCCCAAAGTGATGGAACTCTTAGAACAGAACGACGTACACGACGTGCTGGTGGCCGCGGGCGGCATTCTGCCGGATGAAGATATACCGACTATCAAGGCCATGGGTATCAAGGGCTGCTTCGGCCCTGGAACCTCTACAGAAGAGATCATCGAGTTCGTGCGTGACAATATCCAGGCCGACCGCCTGAAAACCGAGATGTAGGTGCATTTTGCAAGACATCGTTGAACGTCTCCTGAACGGCGATCGTCGTGCGCTTGCGCGTATGGTAACGCTCATCGAAAACGAGGCTCCTGCCGCGCATCGCTACCTGGCAGAACTGCACCAGCACGCTGGCCATGCTCATATTGTGGGAGTAACCGGGGCCCCCGGCGCGGGTAAGAGTACGCTGGTAACGCATCTTGTGCGCGAACTGCGCAGGCGCGAACGCAAAATCGGCGTGGTTGCCGTTGATCCCACCAGCCCCTTCTCCGGCGGAGCAATCCTGGGTGATCGCATCCGTATGATGGAATTGTCGGGCGATCCCAACGTGTTTATTCGCAGCATGGCCAGTCGTGGCAGCCTGGGTGGCCTCGCGGCCTCGACGCGCGATGTCGTGCGAGCTATGGACGCCGCGGGTCTTGACCCCGTTATCATTGAGACGGTAGGGACGGGGCAGGCAGAGGTCGAGGTCATGCGCACCGCGCAGACCGTGCTGGTAGTGAGCGCCCCTGGCATGGGTGACGAAGTGCAGGCAATCAAGGCCGGTATCCTGGAGATTGCAGACATTTTCGTGGTCAGTAAAGCCGATAAACCCGGCGCGGATCAGACGCGGGCAGAACTCGCAATGCTCCTCAGCCTTGACCCGAAGCGGCGTTCGCATGATACAGCAAAACCCTACTGGCGCATTCCCGTGCTCAAGACTAGCGCAATTAAAAACCAGGGCATTGTAGAGGTTGTGGATGCCATAGAACAGCATCGCCGCTACCTCATAGAGAGCGACACACTCGCGGGTCGAGCGCAGCGCCAGGTGAGCAGCGAAGTACAGGCCCTGGTGCTCCATGCCGTTGTGAAGGCGCTGAAGGCCCAGGTGACCGAGGAGGAGTGGCAGCAGCTAGTGCAGGATATCACCAGGCGGGAACGCGACCCCTATAGCGTAGCCAGGGAGCTGGAGGAGAGGATCGGATTAAACAATATTTGAGGAGAATTGTATGTCAAAAATTAGTGGTTTTGTTGAATGGCTGCCGGAGCAGAGAATTGCCGAACTGCGCTGGATGGATGAAATCCGCCGCGTCTTCGAAAGCTATGGATTTTGCTCAATTGAGACCCCAGCGGTTGAAGAAATAGAGGCACTATTAGCCAAAGGCGAGACGGATAAAGAAATTTATGTCCTCAAACGGCTGCAAGAAGATGATGATAGTAGCGACGCTCGCCTGGGGCTGCATTACGACCTGACCGTGCCCCTGGCCCGCTACGTCGCAGAACACTACAACGACCTCGTATTCCCGTTCAAACGCTACCAGATGCAGCGTGTCTGGCGCGGCGAGCGGCCTCAGGAGGGAAGATTCCGAGAGTTTTACCAGTGCGATATCGATGTTATCAACAATAATGTTGTGCCGCTGCACTTTGACGCGGAAATGCCCGCTATTATCTACGAGATATTCCGGCGCCTGGAAATCAGCGATTTCCGCTTGCATATAAACAATCGCAAAATTCTTGCAGGATACCTGCACGGCCTGGGTATTGAAGATGCCAATGCGGTCATTCGTGTCTTAGACAAGCTGGACAAAATTGGTAGGGATGGAGTGTTGTCACAACTGCAATCGAACCTGGGCTTGCAGCAAGAGCTGGCCTCGCGCTGCCTCCTTTTAGCCAGTATTCGTAGCTTCGACCACTCCTTCGTTGAGCAGGTGCGCGCTTTAGGCATAAAAACAGACAAACTTGACGAGGGGCTGGAAGAATTGGCGTTCGTCATCGATTCTCTAAGCGACCTGCCGCAGGGAGTTGTACTCGCCGATTTGTCGATTGCTCGCGGCCTCGACTACTACACCGGCACGGTATACGAGGGCAAGCTGGTGGAATTCCCTTCCTATGGCACTATCTGTGCCGGTGGCCGCTACGATGATCTGGCTGGTGCGTTCATCAGCCGCAAGTTACCAGGGGTGGGTATCTCTCTCGGATTGACGCGCTTATTCGCTGCACTGCTTGCCGAAGGGAGGGTGAAAGTAGGACCCAAGAGCCCGGCACAAGTGCTGGTTGTCTTCCCCAATGCGGAGCGGCGTGATGAGGCTATCCAAACGGCGAAGACTTTGCGTGAACGCGGCTTCAATGTCGAGATGTATCATAACCCCGGCAAGATAGCGCAGCAGATGCGTTATGCCTCGCGCAAGGGCATTCCCTATGTCTGGTTCCCTCCCTTTGAAGAGGGAGGCGTGCATGAAGTCAAGAATATGTCGACCGAAGAGCAGGCTGTCGCAAGTCCTGACACGTGGGAGCCATGATGTCTTCTACTACCGGGCAAGCAATTTGGCGGGTAAAATCGGAGTAAAAGGTACTTCAGTATAGAACATTTGACAATCAAATTCACAACGCCTACAATGCGAAAGGTCATATAGATACATTACTATATGACCTATTTTGTATTGTTATTGGAGGTGCCTCATGGCATCGGCGGTTACGTGGCAGAGCTATCCCCCCGAAACACTCCTGCGAGAGCGCTTTCACATCACCACGGGCTTTCATCCTGGGCAGCGTGATATCATTGAGCAACTCCTCCAGAGTAAACGCCTGCTTGTCATTCAACGTACAGGATGGGGGAAATCGTTGTGTTATCAGATGGCTAGTCTCTACTTTCCTCACCTCACCATCGTCTTCTCTCCACTCAAAGCATTGATGCGCGATCAATGTCAACGCTGCAACGATATTTATAACATCCCAGCTGCCATCGTGAGTTCGGACTTTTCCCCAGAAGAGAATAGAGCAACGCTGGCACAGGCGATAGAAGGTCACTGCAAAATACTGTTCATTGCCCCGGAACGCCTGGATAATGCCGTTTGGCAAACATATGTGCTCAAAATGCGTATAAGTATGGTGGTGATTGACGAGGCGCACTGCATCTCGACCTGGGGACACGACTTTCGTCCTCAGTATCGTCGCATCGCTTCTATGCTGACGGCTCTTCCCAGGCATATGCCTGTTCTCGCTCTCACTGCGACGGCGAATAAACGTGTCGAGCAGGACATTCTTGAGCAGTTGGGAGCAGGTGTCCAGGTCATACGAGGCAGCATGCAGCGCCCCAACCTGTACTTGAACGTAGTTACCCTACAAGGTGACCGGGAAAAGCTGGCTTATTTGGGAGAAATGCTTCCCCGCTGCCCTGGGACAGGTGTTATCTATACCGCTACAAAACACGATGCAGAAATGGTGGCGGCATTTCTCAATAGTCAGGGCATAGTGTCAGAGTACTACCATGCAGGGCGAGAAGATGCTGTGCGCCAGGATATCGAAAAGAAGTGGATGGCAAACCAATATAGGGTGGTGTGCTCGACCAATGCCCTTGGCATGGGCATCGACAAACACGACCTGCGTTTTGTCATCCATTATCATATGCCAGCGTCACCCATTCATTACTATCAAGAAATGGGTAGAGCTGGCCGCGATGGAAAAGTGGCGTGGTGTATCCTGCTTTATGATCCCAGGGACCTGGATATACAAAAACACTTTATTCGCAACGCAAAGCCAGAAGGAAAATGTTACGAAGTCGTTTTGCAACGCTTAAGTGTAGAACAGCTGGGTTTATATGACATCGTACGCGAAACAGGCTTTGCACAGCCTGCGCTAGAAACTATTTTGGCTGACCTGGCAGAACAGGGCATGGTTGAGCGCAATGCTAGAGAGCGCACCTATAGTGCCACTATGAGTCTACGACAAATGGATTTCTCTGCCTATGATGCTGTCAGGCTGCAAAAAGAACGCGAATTAAGTGATATACAGAACTATGCACAAAAGGCGGAGTGCTACATGGAGTACCTTACTACGTATCTTGGGGATCAACCAGGTTATTCTTGTAGGTCATGTGGCCAGTGTCGCGCATCGAACTTTCCAGTTGTAAGATCATCAAAAAGAATGCAAGAAGCAGTAGTTTACTATCTAGAAGAGGCATTGCTGCCGCATATTGAAAGGCGTGGTGGGAAATCTCCAGCCCATGAAGCGGGGTGGTCGCTCGCATATCACGGTATCAGCCGTGTCGGGAAACTTGTCCGGGTTAGCAAGTATGAGGATGCCGGGCCATTTGCGCTCAGCCTTGTTACGCGCGCTGTTGAAATAATACGTAATCGCTATCCAATCGAGGCCATCAATGGTATAGTAAGTGTGCCCCCGACCAGGAGCGGTATGCTGGTCGAGAGCTTTGCGCGGCAGGTTGCCGCCCAGTTAGGCGTGGAATATTTAGCGGCGCTCAAAAAAGTGCGTATAACGCAAGAGCAGAAGTCTCTGAAGAATTGGCTGCAGAAGGCAGATAACGTCAAGGGAGCTTTTGCTGTCCGTTCTCCTGAGCAGATTGCGGGACGTGTATTACTTCTTATCGATGATATCTACGACTCAGGTTACATGATGCGTGAGGTTGCACAAACGCTGATGCGAGCAGGAGCAAAGATAGTCTATCCGTTCACTATAACACGAACTGCCCATTCGGATGACCAGTGAGGAGAAAACGATGGAGAGAAATTTACAAGAGCAAGCATACTGGCTCCTGCTGGTGTTTGAGAGCGGCCTGTCTACGCGCATTGTCAATGACATTCTTATAGCCTGGTGCTACCAGCTTGGGCGAACGCTCCAGGAATTCTTTGCGCTCGATTCCGGGGAATGGAGCGCAGCATGCAACCTCAAGCCGGAGATGATCGCGAAGCTCGAACAGGCTAAAGAAAAGCTCGCCGGGCAGGCATTTCTGGTGGAACAGTTGGCTCACGACCATATTCACCTGCTCACAGTCCTTGATGAGGCCTATCCAAGACTTCTCAAGTCGTCCCTCAAGCGTAATCAAACGCCCCCGGTACTCTTCTATGCAGGCGACTTAGGCATGCTCGAACGCACAACCATTGCTATCATTGGCTCTCGCAATGCAGGAGAAGCAAGTCTCGTATTCACTCGTGAAGTTGCCAGCTACCTGGCAGGGCAGGGAGCCAATGTAATTAGTGGCAATGCGCGTGGCGTTGATCGTGCCGCGTACGAAGGAGCAACCAGTGCAGAAGATGGGCATACAAGCGTTGTACTCCCACATGGCATCCGCAAACTCAGTGGTGTGCAGATGCGCAATTTGCAGCCAAAGATTGCAGCGGAAAAGGTATTATTGCTAAGTCAGTTCCATCCTGATGCGCAGTGGGTGGTCAGTCGTGCTATGGAGCGCAACAAAGTGGTGACAGGGCTGGCGCAAATAGTGATTGTTGCCGAGGCGGATACCAAAGGCGGGACCTGGGAGGGTGCTAATGGAGCGCTGAAACAAAAACGGCCATTATATGTACGCCAACCGGAGTCCTCTTCGTCGCTGCCAGGCAACGCGGCGTTGATCGAACATGGTGGTCATCCTCTACCCTGGCCAACGCAGGCGCTGGAGGATACTCTCTCTCCACTACTCCAGGAAAGCGCAGTGTTACAACAACAGCAGAATGATCTGCCAGCACATCCAGATCAACTATCGCTTCTGTGATCAGGAAATTCACATTATCTACATAGATAGTACAATACAAATTCTCTTATTCCTGTGCGAAACTTGAAACCATCGAAGAGTTTTGAATAAGATTGCATGTGAGTAAACCATCTTCATTTCCTTACAGGTTTGTTATCGACGCCAAGTTTTGACCAACGATTTGACAAATAATAGAATCAGAAGTATTGTGATTATAGACCTAAAAGCTCTTCTTAAGACCATCCAGGTTGGTTGAGTAAGACGTGTCAAAACTCGGATAACAACCATTACAAAATCATTGATTATACGTTGATATATATAGGCAGATCAATTTAAGCTGTGAAGTGTTTCTACTATTCTAATAGGATGAGCTGGTTTGGGCTGTAATTGCCTGTAAAATTCTCACTCTTTTGAAAGGCATTTGGCAGCATTATTCCGGTGAAAGCCAGCCAGATATACTTTGCACAATTAACGCTCTGCCACCCCACTCAAAGTTGTCTATTGTAGACACAGGTGGATTATGCATTTTTATTAAGGGAGGCTAAGCATCGACCATGGCTAAGCAAAGATCCTCAGATCAGGATGGGACCCGGTTTGCAGAAAATGCAGAACGATTGAAAGACCTGCGAAAGCGCGAGAGGCGTTTGCTAGAGGAGTTGGAAGAAAACCAGGAGGATGAAGCCGAAGCTCTAGAGCAGCTCCGCCGTTCAGGGGCACGCCTGGAAAAATTCAGATCGCGTCGAGAGCGCGTGGAATCCCGCCTGGAACGTATTCGACGGGAAATGAACGAACTGCGAGGAATCGAAGCAATCCCTCAACTATCAGAACCCGTGCCTGCCGCTCAAGAGGCACCCACGGAAACGGCCCCATCTTCCGCCACAAGCGCTCAAGAAGTGCCAACAGGGGAAGAAGTAGCTGTGCAAGGACCTTCACTTACTGAAATCGTAGTTGAAACAGATGCCGTTTACATAGAAGAAAATCTACCTATTGCAGAGGTAGGTCAAGAGGAAACTCTAGCTGAAACTGCAATAGAAGAAGCTCAGGCTGCTGAGGAAGAGGAAATGGTAGCCGAAGAAGCTGAAGCTGAGGCCGCTCACGCTGAAGAAGCTGCTGAGGAAGCTGAAGCTGAGGCCGCTCACGCTGAAGTCGAGGCGGCTATAGCAGAAGAGTCCGCCGAAGAGGCGAGAGCCACTGCTATTATAGCTGAATTCGAAGCAGTGCTGGCGGACGAAACTGCTGAAGAAGTTGCGGAGCTTGCACAGTTAGCAGAAGAGGAAGCTACCGAAGCTATTGCTCAAGCCGTTGCAGCGGAAGAGGCAGTCACTATAGCTGTGGCCACAGGTGAAGAACTAGAAAATGTCGTAGCCCGGGCTATTGAGGCAGAGGAAGCCGCCGACATTGCAATGGTGGCTGAGATGGAAGCGGAAGAGGCTGCTGAGGACGCAGAAGTTATTGCTCATCTTGCAGAGGAGGAAGCCGAAGAAGCCATTGCTCAAGCCATCCTGGCGGAAGAAATCGCTGAGGAGACCGAGGTCGAAGCGGCCGAAGTAGAAGCTGAGGCCGGGGAGGCTGAAGCCGAAGCCAGCGTTGCAGGAGCAGTAGCTGAAGAGGCGGAGAGCGAAGCAGCCGAGGCGGAAACAGAGGCCAGAGAGGTGGAGAGCGAAGCAGCTGTTGCTGTTGAGGTCGCTGAAGAAGCAGTCGAGGAGGCCGTGGCCTTGACCGCTGTTGCTGAAGAGGCAGCAGCCGTGGAGAGCGAAGCATCCGGGGCAGAGGCGATCGAAGCGGAGGAGGCCGCTGAAGAAGTGGAAGCAGAGGCGGCCGTCGCAGAAGCGGAAGCAATTGTCGCCGGAGAAGCCGCTGAGGAGGCGGAGAGCGAAGCGGCCAAAGCGGTTGAGGTCTCTGCTGAAGCAGAGACCGAGGCTATTGCAGCAGAAGAAGCGGCTGAGGAAGCGGGAGCAACTGGTACGAGAGAAGAACTAGAGGAAGCAAGCGCTTTGGCCGTTGCTGCCGAAGAGGCAGCAGGAGATGCACTGGTTGTGGCAGCACTCGCTGAAGAAGCTGCGGAAATTACGGAGGAAGTTGCTGTGGAGGCCGGGGCAGAGGCAACCGAAGCGGAGGAAGCTGCTGAAGAAGCGCAGGCGGAGGCAGCAGTCGAAGAAGAGATCGTTGCTGAAGCTCCTACCCAGACTATTGCAGCAGAAGAGGTGGCCGAGGGAGCAATGGCCTTGACCACTGTTGCTGAAGAGGCAGCCGCAGAAGAAGCAGAGATGGAAGCGGTGGTTGAAGAAGAGGCCGCTGCTGAAGCTCCTGTCCAGACCAGTGCAGCCGAAGAGGCGGCCGGAAGCGCGGAGGAGGCCGCTGAGGAGACGGAAGCAGAGGGGACGCTCGTGGAGGCTGAAACAATTGCCGCAGAAGAGGCCGTTACAGAAGCGAAAGGGGAGGCGACCGAAACGGAAGTAATTGCTGCGGAAGCGGAGGCCGGTGCTACTGCAACAAAAGAGGAGGGGTCAACTCAAGGCGACATAGTGGAAGAAGTGCCTGGCAAAACAGCCGTTGTAGAGGAACGGCATAGTGTGGTTGAAGAGGAAACTCCCCTTGATGAATCCTAGAGGGAACGTGAAACACTTACCCTCTCTCCGTAGCTGTAGAATCGTTGCTTGAGCCTGCAATGGAGCGTCACTTGAAAAGTCGATCCTTTTCCTCCGTCAACCGGCTCACACAACAAACGATGAGAGGGAGTGTGTCAAGCATACTGGTTTCTCCCCCTCGACAGTATTAGTTATGCGGGTCTGGACGGGGCATTAGAGGATGATGCGGAAAAGCTGTATGTCAGCGCATACCCATGCGGAGCGCCCCATCCAGTCTAATTACTTCGCCATTGAGCATTTCATTCTCGATGATATGCTTCGCAAGGGCCGCGTACTCGCTGGGTCGGCCCAGACGGGGCGGGAAAGGAACCTGTTGTCCAAGGGAGATGCGGGCAGGCTCTGGCAAACTGCTTAGCAGGGGCGTATCGAAAATACCTGGGGCGATAGTCATCACGCGAATGCCATAGCGGGCAAGCTCGCGCGCAATGGGCAGCGTCATACCGACTATCCCACCCTTCGAGGCGGAGTAAGCGGCCTGCCCGATCTGCCCATCAAAAGCCGCCACCGACGCGGTATTGATGATGACGCCGCGCTCGCCGCCTTCGTTCGGCGCGTTTGTAGACATCGCTGCCGTGGCAAGACGGATGACATTGAATGTTCCAATCAGGTTCACCTGGATCACTTTAGTGAACGATTCCAGGCTGCTGGGACCGCTTTTACCCAGCACCTTTTCGGCCGCGCCAATACCGGCGCAGTTAATCAATACGTGCAGGCCGCCGAAATTATCGACTGCAGCCTGCACGGCAGCCTGCACATCTTCTTCACTAACCACATTGGTCTTGACGAACAGGGCCGAGCCGCCTAACTCCTTTGCCAGCGCTGTGCCCGTCTCGCTATTAAAGTCGGCTATGACGATCTTTGCACCAGATTGCTGCAACAGTTGTACGCAAGCTGCTCCCAGGCCAGACGCTCCACCTGTGACTAAAACACTTTTGTTCTCTAGTTCCATGGAAATTCCCTTTTCGACTAGCTCGTCTCTATCGCCCGCGCCACAATTTCGGAGATGTCCTCGATCTTCATCTTGTCCTCGGCCTCCACTCCTTTGATGCCGTCGTCAAACATAGTGATGCAGAATGGACAGGCGGCGGCGAGCACCTCAGCTCCCGTCTCCAGCGCCTCACTCACGCGAGTCTGGTTGACCCGCTTACCGATCTTCTCCTCCATCCAGGCGCGTCCGCCACCACCGCCACAGCAGAAACTCTTGTTGCGGTGGCGGCGCATCTCCGTCACACCGTTACTGTTGAGCACCGTGAGCACGCGGCGCGGCTCATCGTATATATCATTATAGCGCCCAATGTAGCAGGGATCGTGATAGGTCAGCTTACGCTCATCAAAGCCCTCCGGGAGCGTAATTTTCTCCTCGGTCAGCAGTCTATCTATAAAGACGGTATGGTGCATTACTTCGTAGTTGCCGCCTAGTTGCGGGTACTCGTTCTTGATCGTGTTGAAGCAGTGCGGGCAGGCGGTGATAACTGTACGGTGCTTGGGGGCCGCGCTCGCCGCTCCATTGCTGTGCCCATCGTGGCTATTGCCCTGGTTGGCGAGATTGAAACCATAGTTGTTCAACGTCTCGACGTTCTGCTGCGCCATCATCTGCCACAGGTATTCATTGCCAATGCGCCGCGCGGGATCGCCCGTACACCACTCCTCGGGACCGAGAATGGCGA
>WNGH01004460.1_pt1 | contig 13374 bp, 14 predicted proteins | sample 5400631 | NCBI WGS metagenome assembly WNGH01 (sample SAMN13153373, study PRJNA577476) | soil metagenome | isolation source: 115 cm soil or saprolite under Garry oak tree replicate 1 | place: USA:California | collected 2016-06-15
ATCGCGCGCGGGACGCCGGGCTTTTCCGGCGCCGACCTCGCCAACCTGGTGAACGAAGGCGCGCTGTGGGCCGCGCGGCAGGGCCGCAAGTTTGTCATGATGGTCGACTTCGAAATGGCCAAGGACAAAGTCCTGATGGGCGTCGAGCGCAAGTCCATGATTTTGTCCGAAGAAGAAAAAAGGAATACCGCTTATCACGAGGCCGGGCACGCCCTGGTCGCGGCCATGACGCCCGACGCGGACCCGATCCACAAGGTGACCATCATCCCCCGCGGGATGGCCCTGGGCGTCACCATGCAGTTGCCCATCGACGACAAGCATACCTACACGCGCGAATATCTCCTCTCCATGCTCACCGTCCTGATGGGCGGGCGCTCCGCGGAAGAAATTTTCCTCGGCCACCTCACCACCGGCGCCGGAAACGATATCGAGCGCGCCACGGAAATCGCCCGCAACATGGTTTGCGAGTGGGGCATGAGTTCCCTCGGGCCGCTGGCGTTCGGCAAGAAAGAAGAGGCCATTTTCCTGGGCCGCGAGATCGCGCAGCACCGCGATTATTCCGAAGACACGGCCATTCAGATCGACCGCGAAGTGCGGCAGATTGTTACCGGCGCTTACGAGGGCGCGCGCAACATCCTGAAGACCAACCGCGAAGCTCTCGAGCGCATCGCCCAGGCGCTGCTCGAGCGCGAAGTCCTCGACGCCGCCGAAATGAAGCTCCTCATCGAAGGCAAGCCTCTGCCGGAAAAGCCGCGCACGCCGCCTCCGATCCCGCCGCAGCCCGTTCCTGGGACCGAGCCCAAGCCCGCGGCGCGGCCCGAACTCCGTCCTGCTCCCGGATTCACCAAGGGCGGAAAGCCCGCTCCTGCATAAAGCAAGTTGAATCGCAAGATTACAGATATTGGTTGGCCGAGGAACCTGCCATTACCGCCACAGTCTTCTGTCCTTGCGTGGAACGCTTTTCATCGATTAGGTCCAGCAGGATAAACACATTCGGAACTTTCTTGACGGCGACAGCTATGTTGTCAAGCCATTTCCCTTCGGCTTTGATACGCAAGGTCGCTCCATCGATTCTGCTCTTTGCAATCGCTGCGTAGGGGATGGGCTCCTTTGCCTTCCAGACCACACCAGCGGGCGCCAGCGAGATGTTGCCGAAGGACACTGTTCCTCCCGAGTTGAGCAGGCGCTCGGCATCCTGGCGCAATCGCGGATTGACGGCTGCCAGCACCAACCGCACCACCTCTTGCACGCCGCGGATATTGGAGCCGATGGTGATTTTCTGCGGCCCGATTAATTCCAAGGTTCGTATCACCTTGCCACTACTGCGGGCGATCGCAGCCACTAGCCATCCGATGAGCCCAAAATGGAGAGCGACGTTGATTTGCTGCTGGCCATAGCGGGTCTCTGTGATTTCGTTCCAACGAAGATCCGTTTGTTTGAATGGCGACTTGTATGAAATCCCTTCCTCATGCAGAGTCACCCTCGTTTTCGTCCATAGCCAGGCATAGGCAAACAACAGCGCGAAGATTCCAACGAACAACCACAACGCCGGGTCAAGGCTGCGGCTCTCATAGAAATCGTAGGCTCCCCAGGCCAGCAGGGCAACGAAAGGCAGAGCCGCTGTGATGCACCAGGCGATCGTGTATCGAAATGTTTGAAGAGCAGGCGAGGGAAACATGAGGCCACCTCCAAAAGAGCATTATTACCCGGAGTTTCACAAAAAAAGCAAATCTCGAAACAACGTGTCACGTTACGCTAACTCCCGGCCCGGCAGTTTTCCGTCCGCGGCCGCGATGCACGGCCCTTGCGCTCTTACCGGCAGCGGCGCAATGGGCGTAGAATATAAGCATGGGGAAAGAGCCCGCGCCGCCGATTGAAGTCACCTGCCCGTGCTGCCATGCCAAGCTGATGGTGGACGCGCGGCTTGCCGTAGTGCTTTCGCACGAAGCCCCGCCCAGGGCTGCCCCGGACGTGGACATCAACGACTCGGCGCGAATCTTGCAGGAACAGGCGCAGCGCCGCGAAGACAAGTTCCGCGAATCGTGGCAGGCCGAGAAGATAAAGGAAGATGTGCTCAACCGGAAATTTGAAGAGGCGCTGAAGAAAGCGAAAGACCGGCCCGCTGACCGGCCCCTTCGCGATTTCGACCTCGAGTGATACGCGGGATTCCCTCCTCTGGCATACTTTCTTTCTGTGAAACGACGCGCCATTGGCAATTTGTTTTTACTCCTCTGCGCAGGCGCTCCGGCGGCAGGCGGGCCGCCCCCGCAAGCGCCGCCTCAAACCGCCAAGCGCGCAAAGTTGCCGAAACCTCGCGTCTTCGACCCGGGCGAACTCGAACGAGATGGAGAAACGGGCGAATTGCAACCGGCGCGATCGAAGGACGCGGCGAAGGCAAAGCCCCGCGCACCGGATGTGATCCGGGCGCGGGTGAGCCTCGTCGAAGTCGGCTGCACAGCCCTTGGCGACGATGGAAAATCCATGAGAGGCCTGCGCGCGGAGGATTTTCACGTTTTCGAAGACGGAGCCGAGCAGCGCATCGCGCACTTCGACGCTTCCACGGAGCCGGCATCCATCGCGCTGGTGATGGATGCCAGCCCGAGCATCTATCGCGAACTCGGCGAGATGCGCGCGGCGGCGCGCTCGCTGGCGGCGAATCTTGCGCCGCAGGATGAAGTCGGCGTCGTCGCGTTTTCGCGCGAGGCGCATCTGTTGCTGCCGCTGACGCGCGACCGCGCGCTACTGGAGCGCGCATTGGAGTCGGCGGAGCTCGCGCGCGTGGCCAACGAATCCACGTCAAACATTTATCGCGCCGTGTATTTGACCGCGCGCGAACTTTTCACGGGGCGCAGCGGGCGCAAGGCCATTCTCTTGCTGACCGATGGGCAGGACAGCGGCCTCGGCCTGGGCTGGAATCCCGCGAGCGCTTCCCCGCACGCCGGAGAGACGGCTGGGCGGCTGACATTTGAGGACGTCATTCGCGAACTCGCGGCGGAGGGCATCGAAGTGTACGCGATTTCGACGGAGCCGCATCCGCGCGCGATGACGCCGGAGTGGATGGCGGCGCATCGCGGCCGCACACTGATCGCGGAAGAAACCCGCAGCGCCGCCGTGCCGGTGTATACGGCGTATTTGACGGAACTCGTGCGCCGCGCCGGCGGACAAATTTATTTTCTCCGCGAAATGGGGACGCTCGGCGATGTCTACCGCCGCATCGCCGAAACGCTTCGCGAACAGTACACGCTGGGCTACTATCCTTCGGCGGGACCGGCGAAACCCGGGTGGCGCGCCCTGCGCGTCGAATTGCCCGGCCGTCATGCGGCCCTGACGTATCGCGCGGCGTATTATGTTCCGCCATCGGCAAACTGACCCGCGGCGAATCACGCGCGACGAAAATGATCTTGCGAAAACAATTCCGGTTGAAGCTGCCGACGCGGACGCTCGAGCTGGGCAAGCGCACGTTGGTCATGGGCGTGCTCAACGTCACACCGGACAGCTTTTCCGACGGCGGCCTCTACGCGGATGCCGACCGCGCCATCGCCCATGCGCTGGCCATGGAGCAGGCCGGCGCGGACTTGATTGACATTGGCGGCGAATCGACGCGCCCAGGCTCGGAAGGTATTTCCGTGGAAGAAGAATTGCGCCGCGTCTTGCCGGTCCTCGAAGGACTCCGCGTCAAGGTGCGCGTTCCCATCTCCCTTGACACGCAGAAGGCGGAAGTTGCCGAAGCCGCAGCCGCCGCGGGGGCGGAGATGGTGAACGACATCTCCGGCCTGCGGAGCGATCCGCGCATTGCCGAGGTCGCGCGAAAACACAAGCTGGCGCTCATCCTGATGCACATTCGCGGCACTCCGCGCACCATGCAGAAACGGCCGTTCGCGCGCGATGTGGTCCGCGACGTTGCCTCGGGATTGCGCGCAGCGATCGCCCGGGCCGCAAAAGCGGGCGTGCCGCGCTCGCGGCTCATCCTCGATCCGGGGATCGGCTTCGGAAAAAGTTTCCGGCAGAACTACGAATTGCTGGCACGGCTGCCGGAGCTGGCACGGCTCGATTGCCCGCTGCTGGTGGGAACTTCGCGCAAGATGTTTCTCGGCGCGACGCTGGCGCGCGGCGGACGCCGCGCTGCGCCGGAAGACCGCATTTGGGGCACGGCGTCAACGGTCGCGGCCGGTATTCTCGGCGGCGCGCATATCGTACGGGTCCACGACGTTGCGGAAATGGCGCAGGTCGCCCGCGTAGCCGACTGCGTTCTGGACCCTCGCCTCTCACCCAGAGCGTGAGCCAGCAGGCTGCGTTATAATCCGCGCGGCACTTCTGCGGTGGAAATGATTTGTTCTGACTTCTTCACCCAAGGAGCAACCGGCATGAGTCGCCTCGCGTTTCTCTGTTTTTCTCCGCTTCTCTGCACGCTCGTTCTTTCGTCTTCCGCGGCCGCGCAGCTTCCACCGGCGAACCCGAATCCACGGAACCCGCTCCAGGCGCCGCAGGGCCCGCCGGGCTGCTCGACAACGCAGCCGTCCTCGTGCGAACAAGCCGCGGAAAAGATTTTGCCGATGGTGATGGGGGCGTCGCCTCTTGAAAGCAATTTGCGCCGCGTGACCGACGAAGTCGGCGGGCGCGTGACCGGCACTCCGGCTATGAAGCGCGCGGTCGAGTGGGGCATTGCGGCATTTCGCGCCGCCGGCGTGGACGTGCACACGGAAAAGTACACGATGCCCGTGACGTGGGCCGAAGGCGAGACGCGCCTCGAAGTCCTCGGGCCGATGCCGCTCCCGGTGCATCTCGTCGCGGAAGGCTGGTCGCCCGCGACTCCGCCGGGCGGAATCGAAGCGGACCTGGTGGACACGGGCGACGGCAGCGCCGATGAATTCGCCGCGGCAGGAGCTCGAACGAAAGGCGCGATTCTTCTGGTGCACAGCGACGTCAGCGTGACCTGGGCGGACCTGTTCAACGAATACATGCGCGCGCCGGCAATCATTGACCGCGCGGTGAAGTCCGGCGCGGCAGCGATTCTGTGGATGTCGGCGCGCGAACGCATGCTGCTCTACCGCCACACCAACGCGCTCCTCGGCGAACTCGACAAAATTCCGCAGGCGGTGGTCGCGCGCGAGGACGCCATGCGCCTGGAGCGGTTTGCCTCCAGCGGACAGCGTGTACGCGTGCGTTTTTCGATGCCCAACAAAATTGGCGGCCCGCTCGAGCAGGAAAACGTCGTCGGCGAAATTCGCGGGCGCGAAAAGCCCGATGAGGTGGTGATTCTCGGCGCGCATCTCGATTCCTGGGAGCTGGGCACCGGCGCGCTCGACAACGGCTGCAATGCCGCGCTGGTGATTGAAGCGGCGCGTGCCATTGCCGCGAGCGGCCTGCGCCCGCGGCGGACCATCCGCTTTATTCTGTTTTCCGGCGAGGAACAAGGCACGCTGGGCTCGTGGGCCTACGCAAAGTCGCACGCCGCCGAGCTCGACAAGACCCGCGGGGTGATTGTTTTCGATTCGGGGATCGGCCGCGTCACCGGTTATTCCCTCGGCGGGCGAAAGGATCTCGAAGCCGGCGTGCGCGAAGTTCTCCAGCCGCTCGAATCGTGGGGCGCGAATAACCACACTACCGACGCTTCGTTCGGCACCGACAATTTTGATTTCCTTCTCGAAGGCGTGCCGACTCTGGTCGCCAACCAGGAGGAAGCAAACTATCTGCCCAATTATCACGCGCAGTCGGACACATTCGACAAGGTGGACATCCGCGAATTAAAGCTGCACACGGCGCTCGCGGCCGTGACCGCGTGGGGAATCGCCGACCGCGCCGAGCCGCTCGGCAAGCGGCTTTCGCGCCCTGAAATTGAAGCTCTGCTGAAAGAAACCGGCGTGGATAAGCAGATGCAGATTCTCGGCTACTGGAAATCGTGGCTGGAGGGAACGCGCGGAAGAAAGCCGTAAGGCCCGACCCACAAACGGAATCCGCAATTCATTTACACTCCGCAATGGCTGGTGAGGAAGGCGCCCACAGAGCTTGAAAGGGCACACGCCGCGCGGACGTTTCCCTTCCATGTGCACCCTTCACGCTATAATTTTCGTATGACCGCGCCTCAGAAAGCGGCAGCCTTGCCTGCGGGGACGCCAGCAGTGTCTCCGGACCCCGCGGTGAACTCCGCGCCGCTTCTAGCACCCGTGCAGGGCTCCATTCTGGCCATTGATTACGGCCGGAAGAGGATGGGCCTTGCTGTGTCGGACGAGATGGGCCTCGTGGCGAGGCCGCTCGAGACGCTCGAGCGCAAGAACCGCCGCGACGACGTGAAGCGTCTGCGCGAGATCGCGCGCGCGCACGGAGCACGAAGGATCGTCGTCGGGCACCCGCTGCGCCTCGATGGGACCCGCGGCGAAATGGCGGAAGAAGTGGAACGCTTCGCCGTCCGTCTGCAAAAGCAGCTCGGCCTGCCTGTGGTGCTTGTGGACGAGCGCCTGACGAGTTGGCAAGCGGAACAGATGGCCGGGGAGATGCGCTGGCTCGAACAGGCGTCCGCTCCCGGGCAGCGAGAGCTTCCCTCCGCGAAGGGGGCGCCAGGCGGGCGCGGCGGCAAAACAAAAAATGGCGCTGTCGCCGGAAGCCGCAAACCCAACCCGGCGATCGATGCCCTGGCCGCGGCCCTAATTTTGCGCGACTACCTCAACCATGAGCGCGAGAAGATATAACCCGGACAGACGCAGAGGCTCGGGAGTGCGCCGAGCACTCGTCCGGATTTTGCTGATGCTCCTGCTGGCAGCGGGCGGCGCGGTGGCATGGTTCTGGACGGTGCTCACCGAGCCGTATATGAATTTCCCCAGCGAGGGCGTGTTTGTCACCGTGCCGCGCGGCGCGACCGGAAGAATGGTGGGCCGCCTGATGGAGAAAAACGGCGTGGTCCGCAGCGCGCTGACTTTCCGCTACCTGGCCCGGCGGTATCCCCGCCGCCCGTTGCAAGCAGGCGAATATTTCTTTGACCATCCGCAAACCCCGGGCGAAGTGTTCGAAACGATTGCCAGCGGCAAGATCTTCGAAAAAATCGTGACCGTGCCCGAGGGCTATACGATGTTTGACATCGCGCAGCTTTTCGAGCAGCAAGGCTTCATGAAGCGCGAGGAGTTCCTCGCCGCCGCGGGCGATCCTTCCTCCGTCCGCGACCTCGCGCCCGGCGCCCAGACTTTGGAAGGATTCCTCTTTCCTGCGACGTACCATTTCCCCCGGCATCCCACGCCGCAGGACGCCGTGGCCTCGATGGTGCATCATTTCCGCGAAGTCTGGCAGCGAATCGCACCCACACACGCGCTCGACGGCCGCACGGTCGAGCAGGTGGTGACGCTCGCGTCGCTGGTCGAACGGGAAACTCCGGTGACGGCCGAGCGGCCCATCGTTGCGGGAGTCTTCACCAACCGGCTGCGCGCCCGGCATAGCCTGCAATGCGACCCCACGGTGGCGTACGCGCTCTCGCTGGCGCGAAAGTACAACGGCGGGCTGACGCGGGCAGACCTGCGCTTCGATTCGCCGTACAATACGTACCGCAATCGCGGGCTGCCGCCCGGGCCGATTGCCAATCCCGGCGAGGAATCTCTTCGCGCCGCGCTCGACCCGGCTCAGGTGGACTACTTTTATTTTGTAGCCAACGCGAAAGGCGGGCACTTCTTCAGCCGCACGCTGGCCGAGCACAATCGCAATGTCGCGCGGTATCACCGCCTGCTGGGGCAGACCGCGCAGGCACAGAGCGCCGACGGTGCGCCGCACGAAGCAAGCGAAGACGCGCCAAAGAAACGGGTGCGCCGAAAGCACAGCTCATGACGAAAGCCAACGCCGGCCATTCCAGCAAGAAGCAGATGATCCTGGAACTCGCTCGCGGCATGCGCGCGCCGAAATTCACTCCGGCGGAGGTCGAGCAGATACGCCGGCAGCTCATCACGCACCTCGGCGCGGCGGGAAAAACTTCGCCGGATTACATTGCCGGTGTCCTGGAAACCGCCGGGTTGCGCGTGGTGTGGTCCACGCAGGCGGACACCGAGGGCCATTACGAGGAAGAGTTCCACGACCTGCTGCACTTCGGAACTCTGCAAGAGGCCGAGATGTGCTTGATCCGGCTGGACGAAATGCTGCGCCGCTTTCGCGCCGAGCATGAAAAGGCGGCCGCCGAGCGCGTGCTGGAGGTCGCCCGCCTCGGACGGCGCCGCGCCGAAATGATTGCGCGCAATCGGAAGGTCGAGCCGCAAAAACGCGCCGAGAAGGAAGAGATGATGAACTGGTTCAAGATTTGGCTCGAGACGCCCGACGCGTTCTTTGACTGGATCGAGCTTCGCAAACAGTCTCCCGAATACCAGAAGCGCTTTCCTCACGCCGCAGAAGACTAAGCCGCATGGAATTGCTTCCCTATTCCCTGGAGATCGAGGCGCTCGATCTCGGCGCAGACGTCAGAGCCGTCGGGCTCGAACTAATCGAGACCGGGAGCCGCGAGCCTTTTCGCGGCCCGGAAGCAGCGCAGATTTGGAGCGCGGCTCTCCCGGCGATTGCCGGCAAGGAACCCTGCGTGCTCGATTTCTTCAGCCACGTGGACCGCGTCCGCGATTTTTGCCGGCTGCACGGCATCCCGTTTCGCGGCGCCGCCGAGCGCTGCTGCGTCGTGCCGGCGCCGGAGCCGGAACAATTGGCGGAGCTTTTCAAACGGTTCGAAGGAGAAACTTTCGGAATTCGCGCAGGCGGCCCGCTCGAAGGCGGCGATGCAACCTTAGAAGCCGGCTTGGCCCGCCGCGGCGTGGACGCTTATCGCCCTGCCTTCCCACGATACTTCTTCTGCGCCGTTTGCGATTTCGAGAACGGTTTCTTGACCCTGCTGAGCAACCATCTGTGGGCCAGCGAGGTCATCCGCCGCGTTCGCCCCGTAGTCGAGAACCTTCAGGTATCGGTGGCCCGGCCGCAGTGAATAAGCCTTCTTGACACCAACAAACAGCAAGCGCACCATGCAAAGGATAAGAGGTCGCTCGGAGGCTCCCCGATGTCGTTTGATCAAGCAATTGAGACGCTGTCCCGCGACGAGCGGTTCAAAGCCACCGTCTACGCCATAAATACTTTGCTTATCCAAAAGAGTGTTTACACGCAGCAGGAGTTTGAAAAGCTGTTTGTGGAATGGGCCCAGAAGGAAATGCAAAAGAAATCGGATTCCAGTCACGCGACTTCGAGTACCCCCGCCTTCGGCTAGTTCTTTCTAAGATCCGACCAATCAGGGTATTCGCACTTGGGTTTCTTCCGGCAGTGGATGCCAATATCGCATTGTTTGCATTCGCAGTCGCATCGAGGCGCTGGCTTTGGACTTGGTGGTTTTCTCTCTTTTTTCATCGCGACGCCTCTTTCTCCGCATTCTAGTACTTAATTGGCCGTATCCAAACCGCTTCATTGACGCACCCGAGTGTGGCTGTTAGATTGCATCATTGCGCTATCAGGGGCGCAAAACACTGACCGTAAGAGCAAAAATCTGGATGGGTTGGGTGACGCTGGCAGCTCTGGCGGGCGGCGGCTGTGATGCCGTGCGGCATACGACGGTCGTCAAGAAAACAGAAATCCCTGTCGCGTTGGAAGCGACCGCGCCACAACTCATCGAACGCTATAACCAAGCCGCGCGCAGCATTCACAGCCTCAATGCCACCGTCGAGCTGAAGCCTACCGCCGGATCGGCCTACAGCGGCGTGATTGAGGAATATCACGACGTAAAGGGATTCATCCTCGCCGAGCGGCCCGCGCGCATCCGCATGATCGGCCAGGCGCCCGTTGTCGCGAAGAACGTATTTGACATGGTGAGCGACGGCGAAACCTTCCGCATTTTTATTCCCTCGAAGCACAAATTCATCGTCGGACCTGCAAATCTCGAGCGAACGGCCAAGAAACCCATCGAGAACCTGCGCCCCCAGCACTTGGTGGACGCGATCTTCTGGCCGGAAATCGCGCCGAGCCAGACAACTCTCTTCGAGGAGTTCGACTCGGAGACCGGCCGCTACTATATCCTGACTGTTTTGCGCGGCGGAACGAACACGGAGATAGCGCGGCATATCTGGTTCGACCGCGCGAACCTGCAAGTCGCCCGCCTGCAGTCGTTTGGAGCGGGCGGCAAGCTCTTGTCCGATGTCCGCTACACCGATTGGAAAGCCGCCGGGGAAACCCCGAAGGACGCGGCAGAATCGCTTTCTTTCCCCCGGAAAATCGTGCTGACGCGGCCGCGCGACGACTACAAACTCGAAATTCAAATCACCCGGCTGGCGCTGAATGCAACTTTGACCGCGGAGCAGTTCAAGCTCGAGCAACCCGAGGGAACCGAACTGGTGCAGGTTGGCGAGAACGATCCGGGGACGCAGCCATGATCAGCCACCTGGTTATCAAGAACGTCATGCATCGGCCGCTGCGCACACTCATCAGCGTCATCGCGGTGGCCGTCGAAGTCACACTGGTGATGATCATCGTCGGCCTGACTACCGGCCTTCTCCGCGAAACAGGCAAACGCATCGAAGGCATCGGCGCCGACATCATGCTCCAACCGCCCTCGGCATCGGTCTTCCTGGCCTTCAGCGGCGCGCCCATGCCCATCAAGATCGGCGACAAACTCAAAGAAATGAAATACGTGCAGGCCGTGACGCCGGTTCTTCTTCAGTTCAGCGCCTCGGGCGGCGTGGACCTGATTTATGGGATTGACCCGGAAAGCTTTCGCGAGGTTTCGAACGGGTTTGTGTTTCTGCAAGGCCACGACATGCAGGGTCCGGACGACATGCTGGTGGACGATTGGGCCGCAAAAGCAAAGCACATCACCGTGGGCGGAACGTTCCATGTGCTGGGGCACGATTGGCACGTCGTGGGCCTGGTCGAGCACGGCAAAGGCGCGCGGCTGTTTGTGCCGCTCGCGACACTGCAGGACCTCTCCGGCGCGCGCGACAAAGCCTCCGTGTTTTTCCTGAAATGCACGCGGCCCGAACACACCCCGGACGTCATGGACCAGATTCGGCAGGTCTTCCCGCGCTACGAAATCCGCCCGCTCAAAGATTTTCTTTCGCTGATGACCTCTTCCAGCATCCCGGCAATGGACGCCTTTGTGGATGCCATGATTGTCCTGGCGGTGGCCATCGGCTTCCTGGTGATTTTCCTTTCCATGTATACGACCGTGCTCGAGCGCACCAGAGAGATCGGCGTGCTGAAATCCCTCGGCGCAGGGAAGCAGTACATCATCCGCACGCTGTTGATGGAGACGCTGCTGATTTGCGGCTTGGGAATCGTCGCCGGGATCGGCTTGAGTTACGCCGTTCGCGGGGTGCTCTACGCCAAGTTTCCGACCCTCTCCATCCTGATAACGGCGGAATGGTTTCTGAAGGCCGCAATCATCTCCTTCGTGGGCGGCCTGCTGGGAGCGTCGTATCCCGCGTGGATGGCCAGCCGCAAGGACGCCATCGAAGCTCTCGCCTACGATTAGCAAATCGAACCGGCGGTCCCGGGCGACAGTGTCGTGAACGTCCTGCACCGCCCCGTTCTCGCGCGCCGCGCAGTTCCTCGCCCTTTCATTGCATCTGCTAGAAAAAATTGGATTTGCCGCGGGCGCGCCCCTTGCCGGCAAAGGACATCCATTTGCAAGATTCCATGAACCAGGCGAAGCGGACTAGGCAGAAATGGGAATCGCAGCTACAATTGGGTGCTCTTCAGAGGGATCTCTCCGGGCAGGGGAATCAGGCTTGGAGCCAATTTTAAAGACCGAGAATCTTTGGAAGATGTACCGCGCCGGCAAAGTGGAAGTGCCGGCGCTGCGCGGCGTGAACTTCGAGGTTTTGCCCGGCGAATCTGTCGCGGTGATGGGTCCGTCGGGATGCGGAAAATCCACGCTGCTCTATGTGATTGGCGGCCTGGCCCAGGCGTCCCGCGGGCGCGTGCTCGTTGACGGAAACGATCTCGCTTTGCTGGACGACGCCGGACGCACCAAGCTCCGCCGGCACAAAATCGGCTTCGTCTTTCAGCGTTTCAATTTGCTGCCCACGCTCACGGCCAAGGGCAATATCGCCATCGCCCAGCACATTCACGGCGACGGATTTGATCCGCACCGCTTCGAAGTGGTCACGAAAATGCTCGGCCTGGGCGACCGGCTGAACCACCGGCCTGCGGAGCTTTCCGGCGGAGAGCAGCAGCGCGTGGCCATCGCGCGCGCCATCATCAACGAGCCGAAAATCCTGCTGGCCGACGAGCCCACCGGAAACCTGGACACCAAGAACTCGGAAATTGTGCTCGGAATGTTGCGCCAATTGAACCACGAGATGGGGCAGACCATCGTGATGATCACGCACAACCCGGAAGCCGCCGGGTATTTCGACCGCGTCGTGCACATGCGCGACGGCGTGATCGTGGACGGCGTGCCGGCCGGTTGATATGCGCACGCTCTTGCGAATCCTCAGCCGCACGGTTTTCTGGTCCTACGAGCGCGGCACATGGCCCTACGACGTTGCGGTCACCGCCATCGTTGTCTTTGTGCTCCTCACGCCGCGGCACTGGTTTCACGATGAGCCCCAGGTCGGGCCGCCTTCCTCGGTGCAGGGAGTTATATTGCTGGCGGAAGACCCGGCCACCTCGGCGAAGACCTATCGCGTGGACGCGCGGCTGCTGGCTTCGCCGGTGCGCACGCCCGAGCTGGAACACGATCTGCACGACGCGGTGCGCAAGAACGTGCGCGAGTTTCAGGGCCGCACCTTCCAGATCGTGCGCATTGAGCCTGTCCGCGGCGACAACGGCACTGTGGTTTCTTACGACATCTGGGTAAAGCCCTGACTTCGGCCTGACGCAGGTCGCCATCGCCTGGTTAGCAATTGGCCAAGCGTAACTTGCTGTGTCCGCGTCGCATCTCATTGAGTGTGTTAGGATTCGTGACGTCTTTGCGCACAGGCCGCAGGAAGTGCAAGGAAGATTCAGAGGACCCCGAGTGCAGACGTGGAACACAATCCGGCGATGGGGAATCGCGGCGGCAGTACTATTGGCGTGCTTGGGCACCACAGCCGTATTCGCCACGCAGGCTTCATCGCGTTGGACTGTCGAATCCGTCCTGAAGCAGCTCGACGCGCAGGCCGGCAGTTTCCACAGCCTCATGGCCGACCTGGAGCGCACGAAAGTCACCGTCGTTGTGAACGACAAGTCCACCGAGTCCGGGCAAATTTTCGTCCGCCGCGACGAAAAAATGCGCATCGAAATGACCAAGCCGGACCCCAAGACGATTCTGCGCTCCGGAAACGAATTCTATATTTACACTCCCAAGATCAACCGCGTCGAAGAATACGACCTCGGCAAGAAACAGTCGCTCGTGGACCAATACCTTTTGCTGGGCTTCGGCACTTCCGGGTCGAGCTTGAA
>WNGH01004696.1_pt1 | contig 13374 bp, 9 predicted proteins | sample 5400631 | NCBI WGS metagenome assembly WNGH01 (sample SAMN13153373, study PRJNA577476) | soil metagenome | isolation source: 115 cm soil or saprolite under Garry oak tree replicate 1 | place: USA:California | collected 2016-06-15
TGGAGAGTCCGGCTACTATGATGAAGAGGATCGGGTTGACCATGAAGCCCGGCTTCTCTGCCATACTTAGAATACCCTTGGGCTTCGTGGATTCGGGTGGTGCCTAATTAGCCTATAATCGGATAATGTCTGGAGACGCACGGGTTCCATCCGCAGGCAACCGGTCAACGAGCTTCATCATTTCGGCGTAGTGATGATGGATAATGGTCGCTCCGCGTGGACCCATCATCTTCTCAGCGTTGCTCTTGCACTCGGCTATCGCCGTCAATATCCCCGTCTTGGTAGGGTGGACATAGCTTACACCGCAGTTCTGGAACACTCCTCTGACGAACTGGTTGACCTGCGTCTTCAATGCCTCGTCGGCGACCGGCTGTCTGAGGAGGGTGAGGAACTCCCTGTTGGCGCTCTCGAAGCACCTTAGCAGCTCGTCCCTGACGAATTCGCCGGTAATCCGTTCGCTGGGAACCTCGGGGGCGCGGTATGTCCCGCTCATGAAGGCGCGTATGACATACGTTATAATAATAAGCCTATCCTTCCTCTGACCAGCGAGCGCTTAAGACCTAGATCGGTGTTCGAGCCTACTTGCGAAGCAATCCTTTACGGAGAATTTTCCATTGGGTAGTTTTTTTGAGGTTCTCCTCGTTAACTGTGATGGAAAGGGTTTGCGTGTGAATCCTTGACCCGCTCGTAGCCGTAATAATCACTTCATACGTGCCTGGCAAAATCGAACCACAAGAAAGTGTAGCGTTCCCTGAGGTCTCTATAATGTCAGGACTTGTTGCTCCGCATGAAACGTTAGATGGCGCTTGAACAGTAAGCCTCACCTGCCCCGTGAATCCATTGACGGGGGTGATTGTTATCGTCGACACAGCATGCTTCCCTGTTTCCACTGGCGCGGGTGAAAGGGTTGTGATAGTAAAGTCTGCCTCGGGGAGAGCAAAAGTTATCGAAACGGTAGTAGTATGAGTAACGCTTCTTGAGTCCGTATTGTACCCTGCCGTGACTGTCACGTTGTAAGACCCGACGCCGTCTGCTGTGCATGAGAGTTTCGATGAGCTAGATGATGTAACCAAGACCTCGACTGGACCTAGACTGCAACTTATTCTCGAAGAGGGGGGCATGGTCGATTCACTTAATGTCACATTGCCCGAGAGTCCATTCATTGCTGTAACATCTATCGTCGACATGGCTGTTTCGCCAAGATGTGCTGTCAGCGTCGATGGCGTCGAGCCTATCATGAAGTCTGGTCTAGTGCTAGGCACGAAACTGAGAAGTTCGGTGACAGCAGAACCGTTGACAGAGACAATCCCTTCCTGTGAGGAGAGATCGTATCCGGAGACTGGAGTGATAGAATAGGGATATCTCCCATTTGGTTCTGCAAATCCAATAGTGCTTGTCGTAGACGACAGTGTCGATCCGTCAAGTGTTACTGACCAGAGTGTTCCGGTTACCAGCCCTTCTTCATCGAAAGTGATAAAATAGGTAGTCTGTGGTGGTTTCAAGACGACCAGTGTCGCATTGCCGTCGTTGTAAACGTCCTGGTAGTAGCCCGCATTCCCAAGGGTGTAGTTTCCTAATGACTGGGTCGCGGAGACACTAGCGAATGCTTGGCGTACATCACGCTCAGCATTTTCCCAACTATCAACTACATGGTGGCAGAGTGGATTACAATCTAACTCATCGTGATGAACAGCACCGATGCTCCAGGTTCCGAAGACAGGGCTGTAACCCATGTCCCAGATTCGAACATGGTCTCGTGGGCCAAGGCAAGCGAACCCGTCTGGGTCCACGTGTTCCAGATCAGAGTTCGGCATTGCTCCACCTATGGTCTTAGGCGTCGAGCAGTAGGCAGTATTGTCCCAGCCGGCAAGGTTCTGGGCCACCCACCAGGATGGAGCGTAACCCGTCCAGATCAGGTTAATCGGGTCTTTGCCATCGTCAGTCTGCAATGGTACTATAGATGACGATGCCGCAACAGGGTAAGATATCCAAGTGATGGCCGCTAGGCTCAGAAACAATACGAGCATTGCTCTAACTCTCAAAGCTCAGAGCCTACCGATAGATTTCGAAACATAGAACACTGACGTTACTGATTAGCTTAACTCGTAGATTCAAGCGGAGCCGCGGGTGAGCGAGGCAACAGTCTCACTCACCGAAATCTCTGCCGGGTAGTCATGTGACTAGGAGGGAAGCGGAGGGTCCAAATATCCATCGGCAAAGTAGGGAACTGTAGCCGTGATATCATACAAAACGTGTCGTCCGGCCGGAGCGGACTGTATCGAGGTCACCTTGACCCATCCGTCCTGCGTGAATAGAGAATCGCCTGGAGTCAGCTGAGTAACTGGCAGCCACAGCGTGGTTCCATTGTCTAGCTTGGTCCAGAGTATCTCAGTTGAACTGGCGTCCACTCTCAAAGGCGTTCCTGTCTCCGTGTTTATCACGAGCATATTGTTTGCTTCAACGACCTTAATGGCCTTAACAACAGAGACACTGTATTCCCCTGTCGCCGGATCGTAGCCGAGCATTGTATCCCCAACCTTCAAATTCTGAACAGCGACTCTGCTACCATCATACATGGTTATCAGAGTCCCATAGGCTAAGCTGCCTCCTCCACCGCCTCCCCCGCAACTCACATAGACCGTTATGGAGACAGAACGAATTAGACTGCCACTCGTCCCTGTCACTGTAATCGTATAGTAAGCATTCGGTGTTGATGAGGTGGTTGAGATCGTCAGAGTCGACGTTCCAGAGCCACCCGACCCCACGGAGATGCTTGTCGGGTTCAACGATCCCGTAGGGCCTCCAGTCAATACTGGAGAAACCGCCGATGACAAGGACACTGACCCTGAAAACCCACTTCTGCTGGCAACCGTGATCCTCGTACTGGAGTCTGAGGACCCTGATGAAACGCAAACAATGCTCGTGTTTGAAGCGATGCTGTAGTCTGAGCCCGTGGTCTGCACTGATTCTCTGCTGTTCGGGTCTGTAGGATCATAGATGAGTTGGCCACCCCACCAGACCCGGATGAAAAACTGTCTAACACATCCTATGCAACCACTCGTCACAATTGTCGGAGTGAAGCTTCCTGCTCTGCCCACAGTTCCCGGGCCAACTGTTACAGTCTGGTTTAACCAGGCAGCGGTCGTGTCTGGATAGAATACGATGTCGGACCTTATCTCCACCGAGAGATGCGCAGTCTGACTAGTTGCAGACGAAAGCGTAATCGTGACCGAGACTGGCAGACCGGTTAGAGCTGTTACTTGGGCGCCTGAGATTCCCCCTGACTGTGTAAATGTTCCTGGAAACACATAGCTGGGAGGTGGTGGCGGAGCGGTAATCGAGGCGGTAACCGGCGTACTGTGGGAAAGACTCCCGGATACCCCAACGACGGTGACCGAATAAGTCTGCTGGGGCGTCGTTGTCACTGTGGCGACAACAAGGTAATATGAGAAACTCTGTCCAGACGCTAGATACGCGGTGCCTGAGGACGGCACGGTTGGCGCGTCCGTCGCCGCAGGAGTTACACTCTGGCTAAGATTAATCGTGCCAGAGAACCCGTTGAGACTGGCCAGCGTTACTAAGATCTGGCTAGAAGTCCCAGCTGAGATAGTGACTGAGGATGGGGATAATGCTATGCTGAAGTCTGTGAAGGCGAACACGGTGGTCGCTGAGTGAGCGAGAGAGCCACTCGTCCCTTTGATCGTGACAGAATAGCTTGTTGTTGAGGTAGAGCTACAGGAAAGAGTCGCGCTGCCGAAGCCTGTAAGACTACTGGGGCTGATGGCTCCGCAAGTTAGGCCGCTAGGGAGGGTATCCGTGAGAGTGACTGTGCCGGAGAAGCCGTTTACGGCTAACACGGTAATTGTCGAGGTTATTGAAGAGCCAACATTGCCTGAAGGGGAAGTGGCTGTTACGGTGAAGCCCGCAAAAGCGAACGTCGCGCTGGTCGAGTGTGTCAGCGAACCACTCGTGCCCGTAATTGTAAGAACATAACTGCCAGCTACTGTCGCGCTACATGATACTGTAGCAGATCCTGACGCCGTCACGCTACTCGGAGAAATAGAACCGCAATTCAAGCCTGACGGAACACTATCAGTCAGAGCTACCGTTCCGGTAAAGCCATTCATGTACGTGACAGCGATCGTGGAAGTCGTTGAAGAGCCCTCATTCACGGTAGCGGGCGAGCTGGCTGAGATGCTGAAGTCTCGGACGACGTAAGTGACTGCTACGGGGTGAGACAGACTACCACTCGTACCAGTCACGCCAACATGGATAGTCAACGCACTAGAGAACGTACAAGACAGCGTAGCGCTTCCGGAGCCCGTGACGCTCGTTGGAGAAACGGTGCATGATGTGCTGTTGGTCATTAAGCTGACAAAGCCTGTGAAACCATTGACAGCGGCTACTGTGACCGTCGAGGTGCCCGGAGCGTTAGCGTTGACAGTAACGGAGGTCGGACTGGCAGCGATGGCGAAGTCTTGTACGACGAAGGTGACCATTACAGAGTGGGATAGAGAACCGCTAGCACCTGTGACGAACACGTGTTTGGTGCCAGTCGAAGTGAACGTACACGACAATGTGGCACTTCCGGAACCAGTGAAGCTAGCGGGCGAAACAGTACACGACGCAGTCGTGTTAGTTGCCAGACTGACAACTCCGGCAAAACCATTGACAGCGGATATTGTAATGGTGGATGTCCCCGCCGCGTTCACATTCACATTAACACTTGTCGGGCTGGCTGTTATTGTGAAGTCTTGGACGACGAATGTTACTGTTACAGTGTGAGAGAGCGAACCACTGGTACCTGTTACAGATACATGCTTGGTACCCGTCGAAGCGAACGCACATGACAGAGTGGCGCTACCGGAACCAGTAACGCTTGTGGGAGAAACTGTGCACGATGTGCTATTGGTAGCGAGACTTGCAACCCCAACGAAACCATCGACAGCGGTAACCGTTACGGTGGACGCGCCGGTAGAGCCAGCGTTCAGATTAACACTAGTCGGACTGGCAGTGATGGTGAAGTCCTGGACCGTGTAGTCCACCGTTGTGGAGTGGGATAGGTTGCTACCAGTGCCTGTTACAGTTACACTGTAACTACCAGCAGAACCATTGCAAGACAGTGCAGATGTCGCTGAGGATGTTGTAGAACTGAAGGTCACGCTATTAGGGGTCAGCGTGCATAAAAGGCCAGACTGAGATGGGCTTGCTGAAAGGTTGATCGTGCCCGTCAAGCCGAGACCTGTTACAGTTATTGTCGAGCCAGCTGCAGATCCGGCGAGCGTAGTTATAGAAGTGGGATTCGACGAGACCCCAAAATCTCCGATATTGAAGGATTGAGTCGTCTTGGTGAGACCCGGGTTGAGAAAGACCAGCCCATCGACGTAGGCATTCCCTGAAGTGAACCCCTGCAGATAATTGATGCAGATATCGATCTGGTTGATGTTGGACCAGTTTGGACTGCCAAAGCTTGTGAACGAATCACCATACGGCCCAACCGCGTATTGGAACAAGTGCCAATTAGTATCACCAATATACAAACCCGTATCTGTAGCTGCTCCCTGAGGGAGAACATCACTCACATAACCATCATTCGCATCGGTCAGAAACTCGAACGATACCGAGTAGGGCTGATCAGAACTCTGAACATATGCAAAAATCTCAGGCGGACTGTCAGAACTCCCCATCTGCGCGATGTTCCAAGTGTTCGACGAAATAGTGGCCGGATACTCCATCATCACGATATAACTTCCGCCACTAGACTGCCAGAAACCGTTCGCGCTACCGCTTCCTATAATATACTGACTTCCAAGGCCTGTGCCGCATCCTGCGCCGTTCACCTGACATGTCCATAAATATGCGATTTGTCCCTCCGTGTAGAAGTCACCATCGCTTGGAAACATCAGGGCGGCCGGGCCGAAATTTCCCGCGTAGTCTTCGGACCAGACGTTTACCCGACAAGTATTCGCGCCCGTCGACTGGCAATCTAACGAGTTTCCAACCGTAACGGTCATAGTCGAAGAACAGGTTCTTACGGATGTTGGATGAGTAACCGCCCAACTGCTCCCAATCAAAGACTCTACAGAGTAAAAGCACTGCGCAAGCCCGCCTGGGGCGGCACTTATCTTCCCGGTGTCTTGATCGGTAGCTGATAGGGCGAAGGCATTGTTCTGCCACGAGCCTGCTGCGGGGCCACTCGTGAAGCTTGAGGTCGGAGGATAAATGTCAGCAGGACAACTAGCCCCCCAAACCTGGCCTTTGACAAGAGTTGCTGGATGAATAACCAGCTGATCCCGTTTCAACGGGGAAGAAGTACCTGGGAAATTGCCGGAGTTACTACAGCCGTCTAGGGCGTTGGTTGCGCTCATGATTCCGGTGGAGACGCTACCGTCTCCTCCTATTTCGTATGCCCAGTCGAAAAACGGTAATCCAGGGGAACTCGGGGAGATTGTGGTGTAGCTTTGCTGAACGAGCCTCCACATATGATTGTTATAGTCAAAATATTTTGCTGATCCAATGTACGCATTCCAACCGCTGTTTGGAATTGTGTTGAACATGGCTCCAAACTGGAACCATTCAATGGGGCAAGGGGGGGTCAGGCCGTACTTGATACACTCGTTATCCTTGTATTGTCCTACATGGAAGAATCTTTGCGCGGTATTGGTGGGCGTGTAGCTGAACAGAGTGTATTGCACACCGTCAACTATGGCTTGCCAGTCGAGAGTTGTATTGCATGGACTAATGCAGTAGTTCCATTGCATCGTAAGAGTAATCATTTTTACAAATGATGTCGAAGTGTAGCAACTACAAGTCCAGCCACTGGCAAAGTCGAGGGTTGCATCAGAACATACATACGGTGCAGCTTCGCAATATCCATCGGGAAGGGTCCACACCTCGCCAATGATCATCGGTTGTCCTGAACTTGTCAGGTATACCATAGCAAAGTCTGCGTAGTCTTGCTTTGGCCCGCCAGTTCCCTCTTGTGATTGTGCTGCCATCCCAATCGCTAGGTACGTTCCAGGTGCTGGATAACTTGTAGAGGGAAGGGTAGTACCCGGGAAGGAAATCACAACGCTTGCAGCCGTCATCGGTATTTGGGGCTGAGGAAGATACTCGCCCATATCGACAGCGTCCCAGTAAGGATTTGAAGATGATCGAATACATGCGTCCGAGACCCCGTATTGGAAATATGCTGTTCGGTTACACACGGGCTTGCCAAGGAAACTTGTACTGCTGCTTATCACGCTTGTTGAGGTAGCGCTAACCTGACGAGTGGATCCTCGGTCATTGGATGTAGGTCCAATTGGATCTGCCATTGTTGACTCCTGGCTCATGATGGGTCCACTTCCCGTCGAACTCGTGCCGGACTTACGACCGCCACCCGTCTGGGATACACCAGAAAGTGGAATCATGCCCAAAATGACTGCCCCCAAAACAAATGCAAACAACAGCACAGTGAACCTTCCCATAATGATGATTCGCGACCTTCGCTTGGTGGTGCTTGGCTCAATTCATATAATACGCCCTGAAACTATCTGCCTGAATGAAGCTACGATTCAGCGTATTGAATAATCAGCCGAATGCTTTCCCAGGACAGCCTTGGATATACGATGTGATTTAAGGACCGTAGACCTTTTTCTATCGAAAAAGTCCATTTGACTTATTAAACTTCTTAATCGTCGAAGTGTTATCGTTTGGCGTTATCTTGGTTGGCTAGACGAAGAGAAGCGACGGAAATTTGCTATGAGATTTTGAGCTCCTCCAAGGAAGCAATCTCCACAACAAAGGTAATGTATCTGACGAACACCAACTTCGTCGTAATCAAACGGTATCTGTTCTACCTAACCGTCCAAGGGCACCTCGAAGAACTTTCTGGGCCGCCCAAGAAATTCATTATAACGTCGCAGGGCAAAGATTTTCTAAGGCTCCTTTCCGACTTGCGCAGAGTGACGGGACGCATCAGGGCGCCAGCCTCGTTATCTCACAGACTAGCTACGAGTCAACCAAGCGAGAGATTGACGAATGGATTCAGCGATACGCGAAGTGAGACGGTGTTGGCGTGTTCGAAGTCATGGAGGTTCATGCAAAGTGTTAGCCGAGAGACCAAACTGAAACTTCAGAACGTGGCAAGCTCGAGGGGCACGTCTGTCCAAGAACTATTAAGGGCGATAATCATTCCGGAATGGCTAAAGCAGAACTGCCTATTCTAATAACAGATTCTGAAATGTAAGATCTGGCGCCTAGCAAGCGAAATGCTTGTATTCAACGAAGATACTCCAAGCTAGAGCGGAAGATGGATTGGAGGATAACCTCTGTCGGACTCATAGTTGACGGAATATCTTTCTTGTTACCGTCGGGTCTGGCCCTCATGGGCTTTTCATTGCACAGCTACGGCTCGTTCATTATTCAAGCAGTGTTTCTCTCCATAGGAGTTGTCTTCGCCGCTGCAGGACTCATCAAGCATGGGCCCATAAGCATCTCCTCAGCAGGTGTGTTGATGTTAGCTAGTCCATGCCTCGCTTTTTTCGCGTTGTATGACTTAGCGCTCTCAGCCGAAGCTTCGTCCCCGTATTTTGATCGATGCCAATGGCTAGGGGATCCTAGTTCATGCGCGATAGCTAATTCTATCAACCTCCTTGAGTGGCTCTTCTGGCCGCGCGCCCTGATTCCCGGGTTGATATTCGTGGGCACAATTCTTGCACTACGGCACGGATCAAGGTATTCCTCGACCAGCGAGGCCGTGGGAACAACCCCAACCCTTACTTGACCGAAAAAATCAAGTCCGGGCAATTCATCGAGAATTAGTTGTCGGAAACTGGGGGTCCTGACGGCCTAGAAATAGAAGTGGTGCGGAGAGTCGTCTGCCTCGGACACTACTCTTACCGAAGAAGCCAAGAAACTGGGCATAGTCGACAATGTAGTTGGAAACCATCCTCTGAACTCAAGTGTCCCACCGCTCAAAGATAGGTCAGTAACTCCATCCCAAGTCAAAACATTGGCGCAAACGGTAGACAGGCAATCCCTGATAGCTCATGATCGCGAGCCTAAGAATTCGAGTTCACACACTCCATGTCCTCCTGAGATTCACTTCTCAAAAGTTCCACTCATTTCGAATGGCGTGAACGTTTCCCGACGATATAGCAACAATGGGATCTATAGGCCACAATAACAGCAATAGTTACCAGCGACAGAAACGCTTCTCTCCGCTGCCGAAACGCAGGCGAGGTATGATGAAAGGTGTGAGGGGCATGTAGAGACTGTTCGTCGTTTCTTGGGACAGGAATCGGATAAGTCAGAAAAAATGCGGACTTTAAGTTATATAAAGCCGTACCCCTAGAACTCCGCACAAGGATTGCAAGAGGGTCTGACACCGTCGAGTATCGACCGAGACCTCCTCGCGAGATTCGACGAGGAGATGTGGAACAAGACCCCTCACATGTCTGAGTCGGGTAATATTTCCAATCCCACTCCATTGGTCGATATTACTGATACATTGTCCGAGTGCGCCAGGGTCGAGTACGGGCTCACTCTCTCGAAGGACACCTCCCGTGTCTTCGCCAAGTTCGACTCACAGATATTCGGCGGCTCCGTCAAGGTCCGCCCGGCAGTAGAGATCCTCAGGAACGCTATCAGCACGGGAAAGCTCAGGAGTGGTCAGAGGATCTTCGAAGCGACCTCGGGCAATTTCGGACTCGCCCTCGGGTTAGCGGGAAAGCTTGGAATCGAAGTAATCGCTCTCGTCTCAAGGAAGCTCCAAGCCGGCGTACTAGACGAGCTCAAGGACGAGGGAGTGCAATCCATCAACCTGGATGTTGACATATGTCCAGCGCCGGGGCTCAAGATCGACCAGAACGTGGTCGTGGCTAAGGCCGCTGCCTCAAACCTTCGCGACCAGCTGTCTCAAGCGCGCCTGGACGTTCGAACCTTCGACGGGGCGCGATCACAGGCGGAAGAGCTGCTCGCAAGACAGGACATCATCAACCTGGCCAAGCTCCTCGCCCGGATCTATAACGGGTTCTGCCCCGAACAGTACGACAACGAGCTGAACGTAAAATCTCACGAAACCATTACGGCTGCCGAGATCGACCAACAGCTCAAGGCTCAAGGACACTCACTGGGCCAATTCGAAATACTAACGGCATTCGGAACCGGTGGGACATCAACCGGAATTGCGAGATACGTTCAAACGAAGTATAGACGCAAATCGGTCCACGTTGTCTTCCCTCTCTTCTACCAGGACGTTGCTGGCATTAGAACAAAGGACAAGGCGGCTGGGCTGAGGTTCTACCAGCCTGAACTATACGCTGGGCAGCACGAGGTCGATTTTGAAGCTGCAAAACGACTTCTCAAATTCTTCGCAGGCAGAGGATACGGGATCGGGGAGAGCGGCGCACTGGCTTTGTACTCATGCCTGCAGATGATAAACTACGGTGCGGGTAACAAGTTCGTGGTCATCATAGCCGACGGTCCGCAGAAGTATATGACAAAGCTCGAGGTCCCGATTGAGATTCCCGACAGCCTGGAGACGAACGTTGAGGAAGTGAAGTCCAATCTATCAAGCTATGACCAGGTTATCTGGACTCATGCAATGTTTGTGCCCAGAGAGGCGGGCATCGAGCTTGTAGCCTCGACTCTCGGCTGCGATAAGGCCAAGGTGAAAGTCGCAAAGACGCAGGACGTGCAGGCACTCATCACGCGAGAGGAGATCCCCGACGGAATAGGCGAACTCCTCCCCAAGGGTAGGTCAAGGACCCTTCTGGTGTGTATGGTAGGTGGCACTTCCCTCCGGGCCGCAGAGATACTGACAAAGAAGGGCGTGATAGCCCAGAGCCTGACCGGGGGAATCATGAACCTCGCCGAGTTGAGCAACCGATCCGCAGACGAAATGGTCCAAGTGGCCAGCGAATAGAAAAAGGGCCTCTACCTCCTCACTGGCAATGTCAGGAGCGCTGGTTTCGGATTGAACCAGAAATCCGCCGGATGACATACTCCGCGGATCGGGCAACCTCCTCCGCCGACCCGGGACTAGTACCGTATATGTGAAGCAGGATCAGCGGCCTGGGTCCAGTCTCCATTCCTCTGGGATGCGACTTGAAGTACAATCCAGGATATGCCCGACGAGCCTCATCGAGAATCGGGGCAAGAGCGGACTCTATGATGCCCGCGATCTTCAACTGAAACTCTCGAGGGCGGCCCACCCCAAAACTGGTGAGGAATGACGAAATTGAGCTTCGGAAGATCGCCTTCATCTCAGACGGCACACCAGGCAGGGAGAACATCGTCGTGGAGGATTCCTTCATCATCACGCCAGGGGCCGTGCCCACAGGATTCGGCAGGGAGGAGGCCCCTCGGGGAAGTGTAGCCATCTTCGTCCTATACTTCGTAAGCTTGGGCGGGATCTCAAGTCTTCGATAGTGCTCTTCGACGAGCCGCAAGGCTTCTCTGTTCAGTCTCAGGGGCCTATGGAGAGCTCGAGCAATTCCGGCGAGTGTCATGTCGTCATAGGTCGGACCCAGACCTCCCAGAGTTATCAGAACGAGCGGTTTCCTCTGAACCGCTTCGCGAACTCCGGACGCGATCGAGTCTAGCGAGTCTCGTAATTGCGTGACTCGCTGCAGAACCCATCCCCGACGGTTGAGCTGGCCGGCGAGCCAATGCGAGTTCGTGTCTAGAGTATGTCCTATCAGGAGCTCGTTCCCAATGGATAAGATCTCAGCCGTATGCTCCCGGGAATCCTTCTTAGTTCTCGACGAGAGTCCCCCTCTATCGCTGTTGAAGAGAGAGGACGGCTGCGAGGGCTCCGGCCAGCGCCCGCGACTGGTCCTTTCCAAATCCGATTATTACAAGATCCTTGTCTGATGGCTTGAACTCGTTTCGGAGGCGAGCGTTCTCTTTGGGAGCGAGATCGGCGAGGGTCTTGTTGTCTGGAGGAATTACCAACTTCCTACCAACAGCCGCTATAGTGATTGTTCCTTCGGCACCTGCCTTGATCGCTTCGTCCCTCTGAGTGATCCCCGTCATACCCGACCTGTATCCTCCAATCACGTGAATGCTCATCGCCTGGCTACCTATGACGAGGTCCGACTCTGGGAGTGGAACGACCTTCTTGATGGATAGTTGGCGGAGGAGCTTGTGAAGGCTTTGTTTTCCCAGTTTGGAAAGCTGGACCCCAGACTCGGTAACTGAAACGACCTTGCTCTCAGCGAGCCTTTCCATCAGCCCTCGAGCTATGCCGTCTTTGATGTGTAGAGCATGGGAGAGAGCTCTCCTTCCGAGCGGTCCTTCCCGTTCGATAAGAACGAGTGCATTGAGAAGTTGAAGAGCGCTCATTTGGGGTAGAGGTCCACGCGCTCCGCGTCTCCAGCCCTCAAGAATCACATCAACAATGCTGTTCGGTTTTGAGCGCACCAGGGTCGGTTCAGGTACGAGTCGGGAATGGATCGTGAATAAAGCTGTGGCTGATTTCGCTGATGATTTGGACTTCGTTACTAGCCTGGATTACTAGGGTTTCTTCTTGTCGCTTAGCCACCATTTAAGATACTCTTTCTGGCGGCGTTTCTTCTCCTCGTCAACCGTCTCCTGGCTCTGAAACATTTTTTCACGACCCTGGAGAAGATCCTGCTGCGTGAACGTCAGTCCACAGCTCTTGCACGCATATTGCTTGATTGCGGAGTCGTAACTTAGGTTCCCACCGCACTCCAAGCAATAGTTCGGCATTCTCTCGCATGCGCCTCGAATTTGGAGAACGAAAGCGGTCCCAAACAGATAAAGATTCGGTTACTTCGGCTACGAAATGCGCAAAGATTTCGACCTTCGACAGTTCCTTGCAGGAACGGTTAATTATGGCAAACCTCCGACTCATCGCAGGCAGTGTCCAATGCCCCAGAGTCACGGTAGCCAATACAAGAAAAAACCCACCGGAGGGACCAAGCGCGCGTGGAGGGGAAAACGAGCATACGAAGCAGGCTCCGAGCCTACAGCGACAGTGCTTGGCCCTTCGAAGAAGAGATGGGTCGGAACCCGCGGCGGGGGTTTGAAGGTTCGTCTCGCGGCAGCCGACTCGGCCGTCGTTACAGACAAGGCCTCTGGCAAGAGCTCAAAGTCCAAGCTTCTCCGTGTCATTAGGAATCCTGCGAATGTGGACTATCAGAGGAGAGGCGTCATCACGAAAGGCGCAATCGTTGAGACAGAGCTTGGCCAGGCGAGAGTAACATCTCGGCCGGGCCAAGACGGGGTAATCAACGCAATTCTCTTAGAGAAAACCCAGAAGTAACTAGGCGAAGAGGTCGGGCGGTTGAAACGCCCCGGATTTCTCATAGTATGGCCAGCACACCTCGATAGCTCGAAGACAAGAGGCGAAGGACGGAGGCTTCC
>WNGH01005069.1_pt1 | contig 13373 bp, 18 predicted proteins | sample 5400631 | NCBI WGS metagenome assembly WNGH01 (sample SAMN13153373, study PRJNA577476) | soil metagenome | isolation source: 115 cm soil or saprolite under Garry oak tree replicate 1 | place: USA:California | collected 2016-06-15
ACACGTACCCGTCCAGCCCTCCGGCGGGCAGGGGCAGCGCCGCCATGGCCGCCGTGTGGTCGGCCGTGCCGCCCCGGTTGACCAGCCGCCCGTCCGCGGTCAGCCGGATCGGCTCGCGCGGCGTCCCCAGCCCGATGGAGACTTCGGGGCAGTACGGCACCCAGTCGACGTACGGGCCGAGCTCGTCGGTGAGGAACCGGTACCGCTTGTGCTCGCCGTTGAACCGGACCTCGTCGCCGAGCAGGCAGCTCGACACGCCGACCCGGGGCCTCCCCGTCATATCCCCACCCTAGGCCCGCCCTTTACGCTGTAGCGGAGCGTGATCAGAACTACCGGCCCGGCCCGGCCTGGCACGAGGACCGCCGCGCGCTGGACGCCTGGCGCGAGGGCCAGACCGGGATCCCGATCGTGGACGCCGGCCTGCGCCAGCTGGCCGCCGAGGGCTTCATGCACAACCGGGCCCGGATGGTCACCGCCTCGTTCCTCACCCGCAACCTCGGCATCGACTGGCGGCACGGCCTGGCGCACTTCGACTCCCTGCTCGCGGACGGTGACGTGGCGAACAATGCGGGCAACTGGCAGTGGGTGGCCGGGACCGGCCACAACACCCGGCCTAACCGGGTGATGAACCCGCTGCGGCAGGCCCGGCGGTTCGACCGGTCCGGCGAGTACGTCCGCCGTTGCGTGCCCGAACTGGCCGGCCTCGACCCGGCATGGATCCACACGCCGTGGAAGCTGCCCCCGCCCAGCGGGTCCGGCTGGGGTATCCGGGCCCGCTGGCCGAGCTGGCGTGACCTACGCAGTGCTTGCCTTAGTGGGCGGGAGGCGTCAGCACGGTGTCGATGATGTAGACGGTGGCGTTGGCGGTCTGGACGTTCCCGCAGACCACGTTGGCCTTGTTGACCTCGTAAGTGCTGCCCATCGTGGCCGGGGTGACCATGCCGCCTTCCAGGGTCTTGGTGGCCGTGCCGGAGGACAGCTGAGCGGGGGTATAGCGGGCCGCGGTGATGTTCGAGGCGGAATTGAGCGTGTCCACCAGGCCGGCCGCCTTGACCGCGGTGACCAGGGTGGACAGCGCGGGGTTGGCGGAGGCGGCGGTGGCCACCGGCGCGGTGGCCATGCCGGTGAAGCTGCCCGCCCCGGACTTGGGCACCGCCGCGCAGCCCGGGCCGAAGTCCTTGGCGGCCGTCGCGGGCGAGGAGGACATCGCTGTTGGGGAGGAGGCGGGCGAGGACGTGGCGCCGGAAGCGGCGGGCGAGGACGAGGACGAGCTACACGCGGCCGCGCCGAGGCTGAGGCTGACGGCCAGGCCCGATAGGGCGAGAAGACGGTACTTCATGATCTTGACTCCTTGATGGTTTTCGGTTTCCTTGATTCGGTTTTCCTTGACTACGGGCCGGTGTCATCCCGTGGATGCGGCGCGCGTCACATGACGGTCACCACGACCGAGTCCCAACCGCTGGCGCCGTTGGGCACGGGGTAGGCGCGCTGCGGTGTCTGCGTAGCGCCTGAGTTATCGGTGGCCCGGACCCGGAGGTTGTGCAGCCCGGGTCGGGCGTCCCAGCCCCACATCCACTGCCGCCACGTGTCGATGCCGCCCGAGGCGGCCAGCGTGGCCTTCTGCCACGGGCCGTTGTCCGCGCTGACCTCGACCTTGGCGATGCCCTTGGCCGGTGCCCAGGCCACGCCCGCCACCGTGATGCGGCCGGCCTTGACCTGGGACAGCGGCTTGGGCACGTCGATGCGCGATTCGGTCTTGATGGGCGCCTGGGCGGAGTAGCCGCGCTGGGTCCAGTAGGCCTTCTTTCGCGCGAACGTGGTCAGGGTCAGCTTGGTGACCCACTTGGTCGCGGACACGTAGCCGTACAGGCCGGGGACGATCATCCGCGCCGGGAATCCGTGCGCTACGGGCAGCGGCTGGCCGTTCATCCCGACAGCCAGCAGCGCGTTCCGGCCGTCTATGATGGCGGCGACCGGGGTGGAAATGGTCATCCCGTCGGTGGCGGCGGACAGCACCTGGTCGGCGCCGGCCCGCACCCCGGCCCGCCGGAGCAGGCCGGCCAGCGGCACGCCAAGCCACGTGGCGTTGCCGTTGTAGGTGCCGCCGACCTGGTTCGAGACGCACACCAGCGTGATGTCGGCCTCGGTCAGCGGCATCTTCAGCAGCTCGGCGAAGGTGAGCTCGACCGGCCGGTCGACCATGCCGTCGATCGTGAGTGTCCAGGTCTCCGGCGACACCTGCGGCAGGACCAGGTCGGTGTCGACGCGGTAGAAGCTGGCGTTGGACGTCAGGAAGGGCGTCAGCCCGGGAATCCGAAGGTCGGTGCCCGCCGCGACGGCCGGCGCCGGGACGGCCGGCCCGGGCAGCCGCACCGCCGCCCGGGACGAGGCCACGCTGAACCGGCCGAGCAGCGCATTACCCAGGCCGCCGGCCGCCACGCCCAGGGCCGCCGCTCCCGCCCCCACGATCAGGAAGCGGCGGCGCTCGAGCCCTTTGCCTCCCGGCCCCGTCGCAAGCGCCGTCCCCTCCACGGGGCCCGCGGTTTCTGGCCGGGCCGTCCCCCGTATCGCGCGCACCATCAGCACCAGCGCCACGGCCGCCACGGCCGAGCCGGCCAGCGTCGGCACCACGTTGAGGCCGCCCCCCTGGCTGACCGCGGCCGCGATGCCGACCGCGGCGAACACCGCGAGGGCGGCGAGCCCGTAAGCCAGCCGGCGCACGGCCAGCACGCCGATCAGCACGGCGAACGCGGCCAGCATCACCACGATGCCGGTGATCAGGGCCGTCTTGTCGTGCGTGCCGAAGTGCGCGATCGCGAACTCCTTGACCGGCACGGGGGTCAGGTTGATAGCGGTCTCGCCGACCGCGGTGACCGGAGCGCCGTTCGGCCCGGTGACCGCGGCCGTCAGCTCGGCTATGCCCAGCGCCACGGCCCCCGTCAGCAGTCCGGCTAGGCCCGATGTCTTCATCACGGCGGCCATTCGAGCCTGTCCGCGTAGCAGATTGGTCACTCCTGGAATTCATTACGAAGTGATGCGGGAGCAATCCGGAGGCCGCTCGGCCTCGAATGGGAGGCATGAGCAGGCCAGATATGCGACAACTGCAGCCGGAGCCGGCGCCGGAATACGAGCCGGACCTCGCCGCCCAGCTGGTCCTGGTGTCGCGCGGTGACCACCGGGCGTTCGAGCTGGTCTACGGCGAACTGGCCGGCCCGGTGTACGGCGTGGTCCGGCAGGTGCTGAGAGACCCGGCCCAGTCCGAGGAAGTCGCCCAGGAAGTGCTGCTCGAGATCTGGCGCACCGCGTCCCGGTACGACCCGGACCGGGGCAGCCCCGCCGCCTGGGCGCTGACCATCGCGCACCGCCGCGCCGTCGACCGGGTCCGCGCGGAGAACGCCTGCTCGCGCCGGGAACAGAAGGCCGCGGAGCCGGAACCGGCCGAGGACGACGTGGCCGAGACCGTCGCGGCGGCGCTGGAGCACCAGCGGATCCGGCGCTGCATGGACGGGCTGACCGGGCTGCAGCGCGAGTCGATCAAGCTCGCCTACTACAGCGGATACTCCTACCCGGAGGTCGCGCAGCTGCTCGGGGTCGCCCTCGGCACGGTCAAGACCAGGATCAGGGACGGATTGATCAGGATGCGTGACTGCATGGGGGTGGCCTGGTGAAGGTCACGGTTGACGACCTGCACGTGCTCACCGGCAGCTATGTGCTGGACGCCGTAAGCGACGCGGAGCGCGAGGAGTTCGAGCGGCACCTGCCGCACTGCCCCACCTGCGACGCCGAGGTCCGCGGCCTGCGCGAGACCGCGGCCAGGCTCGCCCTGGCGTGCGCGGTTAACCCGCCGGCCCGGATGGAACCGCAGGTGCTGGCGGCCACGTACCGGACCAGGCAGCTCCCGCCGCTGCCCGCCCCCGGCCGGGTCCTCCATTTCCCCCGCCGCCTGGCGATCCTCGCCGCCGCGGCCAGCGTGGCCGCGGCCCTCGCCCTCGGGATCACCCAGCTGACGGCGCAGCACCAGCTCGACCAGGCGCGGGCCACCGCGATCGCCCGGGTGGTCACCGCGCCCGACGCCCACGTCGACACCGCCCGTGCCGCGGGCGGGAGCGTCACCGTCGTCACCTCGGTCGCACTCCACGAGGCCGTGGTCAGCACCAGCGGGATGGCGTCGCTGCCGTCCGGGCGGGTCTACCAGGTGTGGGTGATGAGCCCGTCCGGCGCGCGCTCGGCCGGCCTGATCCAGGGCAGCTCGCTCCTGGCATCCGCGGTCCGGCCCGGCGACCAGATCGGCATCACCGTCGAGCCCGCCGGCGGCACCGCCCGCCCCACCACCACCCCCGTCGCGGTCGTCCCCGTCTAGTCGTAAGGGCGGCGCCGCGATGTGCACGGTCACGGAACCCTTCACCCGACGAGGATACGAGCCGGCGCCTCTATGATGCCCCGCGCTATATCGGCTTGCGGTATAGCGTGATCCGCTATAGAGTCGACGGCGTGACAGACAGACTGGACCGATGGGCCGATCCGCCGCTGCTGGTGCTGGCCAGCCTGGCCGACGAGCCCAAGCACGGCTACGCCATCACGCAGGACGTGGCGGAAACCATGGGCGTTCGGCTTAGCGCGGGGACCCTCTACGCGGTGATCGCCCGGCTGGAGGCCCGCGGGCTGATCGAGCCGCTCGAGTCGGACGACCGCCGCCGGCCGTACCGCATCACGATGGCCGGCGCCGAGGCGCTGGCCCAGCAGTCCGAGCGGATGAGCAAGGTCGCCTCGGTGGCCAGGGAGCGGCTGAGCGCGCGTCTCGGCTGGGCCGGAGCATGACCCCGGCCCGGGCCGTCCTCGCCCTCTACCCGCCGTCCTGGCGGGCCCGCTACGGCGACGAGGTTCTGGCGTACCTCGACGACTCCGGCGGCGGTCCGGCCGCCGTGGCCAGCCTGGCCTGGCGTGCGCTGCCCGCCTGGTTCTGGCCGCCCCGGCACCTGCACGACCGGCCGGCCCGGATGCGGTCCAGCCTGGCCACCGCGCTCATGTCCTCGTCCATGCTGGCCGGCCTCGGCCTGGTCTTCGCCCAGCTCACCCAGCTCCAGGGCATCACCGTGCCGGGCCACCTGCAGGTCCGCTGGGCCTACGTGGTCTTCGACGTCACCCTGGCCGCCTCGGCGCTGATCGCCGGCCTCGGCGGGCTGCCGCTGTGGCTGCTGATGTTGCGCCGGGCCCGGCGCGAGCAGCGCACCCGCGACATGGTGTACCTGCTCCTGCCGGTGCTCGCCCCGGTCGCGTACCTGGCCGGCCTGGTCGTGACGGTCCGGATGGTCGGCAGCGCGAACGGGGTCAGCCAGGGCTGGTTCGGCGTGGTCACCGCGGCCGGGTTCGCCGCGGCCGCCACCGCGGCGGCCGGACCCGGGCTGGCCCTGCGCAGGCTGCAGCCGCGGGGGCCAGCCCTGCGCCTGGCCGCGGCCGCGGCCGGCGTCTCGGCCGCGGTCATGGCGGTGGCCGCCGTGGCCATCGTGGTCGCCGTGACCAGCCTGAACCTGTGGGCCCGGCAGTTCGCCGGCTATCACGACGGCACCCTGTCGGGCATCTACCTGGCGCTGGTCGTCACCGCCGCGACCGTCACCACGGTGAGCGCCGCGCGCGGCACCCGCGCCGCCCTAGCCCATCCCTAAGCGCCGGTCAGCAGGGCCTGGGCGCACTTGCGGAAGGCCGTCACCAGGCGGCCGCGGTCTCCGGCCCGGGTGGCCAGCACGACGTGGCTCGGCTCGACCCCGTCTAGCGGGATCGTGGTGAGGTCGGGCCGGGGACTGCCGACGGCGACCCCGGCCGGGATGACGGCTACGGCCTGCCCGGCGGCGATGAGCTCGTTCTTGTCCTCGATGGCCTCGACCAGGGGGCCGTCGGGGGCGGGGCTGCCGTCCGGCCGGGGATCGATCCGCCAGTAGGCGTTCCAGGCCGGGTCGGGCAGCCGGGGGATGGGCTCGTCGGCGATGTCGTCGATGCTGACCGAATCCTTGCCGGCCAGCCGGTGGTCCAGCGGGACCAGCAGGACCCGGGGCTCGTCGTACAGGACCGTCACGTGCAGGCCGCCGGTGCGGATCGGCAGCCGGGTCACCACCGCGTCGACCCGGTGATCCAGCAACGCCTCGCGGGGCTGGTTCCAGTCCAGGTGCAGGGTCTGCACATCCGCGTCCGGGTGTTCGCGCCGGAGCTGGCGCACGGCCGGGGTGACGATGAGGCCGATCGTGTAGCCGATGGTGATCCGGCTGGGCTGGGCGGCCGCCCGGGTGCGTGCGGCGGCCTGGTCGGCGGACCGCAGCAGCGCCCTGGCCAGCGGCAGGAAGACCTCGCCGGCCTCGGTGAGCCGGCTGCCCTGCGGGGTGCGGTCCAGCAGCCGGGCGCCCAGTTGCTGTTCCAGGTGGCGGATCTGGCGGCTCAGCGACGGCTGCGCGACGCGGAGGGCTTCGGCGGCGCGGCCGAAGTGCCGGTGTTCGGCGACCACGGTGAAGTACCGCACCAGCCGCAGGTCCAGATCCGGGGGAGGCGACGGCTCCGACATGCAGCCATTTTAGCTGTGGTGATGCTCAGAATGCATTGCCTAGGATGGAACACGGTGCGGCCCCCATACTGAGACGATGACGTATACGGGAACGCTGGCCGCAGCCGCCGTCAAGGTCGCCGCGAGCCTCGGCGTGCACGCCACCGACCCGGTGATCCTGGCCGACGGCGCGAACGTGATCGTGCACCTGAGCCCGGCGCCGGTGGTGGCCAAGGTGGCCGCGAGCACCCCGGCCGTCCGCCCCGATAACGCCGCCTGGCTGCAGCGCGAACTCGACGTCGTCCGGTTCCTGGCCGACCCGGGGCGTCCCGGTGATGGCGCCGAGCCCGGAGGTCCCGCCGGTGGTCCACCACGGTGACGGCCAGGTGATGTCGTTCTGGCGCTACCTGAGCCAGGTTCCGGGCCCGGCCGGCGAGGACACCATCGGCTCGAGGTCTGCCAGCAGCTGAGGAAGTTGAATCTGACCGTCTGGTACAACCTTTATGCCGAACGGTTGCCGGATCTCGCTCCCCGCGCCGCCGAACTCCTCACCCTGTGGCCGGTGCCCTGACCCCTGTCACGCCGGCCCGGCCGGCTTGGTCTCAGAGGGTATGAATGATGCTCTGGCTCCGATCAGCAACGCGAAGACGATCGTTCTGACCACCTACAAGCGGGACGGAACGCCGGTCGCGACCCCGGTGAGCCTGGCCTTCGACGGCGAGCGGGCCTTCTTCCGTTCCTACGACAAGGCCTGGAAGACCCGGCGCCTCCGGCGCAACCCCGCCGTGCAAGCGGCTCCCGCGACGTTGCGCGGCAGGCCCACCGGCCCCGCCATCAGCGCCTGCGCCACCCTGCTCGACGGCGAGCAGGCTCGTGTGGCCGCCCGCGCCCTGGCCCGCCGGCACCGGATCCTTCAGGCCATCCTGGTGCCGACCGCCCACCGCATGATGCGCTACCGCACCCTGCACTACGAACTCCTCCCCCGATAGGGCGGGGTCACCCCGGCCGGACCGGGGGTCCGTGGCTGTGCAGGGTCTTGGTCTTGTCCTTGTTCCAGGCGGTGGTGGTGCCGTCGGGGTTCAGGACCAGGGTCCAGCCCCACTGGTGGATCACGATCTGGTGGTGGAACCAGCACAGGAGCACGCAGTCCGTGACGGAGGTGGGCCCGCCGTGGGCCTTGTGCCTGGTGTGGTGCACCTGGCAGGCCGACGCGGGCTGGTCGCACCGCCCGGCCCACTGGCAGTGCTGGTCCCGCAGCATCACCGCGTTGCGGATCGCGGCCGGGATCGTCTCGGCGTACCCGATGTCCAGCGGCAGGCTCGGCCCGCCCAGCCGGGCCCCGAGCTGCCGGCGGCGCAGGAAGCTGGCCAGCCCGCCCGGACCGGACAGCAAGTCGACAGCCTTGCCGATCACCGCCTGCTCCAGCGCCGCCCACGCCGCATCCCGCGCGCCGTCCCGCCGGCCGTCCAGTTCCACGCACAGCCGGACCAGATCCTCCAGCGCATCGATGTTGACGTCCCCCGTCACGACCGGGGCCATCGCGGCGTCGCACGCGATGCCCTCGGCGGCGTCCCCGTCCAGCCAGACCCCGCCGTCGGAGCCGGTCTGGGACGCGGCCGCGCGGCGGGCGGCCCACCGCTCCCGCACCTGCGCGGTCCATTCCTCTTGCAGGGCGGAGTCGCCGTCGAGCAGCATCAGGTCGGCCAGGGAGATATGCGCCCATACCTTCACCGGCTGGCCCGCCCGCTCGGGCAGTAGCCCGGCCGCGACCAGTCGCCGCATCGCCTCGGCCAGCGCGTCGTGATACCGCTGGTCCCGCGTCCGGTCATCGTCCTTCCCGGCCGGGGCGCCCAGCGCATCGAGCACCTTCGCTACGACCGCGGCGCATTCCGGGGTCAGGTCCCCGGTCATAACGCCCGCGCCCTGGAACGTCGTCTCCAGCCGCACCCCCCGGTCGGCGAAGGCCCGGTCCGGGTCCTCATCGGGCAGCTCGGACCTGGCCCGCTCGTACATCTCGGCGAACAGCGCCGACAGATCCGCCAGCCCCAGCCCCCCGGCCGCCGCCACCAGCAGCTCATCGGACCCGTCCCGGTACTTCTCCGGCAGCCGGTCCGTCCACCGGCAGATGGTCCGCCCGTAGGACTCCGACAGGTCCCCGGCGGCCAGCGCCGCCACCACCTTCGGATGCGTCCCAAAGCGCTTCCCCCACGCGGTGTGGCTGGCCGCGGCGCCGCGGGTGATCCCCGTCTTGTGCATCAGCCAGGCTGTCGCGCTGTAGTCCGCGTCGGCCGAGTAGCCCTTGCCCGCGGTGAACGCCGACAGGACCGACGCCCGTGCCGCCGTCAGGACCGCCTCGGCCCGCTCCAGGCCCTGCAGGCACTCGGCCTGGGTCTCCGCCGCCAGCGCGGTCGCATCCGCGGTGGCCAGGTAACCCAGCGCGGCACGCGCCGCCTCCATCGCCTCGCCGATACTGGCGAAGGCCGGGGTAGCGCCCATCTGGGTCACCTCCTCCGCAGTTAGTCGCTGCTGATGGCGGGTCCGCTCTTTCCAAGGCATCTCTCTAGGATCTGAATTCGATTCTATCCTCCGGCTATGACATTTCCCGGGAAAACCGCACCCCGTCCCAAAAATAGGTACTAACGATTGAAAAGAGCGCTGTGGTGCTGCTGTGACACCTGCTTCGCCAGGTCCAAGCCCGCGCGGTGATCACGCCAGAAAAGGCTGATGCGCCGAGAACCAGTTACGGGCCGGGCTGCGTAGTGCTTCGTAACAACTAACCGGCCCTTTGGAGGAGTGCAATGTCAAGATTCAAGGTTCGTACCCTGCGTGCCGCCCTCGTTGTCCCGTTGCTCATGGGCAGTGCATTGGTGGCCTCGGCCGGTCATGCCAGCGCCTCGATCAACCCCGATAATGTGGACCGTCCGAAGATTTCCGCTGGCGACCGCGATTTCGGTAATAAGGACATCTTCGGCTTCCTCAGCGGCGGCATCGTCAACTGGGATGAGACCGACTCGGGCACGAGAAGCACGTGTCCCAAGTTCACGCCGTGGGTCAGCGGCATCCTCTACGTCAACAACCTCGCCTGGCAGTCAACCCGGGTCGAGGTCGACTACCACGACTTCAAGCACGATGAGCTGTACACGTGGGACTCGGCCACCTTCACGCCGGTGGACAACAAGAAACACGAGTACGTCATCAGCGATGCCGTCTATGGCAGCGAAGACGTGGACCACATCATCATCAAGATCGACGCCTTCGAGAACGGATCGTGGAAGACGAAGGGCACGGCCGTCGAGTACCGGCCGCAGGACTGCACGGACGACTACCCGCCGATCTGACCGGGAACGGGCGTCACAGCCCCAGGCCAGGCGGCACCGGCTCGCCGCGCTCCGCTATCTGCGCGGCGAGCCGGGACGGGCCGGTGATCACCAGGGCGCGGGCCGGGCCGGCGGCGCTGACCGTGAAGCGATGCGGCTGGCCTCGCGGCACGAAGGCGAAACTGCCCGCGCCGATACTCCATCGCTCCTCCCCGCAGAACACCTCGATCTCCCCCTCGAGCAGGTAGAACATCTCGTCCTCGCCGTCGTGCACGTGCTCGTGCACGGACAGCCCGGCCGGGTACACCGACTCGATCACGCCGAGCTGGCCGAGCGTGTCCTCCCCGGACGCCTTGATCACGGCGGCCGAGCCGTGGAAGCCATAGGCCGAACCCTCACCCGGCCCAAGCACGAACCCCGATGTCATGAAACCTCCAGTTCAGACCGGTGCGCGGCCACCCACCCGAACGCGGCCCGAACCTCGCGCACGGCGCCGCTGTCGCGCAGCCGGAGCATGGCCTCCTCACCGGCCTCGGCCCCGGCCTGGATGCCGCGCCAGCACCGGTCCTGCCACCACATGATGACATCCACGATCTCGTCCCGGCCGTCGAGCCGGTACGCGTCGCAGATCCGCCGGATCCCGCTCCCGGCCGGCCCCGGCGCGCCGCGGCCCGCCGCCCGCGGCCCGGCGCCCGGCGGAGGATAATCCGTCCAGTGGGCGAGCAACAGCATGAGCCTGGTCATGCGATCCGGCAGGCGGCGCTCGCGGCGGGCTGGTCGCACCGGCATCGTGACGTGTCCGGAGGCTGGCTGCGGCCGACCGTGTTCGGCGCGGTCGACGGGCTGGTCACCAACACCTCGCTGATCGCCGGGCTCGGCGGCGGCGGGGCCTCGGCGCACACCGTGATCCTGACCGGGGTGGCCGCGCTGGTGGCCGGGGCATTCTCCATGGGCACCGGGGAGTACGTGTCGGTGACCAATCAGAACGAGCTGGTGCACGCCGAGGTGGCTACCGAACGGACGATGCATGCCCGCTTCCCCGCCGCCGAGGAGGCCGAGCTGGCCGAGACCTTCGCCGGCTACGGCGCCGACCTGGAGACCGCGGCCCGGATGGCCGCCGCGGTATCCCGCGATCCCGACACCGCGCTGCGCGTACACACCCGCGAGGAGCTCGGCGTCGACCCGTTCGAGCTGCCGTCGGCCCTGGTCGCGGGCTTCTCGTCGCTGATCGCCTTCTCCGCGGGAGCGCTCATCCCGCTGCTGCCCTACCTAGCGGGCCTGTCCCGGCTGGCCGCCGCGCTGGGCGTCGCCGCGGTGGCGCTGCTGACCGGCGGCATGGTGGTCGGCCGGCTCACCGGCCGCCCGCTGCTAGCCGCGGGCCTGCGCCAGCTCGCCCTGGGCGCGCTGGCGGTCGGGGTGACGTTCGCGGTGGGCAGCCTCATCGGCGGCGGTCACGGCGTCTGACCAGGGCGATCCCGAATTTATCGTTAACCGACTGAACCATCTCCCGATCATGGACGTGTCCAAGTCGGGAGGCAGAGTGACGGACATGCAGAACCGCGCCTCCGTGGCGAGCCTGGTCGCGGCCGGTTCCGTGCTGCTCGGCCCCATCCTGGCCAGCACCGCTGCCGCCTCTCGATATCAGCTTACCCGGGTGAACTCGCGGTGAACTGAAATGGGTAACCGCCCGTGATCTCTAACGGGAGATCACGTGCACTGTGAAGGGGAGACAATTCAATGCGAAAGATATGGGGTGTGGCCGGCCTAGCCGCCCTTGCCCTGACCGTGTCCGCCTGCGCCAGCTCAGGTAGCAGCAGCTCGGGCACCGCCGCCAATACGCCCGCCGCCGGCGGCAACAGCAGCAGCGCCGCGCCGGCCTCGGCCAGCGGGAGCACCGTCACCGAGAAGACCATCGGCAGCCAGCAGGTGGTCGTCGACTCCAGCGGCATGACCCTGTACTGGTTCGCCATCGACACCTCGACCAAGTCGAATTGCTCGGGCCAGTGCGCGACCTACTGGCCGCCGGTCAAGGGCCCGCTCACCGCCGGCTCCGGCGTGACCGGCACGCTCGGGACCATCACCCGGTCCGACGGCACCACGCAGGCGACCTACGACGGCCACCCGCTCTACACCTACGTCGGCGACAAGAGCCCAGGGCAGGCCACGGGCAACGGCAAGAACCTCTCCGGCGGCCTGTGGTGGGAGATGACGGTCTCCGGCTCGACCCCGCCCGCGGCCGCGGGTGCGGTCTCCAGTGCCACGCCCAAGGCCACCTCCGGTGGCGGCGGTTACGGCTACTGATCAGTGCCTGCCTTATGTGGGGCTTACCTGACCTGGGACTTACCTGATCTCGCGCTCACCGTCCGGGCGCGCAGTGTCCAAGGCGGGCGTGGCCAAAGGTCACGCCCGCCGCGGGCATTTTTATGCCGAACGGGCCTGGTTTTCCGTCCCCGTCTCCGCCCCTCGCCAACTCCTTACCAGACGCTTACGTGAGCCGCGGCCGTCCCGCCGCCTGCCCGGAATGTGCGTATCACAGACAAAGGCAGCATCCGGTTCGCGGATCCGGCGACGTGGCGAAGGGAGAACCCTGATGCGTAACCCACTATGGGCGGGGGCCGCGCTGATCGCCGTGGCCCTGGCGGTCACGGCGTGCGGGACCGGCTCGGGCAGTTCGGCCGGCGGAGCGTACGGCTACGGCAACCAGACCACCCAGGCCGCCACGCCGGCTTCCCCCTCATCCGTCATGACCGCCGCCCTGAAGACCGAGACCACGCCGGCCGGCACGATCCTGGCCAACAGCCACGGGCTGACCCTGTACTACTACGGCGCGGACAAGCGCGGCGGCGGCACGTCGGCCTGCACCGGTGGCTGCGCCACCGCCTGGCCGCCGCTGGCCGCCCCGGTGAAGGCCCCGGCGGGGGTCCGCCTGCCCGGCCCGCTCGGGATGATCACCCGGCCGGGCGGCGTCAGGCAGGTCACCATCAACGGCTTCCCGATCTACCTGTACGCCGGGGACAAGGCCCCCGGCCAGTACACGGGCAATGGCGTCCAGGGCTCGTGGCACGTCATCAAGATCCACGCCACCGCTAGCGCCAGCACTGGCGCCACCGGCCGGGCCAAGGCCCTGAAGGTCATCCGCACCGGGGCCGGGACGGTCCTGGCCAGCAGCCGCGGCCTGACCCTGTACTACTACAGCGCGGACAAGCCGCACAGCGGCACGTCGGCCTGCACCGGCGTCTGCGCCACCGCCTGGCCGCCGCTGGCCGCCCCGGTCAAGGCGCCGGCCGGTGCCCGCCTGCCCGGCCGGCTCGGCGTCATCACCAGGCCGAACGGCGTCAAGCAGGTCACCCTCAACGGCTATCCCCTCTACTTCTACACCGGCGACAAGGCCCCGGGCCAGGCCAAAGGCAACGGCGTAGGAGGCTCCTGGCACGTCATCAAGATCAAGGCCAGCTGACGTGCCGCCCAGGACAACCGGCTTACGGCTGGTTGTCCTGGGTTCGCAGTTCGGTCTCGAGCAGGTCCAT
>WNGH01004463.1_pt1 | contig 13368 bp, 8 predicted proteins | sample 5400631 | NCBI WGS metagenome assembly WNGH01 (sample SAMN13153373, study PRJNA577476) | soil metagenome | isolation source: 115 cm soil or saprolite under Garry oak tree replicate 1 | place: USA:California | collected 2016-06-15
CGACGATATCCGCGCCGCTATTGATAAGGCTCGCGCCATCGCCATGCCCGCTGACCGCGAAGTGCTGCACTTGCTGCCCCAGGAGTTCATCGTGGATCAGCAGACTGGAATCCGCGACCCCGCCGGGATGTTAGGCAGCAGGCTGGAAGTGAAGGTGCATCTGGTTACCGCCGCCGCCAGCGCCAGCCAAAATGTGGTCAGCGCTTTAAACCGCGCCGGCATTCATGTGGACGATACTGTTTTCGAAGGCCTGGCCTGCGCCGATTCCGTCCTACGCGCCGACGAGCGCGAACTGGGCGTCTGTCTTGCCGATATCGGCGCCGGTTCCACCGATGCGGTCGTCTTCTACGAAGGCGCAGTGGCGCACACCGCAGTAGTGCCTATTGGCGGCGATCATTTCACTAACGATGTTGCCGTCGGTCTCAGGACTCCGCTGGCCGAGGCAGAAAAAATCAAGCGTCTCTTTGGCTGCGCCATGGTCACTCGCATCCCTGAGGGCAACGAGATTGAAGTTCCCTCCGTGGGCGATCGTCCTTCGCGGCTCATGCCGCAGCGGCTCTTGGGAGAAATTCTGGAACCACGGGCGCGCGAGCTGTTTGAAATGCTGCGCGACAATCTGCGCCACAGCGGGGCGCTGGAGTTATGCGGCGCGGGCGTGGTGCTCACCGGCGGCGGCGCCCGCCTTGCCGCCATGGCGGAGATTGCGGATTCGGTCTTGCGTCGCCCCGCCCGCGTGGCCGCTCCAGTGGCCCTGGCCAGGATGCCCGCTTCGCTGGCTGCGCCCGAATTCGCCGCTGCCATCGGCATGATCGTGTACGGCCACCGCGGACGCCTCGCCCGCGGCACTCAGGAGCAGGGAATCGGGGGGAAACTGAAAGCATTCTTTGCCAAAAAAGGAAACTGACATTTCCAAAAGGCTCGTCAAACCGCAATCATTAACGAAGGACATAACAAGGAGAACCGGGGATGACTGATAAGAACAAAGCAAAAGAAACAGAAGCCGATATCCGCATACAGTTTCACGAAGACGGACGCAACGACGCCAGGATCAAAGTCATCGGCGTGGGCGGCGGTGGCGGCAACGCCATCAACCGCATGATTGATGCCGGCGTCGAAGGCGTGGAATTCGTGGTGGCCAACACCGATCTGCAGGCGCTGCGGCTCTCGCAGGCGCCCATCAAAATCCAGCTTGGAGTCAAGCTCACCAACGGGTTGGGCGCGGGCGCGAATCCCGAAGTCGGGCGCAAGGCCGCGCTCGAAGATGCCGAGAAAATCATTGAAGCGCTGGAAGGCGCCGACATGGTCTTTGTCACTACCGGGCTGGGCGGCGGCACTGGCACGGGCGCCGCACCGATCATCGCCTCTTTGGCCAGCGAAATGGGTGCGCTGACCGTGGCGGTTGTAACCAAGCCCTTTGCTTTCGAAGGCAAGCGCCGCATGTCGCAGGCCGAGCGCGGCCTCGCCGAGCTGATTGACTCGGTCGATACCACCATTGTGATCCCCAACGAGAAACTCCTCGCGGTAGCACAAAATGCCGGCTTCTTCGAATCCTTCCGCATCGCTGACGACATCCTGCGCCAGGGCGTGCAGGGAATTTCCGACATCATTATCATCCCCGGAATCATCAACCGCGATTTCGCCGATGTGAAGACGATCATGGCCGGCATGGGTTACGCGGTCATGGGCACCGGCACCGCCAAAGGCGAGCGCCGGGCACTGGAAGCGGCGCAGCGCGCCATCTCCTCGCCGCTGCTGGAAGCCGGCGCTATTGACGGCGCGCGTGGCATCTTAATCAACGTCACCGGCTCCAGCTCGCTCAAACTGGCGGAAGTAAACGAGGCCTCTACCATCATCCAGGGCGCCGCCCATGAAGATGCCAACATTATCTTCGGCGCCGTGCAAGATGAAAAAATGAAGGACGACGTTAAAATCACCGTCATCGCCACCGGCTTTAAGACGCAGAACCCGGAGCGCAGCGATCGGGCAGTTTCAGCGGCGGCGGCGGCCATATCCAGCGCGCGGACGGCATCGTCCTTTACCCCAGCAAGGCCCACCTTCACGCCCACCGCTGCGACCCCAGTGTCCGGGCCGCCGGTAAATTCACAGAGAAACACGTCGGCTGCGCAGCGGGAAGCCAGCTCGCTCGACGCCGTCAAAAATACTGTCAGGGGGAACTTCGAGCAGGATGACCTCGATGTGCCAGCGTTCATCCGCAAACGAGGGGAAAACGGTTAGGCACTCCGGCAGATTTTGATCATTCTGATGAGGTGTCATTACTGCCAAAGCGGCTTAAGAGCGTTTCTGCGGGCATTAGGGCCGAGCCGAATCCTGGGTCCGGCCAGAATCTGCAATCTGACAATCCCATTACGAAGGTCACGCTCCCTTCCAACTCTGGCCTAAGTACCTGCATCTGAAACCGTTGTAGCTGCTGTCATTCGGGGTCCTAGAGACCAGTTTTTGGTTGAAATCTGAGCAGGAACTCCCGTAGTATCAGCAGAGTTCTTTCCCCCGAGAACTACAGCTACATCAGAGGTTTACCCCAAGGGGAACGGCCGAAGCCGCTAAAGGGAAAATGACAAAACGCTCCGCTGAGACCCATTTCTTTCTCATCATTTTCGCAGCACTAATTTTTGCTTGCGCTGCATTCGCGAGCTCCACCCGCTTTTCCAGCACAAAATCCAAGACCCAGGGAGTCCGTGAAAGTTCGCCCACGCAACAGCGGATCTCGCGGCTCAAACATAGCCGCGCCGCTGCCGGAAGGCGCACTCGGCGCTTGCGTTCTCGCCGCCATCGTCATTACGAGCATTTCTCCACCAGTTCATTCGCTGACGACATCACCGGGGGCGACGTCACCGCTGGTGAAGATCCCATCGTGCGCGCCGCCGCGGTCGATGCCCTGGGGAACATGAATGGCGCCGTGGTGGCCATCAACCCGGATAACGGCCAGGTACTGGCAATGGTCAATCAGAAGCTGGCGCTTTCAGAAGGCGCGCAGCCCTGCTCGACCATCAAGGTCGCGGTGGCCCTGGCCGCGCTCAACGAAAATATTGTGACTCGGGATACTCGCATCTCTCTGAGTCGCCGCCACAGAATGAATCTCACCGACGCCTTGGCGCGTTCCAACAATGCCTACTTCGAGGCCGTCGGACGCAAGCTCGGTTTTGAGAAGGTCAGCTACTACGCCCACCAGTTCGGGCTGGGCGAGCTTGCCGGATACAACATCGAAGGCGAGCACCTAGGCATGTTTCCCTCCGCGGCACCCGCTACCAAGCTGGGTGGGGTGGGGAAGATGTGCTCCTTCGGTGAGGGCATTTCGTTGACACCACTGCAACTGGGCGCGCTCATTTCTTCCATCGCCAATGGCGGCACGCTTTACTACTTGCAGCACCCTGCGTCGCCTGAAGAAGTAACCAACTTCGAGCCGCGCATCAAGCGCCAACTCGATATCAAGCCGCTAATCCCGGAAATTTCTGACGGCATGGCAGGAGCGGTTAAGTTCGGCACGGCGCGCAGCGTGCGCTACAACTTCAGCGAAGAAGAGGTCTTGGGAAAAACCGGCACCTGCTCAAAAGACGGCACTCGCTTTGGATGGTTTGGCTCCTATGCCAATACTGAATTCGGACGCATCGTTGTAGTCATCTTCCTGCAAGGTGGATACCCGACCTTCGGCCCCAAGGCGGCCGAGATTGCCGGACACATGTACCGCAACCTTTACGACCACAGCTTCTTTGTTGCCAAAACTCCGCTCGCACCAGCCCGCGATGCGGCCACCCAGATCGTGGGAGTGCAGCAGTAGCGCCATCATCGAGATTCAACCAAAAGGCCTCCCGCTTGGGAGGCCTTTAATTTTTGCGGAGAGTCTTGCTAAAGAATTTTAAAATTATTTCTTGCGCTCGTCGCTCTCCACTTTTCCATCTTTGAAGTGGATGACCCGGTGGGCGTACTCCGCGATGTTGTGTTCGTGGGTGACCACCACGATGGTGTTTCCCTGCTGATGCAGGGTATCAAAGACTGCCATGATCTCGTTGCCGGTCTGGGAATCCAGGTTGCCGGTAGGTTCATCTGCCAGGATGATCGAGGGCTTGTTCACCAGCGCCCGCGCAATCGCCACTCTTTGCCGCTGTCCGCCGGAAAGCTCATTGGGCTTGTGGCTCATGCGCGTTTCCATGCCCACGGAGCGGAGCGCGCCCTCGGCCCGCTCAATGCGCTCAGAGGCGGGCACGCCCGCATAGATCAGCGGCAGCTCCACGTTGTGCAGGGCAGTGGCCCGCGCCAGCAAGTTAAAAGTCTGGAAGACAAATCCAATTTCCTTATTGCGGATGCGCGCCAGTTCGTCGTCATCGAGCTCGCTTACCAATTGCCCGTTCAGCCAGTAACGGCCGCTGGTGGGAGTGTCGAGGCAGCCGATCAGGTTCATCAGCGTGGATTTTCCCGAGCCGGAAGGCCCCATGATGGCCACGTACTCGTTGCGCTCGATTTGCAGGCTCACTCCCCGCAGCGCCTGCACCTGTTGCTCCGATCCCATGTCATAGGTCTTCCACAGGTTCTCGGTACAGATCATGCAGGAAGCTGGCGGGGCGATTGCCTGCTCGCTCACGCTGACGACTTCAGTTGCCATTCCCCATTCTCCTTTTTCCTGGCGCGAGAGCGCTCGCGCCCGCTGCAGTATTAGGCCCTTGTATTGGACGCGGCAAAATCTCGAAGGTTATGACTTTTCTTCAGGTCTCTGCTGTACCGAATTATCAATCTTTAGCTGCGTGCCATTGCGGATCGTCCGCAGCACCTTGTAGCTGCCGGTGACGATCTCATCGCCTTCATGCAGCCCGCTGAGCACTTCAATGTCGCTCATGCCGGCAATGCCGGTTTCCACCGGCACAAACTCGGCCTTCTTATTGCGCACCACGAACACGCCCTGCATCTCCTGCTTGTTCTTGGCGGCGCTGGCTGCGGGCGCGGCTGCCTGCACCGAGCCTTTGCCCGGCTTTTTCTGCTCCAGATCCCCCTTGGTGCGGATGGTGAGCGCCTGGATGGGAATGGCCAGCGCACTGCTGCGAGTGGCAGTGGTTATCTTCGCCGTGGTCGAAAGTCCCGGGCGAAGGTTGTCGGGCGGATTTTGCAGCGTTACTACTACTTTGAAATCCTTGGCTTCCTGGCTGCCGGTGGTAGTTTGCGAGGTGGCAACTCCGGTCGAGCGCACCACCGCGTTGTCCCCGATTTCGGTCACCACCGCCTTGAAACTCTTTTTGGGGATGGCGTCAATGGTCACTTCCGCGGGCTGTCCCAGCTTCACGTTCACAATATCGGTCTCGTCCACTTTTACTTCGGCGGTGATTACCGACATGTCGGCAATGGTCATCAAGGTGCTTCCCGGAGCATTCTGGATTCCCATGACCACGGTTTCTCCCTCGCGTACCGGTAGGTTGGTGACTACGCCGTTATAGGGAGCGATATAGTTGGTTTTGCTGAGCACGTCGGAGGCGTGCGCCAGTTGCGCGTTTACCTGCTGCACACGCCCCTGGGAGGAATCGTGTTGCGCCTTGGCCTGGGCCACACGCGCTTGCGCCTGCGCCAATCCGGCATCGGCGGATTCAAACCCGGCGCGCTTCGAGTCATACTCCGCTTTCGAAATCAGCGCCGCATTGTACAGTCCTTCGGCACGCTCGTAATCCAGGCGGTTGCGTTCTGCTTCCGCCTTGGCCCGGCTCACATCGGCGATGGCCGTTTTCCATCCCGCATCGGCGGCAATGGCATCGGTGCGCGAAGCCTCTAGTGAGGCGCGCATGGCGGCGACATCGGCAGCCGATTGCACGCTTTCAAGCTGCGCCAGCATTTGTCCCTTCTTCACCGCTTGGCCTTCGACCACGTAGAGTTTCACGATTTTTCCCAGGGCATTTGCGCCCACGTTCACGTAGGTCTTAGGCTTGATCTCGCCAGAAGCAGACACTATCGAGGCGATGTCGGAGCGCTGCACCTTTCCGGTTTGCACCGCTACCACGTTTCTATGGCTGCGTTGCACGGTGAATCCCACGATGCCGGCTAAAACCACCATGGCTCCTGCCACGATCGCAATTTTTTTCCAGCGTTTCATCTATACTTTGATCCCCTCACTTTGTCCCGAAGAAATCCCTGCGGAGCCGCGACACTGGCCGGCATTCCAGCGCCGCCAGCAATAGATACGTCAAACACTTGACGAAAGTTTCATAGCTCCTTGCGGGCACAGCCTTCCTGCTACCGGTTAACACCGGCTTTGGATAATCAGCTTGGTTGCTGTCCTATGTGGATTATAACTTGCTACGGCTTGAGATTCCCCCAGAAGAGTACCGAACGACGAACGCTCCCCCGGGCCGAGCCCATCATGAGCAGCGCCGGCATGGCGGATGAAAGAATATTGAGTTTGCACTCCGACCTTGCGTTGCAGCCAATAAAAACTTACAATTTAACAGCCGAATTGTGTCCTAGAAGAGCAGGAATTCTGATGTTTCTAGAACGATTTAGACTTGTTTTGCTGATCTTTGCAGTAGCTAGTTGTGTAATTATTGGCAGGGTCGCCCAGGCCCAGGATTCCAAGGATACAAAAGCCTCCGACGAGAAGACCGCCAAACCGGTAGCCGAACAAGCGACAAAAGCCGCCCCCCAAGCCCAACGCGAAGGTCCCGAGCAAGACCCGCTCAAGCGCCCCCTCAGCGAAAAACAAAAAAAAGAAAGTCAAAAGGCACTTCGCCAGGAGTTGAGCAAGCCCTTTAAAAAATGGCTGGATGAGGACGTCCGCTGGATCATCACCGATGAAGAGCGCGCCGCCTTCAAGCAGCTCTCCAACGACGAGGAACGCGATCAATTCATCGAGCAGTTCTGGCTGCGCCGCGACCCCACTCCCGATACGGTTGAGAACGAATTCAAGGAAGAGCACTATCGCCGCATCGCCTATGCCAACGAGCACTTTGCCGCCGGCATTCCTGGCTGGAGGACCGACCGTGGCCGCATCTACGTTATGTACGGTCCTGCCGATCAGATCGATGCTCATCCCTCCGGTGGCTCCTATGATCGGCCTCCGGAAGAAGGCGGTGGGCAAACTTCCACCTATCCCTTTGAAACTTGGCGCTACCGCTACCTGGAAGGGGTGGGACAGGAAGTCGAAATCGAGTTTGTGGATCCCTGCATGTGCGGCGAATACCACATGACCATGGACCGCTCTGAAAAGGACGCGCTACTCAACGTACCCAACGCCGGCCTCACCTCGTATGAGCAAATGGGCATGGCCAGCAAGGCAGACCGCTTCAATGGCGGTTTGGAACGCCTCGGCCAGGGCCCCTTCAACCGGGACATGAATTCCAAGCAGTTTGACCGCCTGGAACTGTACGCAAAACTTTCCAAGCCTCCGACAGTCAAGTTTAAGGACCTGGAAGAAGTTGTCAGTCACAAGATCAGCGTGAACTTAATGCCCTTTGATGTCCGCGCTGATTTCGTGAAGGTTACCTCCGACACCGTGCTGGTGCCGGTGACCATCCAGGTAAAAAACAAGGACGTCACCTTTGTTAGCAAGGATGGCATCCAGCGGGGCACGGTCAACATCTTTGGCCGCATCACCACGCTCACTGGGCGCATCGCGCAAACCTTTGAAGATACCGTTCAGGTGGATGTGCCCGCCGAACTGCTGCCTAAGACGGTGGAGAATTCTTCGGTGTACTGGAAGGCGCTGCCACTGCGTCCCGGCCGCTATCGCGTGGACCTGGTGCTGAAAGACGTGAATGGCGACCGCGTGGGCACTTGGAGCCGGGGCATCATGGTGCCCGACTTTGGCGACGAGAAGCTCTCCTCCTCATCCTTGATCATTGCTGATCAGATGGAGCGGGTGCCCTCTAAGAATGTGGGCGCCGGCAATTTCGTGATTGGCACGACCAGGGTGCGGCCGCGAGTGGAGGCTTCCGACGGCAAACCTGCCAGCTTCAAGCGCAATCAGAAAGTGAATATGTGGATGCAGGTGTACAACCTCGGCGTGGACCAGCAGACTAATAAACCCTCAGCCACGATCGAGTACGACGTTGTGAACGCTGCCACCAACAAGGCGGTTGTGCATGCCGTGGAATCCACGGACCAACTGGGCCGCGTCGGCGAGCAGCTAACGGTGGAAAAAAGCCTGCCGCTCACCAGTCTGGACCCCGGTATCTACCGGATCACCATCAAGGTGAACGACAATATTTCTAAGCAGACCATTTCGCCGACCGCCCGTTTTGCGGTTGAGTAAAAAACTCCTCAGGTGGTAGGTATGGTCCGGAAGCTCGGATGGCTGTTGCTGACCGTTGCGCTGGCGCTCCCTGCCTTCGCGGCCGCCAAGCCGGGCTCCATTTCTGGATACGTAAAAAATTCTGCCGGCATTCCGCAGATGGGTGCGGCGGTGGCGGTTTTCAGTTCTGCGCGCGCGCCGGGAATCGTGGTCTTTACAGATGACCGCGGCTTCTATGCGGCCGCCGGGCTAAATCCCGGAAACTATCAGGTCAAGGTCAGCGCCCCCTCATTCTTGCCCTCACTGCGCGAAAATGTGCTCCTCCGCGCTGGCGCCACCCTGGTCGTGAACGTCACTCTCAGCACACTTTTTGAAGCGGTGCAAATGCTGCCGCCCCGTCGCAATTCTTCTCAGGATGGCGATGATTGGAAATGGACTTTGCGCTCCGCCGCCAACCGGCCCATCCTGCGCTTGGTGAACCATGCCCCCCTGGTAGTAGTTTCCAATCCGGAAAAAGGCGAGGATCGCGTGCTCAAAGCGCAAGTAGCTTTCCTGGCGGGATCAGACGCCGGCGGCTTTGGCAGCGGCGGCGACATGAGCACCGCCTTCAAGGTAGAGGGGTCGCTGTTCTCCGCCGGAACCCTTTCGCTGAACGGAAATCTCGCCTATGGCAGCAACGGAATGCCGGCATCGGTCTTGCGTGCCGCCTATTCGCATCACCTGGCCAGTGGATCGAATCCCGAACTGGCACTCACCGTGCGCCGCTTCGCCTCGCCTGGCATGGTACCGCGCAACGCCGCTCTGCAGGCGCTGGCGCTTTCGGTATCCGATAACTTCAGCGTGGCCGACTTGCTGGAATTCAAGTATGGCGGCGAGTTCCAGAGCATTCAGTTCATGGGACGCGCCACCGCATTTCGTCCCTACGGGGCCGTGGATTTACATCTTTCCCCGGACACCGTGCTTGAATACCGCTATGCCACCTCCCAGCCGAACACCCGCGCGGCCAAAGGTTTTGACACTGCTCCCGCGGACTTGAGCGAATCGGGCCCGCGCGTTTCCATGACCAACTCGGTTGCGGCGCTGGAGCGCGCCCGCCACCAGGAACTCGCCCTCTCCCGCCGCCAGGGTGATAATAACTTCCAGCTCGCGATTTATTCCGAAAACATACAGAACCCGGCGCTCACCGGAGTCGGGGATATCGGAGCCGCTGAAGACGACTTCCTGCCCGACATTTATTCCGGCACCTTTACTTACAATGGCGGGTCGCTACACACCAACGGAATTCGCGCTGTCTATCAGCGCAAGCTCGGGGGAGAGGTGACTGCCACCGCCACCTACTCCTACGGTGGCGTGCTCGACTTACAAAACAGCCCAGGCTGGGATTTCGTCCGCTCTGGGCTGCACACCGAACGCCGCCATGCTTTATCCACCAAGTTCGCCGGTACCATGCCAGGCTGGAAGACCCACTGGATTGCCTCCTATAAGTGGACCAGCGGCGGCGCCGTGACCCCCGTGGATATGTTCAATGCTTCACCGGGGCAGGCCGATCCCTACTTGAATGTGTTTGTCCGCCAGCCCATTCCCGCTTGTCATTTCCTGCCCGGAGGCATGGAAGCGCTGATTGATGTGCGAAATCTGCTGGCTCAGGGATATGTGCCGGTGGTGGCCCAGGACGGGCGCACCCTTTACCTGGTGCAATCCGCGCGCTCCGTTCGCGGCGGCGTCGCCTTTACCTTTTAATCGAAATTAACCCAGAATCTTCTGCCACCACTTCTTGGGCCGGGGCGGGTCGTCTTCTTCGAAAACCGGTTCATCATTCAGCCCCAGGAAGCCGGTTGCCACGTAACCCACCGGCTCGGAGACCGATTCCCGTGCCGCCTGCTTGGCAGCCGGCGGTGCAGGTTTCTCCGGACGGGACTTGCGCTCCATTTTGAGCATTAAGACCTGCTCTGTCTCCGTCGGCGGGGTCCGCGCTGGCACAACTACCACGCTCGCCTGGGAAGAACGCAGCGCCAGTCCCAGCGCGTCCACATCGCTCTTCACAATTCCAGCTTGATCGCCGGTTTTTTCCGCAATCGATGCGGCCGTGTTCTCATCAAAGGCAATCCAACGGACCATGGTTGGCACCTGCTGAGAATTAGATGCGAGCGCCCGCCATCGTGCTGTTCTGCTTTTTCGTGCTAGCGGATAGTGTTCGAGGCCAGTGGTTCGCTGCCATGGCGGCTGAGATGGGGAAAGAATGGTGTCACCTCAAACGCCATCTTCTCGCGGGCAGAAAGCAAAGCAACTGGCTTTGCCTTGATAAGTTCCAGGTGATCGTCCCAGGGATCCATCTTAATTCGCGCTCCCAGCGGCAAGGCGGCAACCTGCTCCACCCGGTTCATCTGCAACTGCGGCGCGGAATTCATCAATTCCGTCATGCGCAACACCCGCGAGCCTTTCTCGGCCAGTCCGTCGCCCAGGTGCGGCTGGATCAGGCTGGGAAGCTCATTTGCCCGCTGCGCCACCGCGCGCAGAAACAGCCCCGCATTCGCCAGCTTGTCGTTGTAAGGAGAATTCTTGAGGAAGGCAGCGGCCTTGGCGTCGGCAGCTTGTTCCTCCTGCGACGTGTGTCGGAAACCAACCCGCTGAAAGGTGGCCTCATCGGGGAAGAGCATGCGATCGTTAAAGGCGTAGCGGGTGTCCATACGATGTCCGAGCACGATGTGACCAAGTTCGTGGGCCAGCACCATGGCCAGACTGGCCTCATCCGGCAAGACGTCGAGCAGCCCGCGGCTCACAACAATCGTGTGGCCTACGGTCAGAGATTCCAGCGGCGTGCTCAACAGAACCCGGCAACGCACCTCCGGCTGCACACTGAGCTTGTTGGTGATCTCGAGATTATTGACCACGGTAGACAGGACTTTATCCACTTCGCCTTCAGGCGCCATCAAGCCGGCCTTCTCCAGCCGCTCCAACACGTTGTCCTCGGCCATGCGCTCCCATGCGCGCTGGCTCTCGACCGGGGTGGCGTCCTGGGCGCTCTCGCTCTGGTCGCGTACGGTGGCAGGTGAGTCCACCGTAATGCGCGAGAACTCCTCCTGCCGCCCGGCGTTTTTCAGGTCATAGCCCCAAAGTCGCGTCTGGCCTTTCATGCGCGCTTGCCGCTGGAGCATCGAATACTTAAGGTCCGATTCCTCGGTGTAGATGTAGGCGGGCATCCACAGCCCCGGACGCACGTTCAATCGCCAACTGTCGAAATGCAGATAATAACCTCGCCTGCTATGCGGCGCGTAGGTGCCGTTGAAGCGCACGATGTTCTGCTCCTGGTCTTCCACCCATATGCGGCCTAAGAAGCGTCCCTTGCCGGAATGCTTGGTAGGCATTACGTCAAATACCATGCACCGCACATCGCCTAAAAATTCCCGGCGTAGATATTTCATCTCATAGTGCTGGCGGTCGAAATTGGCATTATCCAGCAGCACCATTTGCGCAAATCCCAAAGGCAGATAATGCAGTTCGAAAAGGTTAGTGAGTTTTTCCAGGAAGGCGAGCCGGAATAGGTTGCGAAACCCGCCCTTCGATTCCTTTAGGTAGGAGCGCTCATCCAGGGTTGGCTGCAAATCCAGCCGCGCCAGAAAGTAATGATCATTTTTGGGCACGGTGCCCAGCTCCTCATCGGGCCGCACCTCCTGCACATAGGTTTCGATCAGGGGGTGGAAATTGCGCAGGCTTTGCAGGAATTGGTTCTCGCGCTGGAAAATACGGTCAATCGTCTGTTCCAGCGAAAGTTGAGGTGTCACGATCTGGGGGGCCGGCGGCGCCGGTCTGGTGATCTCGGCGGCGTTGTTTCCGGCGGGCTGGGCAACGGATGTCCCGGCGCTTGGTTGCGGCGGAGCGGGGGTGGTTGAGGTTCCTGGTGTGGAGATCTCCTGGTTCGGACGCGGCTGCGGGGCCGGGGGCAACGACCGGGGTTCGTTCTGCGCTTGTGCGTTTGCCCGGCTCGCTGCCATCGAAACAAAAATTGCCAACAGCAGTATTAGAATTCGTTTGTGACCGTTCCCCATAAGAATCTCACTCTCATCAATAGGCCAACTGGAAAATGATGTGGAGCGTGGCGGGCGCATCCACTGCCTCTCCATCTGCGCGCGCCGGACGGAAGCGGATGCGCTGCGCCGCCTGCTCCGCTGCTTCGTCCAGACCATGTCCCAGGCCCTTCAGCACTCGCAAAATCCTCACTTCGCCGCTGGCGCTGAACAATACCTCCAGCAGGACTTCGCCTTCCAGCCGCAGCCTTCGCGCTTCTTCGGTGTAAACCGGATCCGGCTTGGAAATAATTTCTACCGGTTGGGTTTTTGACTTGCCGGCTGCGGGACGCGTCGAAGCAGCCGCCTTCGGGGCCACCGGGCGCGCATCGCCAAATCCACCTTGCTTGATGCTGCCGCGCCCGCTGCGGCCCGCCCCGCCATCCCCCGCGGCGATCCCGTTGCCGAAACCAGCGCTGGCTACGGTGCCGCGCGCACCATTCGCGCCTCCCGAACCGTTGCCATATCCCCCACCCGCCGGCAAATCAAAGGATCCCAAGTGCGCAATGTTGGGGCGCGTTCCCGGACGTCCCTCGCCGGGGATGCCGTTGGGGTCTCCGAAGCCGCCGGTTTGCACCTGTTTAGCCGGGAGATTCAGCGTTGCCACCGCTGAGCTGCCCGTGCCGTGCGCGAAAACTCCGGTCCGCACTACCGGCGTGGGCCGCGCAGCGCCCGCTTTTTCCAGCACTGCATGGTTCAGTTCCGAAGGCTGTAATGCAGCAGTCTTGAGCGGGATCGGTTCGGGCACAGAGTTTGTTTTCAGCCGCGGAGCCGTGACTTCAGAGCGCAGGGCGATCATCGTTTCCGGCTGCTTCGCTTCTTGCGGAAGTAAGCGCTCGGGAATCGGTGGTTGCTCGTGCGGTACCGGTGGTGGAGGCGCCACCAGCGATATGGATTCATAGCTGCGGCTGGGGATAAGGCGCTGTGGATGAATAACTCCGACTTTCACCAGTACCAGCAGCAATGCCGCCTGCACTACCAAACTTGAGGTAATCGCTTGCCAGGGCCGGCGAGTTTCTAGCAGGGTAAAGGGAAGAGCAGCCCCATCTCCGGATCCGCGAAATGTATGTTCAGTCACCCGGA
>WNGH01004464.1_pt1 | contig 13368 bp, 15 predicted proteins | sample 5400631 | NCBI WGS metagenome assembly WNGH01 (sample SAMN13153373, study PRJNA577476) | soil metagenome | isolation source: 115 cm soil or saprolite under Garry oak tree replicate 1 | place: USA:California | collected 2016-06-15
CGGGCGACATGAATCAGCTCTCCTCGGAAGTCGTGATCTGCGGGGCGGGCATCGCGGGCGTGGCCACCGCGTATCACCTCGCCGTGCGTCGGGGCGTGCGCGGCATCGTCATCGTGGACGAGCGACCACCCCTCACGCTCACGAGCGACAAGTCCGCCGAATGCTACCGCAACTGGTGGCCCGGTCCCGGCAACGACATGGTCGCCCTCATGGACCGAAGCATCGATCTCCTCGAGGAGCTCGCCGTCGAGAGCGCCAACGTGTTCAGGCTCAACCGGCGCGGCTATCTCTTCGCCACCGCCGAGGTGAAGCGCATGGCGAGTTTCGTCAGCGCAGCGGAGGAAGCCGCCGCGCTCGGGGCGGGGCCGGTACGGATGCACGCGACGTCGTCGGACGACTACCAGCCCGCCGCGTTCGATGGCTTCGAGCCGTCCCTTCGGGGCACTGACCTCATCACGGAGCCGTCCCTCATCAGACGTCACTATCCGTGGCTCGCTCCCGACACCATCGCCCTTCTCCACGCCCGGCGCTGCGGGTGGTTCAGCGGACAGCAGCTCGGCATGTACCTGCTCGAGCGCGCCCGCGAGGCCGGTGTGCGGCTCCTCGAGGGTCGGGTGGAGCGGATCGACGCGCGGGGCGGCCGCGTCCGCTTCGTCCGGGTCAGCGCGCGCGGCGGCGAGATGACGGTCGCCACGCCGCGCTTCGTCGACGCCGGCGGCCCGTTCTTCGCGCCCGTGGCCCGGCTACTCGGCGTCGAGGTCCCGGTGTTCTGCGAGCGTCACGCGAAGGTCGCGTTCAACGATTCGCTGGGCGCGATGCCGCGCTCGGCTCCGATGACGATCTGGACCGATCCGGTCACGCTGCCCTGGTCCGATGAGGAGCGGCGCGACCTGGCCGCGTCGGCCGAGCACAAGCGGCTCGTCGAGGAGTTCCCGGCCGGCGTGCACGGCCGGCCCGAGGGCGCCGGTGAGAGCCCGGTCGTTCTCCTGATCTGGACCTACGACATCGAGCCGGTGGAGCCCGCGTTTCCCATCGAGTTCGATGCCTCGTACGGCGAGATCTGCCTTCGCGGCATGTCGTGGATGGTGCCGGCGCTGGCGGGTTACCTTTCTCGCCTGCCTCGGGTCGTCGTCGACGGCGGCTATTACACGAAGACCCGCGAGAACCGGTTCCTGGCGGGCCCCTTGCCGATCGAGGGCGCCTACGTGCTGGGGGCCCTCTCCGGCTACGGCCTGATGGCCTCCAACGGCGCGGCCGATCTGCTGGCCGACCACATCACGGGGCGCCCCCTTCCGGCGTACGCGCCGGCGTTCCTCTTGTCCCGGTACGACGACCCGGCGTACCGTGAGCGCCTCGAGCAGTGGGGCGACTCGGGGCAGCTCTGAACCCAGTCAACGCAGAAGGAGAACGGTGATGGCGAAGATCGAAAAGTACTGCGCGAACGGTGTCTACGACCCGCCGGGGTACAGCCAGGCCATCAAGGTGAGCGGGGCGCAGACGATTCTCTTCCTCGCCGGCCAGGTGTCCTACGAGAAGGACGGCACCGCGAAGCACCGCGGCGATTTCACGGCCCAGGCGCGCAACGTCCTCTCGTGCGTGAAGGCGCTCGTGGAGGCGGGCGGCGGGACGCTCGACAACGTGGTGAAGATGACGACCTTCGTGACCGACGTCCGGTATCGGCCGGAGTTCCGCGCCGTGCGCGACGAGTTCTTCGGCACGAAAGGCCCGGCCTCCACGATGATCGAGGTCAGCAAGCTCGCCCACCCGGATTATCTGATCGAGGTGGAGGCCGTCGCGGTCGTCTGAACGGGGAGGCGTGACCGGACGCGGCGCGGATCAGCGCTGGATCACGGTCACGCCGCCCTTGATCACCCGCTTGATGCGGCGCACGTCCTGAAGCACGGCGATGTCCCGGAGCGGGTCGCCCTCGACGAGGACGAGGTCGGCCCACTTTCCCTTCTCGATCGTGCCGATCTCCGCCTCGAGCCCCAGGCACTCGGCGGCCCGGCGTGTCGCGGCCTGCAGCGCCTGCATGGGCGTCAGCCCGGCCGCGACCAGCAGCGCCAGCTCGGCCGCGTTGTTCGGATGCCCGTGGCCGCCCGCGTCGGTGCCGGCGACGACCTTGACGCCGGCCTCGAGGGCTCGGGCGACGCTATCTTGATGGTGCGCGCGCAGGGCGTGCGCGCGCTCGCGCACGTGCGGCGCCGTCGACTCGCGGTGGTACTCGTAGACGAGCAGCGTCGGGACGAAGAAGATGCCGCGCTCGGCCATCATCGGGATGAGCTCTCGGTCCTCGTCCAGGTAGCAGCCGTGCTCGATCGAGTCGACGCCCGCCTCGATCGCCACGCGGAGCCCCGGCCCGCCGAGCGCGTGACACATGACCCGCCGCCCGAGCGCGTGCGCCTCGTCGACCAGCGCCTTCATCTCCTCGAGCGTGTACTCGGAGTCGCGCGGACCGTGGCCGGCGCGCGAGCTGGCGCCGCCGGTCGTGGCGCACTTGATCTGGTCCGCCCCGGCGCGGACCATCGTGCGCACGGTCGTGCGGATCGAGTCGATGCCGTCGGCGACGCTCGGGGGCAGGCTCGGATCGCCGCTGCCCGCCGCCGCGTGACCCGACGGGCTCACCCGGTCACCGAGACCGCCGGTGGGCGAGATGATCGCGAGCGACAGGACCAGGCGCGGCCCCACGATCAGCCCGTCGTTCATCGCGACCCGGAAGCCGGCGTCGAGCCCGCCGGCGTCGCGCACCGCCGTGTAGCCCGATTCGAGAACGCGGCGCGCCACCGCGGAGGTCCGGAGATTGGCGGCGCTGCGCGGCTCGTCGAGCCCCCAGCGCCGGGCCAGGTCGTAGCCGTGGAAGGCGAGATGGTCGCGGCAGTCGATGAGGCCGGGGAGCACAGTGAGGCCCGAGGCGTCGATCACCTCGCCGCCGGGCGGCCGGCTCCCGCTCGATCCGCCGGTCGTCACCGCCTCGATGCGTCCGCCCTCGATCGTCACGAGGGCGTCGCGAACGGGCGGCGCTCCGGTGCCGTCGATCAGCGTGCCGGCCCGGACGATCGTCATGGCGCTACTTGCCCGTGCCTTCCTTGATCGCGGCCTTGGCCTTCTCGCGGTCGGCGCGCTCCTCCTCGATCATCTGGTAGGCGAGGTAGTACTTGTAGATGTTCGAGACGTAGGTCACCGTCTCCCGGCCAATCTTCTCGGCCGCGAGCAGCTCCACGTTGTTGAACCAGACGTTGGGGTCGAGGCCGCGCTCGGCGGAGAGCCGGCGCAGCTGACGGATGCGCCCGGGGCCGGCGTTGTACGCGGCGAACGTGAAGAGGCCCTTGTTGAGCGGGGTCATGGGCTCTTTCGCGTAGTACTCGTTCATCATGGCGCGCACGAACTTGACCCCGGCGTGGATGTTGGGCTCGATCTGCGTGATGTCGCCGGTGCGCATGTCCTTACCCGTGGCGGGCATAACCTGCATGACTCCGATCGCCCCGACGGGGCTCCGGGCCTCCTGTCGGAGCTCTGATTCTTGATAACCCTGAGCCATCAGCAGCAGGTAGTCCACTTCGTACTTGTCGCCGTATTTGCGAAAGAGCGCGATCGTGCTCTCGAACCGCTCTATGTCCTCCTTGGACGTGGCCGCCTTCGCCCACTTGGTGTTCTTCAGGTACCTGGCCAGGATGTCGCTGCGCTGCCCCGATTTCTCGAAGCGTTGGAGGAAGGGATCCAGCTCGGCCTTGAGCTGTGGGCTGTCCTTGCGGATCATCCAGGCGATCTCGCCGCCGGTCCGAACCGTGGCCCCGGAGTTCGGGATGAGCTTGGGGAAGATCTTCTTCCAGAAATCGGCGATGTAGTCCTCGACGATGGTCGCCTTGACGAGGCCGGCGTTCACCATCTCGAGGATGTCCTCGTCCTCGAGGTTCTCGGGCGCCAGCCGAATCTTGACCTTCGCCTCGCGCGCCTTGCCGAGCTCCTCGTTGAGCTTCTCGATGCTCTCGTGGTAGCTCGACGACTTGCGGACGTAGACTTCCTTCCCGGCCAAGTCCTCCGCGGTCGCGATCGGCTCGGCCCCCGGCCCGCTGACGACGATCTCCTTGACGTTCCGGCCGGTGGGATAGGTGAAGTCCACCTTCTTCTGTCGCTCGGGGGTGATGGTCAGGTTGCCCATCGCGATATCCCCCCGCCCTTCCAGGAGGTACGGGATCATCGCGCCGCGGGACACGGGAATACAGATGACGTGCAGGCGAATGTTTCCGGTCTTGAGCTTCTTGTTGAGGTTCGCTTCGAGAAGCCGGGTGACCTCGTAGCTGAGGCCACGCTGGACGGCGCGATCGACGAAATAGAAGGTCTTCGAGTACGGAACCAGGACCCGGATCGCCCGCCGCTTGACCATGCCGTCGAAGTCGCCGGTCCACGGCTTCGCGGGCGTACTGGACAGCGTGAGGGTGGACTTGCCAGACGGCTCCTTGGCGGGGCCTTGAGCTGGGGCCTTCGCGGGCGCCTGAGCAGGGGCCGGGGCGGTCGTCTGGGCCTGCGCCACGGCCGCGATCAGAGCCGCGCCAATCGACAGGGCGAGCATCGTGAGTCGTCGCATAGGGACCTCCAAGTCCCGGGAATAATAACCCACCGCGTGGTGTCCAGCCCCGCTTGACACCTGCGCGCCCGCCGCGTATCACCCGTCGTACCGCCATGCGGCGGGAGGGGAGGATAGCATGCGTGCCACCTCGCAGCTCCGGCAGCTCCTGAAGTCGGGCAAGACGCTCTTTGTGCCCGGTTGCTACAACGCGCTGAGCGCGCGGATCGTCGCCGAGGTCGGCTTCCCGGCCGTCTACATGACCGGCTACGGGACGTCGCTCTCGCTGCTCGGCCTGCCCGACGCCGGGCTCGCCACGATGACCGAGATGCACCTGAACGCGCGCTACATCGCCAACGCGGTGACGGTACCGGTCATCGCCGACGCCGACAACGGCTACGGCAACGCCATCAACGTGATGCGCACGGTGCGCGAGTACATCGGCACCGGCGTGGCGGGCATCCACATCGAGGATCAGGCGATCCCCAAGCGCTGCGGTCACGTGGCGGGGCGCCGGGTGATCCCGATCGAGGAGGCGGTCGGCAAGTACCGGGCGGCCGACGCCGTGCGGCGTGAGCTCGATCCCGACTTCGTCCTGATCGCACGCACCGACGCGCGCGGCGCCAGCGGCGGCTCGCTCGACGACGCGATCCGCCGCGCCAACGCCTATCTCGAGGCCGGCGCCGATCTCGCGTTCGTCGAGGGGCCGACCAGCGTCGAGGAAGTCCGCCGCATCTGCCGCGAGGTGAAGGGGCCGGTCTTCTACAACCAGACCGGCGTGTCGCCGCGCTTCAGCCTGGCCGAGATGCAGGAGCTGGGCATCGCGGTGACGATTCTGCCCGGCGCGACCTTCCGCGCGACGATCGAGGCGGTCTACAACCTGGCGGTCGCGCTCCGCGACGAGGGCCCGCTGGCCGAGGAGCGGTTTGCCCGGGAATTCGCGAAGCACCCGCTCGGCGACCTGCACACCTTCGCCGGTTTCGATCGCATCCGGCAGTGGGAGGCGCAGTACCTGCCGCCGGAAGAGCTGGAGAAGTACGCGGGCTCGATCGGCCACCAGCCGACGCGCACGTGACGGCCAGGCACCCGCGCCAGATCGTCGTCATGGGCGGCGGGTCGTTCAGCGTGGAGGCCGACGGGTCCCTGCTGGACGCCTACGTGCTCGACCTGTCCGGGAAGCCTCGGCCCCGGATCTGCTTCGTGCCGACGGCGAGCGGTGACTCGTCGATGTACATCACCAAGTTCTACGAGGCGTTCGGCGGGCGTGCGGAGGCGAGTCACCTCGGTCTCTTCGGGCGCCCGCGGACCGACATGGCGACGGTGCTCGCGAGTCAGGACATCATCTACGTGGGCGGCGGCAACACGGCGAACATGCTGGCGGTGTGGCGGGTGCACGGCGTCGATCGGATGGTGCGCGCGGCCTGGGAGCAGGGTGTCATCCTCACCGGCGTCAGCGCGGGCATGATCTGCTGGTTCGAGGCGGGCGTGACCGATTCCTTCGGCCCGCTGGCCGCCCTGCGCGACGGGCTCGGGATTCTGCCGGGAAGCGCGTGTCCTCACTACGACGGCGAGAGGGACCGCCGGCCGACCTATCAGCGGCTCGTCCGCGACGGGTTTCCGGCCGGCTACGCCGCGGACGACGGCGCGGCGCTGCACTTCGTCGACACGACGCTGAAGGCGTGCATTACCTCGCGGCCCGGGGCCGCCGTCTACCGCGTGAGCGCCGAGGGCGGGAAGGTCGCGGAGACGGCGCTGCCGGTCAGACTTCTAGCCTGAGGCCTGAGACCGCGGCCGGGGTCAGCCGGCGTCGACCGTCGGGTTCGTGGCGCCGGCGATCGCGGCGCAGGCGCACCAGAAGCAGCGGGTGACCTGGCCGGTTCTGGAGAAGGTCTTGACGCGGACCCACAGCTCGGAAAGGGGCGTTGCTTTCGCCACGCCGAGCATGTGCGGCACCCCGGGTTTCAGCACGAGACCCGTGGGGGGATAGAGGACGTAGTTGGGCGCCATCTTGCCGGCCGCGTAGACGATCGGCTCGAAATCGATCGAGCCGCTGGCCTTTGTCGGCAGCTTGAGCTTGTTCACCTTCTCGCCGCGCTCGATCATGCCGCCGAGCCGATCGGAGATCGAAGCGCCGGGGGGCGCGAGCACCACCAGCTCGAAGCCGCCCGGGACCGCGGTTTCTCCGGTGCCCACGTCGACGGCACCGTGACCGCTGAGCACGACATCGTCCTTGGTTGCCTGAATCGGCATCGTTCACTCTCATCTACGCCCCGGGCCGCGGGGCACGCACGGGGCATGGATCGCCGGAGCCTGTCAGGCAAGATTAGCGACTCTTCCCTGATTTACCGCCGGAATTTGGAAGCGGGGGAGCGGCCTAGCGCTCGGTCAGGCGCCCTCTTCTTCGTACGCGGAAGGGACGAAGCCGGGAATCTGGGTCCAGCGAGGCCCCGGAACGTCGTGGGTTCCTTCCACGGGTCGGCCCTGGGAATCCTCCAGACCGAGCGGATGGTGAATCAGCTCGATCAGGTTCCCGTCGGGATCGTGAATGTAAGTGTAGTGCTCGCCGGTGTCCTCGCGGCGTCCATGCTGCGGGTCGGTACCGCCGATGTTCTGCATGGTGCTGGCGGCCGACGTCCGAACGTGCTCGATGCCGAGCTCGCTGAGGCGGGCGAGCATGCCGTTCCAGTCGTCCACCTCGAGAGCGAAGTGGCTGGACGGAATGGTGGTCGGCTGCGGCCGAACGGTGAAGTGGATCTCGCTCGTGCCGAGGCGCAGTTGGAGCTGCCGTCGGTTGAGCGCCGGTCCCCGGTCCAGGAACTCGGCGCCGAGGACTTTCGTGTACCAGTCCTGGGTGCGCTCGCGGTTGCTGATCTGGACGTTGACGTGGTGGATCAGCTTCGGCCTGAACATGGGCGCGACCTCCGGCGGACGAATCATCGTCCGCCTGGTCGGCGCGCGTCAAGCCCCCTGCGAGCGGCGCGAGTCCAGCGCCAGCGGGTGCTCCAGGAACACGGCCGGCAGCGAAGGCTTCGAGCGGCAGCCGGTCAGCCAGACGCTGCGGCGAACCGCCGAGGCCTTCCCTTCGCCGAAGTAGTCGATCACCTGATCGATCCGACGTGTCGCGTCCGTCTTGAAGAGCTCTGTCGTGTTCGTCATGCCCGACGAGCTACTCAACTTCCGTGCCATGGCGGAGGCGAGCGGTAGAGCGCTCCGGTTGGCTCGCTTTTCACGGGGCTTCGAGTCGAGCCGCCTTCCAAGCCAGGATCGGGCCGCCGGCGATGTGGGTGCAGACTACCCGAGGGCGGGTCTTTTGCCCTGACGTCAGGCCCCGGGCCGCCTACCTGAAGATCGCGTCGACCTCCACCTGATAGCCGTCGGCCAGGCGGTTCGTCTCGTTGGCCATGCCCACGACGGCCAGGAGCTCGCCCAGCATCTCGTCCGTCATCCCGTGCCGCCGCGCCGAGACGGTGTGCGAGGCGATGCAGTAGTCGCAGCCGTTCGTGGCGCTGACCGCGAGATAGAGCATCTCCTTGGTGAGGGCATCCAGGGCACCGGGCGTCATCACCGACTTGAGCGTCTCCCACGTGCGGCGCAGGGTCGGCGGGTGGACGGCGATCGCCTTCCAGAAGTTGGTGACGAAGTCGGTCTTCCGGGTAGCCATGATGTCGTCGTAGACGGCGCGCACCTCGGCGGTCGCCTCGGCGTACTCGATGAGCTTTGCGCTTCGCATGGTCTTGCTCCTTGTCGCCGGGTCACCGCGCGCCGACGAGGGCGGCCATGCGGTCGCGCGTCGCGGCGTCGGGCAGAGGGCCCGTTCCGGCTTTCATGTTGTCGGCGAGGTGCTGCGGCCGGCTCGTGGCGGGAATCACGCACGTGACGGCCGGATGCGCGAGGATCCACTTCAGGAAGAGCTGCGCCCAGTTCTCGCAGTCGAGCTCGGCGGCCCAGGGCGGCAGCGCCTGGCCGCGGACGCGCTGGAACAGGCCGCCCTCGGCGAAGGGGCGATTCGCGAGCACGGCGACGCGCGGTCGCGGGCGAGGGGCAGGATTCGGCGCTCGGCATCGCGCTCGCCCAGCGAGTAGTTGACCTGGACGAAGTCGAGCGTCTCGCTCCGGAGGACACGCTCGAGCTCGTCGTAGGCGCTCGATGTGTAATGGGTCACGCCGACGTAGCGAACGCGACCCGAGGCCTTCCATTCCCGCAACGTCGCCAGGTGCGTGCGCCAGTCGAGCAGATTGTGGATCTGCATCAGGTCGAGCTTCCGGGCGCGCAGCCGCCGGAGCGACTGCTCCATCTGCCGGACGCCCGCGTCGCGCCCGCTGGTCCACACCTTGGTGGCGAGGAACAGCCGGTCGCCGATCGTTAGGCCGGCCGCGAGGTCACCCACGACCGACTCGGCCGCGCCGTACATCGGCGAGGAGTCGACGACGCGCCCGCCCAGCTCGACGAAGCTCCGGAGAACCTCCTCGAGCGGGGCGCGCTCGGTCACCGACGCTCCGACGTCGAAGGTGCGCCAGGTCCCGAGCCCGACGACGGGAATCTTCTCGCCGCTCGACGGGATGGGACGCTCGAGCGGTGCTCCAGCACCGCTCGCGCGCGCCGGTCGCGCCGCGGCCGCCGCCATCAGACGGAGCCACGCGCGGCGTGTGAGCGGCTCGCCGCAGGACTCATGATCCATGTGTCATCTCTTCTCGCCGCAAGCGCCGGCGATTTGTAGTTGAGGTGACCGGGAGCACCGAGTAGTCTTTCGCCGGGGAGACGACCGAGAGTGTCGAGCGCGCAAACCATGTTCGAGAAGGTCTGGGCCCGGCACGTCGTCGCCGAAGGGCCCGGCGGACACGTCCTCCTTTATATCGACCGTCATCTGCTCCACGAAGGCACGACCGCCGCCTTCGGACGGCTGGCGAAGAGCGGGCGACGCGTGCGCCGCCCCGATCTCGCCTTCGCGACGGCGGATCACTACGTCCCCACCTCGCCGGCGTCGCCCGCCCCCGACGCCGAGGGGCGCGCCATGGTCGAATCGCTCGCACGCTACACCGCCGACCAGCGTATCGTCCACTTCGGCGTGGGCGACGTCCGCCGGGGGATCGTGCACGTCATCGGACCGGAGCAGGGGCTGACGGTTCCCGGCATCACGCTGGTCTGCGGCGACTCGCACACGGCGACCCACGGCGCGTTCGGCGCGCTCGCGTTCGGGATCGGCTCGAGCGAGGTCGAGCACGTCCTGGCGACCCAGACCCTCTGGCAGAAGAAGTCGCTGACCATGCGAATCTCGGTGGAGGGGCGCCTGACCACCGGCGTCTCGGCCAAGGACGTGATCCTGGCGATCATCGCGACGATCGGCGCCGGCGGCGGCGTGCGGCACGCCATCGAGTACGCGGGCTCGGCGATCCGCGCCATGTCCATGGACGAGCGCATGACCGTCTGCAACATGTCGATCGAGGCGGGCGCGCGCGCCGGCATGATCGGGCCGGACGAGACGACCTTCGCGTTCATCGAAGGAAGGCCGTTCGCCCCACGCGGCGAAGCCTGGGCGCAGGCGCTCGCGTCCTGGAAGGCCTTGCCCACCGACCCCGGCGCGGTCTTCGATCGCGAGGTCACGCTCACCGCGGCCGACATCTCGCCGACCGTCACCTGGGGCACCAGCCCCGAGGACGCCCTGCCCATCACGGGTCGCGTGCCCGACCCGGCGGCCGTCGGAGACGCCGGGCGCCGCGAGAGCATGGCGCGCGCGCTCGCCTACATGGGCCTCCGTCCGGGGACGCCGCTGGGTGAGATCGCCGTGAATCGCGTGTTCATCGGCTCGTGCACCAACAGCCGGCTCGACGATCTGCGGACCGCGGCGCGCGTGGTGAAGGGGCGCCGCGCGGTGGTGCCGGCGTGGGTCGTGCCCGGCTCGGGGCTCATCAAGCGCGCTGCGGAGGCTGAAGGGCTCGACCGCGTCTTTCTCGACGCCGGATTCGAGTGGCGCGAGGCCGGCTGCTCGATGTGCGTCGGGATGAACGGCGACACCGCCGGCGCGGGCGAGCGAGTGGCGTCCACGTCGAACCGCAATTTCGAGGGGCGCCAGGGCAAGGGCGCGCGCACGCACCTGATGTCGCCGGCCATGGCCGCCGCCGCGGCGGTGACCGGTCGGCTCACCGACGTCCGCACGCTCGGCGTGTAGCGATGCAGCCCTTCACGCGCGTCACCGCCGCCGCCGTGCCGATCGACCTGCCGAACGTCGACACGGACCGGGTGATCCCCGCGCGCTTCCTGCGCAAGGACCGGAATGTGCCCGAGTACGCGAGCTTCCTGTTCCACGACGTGCGCTTCAACGCGGATGGGTCGGAGAGGACGGAGTTCGTCCTGAACCAGCCCCCGTTTCGTGGGGCGAAGATCGTCGTCGCCGCCGAGAACTTCGGCTGCGGCTCCTCGCGCGAGGCGGCGGTGTGGGCGCTGGCCGCCTACGGCGTCCGCTCGGTGATCGCGCCGAGCCTGGGCGACATCTTTCACCAGAACTGCTTCAAGAACGGCCTGCTGCCGGTGATCCTGCCCGGCGATGTCGTCGCCGCTCTGCGCGGTCAGCTTCACGCGCAGCCGGGCCGCTCGATCACGGTCGACCTCGAGGCGCAAACGGTGACGGCGCCCGACGGCGCTCGCCATCGCTTCGACGTCGACCTGTTTCGCAAGGAGATGCTCCTCAGCGGCCGGGACGAGATCGGGCTGACGCTCGGCTACGAGGCGCAGATCGCCGAATTCGAGGCGCGCCACGCGCGCGAGATGGCCTGGGCCGCCCCGCCGGCCGAGGCGCGGCAATAATTCGCAGTGCGCGCTGCAGGCCGTCGCGGGGCTGGGGCCCCGCCGGCCGAGGCGCGGCAATAATTCGCAGTGCGCGCTGCAGGCCGTCGCGGGGCTGGGGCCCCGGCGGCCGAGGCGCGGCAATAATCTAGGAGGACGGAGATGGCCAAGCTCACGGTGGAGTATCCCAAGGACCTCTTGAAGCTCGTCGGGCGCGAGCTGGGACCCTCGGAGTGGGTCACGGTCGACCAGGCGATGATCGACAAGTTCGCCGACGCCACCGGCGACCATCAGTGGATCCACGTCGACGTCGAGCGGGCCAAGCGCGAGATGCCCGGGGGCAAGACGATCGCCCACGGCTATCTCACGCTGTCGCTCGTTCCCCGGATGGCCTCCACGCTGCTGGAGGTCGAAAAGCGCAGCCGGGGCATCAACTACGGCTCGAACAAGGTCCGCTTCATCTCGCCGGTCCAGGCCGGCTCGCGCATCCGCGTGCGCCAGCGCATCACCGGCGCCGAGGAGGTGGCGGGCAACGGCGTGCGCGTCAGCTCCGAGATGACCGTCGAGATCGAGGGGCAGGAGCGTCCCGCGCTGGTCGGCGAGATCATCGGCGTCCGGTACGCCTGAGGGACCCTGACATGAAGCTCGTGCGCTTTGGACGGGCCGGGGCCGAGCGCCCCGGGGTCATCGACGCCGACGGCAAGCTCCGTGACCTCTCGCGCGTCATCAAGGACGTGACGCCGGCCGCGCTCGGGCCGGCGGCCTTGCGCCGCCTGCGCGCCGCCAAGCTGGCCCGCCTGCCCCTCGTGCGCGGCCGACCGCGGCTGGGCTGCCCGCTGGGCTCCATCGGCAAGATGGTTTGCATCGGGCTCAACTACACCGACCACGCGGCCGAGGTCGGCATGGCGCTCCCCAGGGAGCCCACCCTGTTCATCAAGGCGCCGAGCGCGATCTGCGGCCCCGACGATCCGATCGTGCGCCCGCGAGGCGCGGTGAAGCTCGACTACGAAGTCGAGCTCGGCGTCGTGATGGGCCGCGACGCGCGCTACGTCGAGGAGGTCAACGCGCTCGGGTACGTCGCCGGCTACTGCCTCGTGAACGACGTCTCCGAGCGCGCGTTCCAGATGGAGCACGGGGGCACCACCACGAAGGGCAAGAGCGCCGACACGTTCGGTCCCACGGGCCCGTGGCTGGTCACGGCCGACGAGGTCGGCGACCCGCAGCGGCTGGCGCTGTGGACGACGGTCAACGGCGAGCGGCGCCAGGACGGCAACACCGCGAAGATGATCTTCTCGGTCGCGGCCCTGATCGCCTACGTGAGCCGATTCATGTCGCTGCGCGCCGGCGACGTGATCTCCACGGGCACGCCCGCCGGCGTGGGACACGGCGCGAAGCCGCCGAAGTACCTGATGCCCGGAGACGTCGTCGAGATGGGGATCACCAGTCTCGGCGCGCAGCGCCACAAGATCGTCGAGGCCCGGTAGCGCGCCGCGCGGTCAGCGGCTGTCGGGGCCGTTGGTGAATCGGCGGATGAGGCCGAGCACGATGAGACCGACCCCGGCCACCAGCAGGACGCCCCAGTCGGGCACGCCGAATATCCGGACCAGCACGATGCACAGGCCGGAGAAGGTCACGATGGACCCCGCCAGCATCAGTCCGGCCCCGGGTTTAGCCACGGTCGAGGACGAAGCGGCGAAAGGCCTCGGCGTACTTCACGCCCGCCCGCTTTCCATCGCGGCGCGCCCAGGTGCGGAGCATACCGTCGATCCACTTGCCCGGGCCCACCTGCGAGACGTGAGCGTGGAGCGCCGCGCACTTGAGCGCGAGGGTGTCGCCGATATCGAACCAGGTGTCGGGTTGGAGCGAGCCAGTCATGAGCACTTGCTTCACCTTGTGGGGCTCGAACCCCTCGTCCAGGAGCTCGCGGAAGATGGCCCGCGTCTCCGCGGACGGAAAGACCGCGTCGAGCGCCGCGCTGGCGACGGCGCGATGATCCGGATGGTTGAGGTATTCGCTGCCGTACC
>WNGH01009517.1_pt1 | contig 13366 bp, 12 predicted proteins | sample 5400631 | NCBI WGS metagenome assembly WNGH01 (sample SAMN13153373, study PRJNA577476) | soil metagenome | isolation source: 115 cm soil or saprolite under Garry oak tree replicate 1 | place: USA:California | collected 2016-06-15
GTTTAGGAGCAGACGAGCACGAAGCCGCGGCGTTCAACGTGCCGCTCAAACAACGGGGCGCCATGACCGATGAAGGCATTGCGATTTTGCGCCAGCTCTGGGCTGCACCCGACGTCAGCCACCATGGCAAGCACTACCACTTCGAGCATGTCACGATTAACCCACGCCCAGCCAAGAAAATTGACCTCTGGGTGGGGGGCCGGAGCGATCCGGCGCTGCGGCGCGTGGCCCGACTGGCGGATGGCTGGTTTGCGTCGTTCGTCACCCCACAGGAATTTGCTGAGGGCCAGGCCAAGATTACCGCCTTTGCTGCGGCCTATGGCCGGGAGAATGACGAGATCGAAGCTGGCAGTATTGTCTTTTGCCACATCGACGCCGACGGGCGGAAAGCCCGGCAGGATTTTGCCGCTTTCTTTGCTGGCAACCCGCGCCGCCCGCCCGAGTTGATGTTGGAGCGTAGCGCTGTAGGGACCCCTGAGGAATGCCGAGAGATGTTGCAGCGGTATGTGGAGCATGGTTTGACAAAATATGCGTTGTGGCCAGCATGTCCGCCGTCGCAGTTGCTCCAGCAGTTGGCCTACTATGCCCAGGACATCGTGCCATACTTCGAGCAGCGCGATGTCTCTCTGGCGACGTCGTGACGCACCAGGCCCTGCGGTGCTCTCTACAGTGGTGTATGCTTCCCCTACGATGGTGCTGTACAGAAGGAATCTGTTATGAGTTTTTTAGGCATCCCTTCCTGGGAACGCCACGTCAATGGCCACCAGAAATCCACCAGTGCGAGTAATGGTTGGGGGTCTGTACCTGTCTCAGTCCAGGAGCCGGCCCATGAGGTCTCCCGGGTACCGCCAGCCTCGACGGCACACGGCACGACGCTGGTACACGTGCTGCTGTTTCTCATCACGGTGCTGACGACGCTGATGGTTGGCATGCGCATGGAAGGTATCGACAATCCCTTCATGCACCCGGCGCAGTTCTATTACGGCTTGCCGTACGCTGGCACGTTGCTAGCCATTCTCTTTTGTCATGAAATGGGGCACTACGTGACCGCACGTTACTATGGGATGGACGTGACCCTGCCCTATTTTATCCCCGCGCCCCCCCCGTTTCTGGGCACCTTTGGGGCTATCATCCGCATGAAGTCACCTCCACAGCATCGCCGGGCGTTGCTGCACATCGGTGCGGCTGGGCCCATCGCCGGGTTTTGCGTCGCCCTGCCAGCAATGATTTATGCCTACGCGACCTCCACGGTAGTGCCCGTGTCCACTGGTACGGGTGGCCTCCAACTGGCTGAGCCGTTGCTGTTACAAATCATTGGCTACTTCGTGGTCGGTCCGCTACCGTCTGGCATGTCTCTGGCGGTGAACAGTGTTGGCCTGGCGGCCTGGTTTGGCCTGCTCGTGACGGTGTTTAACCTGTTGCCCATTGGCCAGCTCGATGGTGGGCACATTATCTATGCCCTGCTGGGTCGGCAGGCGCGTTACATTTCGTGGGCCGTGATCGGTGCGTTGCTTGTGCTTGGCCTGGCCTGGCCCGGGTGGATCTTGTGGGCCTTCTTAGGCTGGCTGAGCGGCAGGCGGCAACCGACCGTGCTGGACCGGCACGCTCCCCTCAGCCGGTCTAGCCAGGTCATTGCCGGTATTGCCTTAGCGATCTTCATTCTCTGTTTTATGCCTGTACCAATAACGCTTTGAGGCTCGTACGTTAGCGCAGTTCCCGCATGGTTTGTGTACATATCTCCCACACCCGTGGGGCGTCTGCACAGGTGTGGGAGGACATATAGCCCGTGGCCAGATAGCTCCAGATGGCGATGTCGTCAATACCGCATCTGGCCATGAGGCGCATCTCTTCGCCAAGTTGCCATTCCTGACCAGCCGGCACCCGGAAACCCTGGATCCACATCTGCGCCGCTTTGTTATAGCGCTGGCAGGCCCGCAGCAGGGCTTCGCAGAACACCTGCGTGGTGGCGATGTCACGGCGATGCCACAGGGGATAGGGATCGGTCGCGAGGACGTCGAGATGGGGGTTGGAGGCAAAGCGATTACACTTGGTCTGTAGGCCTTCCAGGTCATCATGGTCGGGGAGGATACAGACGATATTCTGCAGGCCATATCCGGCCGCCATGGTAGTCACATCGCGAATGAGCCCCGCTATGGCGTCCTGCTTGCATTGTCGCACCTCAGCGGTCTCTGTGGGGGGGAAGGGTTGCCCGTGTGTGGCACGAAAATGCTCCTGGCAGCGCGTGCAGCAGCAACTCCACAGATCCTGGGTACGGGCCGCACCAGCGGGCATGTAGAAGTGGGGTTCGTCCCAGAAGATGGCATCGGCCTGTAACTCCTCTGCCACCGTGGTAATCCAGCGCTGAAGATAGGCCCGGACCTCCACAGAGCGCGGACACAGCAGGGGCAGGGGACGCCCATCGCTGCGCCGTTGTTGTCCCTCCAGATCCCAGGCAGCGCGCTCGCTGAAAGCTTCTCCTCCGAACACGCCACACACTCCCCAGGGATCGACATAGGCTTTGAGGCCTTGCTGGTGCGTGCGCCGTACGAACTCGGCGAGACTAGCCTGATAGAAGCGCTGGTCCTCTTCGGAGAAGGTGAAGACAATGTAGGTAAAACCCAGGCGTGCGATATCATCCAGGTCACGCTGAAAGTGCTGGGGATTGCGCACCCCGAAGTAGCTCACGCCAAATTGCATCGGCACACCTTACATACGCAATAAGTTGTAAGCCTCTGTTCACACACAAGCCCCGCCAAACTGGGTACTGCGTACCGCAACTGGTCCCGCCAGTTTGGCGGGACAATTAGCCGGGCGCAGCACCCGGGCGCAGCACTTAGGAGACTCTGCTCACCACCTTGGGAATGCGCAACTCGGTACCAGGACGCGAGGCATTCAGCTCGAGATGGGTATTGTAGCGTTGTAGCAGCCAGAGCGGCACACCATGCGCCTGCCGGGAGACACTCAAGAGCGTTTCCCTAGGCTTCAGCTTTCGTGTTACCACTTCGCCGATGCGGTACCGACGTAGGAACTCCTCTTCCAGGCTGCGATGATACTGCAGACGCCGCTGGGTAAACTGGACTGCCGAGACCTTGGAAAAATCCAGGCGTACTGCGGCTCCCACGACGGGGGACTGGTGTGCGGACAGATGATTCAAGGTGAGTAGACGCTGCACCGGGACGTTGAGCCATTCTGCGTACTGATTGATCTGTTCCTGCGCTGCGACGCGCATCGTATCGCCTTTGATTTGGAACCTCTCGTCAAGCTCAGGCAGCCGTATCTCTTGAGCCGAGCTATCAGAGAGCGGCGCTGGAACACGCGTCACTGTTGACAGCACAGTACGTTGTATAGGGAGTGCTGACGCCGTTGTAACCGTGGCCACGACCGGCACCACAGGACCCTTCTGGGGGGCCTTCTCAGCGCTGACCACTGGCTGCGGTGGTGCTGGTAGCCTCAGCGCCTGTCCGGCTCTGACCCCAGCGTGCTGGCTCAGGCCGTTCATGGCCGCGAGGGTCACTACCGTTGTCCCATGGCGCTGCGCGACCGCGAAGAGCGAGTCACCAGGGCGCACTCGGTATTCCTTGTCAGGCGCCGGTAGCGCGACAGGTGCAGGGGGAGGAATGACTGGCGGGCTCGCATGCACCAGCGGGCGAGGCTCTACTGGGCTCGGAGGCGCAGGAGCCGGTATAGGGGTTGAGACCACCGGTAGGCTGGTATAGGCCATCGAAGGAGGAGCTGCGGGACGCGGGGCATTGTCGAACTGCGGTGTGGAAGCAACCAGAAGCGCAGGCTCACCCGGAGCACGGGCCTCTATGGTAACCGGACGCGGTGGTTCCTCAAACAGGATATCACCAAAGTAATGTTTATAGTGCTTCACCAAATCAATCGCGGCCAGAAACTCGGCGTAAAAGTTCTGTGATGCGAAGCCAAACAGCGGACCACGGTAGCGCTGCACGATGACGCCAAAATCCGTTGTGCCTACTGTGGCTACCGCCTGCTTCATGCCATTGGCCCCATGGTTATAGGCCGTAATAGCGAGCGGCCACGTCCCGAGCATTTCGTAGTTCTCACGCAGGATTTGCGCGGCCGCCATGGTGGACGTACGGATGTTCAGGCGTTCATCCACGTCCTCATTGACGCGCAGGTAGCGCCGACCTGTCGCTGGCATAATCTGCCAGATGCCAGCCGCGCCAACTTTTGACATGGCCCGATTCTCGAACGATGACTCGATATGCGGCAACAGCGTCAGTTCAGATGGCAGGCCAGCGTCGGCAAAGATCCGTTCGATCTCCGGCAAATACGCCCACGAACGTACTAAGCCCTGGGCAAAACGGCTGCGCATGCCGCCTTGAAAGCGCATATTGTTCGCCGCTGCCCGGAAGGCCAGCGCATGTTGCTTCCCCTTAAATAGGACCCACACCCGTTCCTCGTCGCTGGTCAGGTAGAGGCGTTTGCCGTCGGCGAGCGTTTCCAGAATGGCGCGGTAGCGACTGCGCGCCTCATCGATGATCCCTTGCCGCAGTGGTGGGTCAGTTGGCAGGTCATTATACCAGACATGATAGACCAGGGTGACATCCTCCGTATCGTGCAGCAGACCCCCATTGGTGTCGAACACCGCAAAGATACGTTTCCAAAATGTCACGTTCGGACGCAGTGCATCGGGGAGAGGAAAGAGGGACGACGGTGCCGGCTCTGCCAGCACCGTATGACACCAGACGAGCAACAGGAGCATCAATCCACCTGCGGGGATAAGTGCCCACTGCCAACCCCTGCCAGGGCGCGTCTTGGGCTGTGATTGCATGAGCCATGGTCCTCCTATGAATGGGTTCGTACAGCAGCGATTTTGGCCTCTAATTCCTCCTGTAAGGCCTTCTTGGTGTGTTGCAACTTCTCACGCAGCTCCTGCGCCGCGGCCATGGCTTCTTGCGGTGGCCGCCGTTGTATGAGCTGGCGGATCTCGGACTGCATCATGATCTCTTTTTCGGCAATCTTGGCATCGTATTGCTTGCGCAGGTCGCTAATCTCTTGCCGTTGCGCATCCGTGAGGGCGACCGTACTCTCCTCTGACGTACGCGCCTTGAGCTTTTCCATCGCCAATTCAAGAGCGCTCTTCATGCCTGCCATCACGCTCCTCCTTACCCAGTCAGTCGACACACATATACGCCTGCAGCAGGCAACCTGGCTGCCTGCTGCAGGTGATTCCTGTTCCCCGTGTCCCCTTGAGAAAAATGGTTGACGAACACCGCAGATTGTCCCCGTCACCATTTGCTATACTATTTCTAATACTACCTATGAACGGCAGCCTGGGTACAACCTTATGACAGGTTAGGCGCTGCCACACCAGGGTGTTACGATTCACTCTGGTGGTGTGCAGTATAAGAGAACGTACAAAAGTCGTCAAGCTTTTCTACAAGCCTCTCCACAACACTGCAGTGGGTATGCTAGGGGGTATGGGGGTACGATCTGGGTTGACTTTAGGTCACGGAATTGCCAGAATGCATGGTACTATGCCCTGTACATTTTTATAGCGTCATCGTACGACCTCGGCTCAAAAGGGGTACCAGCGGCATGATCCGTTATCGCTATTCCGCGTGGGACGGCTCTCAGGACGCCTTCCACCCTGCCCCAGAAGACGTGCTCGATAGCCTCGCTGATTCCCTGCTCCAGGGTGGAGATCTGCACAAGGCCCTGCGTATGCTTATGCAGCGTGGCATGACGGATCGCCATAACAGGGTCATGCCGGGCTTGCAGGACGTGTTGAATCGACTCCGTGCCCTGAAGGAGCAACAGCTGCGTCAGTACGATCCCAACCGTGTGCTCGACGACCTGCGGCGGCAACTCGACGACATCGTGGCGCGTGAGCGTCAGACTTTGGAGGCGCAACTGCAGGCGACACGGCAACGCCTGGAGGGCGGGCGGGCGGACACCGACTCCGAGACGGCGCAGCAGCGTGCCAATGAAGCCCGCGCCGTGCAGGAAATGGAAGAACTCGTGGCCGAACGACGCACCCAGCTCGAGGCGCTGCCGCGTGATGTCGGCGAAACCATCCGGCGTTTGCAACAGTACGACTTTCTTGACCAGCAAGCCCGCGCTGATTTTGAGGCCCTGGTGCAAGCGTTGCAGCAGCAGGCGATGGACACGCTCTGGCAGTCAATGATGCAGCGTCTGCACAACATGCGTCCTGAAGACATGCAGCGCCTGCGCCACATGCTCGAGGACCTCAATCGCTTGCTCGAACAGCGCGAATGGGGTGAGGAAGGCGATGTGAGCGAGTTTCTGCACAAGTACCAGGACATGTTTCCGGACGGGACGCCTGATAGCCTCGACGAGTTCCTGGAGCAACTGGCGCACAATATGCAGGCCATGCAGTCGCTCTTCAACAGCCTGTCGGACGAGAAACGGCGGGAGTTGCAGCGGCTCATGCAGCAGGTCTTCGGGGATGAGCACCTGCAGCAAGCGATGGCTGAGCTCATGCAATACTTACAGGCGTATATGCAGCAGGAGGGCATAGGCGAACGCTTCCCCTTTCAGGGCCAGGAGGAACTCCCGCTGCAGGACGCGTTGCGCCTCATCGAGCATCTGCAAGGCATGGAACGGCTGGCAGACACGCTCGAGCGCGTGCTGTGGGGGGCTGATCTGCAACAGATCAACGACGAGCAGGTCCGCCAACTGATGGGGGAGGAAGCCCATGGACAGGTGCGAGCCATCAAGGACCTGGCTGAACAGCTGCAGCAGAAAGGCTACGTCCGCAAGAGCAAGGACCGTCTCGAGCTGACGGCGCGGGGCATCCGGCAGATTGCGCAAAAGGCCATGCTCGACATCTTTGCCTCCCTGCGGCGTGACCAGTTCGGCAAGCATGGCGCCGTGCGGCGTGGTGCGAGTGGCCAGCGCCTCGAAGAGACGAAAGCGTATGTCTATGGGGATCCGTTCGATCTCCACCTGGCCCGCACGGTGATGAATGCCGTCCTGCGGACTGCCACCCAGCCCCCTATACGCCTCGCCCCGCAGGATTTCGAGGTGCATGGCTCGGAAGCGGTGTCGCGTTGCTCGACCGTGCTGCTGTTGGATATGAGTGGGTCGATGGAGCGCTTTAGCCGTTTTGCGGCGGCCAAAAAAGTGGCGCTGGCGCTGGATGCGTTGATTCGCACGCAGTTTCCCCGCGATACGCTGCACATCGTGGGCTTCTTCACCTACGCCCAAGAACTGAAACTCGAGGATTTGCCGTATCTGACCCCCAAACCCTTCGGGTTCTTCCCCTACATGTATAGCGACATGTATCACAACCCCATGGGCTACCTGGACTTGCAGATCGAAGCCGCGGATGCTATCGCCGGCCGCGTCGATGTGCCCCAGGCGTTTACCAATATCCAGGCGGGGTTACAGGTGGCAGCCCACCTGCTGACCCGCCAGCATGCGGTGAATAAGCAAGTGATTCTGATCACCGATGGCGAGCCCACCGCCCATATCCGGGACCGCAAGATCTGTCTGGAATACCCCCCCTCGCCGCGCACCCTGCTGGAGACCCTCAAGGAAGTGAAGCGCTGTACACGCGATGGGATTACGATCAACACCTTCATGCTCGGCCAGGACTATTACATGGAGCGCTTTGTCAACGAGCTCACGAAGATCAACCGTGGGCGCGCCTTCTTTACCTCCCCCGAGAATATCGGCGATTACATTTTGGTGGACTATCTCACGAATCGACGCAAAAAGATTGCGTAACCCGGTTGCTGTGAGAGGGACGAACTGATGTCAAAAGCTACTCTGCATGATATTGCGATACGGGGCAAGCGCCTGTTTGTCCGTGTCGACTTCAACGTGCCACTCAGCAAAGCCGGCGAAATAAGCGATGATACGCGCATCAGTGCGGTGCTGCCGACCATCTCGTATGCGCTCCAGGAAGGCGCCAGTGTCATCCTGGGGTCGCACCTCGGGCGCCCAGGCGGGCGCGTCGATCCCGCTTTCAGCCTGCGCCCAGTAGCGGCGCGCCTGCAGGAACTGCTCGGCAAACCCGTGCGCCTGGCGCCAGACTGTGTCGGGGCCGAGACCGAGGTGCTGGCCCAGGCGCTCGCCCCAGGCGAGGTGCTGTTACTCGAAAACCTCCGCTTTCATGCCGAGGAAGAGGCCAATGACCCGGCGTTTGCGCAGGCCTTGGCACGCTTAGGCGACGTGTTTGTCAACGACGCCTTTGGCGCGGCGCACCGCGCCCATGCCTCGACGGCTGGCATGGCGGCGTATCTCCAGCCAGCCGTCGCCGGGCTGCTCATGGAGCAGGAAATCACCTATCTCAGCAAGGTCACTGAGCACCCGGAACAGCCCCTGGTCGCCATCCTGGGCGGTGCCAAAGTCTCCGACAAAATTCCCCTGATCAGCAACCTGCTCGAGAAAGTGTCAATGCTGCTCATCGGTGGTGGCATGGCCTATACGCTGTTGCAGGCGCAAGGGTATCCGGTGGGAGACTCCCTGGTCGAGCCAGACTGTCTGCCACTGGCCCGCGATATCCTCGCCAAAGCCGCTGACAGGCAGGTACAGTGCCTGTTGCCGCGTGACCACGTGATTGCCCAGGACATCAAGGCAGATGCGCCCACTCGGGTAGTGGCCGATGAGGGCATTCCAGGCGGTTGGAAGGGTCTGGATATTGGCCTGCCGACAGTGGCACGCTTTCGTGAGGTGCTGCGCGCGGCGCGCACGGTGGTCTGGAATGGTCCCATGGGTGTCTTTGAGCTGCCACCGTTTCGGCAGGGCACTGTGCAGATCGCTCGGGCGGTGGCTGCCTGTCCTGGCACGACGGTCGTCGGGGGTGGTGATACTATTGCGGCGCTCGCCCTGACCGATTGTAGCGCTGCCATGACGCATATCTCGACCGGCGGTGGGGCCTCCCTCGAGTTCCTCGAGGGCAAGACACTCCCCGGCATTGCCTGGCTCAACGAGCGCTAGCGCATGGACGATACGAGCATGCGTCAACCGATTATTGCTGCCAATTGGAAACTGCACAAAACCAGTGCTGAGGCCAGGCAATTTATCGCCGACTTGTGTCGTCACTGCCCTGATCCTGGGCCACTCGAGGTGGTGCTGGCGGGGCCCTTTACAGCGTTGGCAACGATGCAGGGACAGCTCAGCGCCACGCCGTTTCTCCTGGCGGCACAGGATCTCTTCTGGGAGAATTTTGGCGCCTACACCGGCGAGGTCTCGGCCCCTATAGCCTGTCAGGGTGAGGCGATATCCCAAGTCGTGCTGGCCTATGAGCCCCTGTGGGCGATTGGCACCGGCGTGACGGCGGCCCCGCAGCAGGCGCAGGAGGTGCATGATTATCTCCGTACGCTGTTGGCACAGCTGTGGGGCGAGACCGTAGCCCAAACAGTTCGTATCCAGTACGGTGGCAGTGTGCGGCCTGAGAACATTGCGGCCCTGATGGCCGAGCCAGATATCGATGGCGCCCTGGTTGGCGGTGCCAGCCTGGATGCCAGCTCGTTTGCCCAGATTCTCATGTATGGGAGGAAGTGAGCGTGTGGTACGTGTTGCTTGTTATTGTCCATGTGACTGTATGTCTGGCCTTGATCCTGGTGGTGCTACTCCAGGTAGGCAAAGGCCAATCCATTGGGGCCGCTTTTGGTGGCGCCGGTTCGTCGCAAACCTTCTTTGGGAGCCGTGGGCCAGCCACCTTTTTGTCGCGCCTGACCACCGTCTCTGCCGCAGTGTTCATGCTGACATCGCTGGGCCTGGCGTACATCTCAGCGAGCGGTGGGCAGGGCTCGTCAATCACGCACAAAGCACCACCGCCAGTCACTGACACGGTACCAGCCCCGGTGACGATACCGGCTCCGGTGACGGCACCGACTCCGGGCACCGAGTCGGCCCCGCCGCAGGAAGCCCCAGTGCCGCCGGCCGAGCAGCCCAAACAAGGGCAGTAGCAGGGGTGCGCGCGCCGAGAAAGCCATTGACAATGGCCCGGCGCACCCGCTAAGCTATAGTATCTCCTGCTGCTCTATACACCGTTCTGCGCCGAAGTGGTGGAATTGGTAGACACGCCATCTTGAGGGGGTGGTGCCTGACAAGGCGTGGGGGTTCAAATCCCCCCTTCGGCATCCTCGATTCTTCGGGCATTTCAACCACTTGTGTATGATCCTCTCCTACCGATGCCATACATATCACATGCTGGGCGATCTGGTCGACGGCCTGGGCTAATCGCTGGTCTGTGGCGCGGCCGTACAACCCGATGGTCAATTCCGCCGTCGCATGACGTGCCAGCATCTGCGCCTCTTTGGGGTTCACCCCGCTGGCAATTACCAGGTTAATATACGTTACTCTGAGCGCATGAAAGTCGAGCTTGCCAGCCTTGGTGTATTTGGGAATACCAGCTGCTCGTAAATCCCTATCCAGCGTGGGGGCAAGATCACGCGGCACGTACAGGACGGGAGTTGCAGGAATTATTGGCGGTAGTATCCCCTTGTACGTCAGGTGATACTGTGCCAGGGCTGCAGCAGTATTGTCGCGCAACCGCTCCACCAGTATCTGGGGCAACGGCAGAAATTGTTGCTTCCGACTTTTTGTCCACTTGGCCCCCAGATGCAACCCGCACTCCACGATATCGAGATGGTCTGGGGAGAGCTGGCGCAACTCATTTCCCCGTAGTCCGGACAATAATGCCACTTCATAGAGGAGCCGCCGATGGCTCGGAGCGACGGCCAGCAACTGATGGATTTCCTCTCGCGTCATCGCCCGCCGCGTTTCCCGGGGTGTGGTGTCGAAATTCTTCAACTTTTTCAGCGGATCAGTGCCAAGATATCCGCGCTCAACCGCCCAGTCACAGAATGCTGCCAGACTTTCGGCGTAATTCGCAATGGTCTGCCGGCCCGTCCCTCGGCATGTAACTCCCGTAACGCCGCCTCGACACGAGGTAAGCTGTCGTGCAAATCCGTCACCATTTCGAGGCGTAATTGCTGCTCCCACCAGGTAAGCCGATCACGCCGCTTCCGGGCATGATCGCGGCCCCAGGGTCGTCCACCTCGTCCGCCTTGTGTTGCACTCCACGCCAGACACGACGCTGTTCGATATAGCGTAGGTGTAAACCGTGCATCAGGCGGTCAACATCTTCACCGAAAACATGGAAAGGTAACTCGCCAGGCGTGAGTCCTGATGTTTCCCCGACAACAGTGCCATGCTCCGGAAAACGAAAGAGCTCGGTGTAGCGTTGCTCTATCTCAGATCGCTTGGAAAACGCGAGAATGTGCTCAGCATCGTAGGTCCCTCCTTCGAGAAAGGCATCACACGGATCAAGGAAAAGGATGAGCCAATCGCCGTTGGTCAGCAGGACCCGACGGGGCGCTTGGTTGGCCCTTGCATGGACGAAACGGATGTAGTCTCTGAGAGTCGAGAGCCATTCAGGCCATTGCCCTACTAAAGGTTCACCGGCAAGGCCGCGGCTGATGACCTCCGGAAGATGAGGGGAGAGGAAATCACCAGAGGGTCTGGAGAGGCGAGGGAGTTGGGCACTCGGCCGTTTAGTCTCTACCACAAGCAAGGGGCGTTGAGTGTGACGTTCCAAGCCAAGATAGTCGAGGAAACGGATAGTGCCCTTCTCCAGCGATGCAATCGGTGCCTCAGGTACCAGGTTCGGCAAGTCTGTTTCGGGAAGGGCATCGAGCCTCCAGTTCAGACCACAAGTACTGGAAGTGCAGCAAAAGGCTTGGTCGCACGACGATGACCAATTCAGGATCCTCGGTGAGGAGTGTGAGCAGTCTCTCGGAAGTGCCACGGAACAAGAGTCGTGCGACAGCATAGTCAAAGAGCACATGATGAGCGAAGGTCAGTACATACTGCTCTGGAATCTCTGCAGGTGAGGACTGCCATTCGGTGAGAATCTGCGTGCTCAGCAGGTCGTCAAGTACAAGACTGATGCTAGGCGCTGCAACAGACAACCGGTCGACGCGCAGCGCCCGGGTTTTCACCATTTCCTCGCACGCTCGCAGGAGTACCCCTTCACGCGCGTCTCTATATCCCGTCGTCGCGCACGACACGATGGAGCCAATAGCGGTCCAGGAGTTCGAGCTGCGTGCGAATGGGGGTCAGGTCTACTGGATCGATACCTATGCCGAGCAGTTCCGCCATTAATCGGAGATTAAAGGGAACACGCAGTAGCTCTCGAAGCACGGGAGACGCACGATCGAGGAGCGCCTGGAGGGTGGGAGACTGAGAGGGAATCTGGTCCATCTCTTCATCTGAGAGCCGAGGGACCTGGAGATGCCTGACCCTCAGGAAGTTTTGATCGCGAAAGCTACTGACAGGCTCACCGTGAAAGAGATACTGCACGTCTTGACTATAACGGAGATCGAACCTGCGAATCGAGGCCACAACGCGCCAACGCCCTTGTTGCTCGGCAACGCTTTGGATCAGGTTCCGAAAGGCTCTAGATGCCGGCTCTGTGCGCGCAGCGTCAAGAGCATCGATCACGAGAAACGCGGGTGCTGTGCCAGGCCAGTTTGCTAGCACCTCTGTCAGCTCCCTGTCGAGGCCAAGCTCTGCACGGAGCTGTCCAAGGCTACTGGCGGCAAAATGGTCGACCGCGAGGAAGACCACATCCCGTCCTTCTTCTATAAGCTTGTCCGTAATCTTGATCTCCGTGGTACCGACCCGAATACGGGCAAGTTGGGAAAGGAGGCGGGTGGTGGTATGAGCGTGGGTGCGTAGGCGTTCAATATCCTCGCGGTAACTCCGAGGGGCTTGGAGGTTAATACCCGCACGAAGGAGGGCTTGCTGAAGCCCAGGACGGTCTGCTCCTGCATGTTCAGCGGCAAATCGGGCACACAGCTCAATAATCAGGGCCCACGCCGTGTCAGCGCGATCAGGGTTGCAAAGAATCGTGGTACGCAGCCGATCCTTCGCCTCCTGTTCAGCAGTGCCATTCGCATCGACATCCAGGATATGGATACGGAGCAGCAAGAGAAGTTCTTGCACCTCATAGTCCGAGGGAGGAGCGCCGAGCATTGCTTGGCAGGATCGTTTGATATGGCCGACTACGGTTGAAAACGCGTCTCGCTCAGAAGCATTTACCGCTGCGTTCTCTAAAGCTTGACCTTCCACCAGGTGCTGCAACCTGCCGAGTGCGGCTGGAAGATGGACGCGAATTGATGCAGAACTCCCTGGATTCGTGATCAGTATGAGACGGTCCTGGTGCGGGTTGAGAGGGCGGTCCTACGGCTGTTTTCCACGAGTTCCAGTGCGCTGGGCAATGAATTGGCGAACACACTGGTCGAGTGCAGAAGCTAAGGGAGAGTCTGACCTTCGCGATAGCTGGAGTGCATGCTTAATTTGGGCGAGGACCAATCCGCCGTGAGAGGTTCCGACCATGAGGTCATCCACAGGCTGCTCC
>WNGH01004467.1_pt1 | contig 13364 bp, 9 predicted proteins | sample 5400631 | NCBI WGS metagenome assembly WNGH01 (sample SAMN13153373, study PRJNA577476) | soil metagenome | isolation source: 115 cm soil or saprolite under Garry oak tree replicate 1 | place: USA:California | collected 2016-06-15
ACGCGAACGTCGTGCGAGCGGTCCCCGATCTGCCGAAGCACCCGAAGCCCCTCGGCCCGTACTCCCACTGCGTCGTCGCGAACGGCTTCGTCTTCATCTCCGCGCAAGCCCCGATTGCTCCCGGTGCGAAAGCGGGCGAGTGGGCCGCGCCCGACATCGCGGGGCAGACCAGACAATCGTTGAAGAACATCGCGTCAATCCTCGAAGAACTCGGGCTGACGATGACCTCCGTGGTCAAGACCACCGTGTTCCTCACCGACCCGGCGGACTTCCAGGCCATGAACGAGGCGTACAAGGAATTCTTTCCGGAAGAACCGCCGGCGCGGTCCCCTGCGAAACTCGGCATCGCGAATCCGGGCCTGAAGGTCGCGATCGAAGCCATCGCGGTGTACGAGCCGAAGCAGGAAGAGTGAGCCGCGGGCTCGACCGCGTCATTCGTCTAAGCATTGGCTTCCGGCGTCAAGTCGCGACGGGCTGGGTTCCCGGGTACAGATAGCAGGCGACGAAATGATGCGGGACGATTTCAAGGAGTTCCGGCTCCAGCGGCGGTAGGAACTCGAGGACGACGCGGCCGGCGTCGAGTCCGACTCGCGGGATCGCACGGAACGCGATTCCATCGGGCCGCGACGATCGTGCTTTCACGAGCGCCTCCACGCGCAATCGATGCGATTCGGTGGCCAGCTCGCGGTAGCGAAGGAGGAGGACCTCGTCCCCGTGGATCGTCACTTCCTCGAGTGGCGGGAGATCCGACGCTTCCGGATTCCGAGACGGATCGAACAGGTATGCCGCGGTCGCCGCCACATCCCTGGGACTCCAGCCGCAATGCGGAAGGACGACGTTGCAACGCGTGTGGAACCGGCAACCCGCCGGGGGAGCGATGGGACTCGGCACGTCTCCCGGAAGGATGATTCGTTCCCGCCGTCGCTTCGGATCGGGCACGGGCACGGCGGAGAGGAGCGCCTTCGTGTACGGGTGCATTGGATCGGCGAACAATTCGGCCGTTCGCGTCCTCTCGAGGATCCGGCCGAGGTACATGACCGCGACACGGTCCGCCATGTGCCGGACGACGCTGAGGTTGTGCGTGATGAGGAGGTACGTGAGGTTCTGTCGTTGCTGGATGTCTTTGAGGAGATTCAGGATCTGCGCTTGCACCGACACATCGAGGGCGCTCGTGGGTTCGTCAAGGAGCAGGAACTCCGGTTCCGGCGCGAGGGCGCGGGCAATCGCGATCCGCTGACGCTGGCCTCCCGAGAACTCGTGGGGGAAGCGGTAGAGGTGCTCGGGCCGCAGGCCGACCTCTTGAAGCAGACGGGCACTCTGTTCGTACGCCTCCGGACGGGTGGCAAGACCGCTGACCAGGAGCGGCTCCGCGATGATGTCTTTGACGAGCAGGCGAGGATCCAGCGAGGTGAATGGGTCTTGGAAGACCGGCTGCATGAAACGGCGGAGCGCCTTCATCGACCTACGGCGCAGCCGGGTCATCGAGTACTGGCGGAGCAGATCCTTCGTCTTCCCGTCGTCACGGACGGCACCGCGGCCATCCGTACGCAGGCGGTCGAAGACCTCGACAGGCACGTTGAAAAGGACGTCACCTTCAGTCGGCTCGATGAGTCGCAGCAACAGCCGACCGAACGTGGTCTTGCCGCAGCCGGACTCGCCCACGAGCGCGACCGTTTCCCCTCGGCGAATCACGAGGTCCACGCCATCGACGGCGCGGACCGTCGCAATCGCTCGTTGAAGGAGTCCGCCTTTCACCGGAAAGTGTTTCTTCAGGCCGCGGGCGGCCAGCAGGATTTCGTTTCGGTCCCTGCTAGGTCGTGTCACTCGCCACCTCCTCCGCGTAGAGATGGCAGGCGACTCTCCGATTCGGACCGTGCAAGAGGAGCTTGGGCTCCTCGACCCGACACCGATCGAAGGCGAAGGCGCATCGGGGGTGGAAACGGCAGCCCGGGGGCGGCGTCAATAAATCGGGGACGACCCCCGGAATCGTGGGGAGCGGGGCTCCAGGCTCAAGCTTCTGGCTCTCCGTCGAAACGATCGATTGGAGAAGGCCCTGCGTGTACGGATGAAGGGGGTTCGCGAAGAGCTCGTCCACGGGAGCGTCCTCGACGATTTTCCCGGCGTACATGACGGCGACCCGGTCGCTGAGTTCCGCGATGACCGCGAGGTCGTGCGTGATGTAGAGGATTGCGGAATCGATTCGTTTCCGCAGGTCCTTGAGCAGCCCGAGGATCTGCGCCTGCGTCGTCACATCGAGCGACGTCGTCGGTTCGTCGGCGATCATCAGGGCCGGCTCCCCCGCGAGCGCCATGGCGATCATCACGCGCTGTTGCATCCCTCCGCTGAGCTCGTGCGGGTACGCATCGTAGACCTTCGTCGGCTCCGAAATTCGGACGCGTCGGAAGAGCTCGACGACGTGTCGCCGAGCTTCTTCCTCGATCGGCCGGTCCAGGACCGAGCGGACCACTGGGATCGAGGTGACGATCCGATAGAGCAGCCGTCGAGACCAAAGCTCGGTCTCGGTCCGGAACAAATCCGTCGCCGGATCCCGGAACCGCAGCTCAATCGCGTCCTTCTCAAGCGCGACAGATTTCACAATGGTGAAGATCGCCCCGAACGGCCCGGAGGCGCTCTCTCGAAGGAGGGTCTCCACACGGGTCCGAAGATCCTCGGACGGCATGAGGAACTCTCCCTTCCGCCGGTCGCTCCCCGAACCGCCTGCAGATCGGAAGTAAACACGAAGAGCTTCCGGACGCGGCGAAACGGTCGCGAGCGGAGGCAAGCCTTTGGCTCGCGGGTTCTTCGCCGGATCGAACAGATCGACCGCGGGTTGACCCAGCGAGAGCCTCGACAATCGTTCCCACTCGCGCCTGTAGTGGGTTTCCTCCATGGCATCGAGGCGCTTCAGGAATCTGAGCCACCAGCCGATCGCTTGACGGCGTCGACCCGCGAAGCGCTGGACGCGAGCAATCCGTTCTTCGACCGGTAATCCAGACGCGTCGATCAACGCGCGGATCTTATCCGGCCGAAGCCCTGTCCCAACGCAGAAGTCGGCCACCAGGCGCTCTCGCTCCGACTCATCTCCCGTGGCGACCGCCTGGCGGAACAGCTCGAGATCCTGCCCCATCAGGCCCTGGCGCGACAGCAGGCGGTCGCAAATCTCCCGTCGGCGCTGAAACATCAGCACTTCGGCGACTTGATATCCGGCCCGGAGGACGGGGTTCAGGGAAGACATCGGCTCTTGGAAGATCATGGACATTCCGCGACCCCGGACCCTGTTCATCCGGGCGCGGTGCTTCTTCAGGAGCAAGTCGGACGGCAGAAACTTCGGCGGACCTTTCGTCCGCGGCACCACGCGGACATCTTCCTCGCTCCCCGCGAGCAGGTTGAGACCCCGGAACCAAATTTCGCCACCGGCGATTCGACCCGGCGGTTGCTGAAGGAGGTACATGATCGAAAGGGCCGTGACGGTCTTCCCGCAGCCCGATTCGCCGACGAGCCCGAGCACCTCCCCCTTTCGAATCTCCAGGTCGACATCGTCGACCGCTCGGAGTATCCCGCGAGTGGTCGAGAACTCCGTCTTGAGGCCTCGGACGACGAGGATCGGCTCCACCCGCTACCTCCTGGCGCGCGGATCGAGCGCGTCGCGGAGGCCGTCCCCGAGGAGGTTGACCGCGACAGTGAAGATGAGCAAGACGAATCCCGGCAGGAAGACCGTCCAAGGATACTCTCTGAAACCGGCGGTGTCTCCAAGGACGATCAGGTTCCCTAGTTCCGGGATGAACAGGTTGCCCGCGTTGAAGCCGATGAAATTGAGGGCGGCAAAAATCTGCGTGACCACCCCGAGGTCGAGAGAAATCTGAACGAACACGGGGGCGAGCGTGTTCGGCAGAACGTGTTTGACCATGATCCGGGCATCCGAGGCCCCCGCCGCTCGGGCCGCCTCGACAAACTTCAACTCCTTCACGGAGAGCGTCTGGGCGCGCACGAGACGGGCATAGGTGGGCCACCAGAGCGCGAGCAGGATTGCGTTGATCGTGAGGAAGTCCCGCTTCCTGAACGCGAACGCCACTGCGATCACAAACACGAGAAAGGGGATCGAAAAGGTCACGTCCGTCGCCCGCATGAGGACTTCGTCGAAGAGCCTCCCGCGGTACCCTGCGAGAACCCCGATGAAACATCCAACCAAGGCACCAACGAGGACGACGAACGAGGAGTACATCAAATCGATCCGGATCGCCTTGAGCATCGCGTCTCCGAGGTCGATTCCGCTGTACGTCGTCCCGAACCAACCTCCCGCCGCGGTCCCTCCTGGCCACCAAAACGGAGCCCTCGGGCGGGTGTCATTGAAGTTCGGGATCATGATGTCATTCTGCGCTACGAAGAATTGATCATACACTACGATGGCCAGGTATGCGAGGACAATGATGAGGCCGATCGCGGCCGGGGGGCTCTTCATCAGGATGCGTAACAGCAGCCGGTACTCCCGCATCCGGCGCCGCCATCCCTCCGTTTCGAATCGCCAGATATGTTCCGGTCGATTCACCGTCACGTCGCCCATGCGGCGACCTCACAAGGTGATTCGCGGATCGAGGTAGGCGTACATCACATCCGCGACGAGGTTGATCAGGACGAGGAAGATCGCGAAGACTAGCGTCGTGCCCATGACGCCGCCGGTGTCGAATCGGAGGACGGCCTGCGTCGCCCAGTAGCCGATCCCTTTCCAAGCGAACACGTCCTCCACGAGGACGACGCCGCCAAGGAGCCCGGCAAAGAGTAGCCCAATCACGGTAACCGCGGGCAACAGGGCATTCCGCCGGATGTGGGCCCGCGTGACGACCCAATCGGGCAAACCCTTCGACCAAGCCGTTTTCACATAGTCCTGGTTCATCGAGTCCACCATCCCCGACCGAACCATCCGCAGGATGACCCCCAGGACCCCAATCGTCAGCGTGACGGTGGGGAGTACAAGATGCTTCAGCGCATCAATGAACACAGGCCACGACCCATGAATCGCCGCATCAAGGACCAGGAAGTGCGTCGGCTGCGAGAAGAGTACGGGTGTCCCGCCGACGTTGATGAATGCCCACTCCTGCGTACCCGGATCCACGACATTCAGGCTGTAGCCTCCGGTGATCTCCCATTCGGGGAACAGGGAGATGGCCAAGATCTGAAGGAGGAGCCCGAGCCAGAAAAACGGGATGGAGTATCCAACGAGGGCAAAGATCCGCGTTGCGTGGTCGGAGATCTTGTCCTTTCGCAAGGCGGAGATCGTCCCAGTCGGGATGCCGATCAAAGTAGCCAGGACCGTTGACGTAATCGCAAGCTCAATCGTCTGCGGGAAGAAAATCGTGATCGCTTGAGTCACGGGCATCCCGCCCGACACCGGGGAAGTCGTGTACCCCCAATCCCCCTGCACGAGTCCGATCAGGTAGTAGATGTATTGGACGGGGAGCGGATCCCTCAAGTGGAACTGGTCCACGATCGGCTTTAGGAGCGGGTTGTCGATGGTGCACGGCCCAAGCTTCGGGGTACAGTAAACGGCAATCGCCAGGTTTGGACCCGGCGCGTGGCTCAAAATGAAGGTGATGATTGTGACGCCTAGGAGTGTCGGGATGAGGATGAGCAGCCTGCGGACCACGTAGAGGATCAGGCGCATGGTCTGTTCTCCCTCGCTAGGGGCCCTCGCTTAATGGATTTTTCCGATTCGGACCGCCCGGGAGGAGGGCATCTCCCCACCCGACGCCCAATCGAATCGAGGGCACAGGAAAAATGGTCCCTCGGCCCATGGACTGCTCCGGCGTCGAGCGCTTCGCCGGACACCCATGTGGTCGCGCGGGTCCGGGGATTGGGCGCGTTATCCTCGCTATCCTCGCTGCCCGTGCTCGGCGTTTCGACCCACAATCTGAGGGACCACCGCCTTCGAAAACGGTGCCGCCGACGTGACCGCGGTGAACGGCGTGGCTGATGGCATGGACGGCCCTTCCACTGCCGTCGCCGAAACACTGGTCGTGCTCGGTTTCGTCAGCAGGTTATAGAGGAGGTCCACGCCTCCCAGGGTCGGGTTCAACTCCTTGTCCATCCCGCTAATCCACGTTCGGAATGAGAAGAACGTGTATTGTTGGAATGCCGGTACGTAGTACCACAGGTTCGCGAACGCTCGCTGAGCCTGCTGGGAGTCGGTAACGACCGCATTCACGTTCGTGGCATTCGGCGGGCTGATGCTGTCCAGAATCCAATTCCGGATGTTCGTCGACGCGGCCACCTGGTTCGAGCCATTGGGGTTCGCTGCCAGGTACTGGATGTTGTAACCGTTCGCGTTCGGGTAAGTGCCGCCGTTGGGCGTGGCGGAGTTCACCGGGCTGTCCGCCGGCAAGAGCATCGGCAGCGTGTAGTCGGTTGGGAACGGATAGTCGGCGAGCCAGCCGAGGAAGTAGATGCCCATCGGGTTGTTGTGGGGCACCGAGTCGGTAATCATTTCCTCGAACGAAATCGGCTTGATGAGGACATTGATGTTGGCGGTCGGCGCGAGCTGCTTGATGTTCTGCGCCCACGCCGCGGCGGCCACTCGGTCCACGGTGTCCGCGGTCTCGACGTTGATCGCAATCGTGAAGCCTGAGTTTGCCAAGTTTGTCGTGCCCCCGTGGTCGCGGACCCACGCGGTCTGGTTGTAGTACGAGCGGGCCTGCACCATATCGAAGATGTTCAAAGCCGACAAGTCCTCGTAGCCGACCATGCCGGACGGGATGATCCCATTGAACGGAGTTCCGAAGGTCGCACCGAACTTCTTGTTCCCCACGATTTGGTCCAGGTACTGACCGTAGTTGTATGCGTACGCGAAGGCCTTCCGCATGTTCAGGTCCACGAAGAAGTCTGGAGGTACCTGGTTTCCATACGGGTTAGCAGAGGAACCTACCGCGGACTGATAGATCTCGAGGTTGAAGTTCCACCAGAATAGGTTCAACGTGGGGTTGAACTGGAGCGTGATGAGGCCGAGTCCCTGGAGCCTCTTCGCCACGTCAAAGTGGGAACTGGGAATCCCAGCGATGTCGGCTTGGCCTGCTTCGAGGGATAGTTCACGGGTCGCCGGATCGGCAACGTACTGGAGGACGACCTTGCTGACCGTCGCGGCGGGGACACCGGGGAGCGCCTGGAACAACGGATTCGGCTTCAGCACCACAGCATCGGGGTTCGCGACGTAATCGATCATGAACGGTCCGGAGCCCACCGCTCCGTTGCGCCACGCCGGCACATAGTTTCGGAGGAAGCTGTACTTCTCGTAGTCGACGAATCCTGCCGGGGTCCACCCGAGCTTCGGTCCGGTCGACTCGAGCCACAGGTGGTCGACAATTCCCGCTCCAAACGGATCCGCAACGACTTGGTAGAAGAGCAGCGGCGGCGCCGGGCTGATCAGGTGGAATGCGACCGTCTGCGTCGCATTGTTCACGGTTATCGCGTTGTTCACCACGCTGAACGTCTCGGCCGCGGTCGTGATGCCGGCGATGAACGTCCCGGGCACGAAGAACTGAGAGATGATCCAACCGTTCGGGAACGGAGAGCCGGAGTTGAAGAGCATCGTCCGGGTGATCGAGTACTTCACATCCCAAGGCGTCACCGTGTTGTTGTTCGAGAACTTCAGGCCCTGCCTGATGTGGAAGGTATAGTTCATGAAGTCCGGGGTGACCTGTCCGTTCGCTACCGTCGGAATCTGATCGGCGATGGCCGGAACGAAGCTCTCCGTCGACGTGCCGTTGTAAGCGAGTAGCGTCTCGTAGATGTTGGAAACGACTTCGAACCCGGTGGACTCGTAGTCGAGCGCGGGGTCCAGGCTCGTATATCCACCAGTCACCGCCTCCATGTTCGTAATGATCCCGGGTTTAATCACATTGCCGGAATACGTGATCGAACGGTACGAGCCGACGGCGACGGTGAGGCCGACCGTCGTGGTCTGCGTCTGACCTGTTGGCGTCGGCGTGGGATTCGCCGGAGTGCCGTTCGTCTGCGTCGCGGAGATGTTCGCCGTCGTCACCCGTAGCGTCGTGACGAAGATTCCGGTGTTCGCGAACGTGTGCGTGACCGAAAACGGATCCGCCGAGGCATTCGCCGCGGGCGTCGAGCCGTCGCTGAAGTCGAGCCTCAGCTGAGTAACTTCCCAGGTGTAGTTCACCCAGGTGTTCGCGACCGAGTCGACGAGGTCATCGAATGCGAAATCCGGCGGCTGGGCGACTGCACCGACGAAAGCGATGTGGCCCCCGGCTGCGATGAACGGAGCGCCGGGAGAAGACTGCGTCTTGTTGAATGAAAGGGCCCCAAGAGAAGTCGTCGTCCCGAGTGGATTCGGGTTGGTCACGGGGGCCGCGCCGACCTGCACGGGGAAGAGACCTTGCGCGTTGTCCACGGTCTTTCCGTTGCTCAGGGACGCGGTCGACAGAACGAAGTAATTCCCTGGATTCGCGTAGGTATGCGCGATGGTGTCGCCCGTCGAACTCTGTTTATTGCCGTCGCCAAAGTCCCACTGCATGCCCGTGCTGCTCACAAACGGCGGTGGCGTGACCGTCGCCGTGAACGAGGTGGACCCGCCGGCCGGGATGAACTGGCTGTTGCTCGTCACGAAGATCGAACCCGACCCCAGGTAAAGGACGAAGAATGTCGCGAGCCCGGCGATGATGATAATCGCCACAACGATGAGTACGACGAGCATCTTCCGTCGCCGGGGTTTCGGGGCTGTAGGCGTTATTTCCGGTCTCAATGGTTCAGAAGGCACAGGCTCGACTTGAGGCTCAGAGGACTCCACTCTATCCTCCTCCGATGGGGAGCGGTCAAGTCGGTCCCTGTATACGATGATTTTGGCACATTGCCCAGTCGCGAGGCATAATTGGCCTTGGGTGCGCGCAGGCGTCCAGAAGATTCGTGACCGTTCGAAGGCGGCTTTATGCCCACAGACGGAATAGACCGGATGCAAAGCGGGCGCTTCGTGGGAGTGTCGGGACATCGAGCAGGAGGAGCCTCACCACCGCGTCGTGATTACCGAGGAAGTCGCTACGCCGGACGCCGCTGGCCCGAGCGAGATTGACTTCTCCCGCCGGCACCCGGTCGTCTCGTATTTGTTCGGGGACATGATCCGTGGTTTCTACGTGATCGGATGTTTGGGTTTGGACCTGTTTACGCCCGCGCAGCTCCGTTTGTGGTTCCCCGGACAGGATGCCTTGGTCTTGCCGCCTGTCGTCGCGGCCATCCTGGTGCTCGCGTACTGTGAGTGGCGACTTTACTGGCGGCTTTGGCCTGGTTCAAGAGGGCAGCGCGTCGTCAAAGATCGTCGGACGTGGCGGTGAGCTCGCCGCGTGAACAGTGGTGGAAAAAGGATCCCAGGCGTTTCGGGATGAGTTCTCAGAACGCCACGCGCGCGAGCGTCTTCGTTGCTTTCACGCCCTCGATCGACCGGATCTTCGACACGACCAGCTTGCCGATCGCGTCGTACGAATCGGCTTCGACCTTCGCGATCAGATCGTATTCCCCAAAGAGCGGGTACAGCTCGACGATGTCCTTGATCTTCGTGAGCTTCTGGTAGACTTCCTTTTCCCGCGTCGGTTCGATGTCGATCAGGACGAATCCGATGGCCGTGAAAGCCCCTCTTGTTTTCTGCGTACATCCGTGTTGTAGATAAGGATATCGAGCGCCGCAACAAAACTCGAAATTACCCGGGTGGAATAATTCCGGCACAATGTACTCTCAGGTCGGATTTTCGAGACTGAGGTTACAAATAGCGCGCAGGCAATTTTTCATCGGTGCAACGCAAACGCGGTGCGCCGGGCAACCCGGCGCCCACCTTCCCGGTCGAGACGTTGCGGCATTGGTACGTGACGCCGTTCGGTGGCATGTCCGTCGAACTCGAGCCGTTCCAGGTCGGCATCAACCGCGAGGCCATCGAGACGAACACGTCGCTCGATCCGTCGACGGACCGGGTCCGCGTCACGGTCCTCGGCCGCGTGCGTCGGCCCCTCCTCCTCGATCGATTCTTCGAGGTCGTCCCGCTGGATGAACGTCATCCGGAGGCGCTGAAGCGGTCCCCGATGGGGGAGGCCGTGCTCCCGGAGGGAGACGACGTCTTCCGCCCGCGGGAGTCGCCCCACGCAGGAGATGACGTCGTCATCAGCAGCGTCGCGAGCCAGCGCCTCGGTCTCCTCGACTCCGATGCGTTCGCGGAGATCCTGCAGGAGCTGTTCCGCAACCCTCGGAACTCGGATCAGGAGAACGCCTGACGCCTCGCCTATTCCCTGCCGGCGCCGCACGGTTCGAAATGGTTTTTATCGGGCGCCGTCCTAGGTCCATCGGATGCGAATCGGCGTCATTGGGGTCCAAGGCGACGTGAGCGAACACGTCGACGCGGTCGCCCGCGCGATGAAGGACTACGGCAAGGAAGGCGAGGCAATCGCCGTCCGCCGACGAGAGGACCTCGCGCGCGTGGACGGACTCACGATTCCGGGCGGAGAGAGCACGACGATCTCGAAGCTCCTCGTGAAGCTCGGCCTGTTCGATGAGATCGTACGCCGGGCCACCGACGAAGGGATGCCGATCATGGGGACGTGCGCGGGGTGTATCCTCCTCTCGAAGGACGCGGGGACCCAAGCGGAGAAGACGAAGACTCGGCTGCTCGGCCTCATGGATATGGCCGTGGACCGCAACGCCTTCGGGCGGCAACGGGAGTCCTTCGAGGCGGAGCTTCAAGTCACCGGGCTGGATGCCCCGTTCCACTGCGTGTTCATCCGCGCGCCGGCGATCATGCGGACCTGGGGGGATTGCACGCCGCTCTCCCGGTACAAGGACCGCATCGTCCTGGCTCGAGAAGGCCACCTCATCGCGTCCGCGTTCCACCCGGAGTTGAGCGGCGACCTGCGCATCCACCGCTGGTTCCTGGATCTCGTCTAGAACAACACGATCACGAGTGCGCCGAGGGCGATCGCTCCGCTGAGCGTCACGTAGAGCGCGGGACGAAGGACCGCCATCGTCGAGTTGATCGACGTCGTCAACCGGGACGCGGACTGCGGTCCGAAGATCCGGAAGTTCGCGATCTCGCCCGCGAACGCGGCAACCTCGACCTCCTCGAGGTTCGCGATCGCCTCCCGGACGGCGCCTTCCGCTTGCGCGAGGATCGTCCCGCGGTCGAGGGCCGCGCCGACGGCGTTGAAACCGTCCATCGACAGGTTGACGGAGTGGTTGTCCGTCGTCATCGCCTCGGACTCCTGGACCAGGCCGGCGAGCCGCGACCGGATCTCGTCTCGAATTCCGGGGACCATGTTGTTGCCGTCGAACAGGACGTAGGCGGTCCGTTGTCCGCCCGTCTCGATCACGAGCGCCTCGATGCCGCGCGCGCCGATCCCCTGGTCCGCCGTCGCGAAGCCGCGTCGGGAGGCATAGCCCACACGGACCCGGTCCTTCGGCGCCTGAAGCGCGGCTTGCGTGGCGGCTTTCGCGGCCTGGATGATCTCGTGACTCCGCTCGCTCCCGAACAGCGTGAGTCCCACGCCGGGCTCAAGGCAGTTGTGGGCGTCGACAAAGATCGCGTCCCGGGCCCCGACGAGGCGCGCCTCCTGGACCGCGGCGTGACCCGTGGCGCTGTCAATGTCATCCGTCGGGTTCGGCGCGAACGAGGCGACGATTAGTACGTCGTCCCCGAAGGCTTGGGCAAGGGCGCTCGCCCGCGCGTATGTGACCCGGCAGGCGCGACCGACCTTCGGGCCGAAGGCCGCGGCACTGACCATCTCGCGGACCGCGTCGGAGACTTTCTTCACCTCCGCGGTCGTCGCGGGGTTCTCGTCGTGCGTCGTCGGACCGTGAGCGACCAGGACGTTTGGCGTGAGGTCCGTCAGGCCCCGCGCGACCTTCGTCGGGAGATCGCTCCCGCTCACGAATCCCATCGGGCCTGGATGCACGGTCGGCGCGAGGAAGATCGCCTTGATCCCCTTCGCCGTTCGAAACGCGAGCCCTCCCACCCGCACGCGCGCCCGCACGCTGATCGAGTCGAAGAACGACTCCAGCTCGGCGACCCCGGACTCCTCCTGTTCCCCGTACTGGTCGAGCGTCGACCGAAGGAGCTTCAGGCCGTCCGCCCCGAACGAACGGAGGAGCGGGCGCTTCGCGATCTCCGTGTAGGCGACCGCACTCAGGAAGAACAAGGCGTACACCGCGAGGGCCATGACGATGTCCCAGACGCCCAGGCGGGCGAAGACGGCGAGCCCGATCAGGCCGAGAACCGGATGGAGCGACGCCGCGGGAAGGGTCCGCACGTACATCGAGTTCGACGTGGCCGTCAGGATCACGGCCCGGATCCAGAGGACCGCTCCGTACCCGAGGACCACGGCGCGGTCGATTCGAAACGCGTACGTCGTGCCGCCGAAGATCGAGTACGCCGTGAGGGCGACCACGACGACCAGCTCGATCGCGCCGACCATGATCAGGCCGACGAAGACGAGGAGGAACGATCGTCGAAAGTACATGCGTCCCCCGAGGCGCTCTGCGAGGGGAACCGTCGCATAGGCGGCGAGGTAGGCGGGCAACGCGAACGCCAAGGCCCCCCAGGCGACCCGGAGCCCGTCGAGGGACGGGTAGACGAGCAGGAACGATTCCATGAGAGAGAAGGCCAGAATCGGCAAGATCATGCGGCGGGCGGGCGGCGAGACGAACAGCCGGCGGGCCATCCGCGTCGTCTCCGCGTGGCTCTCCGCGACCGTCTTTGCCCGGAGGACGTGCATCAGGCCGCCTTCACTGCCTCGATGATCCGGCGGAGCGCGTCGCCTTCGCGGGCCACCTCGACGATCGTCCCCGTCACGACGACGTCCGCCCCGGCCGCGGCGACGGCTTTCGCGGCCTCGGGAGACCGGATGCCGCCCCCGACGACCACAGGGATGTCGATCGCTTCCCGCACGGCCCGGATCACCTTCGCCGGCACGGGTTCGGGAGAACCGCTCCCGGCCTCGAGGTAGACGAGCTTCATCCCGAGCATCTGCGCCGCGAGCGCGTACTGGACCGCGACCGTCGGGCTCTTGCGGGAGATCAACTCGGCATCGCCGATCTCCCCGGCACGCATCCCCGGTTCGAAGACCAAGTACGCCATCGGGATCGTCTCGAGCCCCCACGACTTGACGATCGGCGCGGCGAGGCGCTGCTCCCCGACGATCAGGCGCGGGTCGCGGCTGTTGAGGAGGCTCATGAAGTACAATGCGTCCGCGTGGGGCGAGAGGTTCGCGGCGCTCGCCGGGAACAGGATCACGGGGACCTGGACCGCCCCCTTGATCGCTAGGACCGTTCCGTCGACCTTGTCTTGGGTCACGCCGGTTGAGCCGCCGACCATGATCGCGTCCGTGCCG
>WNGH01004470.1_pt1 | contig 13363 bp, 9 predicted proteins | sample 5400631 | NCBI WGS metagenome assembly WNGH01 (sample SAMN13153373, study PRJNA577476) | soil metagenome | isolation source: 115 cm soil or saprolite under Garry oak tree replicate 1 | place: USA:California | collected 2016-06-15
AACGTCTGCAACGTCGTTTGTACTTTCTGCGCGTTCTATCGCCGGCCGGGCGCGCCCGACACCTACGTGCGCCCGATCGATGAGATTTGCGCAAAAATTGACGAAACGATCGCGCTCGGTGGGACGGGTGTGTTGATGCAGGGCGGATTGCATCCGGATTTCGGAATCGAGTGGTACGAAGATCTTCTGCGCACGCTCACCGCAAAGTACCCGGGCTTTCAGCTTCACTGTTTCTCGCCGCCGGAGATTCATAACCTCCATCTGATTTCAGGCCTCGATTACGAGACGATCATGCGGCGTTTGAAAGAAGCAGGCCTCTACAGCCTGCCGGGTGGTGGCGCCGAGATTCTGGACGACGAAGTGCGTAAGCGCGTGGCGACGAAATGCACGACTGACGAATGGCTCGCCGTGATGCGCGCGGTGCACAAGGTGGGTTTGCGCTCAAGCGCAACGATGATGTTCGGCATCGGTGACAAGATCGAACATCGCGTGCGTCACCTGCAACGCATACGCGACTTGCAGGACGAAACCGGTGGCTTCTTCGCCTTCATTCCATGGACCTTTCAACGCGAGAACACTGCGCTGGGTCGCAAGATCAAAGAAGAACCAACTGGAATCGATTACCTGAAGATGCTCTCGGTCTCCCGTCTTTTTCTCGACAACATCGAGAACTTCCAATCGTCGTGGCTGACGCAGGGATTAAGATTGGGCCAGGTCGCATTGCGCTTTGGCGCGAACGACATGGGCTCAATCATGATTGAGGAAAACGTCGTCTCCGCCGCGGGCGCGCACAATCGCTCGGACGAAAAGACTCTGCGCTACCTGATTAGCGAGGCCGGATTCATTCCGCAGCAGCGCGACATTCTGTATCGACACGTCGATCGAAAGCCCGAGGGCCTTGAACTCGGATCCGCGTCTAGTCCGCCTCCGTTGCGGTCAGTTAAGCAAGTCTCAGGTTGAATCGTCTCGCGGCCCAACCTCAGGAGGTTCTATGTCTCACCGATCGTTTTTCATTAGCGTCACTGCTTCAGTTTTGCTCTGCTCTTTTTCGGCGCGATCCCAGGAGTCTGCTCCTGCTCGAGGATCGGATGAAGGTGCGGCAGTGAGGAAGAAAGCAATCGAGTTGCTGGAGTCGGTTGCGGGCCAAGTGGATAGCTTACGCTCGGCTGAAAACCGCGCACGTATTGGATCAAACGTGGCTGAACTGCTTTGGAACGATGACGAAAAACGTTCGCGCAGCCTTTTCACAGCAGTCGAGGAAGATATTAAGGCGGGGTTCAACGATACTGACACGGATGATTCAGCACACAGGCGTACGCTGATGGTCTTTGGGCAGTTGCGAGGCGACATCCTTGGCCGGATCGCCAAACACGATCGGGAGTTGGCCCTGAAGTTTCTGCGGGCAACTCGGCCTATGTCAGACACGGAATTGCCTTACGAAATGAGGGATGGCGAGAAATCTCTCGAGTTGCGTCTGGCCGTTCAAATTGCCGCGAAAGATCCCCAACTCGCACTGTCGCTAGGCCAGCAATCCCTAGCGAAGGGCTTTTCTACTGATCTCTTGTCGGTGCTTTCTCAACTCCAGCAGAAGGACAAGGAAGCGGCGCTGGGCTTTTACAAAGCGATTGTCGACAAACTGCGGAGTGCGAGCCTGGCACGAGATCCAGCCGCAGTTCGGCTTGCCGTGAACCTTATCCAATCGTTTCAGCCGCCGGAGGCTGACGAGCAGGTTTACCGGGATTTGATTGGCATCGTGTTAGAGAGCGCTTTAACTAGTGGTTGTGCAAACGAAGCATCTGAACACAATTATTATCTTTGTTGGCAGATCGCTTCGATCTTTTCCAAACTAGAAAAGTACTACGCGCCACGCGCCGCCGAATTGCGGCGGCGGGCGCTCGACGGGCAAAGCGGTGAGGGTCTGCGAGCTGCAGCGTTTCAACAAGTCAACGAGACTATTGACAGAGGAACCATCGACGAGATTCTTGCGCTGGCGACGAAATACCCGGAAATGCAAGGACGGATTTACTGGTCGGCCATGTTGAAGGCGGAACAATCGGGCGACGTTGTCAGGGCCCGCCAGATCGCTTCCGATTTTCCCGACGAAGCGCAGCGCCGCTCCATGCTCGCGCATATAGAAGCCGACCAAAAGTGGAGGTCAATGAGCGACGAAAGGTTGGCTGAACTTCAACAGTTGCTAAGTCGCATGCGTCGCCCTGAGGAGAGGATAAGTTTTCTGCTTCAGGTGGCTGATCAAGTGGGTGGAAATGATCCGAAGGCGGCGTTGGGGCTTCTTAGCCAGGCTGAACAGCTCATTAGCTCAATCAAGCCGGGAACAGAACAAATGGAAGGACAGATCCGGTTGGCTATGTTGTATTGCTCCTTGAAGAGTGATCGCGGCTTCGCAATTATGGAATCACTGATGCCGAGACTAAATGAACTGGTGGCGGCTGCCGCAGCCCTCGACGGGTTTGAGAACAGTTACCTAAGGGACGGAGAGTGGACAATGACCAGCGCCGGTAGCATCGGCAGGCTCCTAACCGACCTGGCTCAGAACGCAGGATACTTTACCCGGCGCGACTTTGATCGCTCATTCACTTTGGCCAATCAATTCGAGCGGCCTGAATTGCGTCTGATGGCCGAATTAAAGATCGCGCAGGCCGTCCTGGCGAGCCAGCTAAATCCAGCCCCGATGGACCAAACGACAGTTGGCATCCGTTGATTCCCTGAGAGAGGCCGGCCCGCGCGGTAGTCGCGAATGCTGCGTTCGCTGGTCATCACATGGTAGAAGGAGTGTCTTGACCTTAAGCTGATCGTTTCTTATCCGCGACTTCAGAAAGGCCTCTCTCCTTTGGCTTCCCTCGCTCGGGAACTTCAACAAACAGGGGCTCGAATTTTGAAGCGTTCACCAACAGGCCGGAGCCTTCGGCAGTAGGTTTCACTTTGGACAGCAATACGCGGCTAATACGGCGCGGCATCAGCAGCGGGGCGATGGTCGCGGCTGATTCGGCGAGTTGAACGATGTCGCCGCCACCCCGCCAATGTTCGCGCACGATGACGTCATCCGTTCGATCGATCAGGCGCAGCAACGTAAGCGAGATCAGAAACAGATCATCAATCTGGCCCACGAACGGAATCATGTCAGGAATGAAATCAAACGGAATGATGGCGTAAATGACCGCGGCCGCAAACAACGCGCGCTCAACTCGCGGGACGCGCGAGTCAACCATCAGACGCGCGCACAAGATGACCATGTTCGGCAGAAACATGAGCAGGTTTTTCATCCGGCTTTTCAGTTCACCCCTTGCCATCTCTTCGACTTCGCCCTCGATTCATCTACGAATTTGACTCAACGAATCTTCTTTGCCGGCATTTTCCGCCCATTTTGATTCAGAATCAACTGGGTCACCTTTCCCGCTTCATCCCTGACGAAAGTAACCTGCGCTTCGACTACCTTGAGAAAGAACTCTGTCTCTGAGGTCGGAAACAACTCGAACTTGGGTTGGCCTGTCGCTTGGGCCATCAACTTACCATCTTCGCTGGTGAGGGTGATGATGAAATCTGGCGCTAACTCGTAAACGCCGGCGTAAGATTCGTAAATCTTCGGATCGATTTTAATTTCCTTCGGCTCGCCACCGGTCAGCGCGGCGAGTTTGGCTGTCGCGTTCGTGTTTTTCGGATTCAGTTCCAGAGATTTTTTGTAGTTCGTAATTGCCAGCTCCTTATCGCCGTGCACTTTATAACTTTCACCCAGGCTGTCGTAGACATTAGACGATTGCGGATAAACTTCGACGTTGAGCTTGAAGATCTCGATCGCCTCAGCAACCTTCTTTGTTTGTAGCAACCGATAACCAAGAGTATTCAATTCCATTTCGCCAAAGTCATATTCGCCAGCAGTCGAACCGGCTTTCAGTTCACGATACTGCTTGACGGCGGCGGCGACGTCTTTCTGGAGGACAGTTTTCATCAGAGTTTCAGCAATCGATCGTTTCGGAGAATCGTAAGGTTGATCGTAAAGAATGCTCATCAGGCCCAAGGCGATCTTGTCCAGGTACTGACCGTGCTCGGCGTTGTCTAACAACACAATCAACCTCTTGTCATCGACCATGCGAACTATCGTGGTACTAAAACCATTGATGCCACCGTTGTGTTGAATAACCGGCACTGCGAGTTTAGTTGGTGGCGCGAGGGTGGCTTTCGTCATCACAAATCCATAGCCATAGTTGTTCAGGTTCGGCCTAAACATCAGCTCTTTCGATTTCGCCGAGAGAATCTTTTCGCCGTATAAAGCCTGGTCCCATAGATAAAGATCCTCGACGGTCGAATAAAGCGAGCCGGCTGCATAAGGAATGCTCATATCCAGATATGGCGCCGTTTCGTAACCGCGGGGAGTTTGCGTATAGCCGATCGCCCGTTTGCTAAGAATAGTTTCCCAGTGATCATAGCCACTGTCCTTCATGCCGAGCGGATCGAAAATATTCTGCTTCAGAATCTGCTCGTAAGGTTTGCCCGTTACTTTCTCGATGATAGCTCCCAGAAGAAAGTAGCCGGAGTTGCTATATACAAACTTTGTCCCGGGCTCAAACTCCAAATCGCCGCTCGCATACTTCTTGATGAAATCATCGACGGCGAAAGGATTTCGGCTGACGTTCGAAAAGAATCCCGGCAGCGAGGTGTAACTCGGAACCCCGGAAGTGTGACTCAACAAATTATGAATCGTTACTTTTGCCCCTGTATCCTTGCGATAATCGGGCAAGTAGTCACTGAGTTTGCCGTCCAGTTTGATCTTGCCCTGCTCAACCAACTGCAGAATCAACGTCGCGGTGAATTGCTTGGTGATCGATCCCAGCCGAAACTTTGTGCCGGGCGTGTTTGGGATGCTCCATTCCATGTTGGCGAGTCCGAACCCTTTTTTGGAAATGACCCGGCTGTTGTCGGCTACCAGGACCGCCCCGTTGAACTGTCCGTACTTGTCATAGAGCGACATTAGCTGTTCTATTTTGGCAGCTTTGTCTTGCGCAAACGCCGCAGTCTGAAGCGCGACAAAGACGGAAATGCCAAGCGCAAAAGTCTTTAAATAAGTTCGCGATGCGATCTTCATTATGGATCTCCGATGCTTGGGGGTACCGGCTGGCCGGCTCGCCAAACATAACGAAATTAACGAGGGCAAGCCCGACGGTTCTCAACTTAGATAGTCTAGTACGCGCGGCGGTTTCAACTTGTTCTCTGGTTGCCGCTCAGTTAGACTCCGCAAAAAACCAGAAGTTTCACAGTCTTCGATGTCAATTCTCGATCAAATTCGCCAGCGCGCTGCCACCAACCCGCAGCACATCGTTCTGCCCGAGGGCGAGGATCCGCGCACCGTTGCTGCCGCCAGCGCCGCAACCCGCCAGAGACTCGCTCGCATAACGATCCTCGGTGACGAAGAGAAAGTTCGCGCGGCCGCGCATCAGGCGGGCGCCGATCTCGGCGGGGTCGACTTAATCGATCATAAGCGCGCCGGCGATTTTGAAAAGATGGTCTCACTGCTTTACGAAAGGCGACGCGCCCGGGGCATGATGATGGACGAAGCACGCAATGCTCTGCGCGACCCGCTCTACTATGGCAATCTGATGGTACGAGCTGGCCGCGCCGACGGATCCGTGGCCGGCGCCACAAACACAACGTCGCACACCGTGCGCGCCGCTCTGCATTGCATCGGCGTCCGTCCGGGATTCAAGCTTGTCTCCAGTTTTTTTCTGATGGCTCTGCGCGATCAAAGTCTGGGGTCTAATGGCGCGATGATCTTTGCCGATTGCGGCGTCGTGATCGAACCGAGCGCCGCAGAGTTGGCCGAGATCGCAATCGCATCGGCTGACTCGTGTCGCGCCTTGCTGGGCGCCGAACCGCGCGTGGCAATGCTTTCGTTCTCGACAAAAGGAAGCGCGAGTCATCGCCTGATCGACAAAGTTGTCGAAGCCACGCGCACTGTCCGCGCTCGCGCTCCGGAGATCGAGATCGACGGCGAGTTGCAAGCGGATGCAGCGCTGGTTCCCGCGATTGCCCAATCGAAAGCGCCGGGCTCGAGTGTCGGTGGCCGCGCCAATGTTCTGATCTTTCCCGACCTACAATCAGGCAACATCGCCTACAAATTGACCGAACGTTTGGCGGGCGCGACGGCCATCGGTCCCATCCTGCAAGGTCTGGACAAACCGGCAAATGATCTCTCTCGCGGTTGCAAAGCCGAAGACATTGTGGACGCGATCTCAATCACAGCGGTCCAGGCGCAGTCACGAAAGGCCACGCGCTAGCTACTTAACTTTAACTCGCGTCAGGCAACGGCACCGCATCACTTTGGGCATCAAAGGAGCCGTAGTTCCCAAATCAAACTCGTATCGAGGTAATTCGAGCTTGCGTCGTATCCTAATAAGACTCAGCCCGCTAGTTCTAATAATTTTCGCGTCGGCTAACTCGCCTGCGCAAACTTCAAAACCGAAGCCGGCGCCGACGGTCGAACCGAAGTCCGAAGGGCAGGAATCCGTAAAAGTCTTTACCGAAGAAGTTCGGCTTCCGGTTTTTGCCACAGACACTTTTGGGCATTTCGATCCTGCTCTCGAAGTCGACGACGTTCTGATCCTCGAGGACGGAAAAGCTCAGCAAGTCAAAAGCGTGCGCCATATTCCCGCAAACGTTTTGTTGATTCTCGACACGGGCGGCGATTCTAACGGTCTCGGCGGACTGTCCAAGAAAACGAGTATTACCCGAGACGTTGCCCTCAGGCTGATCACACGCTTGCGGCCAGGCGATCGGGTTGCTGTGCTTCAATCTTCGAATCAAGTCGAGCTATTGCAACCGTGGACCGCCGACATAGACCAGCTCACACGTGTTCTGAAAACGAAGCTGTTTGCCTCCAAACGCTCGCGAATTCTTGAATCGATGACCAAAGCGGCCCAATTACTCTATGATCAGCCTGAAGGCAGCCGTCATGTGGTCTTGATCACTGACGGAGTCGAAACCCCGGGTGGCAAAGTAAGCCTCGGCGACGCCATAAGATATTTGGGAGAGGCCCGCGCCACGATCCACATCCTTAGTTACACTACCTTCGTGCGACAGAAGGACGATAAGCAGCCGTCGAGCGTGACCGCCGGACAGCTCCCGACATCTTCGAATCCGATTACCGCCAACGATCCGACGCTGCCGCCGGGCACGACCCGCAGTCCCAGTTTCGGCGTGGGCATCAGGTTCGATCCGGCGATGCGAAAACTGCGGAAGGCTTACGAAGAAGAGACGAAGAAGAGCGAGAAGTGGCTCACGGACTTGGCCGAAGAAACCGGAGGAACGATCTTTCTACCCAAAGCCAGCTCTGAAATGATCGCGGAAAGCGAAGAGGTTGCCCGCCGGATCGGAGCTGAATACGTCGTCACCTATCGACCGAGTCGTCCGCTTGCTTCCGCTGAGCCTGGAGAATATAGAAAAGTGGAAGTTGCTTCGCGGCGTGTGGGCTTATATCTGCGAAGTCGGCGGGGCTATATCGTGCCCAGCGCTCAATAAGAGTGAAAATTACCGTTCAAGCTTCAGCTTGCGACGTTCGATAAGCTTTAGCTTGTCGTCGCTTTCGGACTTGGACACGACAAGCTAAAGCTTATCGGACAAGGAAGCAGCCTAAAGACTGAACTCCAGACGTTCAGCACCTGATGGCGCGTGCAACTGCGAATCAATTGCCCGAGCTAGGGGTTGCCACGCGGCCTCGTTCGGTTCCCTCATCACGGATCGTCGCCGCAGTTCGTCCCAATCCTCTTTCGGCACGCGATGAAATGCCTCTACGACTTTCGGATCGAATTGCCGGTTGACCCATTCATCCAGTTCTCGTGCGGCAGCTTCGTATGATCGACCCTCGCGATATACTCGATCGCTGGTGATGGCATCGAACGCATCTGCCACCGAGAAGATGCGCGCGCAGACATCGATCTCTTCAGCTTTCAAACCCAGCGGGTAACCCGATCCATCCCACTTTTCATGGTGTTGCGCAACGACGCGAGCGGCCCCTTCGAGAAACTTGATGCCACGAAGGATCTGTTGGCCGTGCCGCGGATGCTCGCGCATGCGCACCCATTCCTCATCCGTCAATTTCGCGGGTTTGCGCAGGATGGCATCCGGGACTCCGATCTTGCCAATGTCGTGAAGTAGCGAGCCAAACTCAAGGGCCTTCATCTCCGCTGCACTCAGTCCGTATTCGCGGCCGAGTCGCAAACCAAAAGTCACCACGCGTTCTGAATGGCCATGTGTTTCCGCATCGCGGGTCTCGAGTGCGGCGGTCAATGCTTTCAAGGTCGATCGATAAGCGTTCTCCAGTGAACCCAGCGCCTCGTCGAGTTCGGCAGTGCGTTGATCGACCAACTCTTCCAGATGATTTTCGTAACGGCGCTTGGCTGCTACCAACTCGTAGTGTTCGAGCGCGCGCGTTACGGCAGCTTCGGCCTGGCGCAGATCGAACGGCTTCATCAGATAATCAAAGGCGCCCAGCCGCAGCGCATTAATCGCGCTTTCAATCGTCTGCATCCCGCTGATCATGACGATGACGGTGTCAGGAGAGATGATTTTGACGTGCGGAATCATCTCCAGGCCGCTCATGCCGCTCATTGTGATATCGCTAATCACCAACTGGTAATCGCGCTCCCGAAGTTGCGCGAGCGCTTCCTCTGCCGAGGGCGCCTGGCTGCATTGATAAGTATCGCCCAGAAGATCGTTGAGCACACTGCGCACTTCAGCCTCGTCATCAACGATTAGAAGACGCGGTTTGGTATTATTCTCGGCCATGTTTGATCGGGGAATGCTTCTCTCAATTGATAAGACACAACCTAAAACTGTGCTCGGGAGCGGAGGGTCGCCCTTGAAGGGTAGGCACCGGCAGTCTAAACCGGCTTGGCAATTGTATAACATTCAATTTGGGTTGGCAAACAATCTTTTCATAGCAGGGACGGGCTTTTTCTGAGGCTTTTATGAAGTTTTTTCGACAAGCAGAGGTCAGACAAGAGCAATGCCAGCGAGGTTGACGAGGTGTGACTGCTGCCACTAAGATGGCCTGACCGTCGCAACCGCACTGAGCCGGAGTGGCGAAATTGGTATACGCACCAGACTCAAAATCTGGCGAGGTTCACTCCTCATGAGAGTTCGAGTCTCTCCTCCGGCACCAACATTTTCAAGGGCTTAGCCGGTTGGGCGGATGCGTGGGCGTTCACCAGTGCCGCAGTGTCGCTTTAGTGGTCCCGCGTCGTATTACGTGGACGACCTATTGGATTTGCCTCGCTGCCTTGCACCTGCCTCATCAGCCATACGGAAACATTACGCTGTTCGCGAGCTTTGTCTCTCAGCCGCTCAGCTTCTTTGATGTTGCCTACGCTTAGTAATTGCTCGGCGATTTCCAGCGTTCTCGTGGATTCCTGAAGGGCTTCCAAAGCCTTCTGTTGAACCGTACCGCGATCTTCAGCTTCCATAACCAGGCAACTCCCGCATGAAAATCCAACACTTCGTCGGGCCTTACGAGGGAGCAGCAACATACATGCCAGCTCTCCCGTTCAGTCGAATATTTTTATTAGCTGCGTGACTACTTCGCGCGCGTGAGTTCGGCTGTTCGCTCGCCGCCATCGGTCGCGCTTCTCTCCATCCGATCCGGTGAATTGAACTCTCGCGTAGCCCTCCCCGTCTCGCTCGACAATTGAGCCTTTCCGTTCTCTTGACATGTAAACACATCGCTTCTCTAATGAAGGACGCATCTGAAGGACGCATCTACTTTTCAGGCTGTCATTATGGAAAGAAAAAGCGCTGAATAAATGAAATGGCCGGAATATGTAAATCGTGGTGCGGGGCAATGCTCTCAAAATCTGGCGAGGTTCACTCCTCATGAGAGTTCGAGTCTCTCCTCCGGCACCAACTTCGAACGCTAACAAGATGTCTAAGCTTAACCCGCCGTTGAAGTGGGCTGGCGGAAAGCGCTGGCTGGTCCCACACATTGAGCCGCTCTGGCGGAAATCCGAGGAGCGTCGTTACGTCGAGCCCTTCTGCGGCGGGCTGGCTGTCGCGCTCGGGCTGGAACCGGAGCGCGCCCTTTTGAATGACGTGAATCCGCATCTTATTAATTTCTACGAACAACTTGGGCGCGGACTTTCATTGAAGATCGAAGCCCGTTACGACGCGAAACTTTTCTATGCTCATCGCGAGCGCTTCAATCAACTCATCAAAAGAGGCAGGGCGCAAAATGCGGAGGCGGCCCAACTCTTCTACTATCTGAATCGCACCTGCTTCAACGGTCTTTGCCGCTTCAATCAGCGCGGCGAATTCAATGTGCCGTTCGGGCGATACAAGACAGTTAATTACGCCGGCGACTTCCAGGTCTATCGATACCTATTTCGGCGATGGTCATTTACCGCCACAGACATTGAAAAGCTGGCGATCGAGCCTGATGATTTCATCTACGCGGACCCACCATACGACGTCGAGTTCACGGCCTACAGCGCCGGTGGCTTCTCATGGAACGATCAAGTTAGGACCGGCGAATTGCTGGCGCGGCATCGCGGACCAGTGGTGCTTTCAAACCAGGCGACAGATCGGATCGTAAAACTCTATCGACGATTGAAATTCAAGCTGAAGTTCTTACCAGCGCCGCGGCGAATCAGTTGCAATGGAAACCGCGAAGCTGCGCGCGAGGTGCTCGCGACCAGGAATTTGTAGTTAGAAACGTGAAAGGGCCGAAGCAATCTCATTTCTGAGACGCTTCGGCCCTCTGGTTTCAGTCACCCACGGCTACTCGTTAATTCTTGAGTCGATCGGCGCCGCGGGACTGCTCGGCGGCGCGTCTGGATCGCCAACGGCTTCTCCCGCTGGTGAAACACCATGCGTCTGGATCTCGTGCATGGTGTGTCGCGCCATCACGCTGTGCCGCCGGCCATAGGCAAAGTAAATCACCAGGCCGATGAGCAGCCAGATGATCAGCCGATACCAGTTCTCCGCCGGCAGCGAGAACATCAAGAGCAGGCAGGTGAGAATGCCCAGAATTGGGACCAAAGGAACTAAAGGCGCGCGGAAGGGACGCTTCGCGTCGGGATTAGTCCGGCGCATTACCAGAACTGCGCCGCAAACGATCACAAAGGCGAACAACGTCCCGATGCTCGTCATTTCAGCGAGTATACTCAGCGGTATAAACCCAGCCATTGAGGCGACGAAGAGCCCGGTCAGAATCGTCGACTTCCACGGCGTGCGAAACTTCGGATGAACCGCGCCGAAGAAGCTGTTGGGCACCAGGCCATCGCGGCCCAGGGCCAACATCACGCGCGGTTGGCTCAACATCATCACGAGTAGCACCGAAGTAATTCCGGTCATTGCGCCGAAAGCTACGAGATACTGCATCCAGGTCAACCCCGCTCGCTTGAAGGCCTCCACGACGGGCGCGTTAATGTCTATCTTGTTATAAGGGACCATCCCTGTCAGCACCGCCGCGACGGCGATGTAGAGAATCGTGCAGATGATCAAAGACGCGATAATGCCGATAGGAACATCTTTGGCTGGAGCGCGGGCTTCTTCAGAGTGAACTGAAACTGAGTCGAACCCGATGTAGGCGAAGAAGATAATCGCGGCGCCGGCAAACATGCCCAGGGGCTCTCCCCCAGCCGCGCGGCCCCCGAGGATCGACTTACCAAAGAAGCTAACGCCGGTGTATCCGTAGGGCGCAAACGGGTGCCAGTTAGCGGTTCCATAAACGGTAATGATTAAGTAGCCCCCAATGCCGATCACCATCAGCACGATTACGAGCTTGACGGCCACCATGAAAGCGTTGAAGCTGGCACTCTCTTTGATGCCCTTGACCAGAATAATGGTGAGAATGAACGTGATCAGAACTGCGGGCAGATCGAAATACGATCCGGTTGATACGAATCCGGTGTGGGGACATCCGCCGGCTACATCGACGTTCACACAATAATTGACCGGCGCGGCGTGGAACACGGCAGGTATTTTGGCGGGAATCCACGAAAGGCCCTCGTGAAATATTGGAATGAATTCTTGAAAGTGCGCCGACCAGCCGTGCGCGACGGTCGCCGAGCCCACGGCGTATTCCAGGATCAAGTCCCAGCCAATAATCCAAGCGAACAATTCACCAAGGGTGGCATAGGCATACGTATAAGCCGAGCCCGCCACCGGCACCATCGAAGCAAACTCCGCATAGCAGAGCGCCGCGAAGACACAGGCAAGCCCCGCCAGCACAAACGAGAGCATCAGTGCGGGTCCGGTGCGGTCATGGGCCGCGACACCAGTCAAAATAAAGATGCCGGTGCCAATAATCGCGCCCACGCCCAATGCCGTGAGCTGCACTGGGCCGAGGATGCGGCGCAAGCGATGATCGCCCGCTTCCTCTGCGAGTAAAAGACTGAGCGGTTTTGTTCTAAACAGTTGACTAGCCATTTAGTGAACCTCCGATGGAGTTCGACAAACTTCCGCTTGTCGTTATTTTGAAAACGAAAGCTATTCGGACGCAACGACAAACTGAAGTTTGTCGGAAATTAGTACTCGCCCATTTCCTTGGCGGCTGCTTCGGAAATGGAACCTTCTTCCGGCATTGGCACTCCCACTTTTTTCCAGATGAAATATACGGGAATGCCCGTGGCGACGATTGCCAGGCCGGGCCAGGTTTGTGCCGGTTGATAGATGAACAGTACGATGGTGATCACCGCGGCGCCCACGATGTAGATTACCGGCACAATCGGGTAGCCGAACGCTTTGTATGGCCGCTCGGCGTCAGGCCGTTTCTTTCTGAGGACGATGATTCCGAGAATGGTAAGAATATAAAAGATTAGCGCCGCCGAGATTACATAGGTCAGCAGATCGTTATAGAGAGATCCGAAGTTTCCCTGCGCATCGATCGTTCGCGGCAGAACCAGGGCGGCCGCCCAGATGCCTTGCACGATCAATCCCCAGGCGGGAACGTGTTTGTGATTCAACTCGCCCGACTTCTTAAAAAACAGTCCGTCGCGGGCCATCGCGTAGTAAGCGCGCGCGCCCGCCAGAATCAAACCGTTGTTGCAACCGAACGTCGAGATCATGATCGCCACGGCCATGATCGCCGCGCCGTGGCCAGCAAAAACTACGTTGGCAGTGGCCGAAGCGACGCGATCGGCTGGGACGGTCTTGATGGTTTCAATCGGCAGGGTGACGAGATACGCGACGTTTGCCAGCAAGTACAATGCGATCACCAGAACCGTTCCAAAGGCCAGCGAGAGCGGAATGTTTCGTTTGGGATTTTTCACTTCACCGGCAGTAAACGTAATGTTATTCCACGCATCGGCGGAGAACAGAGAATTGGTTTGCGCGACACAAATGCCGACGAACAATCCGAATG
>WNGH01006310.1_pt1 | contig 13363 bp, 13 predicted proteins | sample 5400631 | NCBI WGS metagenome assembly WNGH01 (sample SAMN13153373, study PRJNA577476) | soil metagenome | isolation source: 115 cm soil or saprolite under Garry oak tree replicate 1 | place: USA:California | collected 2016-06-15
GAGCTGCCCGGGCGGCGCGACGGGGCGCAGCGAATGGCGGCCGACGTGCAGGTCGTCTTCAAGGATCCGTGATCCGTGAGCGTTTACGGGTGGGCTCCGCGGGTAACCGTCTCTCCCGTCACGCTGGCCCTCGCGCTCGCCCTGGGCGCCGGCTGGTTCGGCTTCCCGGGCCTGCTCTGGGACGTCGCCTGGCACCGGACGATCGGCCGCGACAGCTTCCTCTCACCCCCTCACGTCCTCATGTACACCGGCGTCGCAGCCAACGGCCTCGTCAGTGCGTGGGCGCTCGCCTGGGGGCGGAGACGCTACGGCGCCCCCGCCGGGCTCTCGCTGAGCGGCGCGGGATTTCTCCTGGCCGTGGCCGGCGCTGCGCTCGACGAGTGGTGGCACGTGAACGTCGGAAAGGACGTGAACCTCTGGAGCCCGCCGCACCTCGTCGGCCTCGCCGGGACGGTCCTCATCGCGTTGGGCCTCGTCTTCGCCGTCGCCGCCCACACGCGCTTCGCGCGCACGCATCGCTGGTGGGCGCCGCGCGTGATCCTGCTCTTCTGCCTCGCCGACCTGATCCACAAATCCATGGTCGCGCTCGACCACTACACCCTCGACGCGTGGGGGCGCACGCCCGACTTCTATCCGTTTCTCCTGGCGCTGTTCCTCCCGGCCATCCTCGTGACCGCCACGCGCGCGCTCGGCCCCGGCGCCGCCACGGCGACGGCGGTGATCTTCACGGTCCAGCACGTCGTGATCCTTCTCGCGCTTCGCGCGTTCGACATGCGGATCCCGACCTTCACGCCGATCCCGATCCTGCCCGCGCTGGCGATCGACCTCGTCGTCGCCGCGTTCCCCGTCCCGCGCTACTCGGCCCTGGCGCCTGTCCTCGCGGGCGTCGCGCTCTCGCTCGTGCTCTACACGCAGGAGGCCGCGTGGATGGTGTGGGCCGTCGGCCGTCCCTGGGATCTCGGACGTGTCGCCGCGGCCTTCCCCGGCGTCACCCTCACCGCGATCGGGAGCGCCTGGGTCGGCTGGGTGCTGGGAGCGCTGGTCGCGAGCGTGGCGGCGGGGCGGCCGGCCGGGAAGACGTTCGGCAGCCGGCAGAGCGCTCGAGCGACGGTGGCTGCGGCGCTCGCGCTCGTGGCCCTCGGGCTCGCCGCCGCGTACCGGCCGTCAGGGGTCGAGCCGCCGGCGAGCGTCGCCGCGCTCGGGCTCGCGCCCGACATCGGATTCGACTACCGCGACGCCGTCTTCTGGGAGGCGCTCTTGCCCGACGGCTGGCGCGAGCCCGGCGAGCATCACGCGTACCAGGAGGCGATCATCGACGGGCACGGCATTCCCCTCGGTCCGGCGTGGTGTGCCCGCGACGAGCCCGGCCTCGCGCGGGAGCTGGCGACGATGCGGTTCGCGCTCAGCATCAACGGAGAGCCGGTGGCCCTTGCAGGCTATCCGAGGACGCGCCGACGGATGCGAGACGGCTCGCGGTGCGAGTGGGTCGGCGTCGTGGCAACGACACCGCTCCCGGGATTCCAGGAGCTGCGCTACACGGCGGAGCGCGACTCGCTGCCGCCGTCGAGCATCACGGTCCAGCTGAGAGTGAAGGAGCCTTGAATGAGCAGACGACGATCTCGCGCCCGCCCGGGGTGCGATCGAGACGGCTCACCGGGATCTTGCAGCGCCGATAGAGCTCGAGCAGCGTCGCTTCGGTGTAGCGGAAGATATGAACGCGGTCGTCGGTCCGCGTCAGAATGCGCGCGACCCAGTGGGCCGCGCCGTATCGCGACTGCGACAAATTGCGCACGGGCTCGGCGATCACGAGGAGACGCCTGGCGGCCGCCCACAGGCGCGGAAGCAAGGTGTCGGCGATGTCGTGGAACTGATATAAGCTTGCCTGCATGATCACGGTGTCGGCCGTCGGCAGCTCGCCAGCGGCGCGCACGTCGAACGCGCGGACATCCACACCGCGCCGGCGGGCGAGCCTCAGCATGGCCGACGACTGCTCGAGGCCGAGATACGACCGCGCAAGTCCTCGCCGCAAGAGATGCCGGTAGAGCGCGAGGTCGCCGCAGCAGAGCTCCAGGATGTGGCCCGGCTGATCGGTGGGGTCGGCCACGAGGTCGGCGACAAGCGGATAGCGCGCTTCGGCGTCCGCTCCGTAGCCGACTCGCATCGCGAGGCGGTACAGCGTCGGGAAGCGATAGAGGGTCAGCATCGCCGTGCCCGGCGCGAGATCACGGTGAGCGACATTCTAGCCTGCGAGCCGAGCTAGTGTGAAGGCACGCTGATGGGCGAGCTGGTCTCGGTGGTCGTCCCGGTGTGCAACGAGGAGGCGAACCTTCCCGAGCTCCGCGCCCGGCTCGTGGCGGCGCTAGCCGATCACGAGTTCGAGTGCATCCTGGTCGACGACGGTAGCACCGACGCCACGCCCGTCATCATCCGCGACTTCGCCCGCGAGGATCCGCGCTTCAAGCTCGTGAGCCTCTCGCGCAACTTCGGCCATCAGGCGGCGATCTTCGCCGGCCTCACCTTCGCCCGCGGCGCGTGTGTGGCCGTGATGGACGGCGACCTCCAGGACCCGCCCGAGCTGATCCGTGAGATGGTGCGCGTGTGGCGGAAGGGTGCCGAGGTCGTCTACGGCGTCCGCGCGGCGCGGAGCGAGGGATGGTTCACCCGCGCGGCGGCGGCGACCTTCTACCGTGTTCAGACGCGCCTCTCGAAGACCACGATGCCCCTCGACTCCGCCGACTTCGCGCTGATGGACCGCCGGGTCGTGGACCTGATCGTCGCCATTCGCGAGCGCCACCCCTATCTGCGCGGGCTCAGGAGCTGGGTCGGCTTCCGTCAGGTCGCGTTTCCTTACGAGCGCGATCGCCGCCGCAAGGGCAGGGCCACGTACACGGTCTGGCGGCTCCTGGACTTGGCGGTCTCGGGGATCGTGTCGTTTTCCGTCGTCCCGCTCCGGCTGGTGGCGCTCGCGGGCGCCGCAATCTCGGCGCTCTCGCTCGCGGCAGGACTTGTCGTGCTGCTCAGGGGGATGCCGGTCCTCGCCGGCGTCGTGGCCGCGCTTGCGTTCTGCTTCGGGCTCCAGCTCCTGGTGATCGGCATGCTCGGCGAGTACGTCGGCCGTGTCCTCGAGGAGGTCCAGAACCGCCCGATCTTCGTCGTCGACGAGGTCGTCGGGTTGGATCCGACCCGGGTCGCGCGCGATCGCGCGGCCGAATGAGCGGGCGGACGGCGCTGCGGCTGGCCGCGTGTCTCGGCCTGTCGGCCGTCCTCGCTTTCTACCAGCTCGGCGAGCGACCGCTCTCCAGCCCGGCCGAAGCGCGCTATGCGCTGATCGCACGCGCGATGCTCGACGACGGCGACTGGGTGCAGCCGCGTCTGAACGGCGTCCGTTACTATGAGAAGCCGCCGCTCCTCTACTGGAGCGTGGCCGCCTCGTACCGGCTGTTCGGCCAGACCGAGGGGGCGTCGCGCGTGCCGAGCGCGGTGGCGTACGTCGCCACGGTCGCGGTCACGTTCTTTCTCGCGCGCGAGCTTCTCGGCGCCGCGACGGCGCCGCTGGCGGCGCTCGTCTTCGCGACCTCGGCGGGCCCCTTCCTCTACGGGCGGTTCCTCTTCACCGACACCCTCTTCGTTCTCTGGCTCGCCGTCTCGCTGCTCGGCCTCGTGGTCGTCGCGCGGGGCCAGCGCGGCCTACTCGGACCCCTCTTGTTCTGGGGCGGTCTTTCGCTGGCAGGGCTCACCAAAGGCCTCGCCGGCCTCGTCTTTCCGCTGGGAACCGCGGCCACCTGCGCGCTCCTCTTCGGCCCGATACGCCTCCTGCACGACCTCCGCCCGCGCCTCGGCGTGGCGGTCGTGTCGCTCGTCCTCGTCCCCTGGCACCTCCTCCTCGGCGCGCGCGACCCTGACTTCCTCCGCTTCTACCTCGTGAACGAGCACCTCCTCCGCTTCTTCAACGCGCGGGAGCCGATCGACTACACGCCTCTCGCGATCGGCGGGTTCTGGCTCGCGAGCGTCCTCTGGCTCCTCCCGTGGTCGCTCTTCCTCCCCGCTGCCCTTGCGTCGGCCGATCTCCGGAAGGCTCTCGCGCTGCCGCTCGTCTGGTCGGCCTGGGTGATCGCGTTCTTCACGACGAGCGGCTCGCGGCTCGAATATTACGCCTTGCCCGCGTTCCCGGCCCTCGCCGTGGTCGTGGCGGCATACTGGCGAGGAGCGATCGACACCCGGCCATCGCGGGCCGGCGTCCGCGTCCCCGCCTGGATGGTCCTCTTCTTTGGAGTCGCCGTCCTCTCGTGGCTCGTCTTGTTCCGGCAAAGCGCCGCGGAGTCGCTCACCTTACTCTTCACGCTGCTCGACGGCGTCTACCGCGAGTACTTCGCCCACCACCGGGAAGCGTCGTTCGCTTTCGTCGAAGAATGCCTGCGGCTCGTCCTCCCGTTTGCCGTGTTCATCGTCGTCCTCGGAGGCGCGGCCGTGCTCGCGTCGCGCCTCCCCCGCGCTCGCCTGGCGTTCACGATCTGGCTGGCCGGGGCGGTCGGGCTCCTGTGGTTCGTCGAGCTCGGCCACCGCCTGGTCGCTCCGGATCGCTCGCAGCGTGATCTCGCGCCGATCATCCGCAAGCTCTGGGAGCCACGGGCGGAGCTCGTCGTCTGGGGGAACTACGAAGACTACTGCGGTGTGTCGCTCTACACGGGCTATCCCACCCGAATGCTCGAGGGCGCTGGCGGCGACCTCCTCTTCGGATACCACAAGGGCGACGCGCCCGGACTCTTCCTGACGCGCGAGGAGTTCGAGCGGTTGTGGGCCTCGAGCGGCCGCGTCTTCGTCGTCGGCGACCGCGGCCGTGACCTCCCCGGCGCCGTCCGACTCGCCACGGGACCACGCTTCCAGCTGGTGACGAACCGGCCCTGATGACCTACCTGACTCGCGTCGCCGAGGCTGTTCCTTCGGTGGCTAGCGATTCGAGAAGAGCCAGCGCGAGCCGTAGCGCCCGAGCTCGATCACGCTGGTCGCGGGTAACGCCGCCACGACGCTTTCGGCCCGAGGGCGCCGGACCACGAGGAACACTCGTCGCGGCCCTTCCCACGATTGGATCAACTCCTGGGTGTCGATGAAGACGCCGTTCGCCTCCGGCAGCGTCGAGGCGAACGAGAAATAGCCGACGGCGCCGTTGACAATCAGCACCGGGCGCCCCGTGTAGAACAGGAGCGCCGGACTGTACTCCAGCGAGCCTTCGACCACGATCACGTCGGTCGGCCGGGCGTGGGCCATGATCGCCCTCGAGATCTCTTTCGCCGAGTGGTGGGGCTCGACGACGGCCAAGAGCCTGAGGATCAGGACGGTGATCACACCCGCGACGGCCACGAGCGAGCCGAACGAGGCCCGACGCCAGCCGCGCGCCCAGCAGAAGGTGGCGACACTCCAGCCCAGGAGGAGGGTCAGCCCCAACCACTGCAGGAGCACGCCGAACGGACGTGGCGACGCGAACGGGAAGAGGACGCCCTGCTCGTGGAGGATCCGGTAGTACGCGTTCAGCACAGCGAGCCCGCTCATGGCCTGCGCAGGCGTGAGCCCGGCGCCCATAAAGAGGGCCCAGAGGCCGCCGGCTCCGCACCCGATCATTCCGACCCACAGCCAGCGGCGGATGTCGCGACCGCTCGCCCATGCGGCGCCAACCAGGACGGCGATCGCAGGGAACGCGGGCAGCGCGTAGTACTCGTGCTTGAATCGCGAGAGCGCGAAGAGCCCCACGATCACGAGCGCCCAGACCGCGATCACCGGCCGCCAGCGCGCGACAGGGGATGGATCCGGCGCGGGCCGCGCCAGCACGAAGACTCCCCACGGAAACGCCCAGAGGAAGCTCACCACCAGAAAGCCGAGGGTGGAGATCGGCACGTCGTCTTCCACGAACCGCCGGGCGTTGAGGAACCGGAGCAGATGGTTGTCGAGGACGTAGAATTCGAACAGCGTCGGCGATCGCCAGGCCGCGAGCACGTGCCAGGGCGCCGCGATGAGCAGGAACAGGGCCGCACCGGGCGCAAAGTTGAGCTCGCGCCAGGTGAGCCCCCGCGCCACGGCGAGGCCGACCCCGAAGATCAGCAGCGGGAAGATCAGTCCGAGAAACCCCTTGGCGAGCACGCCGAGCGCCGCGCCGACGTAGAAGAGCAGGAAGCGTGTGAGCTTGAGGTCCGGGCGCTCGACGTCGCGCAGGAACCCGTACATGGCCAGCGCGAGACAGAACACGAAGAGCTGGTCGGTGGAGGCCTTGCGCACGTAGAGGGCGTTGCCGACGACGGTTGCGAGCGCGAGGCCGGCGAGCACCCCGGCGCGATCGTCGTAGAGGCGCCTCCCGATCCCCCACGTGAGGAGCACCGAGCCCAGCGTGGCGAGCGCCGACCACAAGCGCACCGCCCATTCCGAGGGGCCGAAGACCCAGAAGGTCAGCGCGGTCAGCCAGAAGTAGAGTGGCGGTTTTTCCAGGTACGGGAGGCCATTGATGTGCGGGATCAGCCAGTCCCGGCGGTTCAGGATCTCCTGCGCGATGGTGGCGTAGAGCCCTTCGTCGGGGTCGAGCAGCGGCATCCCGAGCTCGACGAACAGGAAGGGGACGCTCACAGCGAGCAGCACGCCGAGCTCGATGAGACGCGCGCGCAGGGCGGTTCGATCGATGGTCGTCACGCTCATCGGGGCTGGATCACCACGTCGATCAGCGCCGGCCGACGCTCGTCCCGCACAACCCGAAGCGCGCGCTTCAGGGCGGGTGGGAGCATCGCGGGGTCCTCGACGGGACCTTCGGCGTAGATTCCAAAACCCTGGCCGATTTTCGCAAAGTCTGGGGCGGGGTCGTCGATCCGGATCCCGATGCCCTTGTTCTCCACCGGCCGTCCCCGCACCAGGGCCATGCGCTCCTGGTGCTCCTCGTCGTTGTAGTACGAGCGGTTGTTGCACATGACGATGAGGAGCGGCAGCCGATGGTGCGTGAGGGTATGGAGGCCGCCGAGGACGTAGAGCAGATCGCCGTCCGACTGAAGGTCGATGCACAGCCGTCCTGAGTCGCGATGCGCGAGGGCCACGCCGATCGAGGCGCCGAGACCATAGCCGAGCCCCGCCCCGCCGCTGCCGCCGTAGCTCCGTTCGGGCCGCCACTCCCAGAGGCGGCGCGCCCATCCGTTGGCCGTGCCGTTCGCCAGGATCCAGTCGTCCGTTTTGATCGCTTCCCACACCTCGGCGGCGAGCACCGCTTGGGCGATCGGTCGCTCGGAGCGCTGGCGCTCCAGGGTCTTGCGCCACTCAGCCGCGAGGGCCGTGCGCCGGGCGGCGATTCGCTCTGCTCGGGCTTGGCGGGCTCCCGCCTCGGGATCGTTCTTCAGGCGATCCTCGACCAGCGCCACCAGAGCCGGCAGGGCGACGGCCGGATGCGCGGCGATCGGGAGGTCGACCGGTACGAGCGAAAGATACGTCTGGGCCCAGCTTCGGTGCGCGTAGTCGTCGAGCGAGATCGTGATGACCTTAGTCCGGTCGTTCAGAAGTTGGACCTGTCGCGTGGCCCGGTCCACGTCGGCAAGCGCGCCGAGGAGGTTCGGGACGTCGAGCGCGAGGACGACATCGGCATCTGCCACAACGTCCTGCCGTGCTGCGCTCATGTCCAGCGCGTAGGTGCTCGGGACGCTCGGACGCCCCTGGTGGGCGTCGGACAGATCGACGACAGGCGCGGCGAGCAGATCGGCCAGGCGGAGGAGCGACCGGCTGGCCGCCGGCTTGCCGCCGAGCGACCCCACAAGAATGACGGGAGATCGAGCCTCGCAGAGTCGGCGCGCTGCATCTTCGAGCGCCTGCGGGTCGGCCTGCGGCGGCGCCGGGGGCTCGAACCGGGCCAGATCCGGTAAAGGGATGGCCCGCTCCAAACGTTCCTCTTGCACTGTGGCGTCGAGACAGACATACACGGGACCCTGCGGCTCGGTCCGCGCGATCCGCCAGGCTCGAACAAACGCTTCAGGAACGGCGGCAATGCTCGCCGGTTGATCGTCGAACTTGACGTAGTCGCGGACCAACGTCCCCTGAACCAGCGCCGTGTGGATCCAGTCGATCCAGGGCCGACGCTTCGAGGTGTCCATCGGACCGGTACCTCCGAGGACGAGGATCGGGGCCCGATCACAGAACGCATTGAAGATGGCCATGCTCGCGTGCTGGAGCCCGACGATGTTGTGCGCGACGGTCGCCATCGGACGGCCCGCGGCCTTCGCGTAACCGTGCGCGACGCTCACCGCGATCTCCTCGTGGGTGCAGAGGATGATCTCCGGCGCCCGGTTGCCGCCATAGTTCACGATCGAATCGTGGAGGCCCCGGAACGTCGCGCCCGGGTTGAAGGCGACGTACTCGATGCCCGCCGCGCGCATCAGGTCCACCACGAGATCGGAACCATACTGAGGCGTCGTCATTTCGGTGTCCTCGAGTCGGATGGTGGCGCGAATCTCACGCGTGGAAGTACGACTCGATCCACATTTCCAGTGTCGACGTCGTCACGATCGACCAGAGAGTTCGGGGAAGGTCATCGCATGGCAGATCCTATCGCAAATACTGTAATACTCGAGCGGTGAGATTTACGAACGCTACCGTACCTTCAAAACAAACGGGGCGCGGCTAGGCCGCGCCCCGAGTCACCTGGGAGAGAGCGGGCGTCTACCTCTTGGCGTGCGGGCTGCGGCCTGCGGCGTGGTCCTGCCGGAGGTCTCGGCGGTCAGTGTGCCGGTCACGGACGTCACGGTGTAGATCGCGGCGGTCCTGGTACCGCTCGCGGGCGTCGTGCCTCAGGTCCTTCCGGTCGTGCTCGCGCGCCTGCTTGTCGCGTGCGAGCTCCCGACGGTCGGCCTGGAGTTTGCGCTTGTCCTTCGCGATCTCCGCGCGCTCGGCCTTCGCCGCCTCCTTGTCCCCCGACTTGAGGGCGCGCGCCAGGTCCTGACGGTCCCCCGCCAGCTCGCGCTCATCGCGTTGAATGTTGCGGCGGTCCTGGCGAATTTCGCGCGTGTCCTGTCCGATCTCGCGTCGGTCCTGGCCGATGTCGCGGTTGTCATCGCGGAGCTCGCGGCGATCCTGTCGGATCTCCCGCGTGTCCTGCCGGATGTCTTGCCGTTTCGGCTGAGCGTTCTGGGCGTCGTTCTGAGCGCCGACGGTCGGTACCCCGAGCGCAAGCACGAGCACCGCGCTCACTGCGATCCCTGTGACTCGCTTCATGGACTCCTCCTCCTGGGTTGGTGATGCCGGGACGGGAGCCCGCGGGCAGCCGTCATCTCCGGCATCTCAGGGAGGAGCATGCAGCACGACGGATGCCAGTGCGTCGAAGGCGAGCGTCGACGGGAGCTTGCGCAGGTTTACGGAAGACCGTGCGAGCGAACCGGACAATCCTCGCCACGCCGGCTGGCCAGATCTCCTCCAGCCGGCATCTCGATTGGGGCAGCTGCGAACCAGATCAGCGGTAGCCGCCGAGGCGCACCGCGTAAGGCCGGGACGGAGACAGTCGCTTCTTCCGCGGGTCGACGACGAGGCCCAGCGCTTCCAGTGCCTCTACGCCCAGAATGGGCTCGTCAACGTCCCCCACGAGGAGCGTGGCCGGGGCTTCACGGCCATCGATCCGGATAATCGCGACATCGGCACCGAGCCTCACTCGCCTCCCATCGGCGAGGCGCACGCTCACGGATCGCCGCGGGCGCCTGATCCCGAGCGCGCGCGCTAAACGCCGAGGGACGACTGAGAAAGTTGCGCCCGTATCCACGAGCATACGAATGGTCATCGCCCGCTCTGCTCGAACGCGCACCTCTTGATGTATGTGACCCACTACACCCGTCCCCCTCTGGCCCTCAGCGCTTACGCTAGCAGAAGGGCCCGCGCGCAACAACACGAACGGCACACCCGAGCGCCTGCTTGATGGCGATCTCCTAGACGCTGGCAGCTGAGAAGTAGAACTGATGGGCGGGGTCGCCGAGCCGAGACCGGCCCGCGAGAGAGCCGCTCGGGTGCGGTGGATCCACAGCCAGACGTGCGTGTCGCGGAGGACTCTCACCGGCGCTGCCGGCGGGCGGGACGGCGCGCCTTCGTGTGGCGGCGCGACGGAGCGCCCTCGGACGCTGAAAGGACCTTGTCGGGCAACGGGGCGTTGAAATCCTCAGCGACCCGCATCCGGCCGCGATCGATCCCCAGGAGGTCGGCCAACCCGCGCGCCTGCGCCACGGGCATCAGCCGCGCAATTGGCCGGCCCCTCTTGGTGATCATGATGGTCTCGCCCAGGGCAACACGCTGGAGCAACCGATACAGGTGTGTTTTCGCGGCGTGGACGTTGACAGGCTGCATACGAAAAGCTCCTTAAGCTGGCCGAAGCCAAACGATCGAGCGCTGAGGCCTAACGCTCGATTGAGCGGCGGGCCACGTCCGAACCTTCCTGCCATCTGCAAGATGCACTTCACGGCCTTCAACGCCGCCTGACGCAAGCATCCCGATCACCTCGACGGTTCGTGCCAGCACCCGGTCAGCGGCCTCAGGATCATCTTGTGCAATCTGTTGATACAGTTGGCGCAGATCCTGCCGCGCCTGCGGAGAGAGGGCAATCGTCATCGTTTGGAGGAGCCACGTCGAATCTCCCGGACAACGTCGGCAAGAGGAATCCCTCTGCCTGCATCGAGTTGATCAAGAGCGGCGCGAAGCCCCACATCCTCCTCCGGCGTGAGCGGTGGTAGATCGTCGATGGGCTCGACTGCGTAGCGCCCTGGTGGTAGTTCCCGCAACGCCTCCGGGAGGTGACTTCCGTCCCAATCAATCACCCTTGGCTTCATTGTCGATCCTCCTAACGCAAATCTACACCAGCTTCACGACGCCAATGTGTATCTGTTGGTGCACAGCCCGGGACGAGGAGCCCGAGGAGAATCAGTGAACCCTCGCGCGTTCCCGCCATGACCAGAACGCCAGCCCCTGGACGAGCGAGAGCGGGAGCAGGATGGCGTCGGAGAAGACGTAGAGCCCGACGAAGTGGCTCGTCAGGGTGCGCACGGCGAGGGCTGCCAACGTCCCGAGAAGGACGTTCGCAACGAGAAAGATGACGCTTGCACCGAGGCACTCGAGGGTGCTTCCCAGAACCGCGGCGAGGCTCACGTGGCCGAAGCCGAGCGCCCTCCTGCCGAGCCAGTAACCTGCGAGCGAGGTCACGGCGAGGCAGGCGAAGAGGAGTATCCGCTCCATAGGACCTCCGGGTGCCGTCAGAGATATCCGGCGAGACGATAGGACTGAGGCGGCGGAGCAGCTCGAGCCGCGCCTCCGGGCCCTCCGTCGCAGGCGAGACGGAGTCTGCCGGCGCCGGCAGGACCTCCAACCCGGCGCGCTCGAAGAGCGCCATAGCTCGGGTCAGGTGCTCGGAGTCGGTCACCAGGAGGATCCGGCGGACCGCTCGAGGCTCGAGCCGCCGCGCGATCCGTGCGGCCTCCTCTCGTGTCGTACGCGCGCCGGTCTCGGTGAGGATCTGCTCGCTCGGCACCCCGAGATCGCGCGCCAGCTGGGCGGCAACCTCGGCCTCCGCCGCAGGGCCGCCGAACGCTGGGCCGGAGAAGACGATGAGCGGGGCGAGACGCGCCTTGTAAAGCTTGATGCCCTGCGTGACCCGGTAGAGCGAGCCGGGACTCAACGCGCCGTCGGGCTCGATCCCGCTGCCGAGGACGACGATCGCGTCGGCCGGGCCGAGCCGGGCCTCTGCTTGCAGTGACCGCGCTAGGTAGTTGGGGAGCGGCGTGAGGGCGGCCAGGCACACGAGGACGGCGGCCGCTCCCAGGCAGCGGCAGACGACGACCAGCGTCCGGTCAATGGCATTGCGGTGGCTCCGGCGCATACGCTCAGGTTATCCTCCCCGCATGTCCCGCGGGGGGCAAGCCGCGTAGTTGAGAAATATAAAGTTCCGGTTTATATTTCTCACATGCGTTTTATCCCCCGCCTGCTCGGTGAGGAGATCCGGCGGGCCGCTCGCCACTTCCCGGCGCTGATCGTCACGGGGCCGCGCCGGGCCGGGAAGACCACGCTTCTGCGGCGGCTGTTCCCGCACGCCACCTACCGGCTCCTCGAGGATCCCGACATTGTGGCACGCATTCGAACCGATCCCCGCGCCTTCATGACGGAGCTCCGGGCGCCCGTGATCCTCGACGAGGTCCAGAATGCGCCGGAGATCCTGGCGTACGTGCGGACTCGGATCGACGCTGCGCCGCGACGTGTCGGGCAGTGGATTCTCACAGGCTCGCAGGACGCGCCCCTGATGCAAGGGGTGACGGAATCGCTGGCGGGGCGCGCGGCGGTGTTCCAGCTGCTCCCGTTGTCAACGCGAGAGACCGACAAGGTCTCACTCCTGCGCGGCGGGTTCCCGGAAGTGCTCGCGCGCCCGGCGGCGGCGACAGTGTGGTTTCAATCTTACGTGCAGACCTATCTGGAGCGCGACGTCCGGGCGGTGAGCGCCATTCGGGACCTCGCGACCTTCCGCCGCTTTCTGGCGCTCTTAGCGAGCCGATGCGGGCAGATCCTCAACCGGACCGACCTGGCGGCGCCGCTGGGGGTCAGCGTGCCCACTGTCTCGCAATGGCTCAGCATCATGGAGGTGACCGCGCAGATCATTCTCATCCCCCCGTTCTTCGAAAACTTCGGAAAGAGACTGGTGAAGTCGCCGAAGCTCTACTTCGTCGACTCTGGACTCGTGTGTCATCTGCTCGGGTTGGAGTCGGAGCGAGATTTGGGTCGGTCCCCGTTCCTCGGGCCTCTGTTCGAAGGATTTGTCGCGTCAGAGATCTTGAAGCACCAGGTCAGCACAGGACGGCCCCGGCACCTGTACTACTTCCGCGATCAGCAGGGTCTCGAGGTAGACTTCGTGGTGCCGGCTGGCCATCGGCGGCTCATCCTTGTCGAGGCTAAGGCTTCTCGCACGGTTGTGCCGCAGATGGGGACTTCGCTGCTCCGCCTGGCGAATGGTGGACGGCGTTATCGGCTAAGTCGGTTCCTCGTGTATCGCCCGCAAGGGGAGGCGGCTCGCCTTTCGGCGCTGCGTCCCGGGGTTCAGGCCGGAGACCTGAACCGGCTCCTGACGCTTATCGGACAATGAGAAAGCTCTTGACCATCTCCGCCCCTCGGATTAGATAGCAGCGGCGCGTACAGGGAGTCGGCCCTCTGGCCGGCCTCTGTAAGTCAGAGGGCGAAGCCGCGTCAGATCCTTCTCCTCGTAGGAAGAGCTCGTCCGAGCTACGTAGTGCCATATCTGCTCGCCCGTCTCCTCGCAGGCCTTCTGATACAGGGCCGTGTCGGTGCGGAGCCGCCGCCGTTCCCTGGCCTGTTCTCGTGTCAGGAACTGCGCGAG
>WNGH01004471.1_pt1 | contig 13361 bp, 8 predicted proteins | sample 5400631 | NCBI WGS metagenome assembly WNGH01 (sample SAMN13153373, study PRJNA577476) | soil metagenome | isolation source: 115 cm soil or saprolite under Garry oak tree replicate 1 | place: USA:California | collected 2016-06-15
GCGGCGCAGGGATTGTTAGGTGTCTCCGGTGCGCAGCATGCACAGGGAAGCCAGAGCCAGCAGCCGCCGGCGCAGCAGAGTGATAAGTCGAAGACTCCGGATGTCACGCCTCTGACGCTGGACACGGCGGCGCCCGTGAGTACGGAAGAAGACGCAGCCTACAAAGCCTTTTTTGCCGTGCCTCCGAATGATTCGGCCAAAAAGATTGAGCTCGGTGAAGCATTTATCCAGAAATATCCAGAGAGCCGCTATAAGTCTCCTGTATATGGCGCTTTGACCTTTGCATACGTGCAGGTTGGCAACATGCCAAAGATGCAGGAAATTGGAGAAAAAGAAATCGCGCTGGCACCCAATGATGTGTCTACCCTTGCGCTGCTCGCGCAGACGTTGCCTCGGAGCATGCGCGGAAGTGCGAGTTCACCCGAAAACGCCCAGGCGCTGGCCAAGGCGGAACAGTATTCCAAGCAAGCCATCGAGATCGCGCCAACACTCCCCAAGCCCGAGAACTTGACCGACGAAGCCTTTGCGTCCGCGCGCAATCAAGCGCTCGCGATGGCCCACAGCGGGCTGGGATTGGTGTTTGTGCGGCGAGGAAAGAACGCTGAGGCAATTCCAGAACTGGAGCAGGCAATAAAGGTCGATCCGAATCCGGACCCCGTGAATTATTACTTGTTGGGGATGGCCAACAAAGCCACATCGCACTTCGATGATGCCGTGACGGCGTTCAACAAGTGCGTAGCCATGGCCGGCCCCATGCAGGTGACCTGCAAGACGCAGGCAGAAGATGCGAAGAAGCTTGGCGAAACGCAACTGAGCGCGCCGAAGTGAACCGGGCCGCGTGCGCGGCGGAACTATGCAAGAGACTATCCGAATCGCAGACCAAGCGTTTGAGGAACGTTTGGGCTACAAGTTTTCTACGCGGGAGCTTCTCGAGAGGGCGCTGACCCACAGTTCGGCAGTGCCGGAGTTGCGTGCGGCAGGCGTCGAAGTGCCTGGCTACGTGTTGCTCCCCAGGGACAATGAGCGCTTGGAGTTCCTGGGAGATGCTGTCCTCGAGCTGCTTGCTAGCGAATACCTGCTGTCCACTTTTCCAGAGTGGAGCGAAGGACAGCTTTCCAAGAGCCGCGCGCGGATCGTGAATGCGAGTTCGCTCGAGGCAGCGGCCAGGCGACTGCGATTGGGTGAGCACCTTCGTTTGGGGCGCGGGGAAGAAAAAACCGGCGGCCGGGAAAAACAGACCCTGTTGGCCGATGCGTTCGAAGCGGTGATTGCTGCGGTCTATCTGGATGCGGGCCTCGGGACGGCGCGAGAAGTATTGCGAAAGGTCTTGTTCGAGCAGGCGCTGGAGGAGCGCGGCGAGCGCATCTCGGACTCCGATCGCAAGTCCGCTTTGCAGGAACTCCTGCAGGGACAAGGGAAACCTCCGGCGGAATACCGTTTGGCGGGAGAGAGCGGGCCTGACCACCAGAAGATTTTTCAGATTGACGTTTGGATCGATGGGGAGTGCATGGCGACGGGTGAAGGCAGCACCAAAAAAGAAGCGGAGCAACGCGCGGCGCGGAGCGCATTGGAACTGCTCGGGCGCGCGGAAGCCAAGGACTGAGGCGGAATGGCGGAAGAGATACTGGCGGAAATTGTGGAGCAGGCACCGGCAAAGAAGCCGGAGCACCACGAGGATCAGACGACGATTTCCGAATACCTGGAGTCCCTCCTGGTGACGGTAATCCTGGCGCTCTTCGGCACCAGTTTCATCGTACAGGCTTTTAAAATTCCCTCAGCGTCGATGGAAGGCACGCTATTGATCGGCGACCATTTGCTGGTGAACAAATTTATTTTTGGCGGGACGGGCGCCTGGTACGAAAAAATACTTCCTTATCGCCAGCTCCAGCGCGGTGACATTATTGTTTTCAAGTATCCCTACGCCGATCACCAGCATTTCGTGAAGCGCGTCATCGGCCTGCCTGGTGATCGCTTGAAGCTGGTCGACGGAGATGTGCTCATCAACGGGAAGCGCCTGAATGAGCCGTACGCCGTGCACGACTCATCGGTATTTTCAGACCCCTTTAACTACTCCTTCCCGCCCGCGCGGGGCCAAATGATGTCGCCGAACGCGATCGACGAATGGAAGCGAGAGATCCGGAAATATGTTAAGGGCGACGAAATCGTGATCCCGCCCGAGAAGTATTTCGCGATGGGTGACAATCGCGATCACAGTCAGGACAGCCGCTATTGGGGATTCGTGGACCGCGACGCCATCATGGGGCGTCCCTTTTTGATTTACTGGTCGGTGGATGCCAAGAGCGCCGACTACAGCGGAGATAGCACCTTCTGGTCTCGATTGACCGGCATTTTGGGGACGCTGGTGCATTTGCCGTCCCGCACGCGATGGAGCCGGATGCTCCATACCGTACATTAGAAATCTAATTAGAGCAGAGAAAAGCATCTTCCGGCGATCCCCTCACTTCGTTCCGGCGGCCCCTACCCTTTTGCGCATGAGTCTGCGAAACTTCCGAGCGGCATGAATAGATTGCAAAAGTGGTGGAAGCCAGCGCTGGCCATCGTAGCGCTTGTCATTGTCTTGCAGGCTTGTGTTTCTCTTCTGGCGCGGACTCACCGCGCGCACGCGTATCTTGTGGAGCATCTGGAAAGAGCTTTTGGGCGGCCTCTGGAAGTCGGGAGTTTCGACGCCAGGATTCTACCCACGCCTCGACTGGACGCCGAGGGCATTACCGTGGATGAGGACCCCGCATTCGGCCACGAATACTTTCTTCGCGCGGAGCATCTGAGCGCCAATCTTCGCTGGATGGGCCTGCTTCGGGGCCATTTTGAATTTGGCACCATCTCGCTCAACAAGCCGAGTCTGATTCTGGTGCGAAATTCCGAAGGCCGTTGGAACCTCGAGAGATGGCTGCCGCCGGCAAAATTGAATCCCTCGCGAAACGCGAGCGCTTATGGACCGGTCTCGCCGACTGCTTCGGCGAACCGGCTGGAAAAAATAGAATTCGAAGAAGGGAGAGTCAATTTCAAGACCGAGGATGACAAACAGCCTTTTGCATTCACGAATGTCTCCGGAACCGTGGAGCAGATCTCGCCGGCCCGCTGGCAATTGCAACTGGCAGCCCAGCCCTGGCGCAGCGGAGTTTCACTGCAATCGGCGGGAACGATTAGAGTTTTCGGTGACTTGGCAGGGACCTCCGCACGGTTGCAGCCTGCGGAGTTCACTTTGCATTGGAGCGAGGCGTCGCTGGCGGATGTCTTCCGGCTTTTCCGTGGACAGGATTACGGGGTGCGTGGCGTCTTTGCTCTGGATGCTTCTGCGAAGAGCGGGGTCGTCAAGGAAGATAGGCCGGGAGACTGGACAATTTTGGTGCAGGGACGCGCCAGGCAGATCCACCGCTGGGACTTGACGGAGCGCACGGATAATCCCCGCTTGAATTTGAATGTGAAGGGACGATGGAATGCAGGCACGGGGAATCTCGCAGCGGACGAAATCGCACTGGAAGGGCCAAGATCGAATTTTCGCGGCATGTTCCGTCTCGCTGGCGGAGGCGTACCGTCGATGGAATTGCGCCTGGATTCGATGGGGATTCAGGCGTCGGATTTGTTGGCCTGGTATCGCGCTTTTCATTCCGACGTGGCAGAGGGTGTGACGGCGGATCAGTATTTCACGGGGGGAATGATCCTTCGTGGATGGCCACCGACGGTGGAATCGGCAGCGCTTTCAAGCAGCGGAGGAATCGTAAGAGTGCCCGGTTTCGCGGAGCCTGTCCACATCGGTCCTGTGACCGGAGGCCGCGAGCGGGGCATGCTGATGCTTGGGCCAGTGCGTGTTGCTCTCGGCGGTGAGCCTCGCGACATAGTGGCACCAAAGCGGCGACGCGTGGCCCTCGCGATGGTCAACGCCGCGGACCTGACGTTTGCGCACGATCTGAACTCGCAGGCTGGAAGCATCAGCGCCGAAGGAAACTTTACTACCGTGGAGGATTTTCTTAGATTATCTGCCGCGTTTGGGCAGTCGCAGAATCACGGATGGGAAATGACCGGCCAGGCGACGGCGGTCACGAAGTGGGAGTGGAAGCAGCCACTCGACGGCCACTGGAATGGCCGGATTGGCTTCAAGAAAGCGAGTTTGACCGTGGCCGGGCTGAACCAGCCGTTGAAAATATCCGAGGGTGAGCTGGATTGGATTGATGGTCGTCGCGTCGCGCGCGTGGTAAGAGTGGAAGGGTTTGGGGGGACATGGACGGGAAACATCGAGGAAACCGCGAGAGCTGATCGCGAAAACGAGGCCAACTGGAACTTTCACTTATACGCCGACCAATTAGACGCGGCGGACCTGGATCGCTGGGTCGGACCGCGGGCGCGCCCGAGCTGGCTGCAGCGGCTCCTGCCATCGCTAATGGGAGGATCGACACCGAGCACGCCCGCAAGTGAGCTGGTGCGGCGCGTGAACGCGGAAGGTGAGCTGGGCATTACCCACCTGACCATCGAAAAGTTGAAGCTGGAAAAATTGCTGGCCAGAGGCTCTCTCCACGATCTCAAACTGGATGTCAGCGATGCCCAGGCAGAATGGGCGGGCGGCAAGGTTCATGCCAACATAAATGCGAAGTTTTCGCCACGCCCGGTTTATGAGATCGCCGCGAAATTGGAGCGCGTGAATCTGGCGCAACTTCCGGGCGCGGGGCGGGTCGGGGAGCGGCTTAGCGGTGTGGCATCCGGGACCTTACAGGTGAAAACCGAAGGCGTGGGCCGCGACGAGCTTCTGCGAAAGCTGGCTGGGCGCGGCGATTTCCATCTGAACAACGTGGAATTTCGTGGTTGGGACGTGAACGAAAGCGTCGCGGATGGTGCGGCACACACCGGAGTCTCGCGCTGGGCCATCGGAGAAGGCTCGCTCCTTTTGGAGGACAGCCACATTTTGCTACAGGACTTTCACCTCGACTCCGGAAAGCAGTTGACGCTTGTGAAGGGGACACTCAGCTTCGGACGAAGCGCGGACCTGGCAATCGAAACGGCCACCGCGCGTAAGAGCAAGGATCGCAAGACGAATGATTCCGGTGCGGGACATGTGCTGAAGATTTCAGGTCCGCTCGATGGACCAAAAGTTTCGGTGGAAGAGGCGGACGTCCGTCAGCCCGCTGACTGAGCTTCAAAAGATTTCTGATTATCGGTAAATGGCATCACGGAGGGAGAGGATCGATGAATCGTCTGGCTCTTTTGTGTGCAGCGTGTCTGTTGATTCTGGCGCCTCGAGCGAGCGCGCAAAAACCGTTCACGTTGGAGCAGGTGCTGAGCGCGCCCTTCCCAGCGGATTTGACGGCAGCGAAAAAAGGCAATCGCGTCGCTTGGACGTTCAATCAAGAAGGCCGGCGGAATATCTGGGTTGCCGAAGGACCGAGTTTCGCGGCGCGGCAACTTACGAAATACAACCAGGACGACGGGCAGGAATTGTCGGGAGTGAATTTCTCCACTGACGGCAATACCATTGCCTATGTGCGCGGCGAAGCGAAGAATGCGGCGGGCCAAGTGCCAAATCCCACCAGTAATCCGGCGGGAGCGGAACAGGCCGTCTGGACTGTGCCGTGGAACGGAGGCGATCCGAAGCGCGTGGACGCTGGTCATTCACCGGAGATTTCTTCACGCGGAATCATCGCGTATGTCAAAGACGGCCAGATTTATCTTGCTTCGCTCGAGGTAGCAGACAAGCCACAGCAACTCATAGTGCGCGGGCAAAACTTCGACGCGCATTGGTCTCCGGATGGAAGCCGGTTGTCGTTTGTTTCCGCGCGCGGCGATCACGCCTTCATCGGCGTTTATGAAGTCGCCGCGAAGACCGTGCGATTCATGGCGCCGTCGGTGGATTCCGACGGTGATCCCGTGTGGTCGCCAGACGGCAGGGGCATCGCCTTCGTACGGCGTCCGGCGGAGGCGCGAGACATGCCGCAGGGATATTTCATTGCGCCCGACAAAATTCATCCGTGGGCCATTTGGGTGGCCGACGCCTCTACAGGAGCCGCGAAAGAAATCTGGCACAGCAGTGCCTCGCCGCAGGGCTCGTTTCCGTACATGGCGAACGACACCGGCGGAGGCGTCATCAATTGGGCCGCCGGCGACCAACTGGTCATTGCTTCCGAAGAAGACGGCTGGCAGCACCTTTACGCGCTTTCCGCCGAGGGAGGAACTCCGAAGCTGCTCACTCCTGGCAATTGCGAAGTGGAACAGTGGTCTTTCACTTCGGACAAGAAGTCGCTTTTGTTCAACTCAAATTGTAACGACACCGACCGCCGTCATGTGTGGACCGTGGCTGTCGCTGGAGGCGGCGCGTCTCAACGTACGGTGGGTCAGCGGAATGAGTGGAGCCCGGTAGCCCTCGCCGATGGATTGAACTACTTCTATATCGGTTCAGATGCAACTCACCCGGCACGCCTGTTTAGGAGCACGCTCGCGACGGACGCCACCACAGTTGGTGTGGCGCAGGACACCTGGCCGCGTGACTTTCCTTCTGACCAGTTGGTTGTGTCTCAGCAAGCTATTTTCAAATCAGGCGACGGTTTGGAGATTCACGGACAGATTTTTTCGCCCAAGTCCGCGAAGCCCGGCGAAAAACTCCCGGCGTTGATTTTCCTTCATGGCGGCTCCATGCGGCAGATGCTGCTCGGCTGGCATTACATGTACTACTACTCGAATTCCTATTCGATGAACCAGTATCTCGCCAGCCGCGGCTATATCGTCCTTGCGTTGAATTATCGCAGCGGCATTGGCTACGGCCGCGCGTTTCGCGAAGCCCCCGGCCGAGCGGGGCGCGGTACGACGGAATATCAGGATGTGGTAGCTGCAGGAAAATATCTGCAAAGCCTGAGCAATGTCGATCCAAAACGCATCGGATTGTGGGGCGGAAGTTACGGTGGTTATTTGACGGCCCTTGGTCTGGGGCGCAATTCCGATATTTTTGCCGCGGGCGTGGATTTGCACGGCGTGCACGACTGGCCAACCGACAACTGGGACGGAAAAAATATCCCTCCCGACCTCACCAAGCTGGCGCACGAATCTTCGCCGGTAACGGCCGTGAATACCTGGAAGTCCCCCGTCCTGTTTATTCACGGCGACGACGACCGCAACGTGTATTTCACCCAGACTGTCGATCTTGTCGCGCGCCTCCGCGAGAAGGGCGTCGAGATCGAACAGCTCATTTTCCCCGATGACGTGCACGATTTTCTGCTGCACAAGAATTGGCTGGCGGCCTATCACGCGGCGAGCGATTTCTTCGACCGCCACTTCAAGGCTCCTGGAAAATAGAACTTCCCTTGGTTGCTAAGGGCCCACAAGGAGGGCTCCGGACACTCGCGAGGCAGCAGCGCCAGCCATGAAACGTAAACCACAACGCCTCGCTGGATTGTTCTTGCTTGCGGCGGCCACTCTCGGCGCCGGGGACAAGCGCGTCCATCTCCTGCCCAAATTGCAGCCCGGCCAAATCATCATCTATCTCATCCGCTTTCAGGCCGACAAGAACGTCAAGTCCGAAAGTAAAGTTGCTGCACCCATGGCCCCGAACGCAGCGCGAATTGACGCGCACGGCTTGCTGCGAATTGAGATCCTGGATGTAAAGGAAATAAACAGCAAGGCGGAGATTCACGCGCGAGCCACGTTCCTGACTCTGGACTCCGGCGTATGGTTGAAGAAGCCCAGTGACAAGAAGCCTGCTTGGGACAAACAACGTGTCGATCCCGATGGCAAGACCATCGAGTTCACGATTTCTCTGTACGGCTCGGTGAACGACGTAAAGGGTTTGGATTCTCTTTTTCCCGAACAGCAGCAAGCCTGGCAGCAATGGGTGGCCCGTTTTGCGCTTGCCTGGACGCTTCCTGCCGACGGCGTAAGGTCCGGCGAAAAATGGAAGTTTGACCAATCGGAACAGGTACCGGCGCCCATCGCCGGGTTGCAATGGGCGAGGCAGTCTCACTACGTGCGAGATGAGCCGTGCCAGGCAACTGAGCTCTCTCTCATGGGCGATGTCTCCGCGTCCGCTGGCCCGCTCGATACCTGCGCCGTGCTGCTCACGAATTCAACTCTGAACCAGAAATCTTCCGCGAAGAACGCGACCCCTGAAGATTTCAAGCTTCACGATTTGCGGACCATGGGAACCGCGAAAGGTACCAGCGAGATCATCAGTTATATTTCACTGAAGAGCGGCCTCGTCATCCGCGCCACCGAGGAGACCACCCAATTGATGGACGTAATCGTGGCCACGGCCGACGGCTCAAACGGCGTGCGCTACAAAGTTGACGCCAAGAGCCACTCGGAAGTCCTGCTCGTGACGGACACGCCGCTGAGTCATCCCTGATTTGAAGCCGCCATCTGATTGCTTTCGAAAGAGAACTTGCATCCCGGAGTATAATGTAGGTTTGGCCACTGGCTAGTGAAGCTGCAGGAGACCGTCCCGATGAATTTCAAGCTGCACAGTAATTATCAACCGCGCGGCGACCAGCCCGCGGCGATTGATCAGCTCTACCGCGGTGTGGAAGCCGGCGACAAGCATCAAGTGCTCCTCGGCGTTACCGGGTCTGGCAAGACCTTCACCATGGCCAAGGTGATTGCGCACGCCAATCGCCCCGCACTGGTGCTGGCCCACAACAAAACTCTTGCCGCGCAGCTCTATCACGAGTTCAAAGGGTTCTTCCCGGAAAACGCCGTCGAGTATTTCGTCAGCTACTATGATTTTTATCAGCCCGAAGCCTACGTTCCCTCCGCGGATATTTATATCGACAAGGAAGCCACTATTAACGATGAGCTGGATAAGTTGCGCATGAGCGCCACGCGTTCGCTCTTCGAACGCCGCGATGTGGTGATCGTTGCTTCCGTCTCCTGCATTTACGGCATCGGCTCGCCCGAAGCGTATTACGGCATGCTCGTCACGCTGGAAAAAGGGCAGCAGTCTTCGCGCGAAGCGCTCCTTCGCCGGCTCGTGGAAATTCAGTACGAACGCTCCGAGGATCTGCGCCGCGGAACGTTTCGTGTCCGCGGCGACATGATCGAAATTTATCCTCCCTACCAGGACGAAGGATTCCGCCTCGAGATGTGGGGCGAGCAGATTGATATGATCCGGCAGATTGATCCGCTGACCGGCGAAGTCAAATCAGGCCAGGAAGATCTCCCGCGCGTCACGATTTTTCCCAAGACTCACTACGTGATGCCCCAGGAACAAAGAGACCGCGCCATTGTCACCATTCAGGAAGAACTTTGGTGGTGGAAAAAAGAACTCGAGAAGCAAGGAAAGTTTGTCGAAGCCCAGCGCGTCGTGCAGCGCACCATGTTTGACATCGAGATGATGCGCACCATCGGCTACTGCCACGGGGTCGAAAATTATTCGCGCCATCTCAGCGGCCGCTTGCCAGGCGAAGCGCCCCCGACGCTGCTCGATTACGTGCCGCAGGACTACTTGCTGTTCATCGATGAATCGCACCAGACCGTGGGGCAGGTGCGCGGGATGTTCAATGGCGACCGCTCGCGCAAGCAAACGCTGGTGGATTACGGCTTTCGCATGCCCTCAGCGCTGGACAATCGCCCGCTCACGTTCGAAGAATTCGAACACCGCGTCAATCAAGTGGTATACGTGTCCGCGACGCCCGGCCCGTACGAGCTGACCAAGTCCGGCGGCGTGGTCGTCGAGCAGGTCATCCGCCCGACCGGCCTGGTGGACCCGCAAGTGGAAATTCGTCCCGTGAAAGGCCAGGTCGATGATTTACTTGAAGAAATTCGCGTGCGCGCGGAAAAAAACGAACGCACTCTCGTGACCACGCTCACCAAACGCATGGCCGAGGACTTGTCAGAATATTTCACCGAGATTGGCGTCCGCTGCCGGTATCTGCACTCCGAAGTCGAAACGCTCGACCGCATCAAAATCTTGCGCGATTTGCGGCGCGGCGAATTTGACGTGCTCATCGGCATCAACCTGTTGCGCGAGGGTCTGGATTTGCCGGAAGTGTCGCTAGTGGCTGTTCTGGACGCGGACAAGGAAGGGTTCTTGCGCAGCACCACTTCCCTGATCCAAACGATTGGCCGCTGCGCACGGCATGTCGAAGGCCGCGCGATTCTGTATGCCGACCGCCGCACCGATTCCATGAATCAAGCCATCGACGAAACGAACCGCCGCCGCGCAAAGCAAGTCTCCTACAACAAGGAAAATGACATCACGCCGATGTCCATCATCAAGTCCGTGGACATGGATCTGGCGCGCATCGTCGAAGCTGACTACGTAACCGTGCCGCTCGATGATGCAGGTTTGGATACTGCCGCGGCCAACATCAAGAGTGAAAAACAGTTGGCCGAGATGCTCCAGCAGCTTGAGTCCCAAATGCGCGAAGCCGCCAAAAAGTTTGAATTCGAAAAGGCCGCCCAGCTTCGCGACCGCATCCGCTCGCTCAAGCAGCGCGATTTGGCAGGCCAATTCTCCGCGGAACCCGCTTCAGCTGCCGCTTCCGCCGACGCCGCAAACTAAACCACCCCGCGCTTCAGCTCCTCCAGCGGGTAAAACGTGTCGCGCCAAACGATCCCGCCCTGCTTGAGTGTGACAATCGTTGACCGCAGCAGCATATAACCGAACAAAATCGCCCCGAGTGGATGCGTGAACGCGTACAGCGGCGAGACGCGCATGCCGATGTCCACCCCGGCGTGGAAGCAAAGCGCAATCACCAACGCGGTTGCCGCGAAAATGCGTATCCACCCGTGGCCAAAAAACACGCCAACGACTGGCGCGACGTTCATGAGCGCAAGTCCGGTAATGGCCATCGCCACCAGCCCCACGTTGTACCCTAGTCCGGCAAAAAAGTTTTTCGTCACGCCTCGAATCAAATTGCCAAGTCCCGCGTGCCACCGCACGGTGACGAAATCCTGCGCAATGCCCGCGCCGGAACGAAACCCCGCTTGCTTGACGATCTTTCCCAGTTTCATGTCATCCACAACTTCCATCGCCAGCCGCCGATGCGTCCCGCTGCCTTCATAAGTGGAACGCTTCAGAAGTTGAAAGGCGCCTACTCCCATATACGCGCGCGAATTTGGATTGGCGACGCGATGGGGATCCGTGGCCATGTTAAAAGCCATTCCAAAAAAAGTAATCAGCACGGTCTCCCAGAATCCAATCATCTCCACATCGCCCAATAGCGTAAGGTGATCCAGACCGCGCGCTTTCGCTAGAGCCATGGCGCGGCGGAGAATGTCCGGCTTGAACCGCACGTCGGCATCTGTAAAAAGCAGCCAATCGCCGGTCGAGGCTTGATAGGCTTTCTGCAGAGCGTGTGGTTTCCCGAGCCAGCCGGCCGGTAGTTGCGTGATGTGCACAACGTGAAGCCGGGGATGCGCTGCGGCAAACTCGTCCAGAATACGCGCGGTCGCATCTTTCGAGCGGTCATCAACGGCGATGACCTCCAGATTTGGGTAATCGATTTCCATCAGCGTGGCGAGCGCGGCGGGCAGTTTTTCTTCCTCGTCCCGCGCCGCGAAGAGAATTGAGACGCGCGGACACTCTGCATCCGGCGTAGGCGCGAAATCCTTGATCCAGGGAAGACGTATGGCGCCATAGGCAACGCGGAGTCCGTGGGTCAGCCAGAAGAGTGCGATGAATCCGAAAAACGCAAGTCCGAAAAGATGCATGGAAATTGGTTTCAGCGATGCCCTCAGGTTATGCTAACACGGCATGCAAAATAGCCTGGCCATCATCGGAGCTGGACGTGTGGGACGGACGCTCGGACGCCGCTTGCGCGAACTCCGGTGGAAGATTGGTGCGGTCATTACCCGCACTGAGCCAAGCGCCCGGCGCGCCGTGCGATTTATTGGGGCGGGAAAAGCCTACGCGGGAATGACCAGGCTGATCCTGGCGTCTCGTGTGATCCTCATCGCCACATCCGATGACGAAATCGCGGGTGTTGCACGGGAACTGGCGCGCATTGGCGGAGAGGAGCTGCGCGGAAAAGTCGTGCTGCACACCAGCGGGGCGTTGGATTCTCGTCCGCTCGATTCCGTGCGGGAGTTCGGGGCTGCCGTCGGCTCCATGCATCCGTTGCAATCGTTCAGCGGTGTTGCCGTGCCCTCGCTCGAAGGCAGAGTTTTTACCGTGGAAGGTGACATGCCTGCGGTTCGCGTGGCCCGCCAGATTGCACGATCGCTTGGCGGATCGCCCGTGCGCATCGCGGGCAGCAAGAAAGTCTTGTATCACGCGGCGGCAGCCATGGCTGCCGGTCACGTGCTCGTGGTGGAGGAAGCAGCCACGCAACTGCTTCTCTTTCTTGGAATGAAGCGCAGCGAAGCCGTCCGCGCGCTCCTGCCACTGACCCGCCAGGTGCTCGAGAATTTCGAGAGGCTGGGGCCGCGCGCTGCATGGACCGGTCCGCACTCTCGCGGAGACTACAAAGTAGTGCGTGCCCACTTGGATGCGCTTCACGAATCGCCGGAAGAATTTTCGCAAGCTTATGAGGCGCTGAGTCGTCTCGCTGCCCGCGTGCTCTCTCAAAATGCCGCCGGCATGCTCGCCGAATTGGAAATGATCTTCGTGGCAAAGAAACCAAGAGCGAAAGCGATAGGGGGAAGCGCGTGAAACGACTCCAGGTTGAGATCGAAAATACCAAACTGGCAAATGGACTGCACGTGGTGGTCGCGCCGGATACCACGGCACCCGTAGTTACCGTGGGCGTCTATTACAAGATCGGATTCCGGCTCGAGCCGCAGGGGCGCAGCGGATTCGCGCACCTCTTCGAACACATGATGTTTCAGGGCTCCGAGAATGCCCCTAAGATGCAGCACATCAAGCTCGTCAATTCCAGCGGCGGCCTGCTGAACGGCTCAACCAGCTACGACATAACGAATTACTACGAAGCAGTGCCTTCGAACGCGCTCGAGCGCATGCTGTGGCTCGAAGCCGACCGCATGCGGGCCCTGAAAGTGGACGAAGAAAATCTGAAAAACCAGCGCGATGTCGTGAAGGAAGAAGTTCGCGTCAACGTGATGAACCAACCCTACGGCGGGTTTCCATGGCTGGACATGCCGCCCGTGGCTTTTCGCAACTGGGCGAATGCGCACAATTTCTACGGCGACTTCGCGGATCTCGATGCCGCGGACCTGGCTGACGTCCAGGCGTTTTTCAAGACCTACTACGTGCCCAATAACGCTGTGCTGTTGATGCTAGGCGATGTAAATGCCCAGGAAGGCCTCGCGCTCGCGGAAAAATATTTTGCCGGAATTCCCGCGGGCCCGCCGCCTTCGTTCGCCGATCCCAGCGAACCGGAGCAAAAAGAAGAGCGCCGCGGCGACGTGGAAGAAAAATTTGGGACGCTCCCCGCGATGGCCATCGGATACCTTTTGCCAAAAAGGCG